>OGQO01000105.1_pt1 | contig 84211 bp, 64 predicted proteins | sample 1553241 | NCBI WGS metagenome assembly OGQO01 (sample SAMEA2579933, study PRJEB22360) | human gut metagenome | biome: human gut; feature: human-associated habitat; material: faeces | place: Denmark | collected 2008/2010
TGCGTCGACTGATTGGCAAGAGATATTACCACCTAAATTGACGATGAACCAAATTCTCGTTTTTTACTAAAAATCAGCGATATTTGCAACTTTTACTCATATCGACCAACTTATACCCCAATCGGTCGGTTGTTAGGGCTTGCTTGGATTTTTCTCTTTTAGAAGAGTGGATCTTTGTTTGGGTTAAAGAAACAACTCTGTGTGCTACAGATTATCATATACCTTCGCTCCAAAGTCTTCTGAAAAAATCAATGATATAGATACACTCTACATCTCCCATCTTTCTGTTGATAGGATCTAACGAAACTATCAACAGTTTGCTTTCAGGATAATCAGAGGCGAAAGTTTTGAGACCTTTTAAATGCCTTGGCAGTACCTCCTCTACAGATTTTATCTCTATTGCAACTCTTGCATCACCAATCACAGCATCCACCTCTTGACCAGTATAAGCCCTCCAATAACTCAATTGTTCCATACTTTCCTTATAACTCAGCCAAGCTCTTAGCTCTTGAATTACAAGGTGTTCGAAAGCATGACCATACTCTGCCGTGCCTCTCACCAATTCCTTACGATGCAACAAATGATTGGCTACACCTATATCAAAATAATAGAATCGAGGAGCCTGCACCAATCTGCGTTTCATTGTTTTGGTATAAGCAGGTACACGGAATCCTAAAAGAGTGTCCTCCAATATATCAAAATAGTTACCAACAGTATTGGCACTTACACCACAATCTTGAGCTATATTATTGTTATTTATCATTTCGCCATCTGTTAATGCCGCAACCTCCAGAAAACGCTGAAAAGTGTTTAGATTCCTTACAAGAGCCTCTTCCTTGATTTCTTCTTTTAGATAAACATCAATATATGCAGATAGACGGCGATGTGGATTCTTTGCCAGATAATGCGGTGGCAACATTCCATAATTGATAGCTTGTTGTAAATCAAAGTCAGGAATCTCAGCACTCACAAAAGGAAATAGATATACAGGATATGCTCTGCCTCCCAATGTATTATAGCCTTTGCGTTTCAATTTTCTGGCACTTGAACCACATAGAATAAACACAAGTCCTTTCTCTGACATCAAACGATGTACTTCATTAAGCAACTCAGGCACTTCTGGTATCTCATATATAATAACAAGTGTACCTACTTCCTTGTTAGAAAGCATCTCATAAAGCAGAGAAGGCCGACGACTGAAGCGCCCCTTTATAGTTGTATCCAACAAGTCAATGTATATACTGTCTGGAAATTTCTGACGCAAAAAAGTACTTTTTCCTGTCTGACGGGCACCAAACAAGAATATACTATCCTCTAACTCCTTGTCAATATGGCATATACGTTCAATCATACATTATGTATTTGTTCGTTTATATTGCGGATTTTCATAGATTTTCCGCAACGGTATTGCGGATTTTTATGGATTTTTCGCAACAAAGATACAATTATTTATTGAAACATACAAGCTTTATCCCAAATCGGTCATTAGGGCTTGCTTGGATTTTGTTTTTTTTAGAAATTAGAAAAGTGTATTTTGTTTGGCTTTAATCAGTTTTTTGCATTACCTTTGCAAATTCATTGCATATAGGCAATATATTCAACTATTTTTTTAATTTAAATCATTATGTCATATCTATTTACATCCGAATCAGTTTCTGAGGGACACCCAGACAAAGTGTCTGACCAGATTTCAGACGCATTGCTCGATCAGTTCCTCGCATACGACACCAAAGCGCATTGCGCGATAGAGACATTCTGTACTACAGGTCAGGTGGTAATCATGGGAGAGGTTCGCTCCGAAGAATACGTTGACCTGCAAACAATCGCCCGCAAGACGATAAAGAAAATTGGATACACCAAGTCGGAATACCAGTTCGACGGTGACTCATGCGGAGTGCTCACTGCCATACACGAGCAGAGCGACGACATCAACCGCGGAGTGAGCCGTGAGGAGGACTTCGACCAGGGTGCCGGCGACCAGGGAATGATGTTCGGCTACGCCACAAACGAGACCGACAACTACATGCCTGTATCGCTCGACCTGGCACAGCTCATCATGCGAACACTTGCCGACATCCGCAGAGAGGGAAAGGTGATGACCTATCTCAGACCCGACTCAAAGAGCCAGGTGACAGTGGAATATTCCGATGACAACATACCTCAGCGCATTGATACTATCGTGGTGTCTACACAGCACGACGACTTCATCAAGAATGCCGATGGTACCGACAACGACGAGGCTATGCTCCAGAAAATCCGCGAGGACGTGATAAACATCCTCATACCGAGAGTGAAGGAGCAGATAGGAGAGAAAGTGCTCAGGCTCTTCAACGGCGACATCAAGTATTTCGTAAACCCGACAGGAAAGTTCGTGATCGGTGGACCTCACGGCGACACCGGACTGACCGGCCGCAAGATAATCGTTGACACATACGGCGGAAAGGGAGCACACGGCGGAGGCGCCTTCTCAGGAAAAGACTCCAGCAAGGTGGACCGTTCGGCTGCCTATGCCACACGTCATATCGCCAAGAACATGGTGGCAGCGGGAGTTGCCGACGAGATGCTCGTGCAGGTGAGCTATGCCATCGGTGTGGCAGAGCCGGTAAGCGTATACGTGAACACCTACGGCAGAAGCCATGTGGAGATGAGCGACGGAGAGATAGCAAAGAAGATATGCGAGATGTTCGACCTGCGGCCTAAGGCTATCGAGCAGCAGCTGAAACTCCGTCAGCCTATGTATCTTGAAACGGCAGCCTACGGACACATGGGACGCAAGTCGGAGACAGTGAAGAAAACCTTCACCAGTCGCTATCATGAAACGAAGACTATCGACGTGGAGCTCTTCACATGGGAGAAGCTCGACCTCGTGGACAAGATAAAGAAAGAATTCGGTCTTTAATCCCAAAGGCGGCAGAATGACCGTTAGGGTTTAATCCCAAAACGGCATGACGCCCGTTAGGGAGTCTTAGATTGAAAAAACGTGGCAAGTGGAAAGCTTGCCGAACAGCAGACGAGTTGGCAAGATCCTCTCCTGACCTCCCTTTGAAGGGAGAGACTGTCAAGTCACAGGAAAACACCTTGTCAACTCGTTTCCTTGTCAATTCGGCAGGGAGGAAAAAAGAGAGTAATAGACAATGCTACAGACAGACTCAACAGAAACGAAACATAGTCAGCAACATGGTGTGCAGCTCATCGAGCAGCATCATGAGGAGATGCGCCAGCCATATCAGGTGTTGCATGAGCTGCCCCGCGATGCCACTCCGGCACAGCAGGACTCAGCTCTGCAGACGGTGTATGGCGCACAGCCACGTGTTCAGGAGGCGGTGCCGCTCGACTCCACCAGTCTGCTCAACCGTGCCAATGCCATCGGCAAGCTGGAGAACGTGGAACTGCCGCAATACTACAAGCAGAACTTCTTCTCCACCGATTCACTGTGGCATCCGGAGCTCAACGGCGGCCGCTACGGCATTGCCGGCGACCCCGTGCCCTACACCATACGCGGCGACAACATGATCACTGCACTGTTGCTCTGCTGCTTCATCCTCGCCTTCGTGGCATTCTCAAAGTCGAGATGGTTCATAATGAGGCAGACCAAGCAGTTCTTCAGAACAGAGCGCAGCGGCACTACGGTGATGACGGAAACGACAAACGAATTCCGTTTCCAGTTCTTCCTCGCCGCGCAGACCAGTCTGCTGCTGTCGCTCGTAGCCTTCTTCTATGCCCAGGAGCGCAATTCCGACACCTTCCTCGTCTCGTCGCAGTATCAGTTGATAGCGATGTTCTTCGGCGTCTTCGCCGGGTATTTCATGCTCAAGTCCATACTGTATACAGTGGTCAACTGGGTGTTCTTCACCGCCCGGCAGAATGCGTCATGGATGAAGTCATTCCTTTTCACCACCTCCGTCGAGGGAGTGGTGATGTTCCCCGTGGTAGTGTCGCAGGCTTATTTCGGACTGTCGATGAAACACACCATCCTCTATGTGGGAGCCGTTGTGGTGTTGTCGCGATTACTGTCATTATACAAGTGCTTTTTAATCTTTTTCAGACAGAAAGGCGTTTATCTGCAAATAATTTTGTACTTTTGCGCCCTTGAAATAATACCGCTTCTTGCGCTCTGCGGCACGTTGTCGGTTTTGATTAGTTATTTGAATGTAAATTTTTAAGGCATCGATGATTAAGAAGATTTTAGTTTCTCAACCCAAACCTACTAGCGACAAGTCACCTTATTATAGTATTGCAGAAGATTTTGGAGTAGAGCTGGTATTTAGACCATTCATAAAGGTGGAAGGACTCTCTTCGAAAGAATTCCGCCAGCAGAAGATAAGCATCACGAGCTTCACTGCCGTGGTATTCACGTCTCGCCATGCGATAGACAACTTCTTCAAGATTGCTCAGGAGATGCGTTTTGAAATCCCTGACACGATGAAATATTTCTGTGTCACTGAGACCATTTCATTATATATCCAGAAATACGTGCAGTACCGCAAGCGTAAGGTGTTCTTCGGCAGCACCGGCAAGATCGACGACCTCGTGCCGCTGATGATGAAGCACAAGCAGGAGAAATACCTCGTGCCGCTGAGCGACGTTCACGACAACTCCGTGAAGAAGCTCCTCGACACAAAGGGACTCCAGCATACCGAATGCGTGATGTACCGCACGGTGTGCAACGACCTCACAGAAGAGGAAGTGAAGAACTTCGACTACGACATGTGTGTGTTCTTCAGCCCGTCTGGTGTGGCAGCCTACAAGAAGGCATTCCCGGATGGATGCGGAGCGGTACCTATGAAGGCAGCCACCTTCGGTCCTGCAACTGCCAAGGCAGCCCACGACGCCGGACTCGACATGCAGGTGGAAGCACCATCAGAGAAATATCCTTCGATGACGAGCGCTCTGCGCCGATTCCTCATCGACCAGGAAGACTAATATAACACCCCTTGATGACTCTCCCTGTCAGCAACACACTGAGCAAGAGTGAGCGCCTGCACGGCAGGAATGCCGTGGAGCAGCTGTTCCAGAAAGCGAAAAGAAGCTCTATGGTTGTCTTTCCGCTTAGGGCGGTATATACCCTCACCACAGGAGAGGAACAGCAGGGCGAAGCTGCAGTGAGAGTGCTTGTCAGTGTTTCGAAGAAGCATTTCAAGAGAGCCGTGAAGCGCAATCGCGCCAAGAGGCAGGTGCGCGAGGCTTACCGCAAGAACAAGCATGCTCTCGCCGACATCATCGCCAATATGCCGGGCACAGGACTCTCCATCGCCTTCGTGTGGCTCTCGGATGAGCCGCAGCCGTCTGGCGAAGTGGAGGCATCTATGGTAGCGTTGCTCAGCAGGATAGGGGAGAAGGCGCATCGCATCTACGACAACAGCAGGAAAGCGGAGACCCACAATCTCACGGATCAGGAACAACCGTAAGGCTCTATGGGCAAGATAGTGAAGTTTATCTCCAAAGCCCTCGTATGGCTGCTGTGCCTGCCGATACTGTTCTATCAGCGGTGCATATCCCCGTTTACGCCGCCCTCATGCCGCTTCACACCCACATGCTCCGAATATGCCCGTGAGGCAATAGTGAAACACGGACCGATAAAAGGACTGTATCTCGCCATCCGGCGCATTCTGAGATGTCATCCCTGGGGAGGCAGCGGTTACGACCCCGTGCCGTAGGGGGGGAAAAGTCTGGTACTTAAAGAAATAAAACATTAACGATATGAAAAAGAACTTTGTTGAAGAACTTAAATGGCGCGGTATGCTGGCTCAGATAATGCCAGGCGCCGAGGAGTTGCTGCAGAAGGAGATGGTAACCGCATATCTCGGTACCGACCCTACGGCTGACTCACTGCACATCGGACACCTTTGTGGAATCATGATGCTCCGCCACCTTCAGCGTTGCGGACACAAGCCTATCATCCTCGTCGGCGGTGCCACAGGAATGATCGGTGACCCATCTGGCAAGAGCCAGGAGCGCAACCTGCTCGACGACAAGACTCTCTACCATAACCAGGAGGCAATCAAGAAGCAGGTGAGCAAGTTCCTCGACTTTGAGGGCACCGAGCCTAACAAGGCTGAGATGGTGAACAACTATGACTGGATGAAGAACTTCACCTTCCTCGACTTCGCTCGTGAGGTGGGCAAGCATATCACTGTGAACTATATGATGGCAAAGGAGAGCGTGCAGCAGCGTCTCAATGGTACGGCCCGCGACGGTCTCTCGTTCACAGAGTTCACTTACCAGCTGCTCCAGGGATACGACTTCCTGTATCTCTACCAGCACTACAACTGCAAGATGCAGCTCGGCGGCAACGACCAGTGGGGCAACATGACCACCGGTACGGAGCTTATCCGCCGCACTCTCGGCAACGATGTGGAGACTTATGCCCTCACCTGTCCGCTCATCACCAAGGCCGACGGCAAGAAGTTCGGAAAGACAGAGAGCGGAAACATCTGGCTCGACCCTAAGCGCACTTCTCCATACAAGTTCTATCAGTTCTGGCTCAATGTCAGCGACGACGATGCGGAGCGCTACATCAAGATATTCACAAGTCTCGATAAGGAGACCATCGACGCTCTCGTAGAGGAGCACAAGCAGGATCCGGGCAGACGCATCCTCCAGAAGCGCCTTGCTGAGGAGACCACGGTGATGGTACACTCCAAAGAGGCTCTCGACGCTGCCATCGAGGCGTCAAACATCCTCTTCGGAAAGTCTACAAAGGAGTCGCTGCTGAAGCTCGACGAGCAGACATTCCTCGACATCTTTGAGGGTGTGCCACAGTTTGAGGTAAACCGCGACGTGCTCGGACAGCCGGCAGTAGAGATTTTCACACAGGCTGCTCCAGTATTCGCCAGCAAGGGCGAGATGCGTAAGCTCGTGCAGGGTGGAGGAGTATCTCTCAACAAGGAGAAACTTGCGGCTTTCGACCGTCCTGTGACAGAAGACGACCTTATCGACGGCAAGTATCTGCTCGTGCAGCGCGGCAAGAAGAATTATTATCTCCTCATCCTCAAATAAGGATTACAACGTTCTTTCAACAAGGCGCTTGGTATGGGGATAAAATTCCTCGGTGATAATTTTTGAAATAGGCAAAAAAATATAGATAGCAAAATTTGGTAATGGTATAAAAAAACATTACCTTTGCAACGCATTAGACTTGGGAAACGGTGGTTTCTCAAAACAAAAAGATGATTTGATTGTCCTATGGTGTAATGGTAGCACTACAGTTTTTGGTTCTGTCAGTGGTGGTTCGAGTCCGCCTGGGACAACGGGGAGCGGCGAGCGAAGTGATTCGGTCGCCGTTTTTTTATGCTTTTGGCAAGAGTAATCTCTTGTCTTTTATGAGTCTCTTTTACCTGTATTCAATTCGCATAGCTCACCATTACTCATTGTCCCCAAATCGGTCATTAGGGCTTGCTTGAATTTTGTTTTTTAGAAGAGTGGATTTTGTTTGGTTTTTGATGAGTAATAGCGAGCTATTGCGAATTAAAAACGGATAAAAGACGCCTTGAAAAAATAAAAGACTGCAAGCAGTTGTAAAACATTACATTGAACGGACTAATGACTGATTTGGGTTACACGACAATGTTGTATCTATATCAAGAATCTATACCATAAAGGTTTTGCCCGAGATGGGTAAACCTAATAATGGCCATCTTTTCTCGATAAAACCGTGGAAATGCAAGGAAAATTTGTGCATTTCAGGCTGCTCGCTTATTTTCCTGTTCAAATATTTGGGACATTCAGACAGCCGTTTTTATCTTTGCAAAAAACGAAATGCCATGAGAACTATTATTTTGCCGACGACTATACCAAGGAAGTCCTCTATATGCTGAAGAAGTCCAACGTGGATATTTCCAACAGCGATATAGCATACCGCGGCATCCAGATAGCCTTCGCCAGCATTCAATATTCCGAGAGCATGACTTATACGAGTATAAACGCAGAGTGACAATCCATTTTTTTAATCATTTAATTATAGAAAGGATAAAACTATGAAAAAAATCTTTTTATTATTATCAGTGCTTGCCAGTTCATTATGTATGAACGCCCAGAACATAAAGTATGTTGAAGCAGTAGAAGAAGAATATATCTTTGAAGAGCCTATGAGTGACGAATGGCGCAAAGTTGACAGCCTCGTTGTTACGGGAACTCTTTCGGTAACTAATTTCCGAAAGATATTGCGCATGGCAGAATTTTTCAACCTTACGGGCTTGAATCTTGAGAATTGTAATCTGGAAAATGATTCGTTGCCAGATATGATTACCATTCTTGCCAATAGTTCAGCACCATCATTGGAAAAGCCTCGCGGCCGCATGTATGATTTCATCATGACAGAAGAGCGTTTTGGAAGAATCAACATAAAATACATTACATTCCCCAAGACAATGAAGAAAACGGGAGAGATGTTTTGCTGCAATTTCGAGGTTCTCGATATTCCAGAGTATTTGTCAGTCGTTAAAAGCTGGACAATCATTCATCCAGACTACCTTAAAGGATTGGTTCTTCATGTGATGTCCCCTTCAGAAATGGGAGCATTCCATTTCCAAGACGTTCCAGAGAGTGCGGTCCTCTATGTCCCCCAAGGCGCCAAGTCCGCTTTCGAGTCAGACGCGACCTGGGGCACAGCCTTCAAGACGATAAAGGAGTATGACGTTGCAGGAATACACAATGCTGTAATGACCTCAGATGCTGGGGCAGACAGAATTTATACCATTGATGGAAGGTTTGTCGGGGCCGACATCAACGCCCTTGCAAAGGGAATGTATATAGTCAACGGAAAGAAAATATTGAAATAATCTGCTTTGTTTGTCGTCAATGGAGTGAAGACAGAGACATACAAGCTGCAATGATGCAGTCAGAGCTTGTTTTATTTTGAATCACGTAAAGTAAGTTATATAGGGGAGAGGAAACTTGTCTTAAAAGTCAAGGGTCCTTCCCCTTTGTGCATTTCCCTCGTCATTAATTGTGATGAATTTCGAGCCGGGTGTAATAATAATGTTGAAAGTCTTTTTAGTGAACAGATTGTTATTATTATCTTTGCAGACGGCTTATCGGTAACTTCATTGCAGTGTCTGGGGATGAAGAGAATAGCAGTAAATAACAATATAAAATCCTATGAAATTTAGAGAGAATCTGTCGGTTAGGAGACGCTTCCTTTTAGTCGCCCTCTTGATTGTAGCTTTGATGGTCGTAGCTATGTCTTTGTTTCTTGTTCATAAGAGAAACGCTACACCCTGTGAGCTTGCCCATATAAACGCTTTGTGTAGTAAGGATATACAAAGGGCAAAAACACTGTTTATTGCAGCTAAGAAGCGTGAGAAAACCTATGATGAGGATGGCAGATGGTTTCTGAAGTTTCTTTCTCTCAAACTTAAGGTGAAAGAAAACTCAGATTTTAAAGATGATGAAGAAGTCTTGGCACTCGTTGACCATTATGAAGGATATGGTGATGATGCTATGCTGTCGGATGTATATTATTGTGCGGGTTGCGTGTATCGCACATTGAATGACTACCCTAAAGCCGTAGAGTATTTCATGAAGATAGTAGGAGTGAACCATACCATAAAGGCTCCTACAGATATAGAAGCCCTTTGCTATTATCAATTGGCCTATATCTATTCTGTACAGGGACTCGATAGCGAAGCTCTGAAATGGCAGAAGAAAGCCTTGCAGATACATGAGAGTCAAGGCGATCTCACACATTGTGTGTATGACTATAACAATATGGCATGGAGCTATATGGCATTAGGCTATAAGAACAAAGCTCTGAAGATGCTCCTCAAGGCCAGGGGCATGGCTCTGAAGATAGATGATGCAGCCCTATTGTCGGAGGTGGATGGTTTTCTCGCAAATTACTATAACGAGAATGGTCCTCTTACAGAAGCGAAGAAATTTATTGATTCTGCGCGTCGTAATGTTGGCAATGCCACACTCAGTTCCACATACTCCTTGTCTTTTGAAATCTATGACAAGCTCGGTCTGCGTGATTCTGCTGCTGTGTTTTGCAACAAGGTGCTACAACATGGGTCTGTATATGCCAAGCGTCATGCTTATTGGTGGCTAACGGTGCAAAGCCTGAAGAATGGTGATGCAGAAGGCGCTTTAGGTAACTTCGAGAGTTACAAAAAATATGTTGACTCTGTGGATATCGTTTCGCCACGTGATGCATTGGCAAGTGCCAATGCCATGTATGACTACGAACTGAAAGAGAAGGAGAATCTGAAGCTTGAGATGCATCAGATGCGTCAGACGGTCTATATTATAGTTTCCGTGACCATTGCGATAATCATAGCCCTTTTGTCAATGTTGACATATTTCATTTTATGGCGGAGAAAACGCCTTCTTGAAACCCGTATGGAGATATTGAACAAGGCATTGGAAAGGGAACGTGAGCTGAAGGAAGAGGCTATTGCAGAAAAGGAGATGGAAATGGAGCAGATGCGTAGGCAACTTGCTGAGTCGAAAAGTGGAAAAATCGGCAATGAAGAACAGGTATTTGCCGTTGCTGACAGAAATGATGACATTCAGAAGAAGAAACTTATTGTTCGTTCCCGAAATCTGCGCGACAAAAAATTTCTTGAATCAGAGGTGTTCAAAAAACTGATGCTGGCAATTTCGGGAGGAGAGAATGTGAAGTTTGAAGACTGGGATGAGTTGTTCGCTACGGTGAATCGGATTTATCCAAGTTACAAGGATAATATAGCGAAATTCTGCCGTATGAGCGAGATACAGATGAAGGTGTGTGTGTTGCTGAAAATTGGTATGAGCTTTTCTGACATTTCCGTCCTCGTAATCAGGTCGAAAGATACCATTTATTCAATTTGTACCAGATTATATTTCAAGAATTTCAAGACCAAGGGAACAGCCAGCAAATGGGCTGAGCTGATGAGGTCGTTGTAGCTTGTTTCCTGTCAGACTGTATTCGTATTTTTATTGTTTGTTCGGGTTACACGACAAGTTGTATCTATATCAAGAATCTATACCAGAAAAGTTTCCCCTCCCCGTTACCGATTACTAAAAAAACGTAACAAAGGCTTTACAATTATCCGGTTTTATAGACATCGAAAGAATATTTTTTGTAACTTCGCAAAAAGAACAATGCATACCCCAATGATACGCGTCACTCCCCGAAATGCAGGAAGCAGTGATGAAAACAATATTTGCCGCTTGATGATTGTCAGGGAGGATGGATGAAAGCGTGTCGGATTGTTTTTTTTATGATATTTGTAATATAAAACTTTACTATTATGGCAAAAGGTGGAAAAGGAAGAAAACGACTTAACAAGAAGCAGCTTATAGATAAGCTCCAGGACTTCTTCTTGGAGAATCCCGAAAAGCAACATAGTTTCAAGGAAATATTCCGTGCGCTCCGTCTCGACACGCATCCCGCAAAGATGCTCGCCGTTGACGTGATGGAGGAAATGGCATGGGACGACTTCCTCGTCAGGAAAGGCGAAAGCGCCTATCAGCTCAACCAGAACGGACAGGTGCAGGAAGGCACTTTCCAGCGCAAGGCGAACGGCAAGAACACCATCGTTCCCGACGACGGTGCAGCCCCGATATTCGTGGCAGAGCGCAACTCTATGTTCGCCCTTACCGGCGACAAGGTGCAGTTCACCATCATGGCGCGCCGCAAGAACCACATCCGCGAAGCAATGGTGACAAAGATACTGCAGAGAGCCAAAGACACCTTCGTGGGCAAGCTCAGAGTGGAGAGAGACTTCGCCTTCCTCGTGTCAGACGGCAATATCTTCGTAAACGACGTCATAATCCCCAAGCGCAAGCTGAAGGGCGGAAAGACCAACGACAAGGCAGTGGTGAAGATCACCCAGTGGCCATCCAAGGAGAACAAGAGCATGATAGGCGAAGTGGTTGACGTGCTCGGCGAGACCGGCGACAACGATGTGGAGATGAACTCCATACTCGCTCAATACGGTCTGCCATACAAATATCCGAAGGCAGTGGAAGACGCTGCCAACAAGATAGACCCTACGATAACCGAGCAGGACTACAAGGAGAGAGAAGACTTCCGCGACGTCACCACCTTCACCATCGACCCACACGACGCCAAGGACTTCGACGACGCCCTCTCTATCCGCGAACTGTCGAAAGGCTTATGGGAGGTAGGAGTACATATCGCTGACGTGTCGCATTACGTCACCGAGGGGTCTATAATCGACAAGGAGGCAGTGAAGCGAGCCACAAGTATATACCTCGTAGACCGCACCATACCGATGCTGCCGGAGCGACTCTGCAACTTCATCTGTTCGCTGCGCCCCGACGAGGAGAAGCTCACATACAGCGTGATATTCGACATGAACGAAGAGGGAGAGGTGCTGCGCTGGCGGCTCCATCACTGCGTGATAAAGAGCAACCGCCGCTTCTGCTACGAGGAAGTGCAGAAAATCCTTGAAGACAATGGTGTGGTGGACGGAACAGGACAGCCGGCACCGCCACCAGCCAAGGGAAAGACATATCAGGGAGAGTATGCCACGGAGCTAATAATGCTCGACCGCATAGCCAAGAAGCTGCGTGCCGCAAGGTTCAAACACGGTTCGGTGAAGTTCGACCGTGAGGAGCTGCGCTTCGACATCGACGAGAAGGGCAAGCCGACACGCTGCTACTTCAAGATTGCCAAAGACGCCAACAAACTCGTGGAGGAGTTCATGCTCCTCGCCAACCGCACCGTGGCAGAGAGCGTAGGAAAGGTGGCGAAGGGAAAGAAGCCGAAGACATTGCCATACCGTATCCACGACCAGCCCGACCCAACGAAGCTGGAGACATTGAGACAGTTTGTGGTGAAGTTCGGCTATAAGGTGAAGACCGACGGTACGAAGGGTGCCATCACCAAGAGTCTCAACACTCTGCTCGACGAATGCGCCGGCAAGAAGGAGCAGAAGGTGATAGAGACCGTGGCGCTGAGAGCCATGATGAAGGCAAAATACAGCATCCACAACATCGGCCACTACGGACTCGCCTTCGAGTATTACACCCACTTCACCAGTCCTATCCGCCGCTATCCCGACACTATGGTGCATCGCCTTCTCACACGCTATCAGGCAGGAGGACGCAGTGCCAACAAGGAGCACTACGAGGAACTGTGTGAACACTCCAGCGACATGGAGCAGATAGCACAGAACGCCGAGCGCGACAGTATAAAATACAAGATGGTGGAGTTTATGTCAGACAAGATAGGCAACACCTACGATGCCCACATCAGCGGACTCACCTCCTATGGCATCTATTGCGAAATCGACGAGAACCACTGCGAGGGAATGGTGTCGCTGAGAGACCTGAAGGACGACTACTACGATTTCGACGAGCGCAACTACTGTCTTGTAGGCCGTCGCCACCACAACAGGTATCAGCTTGGCGACCCGATACGTGTGCAGGTGGCAAAGGCAAACCTGGAGAAGAAACAGCTCGACTTCGGAATCGCTGACGAGTAGACAGCTGCTACGCTCAGGATAAACTATTGATAATCATATCGTCATTGGCAACCGGTACTCTTCCGTCATGAGGGAGTACAGGTTGCCAATTGCTGTAATATAATGAGGAAGATACCGTTGCCCCCGCATCATTCCCAACCGATATCAGCCGGCAGAATCAAACAAAATATCTCAAAAAATATGAGGCTCAAATCATACCAAGTTATTTTTTCACCGTCACTAAGGTATTACAAAAGAGCCCCATCTGCGTCTTGTATATAAAAAGAACAAAAAGAAGAAGATGGAAACAAAAGAACTTATAAAACAAGCCGAGATAAACCGCAGAAGGCTTATCGAAGTGGTCTACAATGCCAAAGCCGGACACATCGGCGGCGACCTGTCATGTCTCAATGTTATGACAGCACTCTATTTCGATATCATGAACGTCAGTCCAGCCGACGTGAAGAATCCCGACCGCGACCGTTTCGTTCTCAGTAAAGGACATTGCGTGGAAGCACTCTATGTCACCCTTGAGGCAAAGGGATTCCTGAAGAAGGAAATCACCGACACGCTCGGAAAGTTCGGTTCCATACTCAGCGGACACCCCACCATTGAAGTGCCGGGCATCGAAGTGAACACAGGAGCGCTGGGTCACGGACTCTCTATCGGAGTGGGTATGGCACTGGCTGCCAAGATGGACAAGAGAGACTACAAGACCTTTGTGATGATGGGCGACGGCGAGCAGGGCGAAGGCTCTATCTATGAGGCTGCCATGGCAGGACATCAGTATAAGCTCGACAACCTGGTGGCTATCATCGACCGCAACCATCTGCAGATAAGCGGCAACACCGAAGACGTGATGGCTATAGAAGACATCGCGGCACGCTGGACAGCCTTCGGATGGGACGTGAAACGCATGGACGGTGACGACATGGAAGACATCATGAAGACTTTTGCCGCCATCGACTATACCAACCACAAGCCACACCTCCTGATATCAAACACCACTAAGGGAAAGGGAGTGTCGTATATGGAGAATGTGGCAAAATGGCATCATGGCATGCCGAGCGAGGAACAGTATCGCCAGGCACTCAGCGAGATAGACGAAAGAATAAAGAACCTTTAATACACACATTGATATAGAACTATGATAGCTTGTAGAAAGAGTTTTACTGACACTTTGCTTGAATTGGCAAAGCAGGACAAGGATATTATTGCTGTAACGACAGACGCACGCGGTTCGGTGACGCTCAACGACTTCGCCGACCAGCTGCCGGAGCAGTTCGTTGAATGTGGTATCGCTGAGCAAGACGCCGTGGGAATAGCAGCCGGTCTGGCACACAGCGGAAAGAAGGTATTTGCCTGCGGTCCGGCATGCTTCTATGTGGCACGCAGTCTGGAGCAGGTGAAAGTAGACCTTGCATACAGTGAGAATCCGGTGAAGATACTTGGCGTGAGCGGAGGAGTGGCATACGGAGCACTCGGAGCCACACACCACAGTCTGCACGACATCGCGGCATTGCGCACATTCCCGGGAATGAACATCGTGTTGCCATGCGACGCGCGCCAGACACGCAAGCTGGTGAAGCTGCTCGTGGATTTCCCACATCCTGTATACGTGAGAGTGGGACGTGCGGCAGTGCCCGACGTATATGAGAACGACGACTTCGACTTCCAGCTCGGCAAGGCAAACATGCTGCTCGACGGTAAAGACCTCACCATCATAGGATGCGGCGAGACCGTATACCACGCCCTTCAGGCAGGAAAGATGCTGAAGGAGCAGGGCATCAGTGCCCGTGTGCTCGACATGTCGTCGCTGAAACCTTTTGATGCCGAAGCCATCCGCAAGGCGGCAGAGGAGACAGGACGCATCATAACAGTGGAGGAGCACAGCCAGTTCGGCGGTCTCGGAGCCATCGTCACAGAGACGCTTTCGGAGAATCCGGTGCCCGTGCGCATCCTTGGCATACCAGACGAGAATGTGGTTCACGGTACCAACAAGGAGATTTTCGCCCACTACGGACTCGATGCCGACGGCATAGTGAAGGCAACCAACGACTTTCTCAAGAAATGACAAGACAAATGGGTGATTATATCATAGCCATAGACCAGAGCACATCGGCAACAAAGGCGATGCTCTTCAATGACAGATGCGAGATGCTTCAGCGTGTCAACGTGGAGCACCACCAGTATTATCCCAAGGCTGGATGGGTGGAACACGACGCCGAAGAGATCTACGCCAATGTGATAGCTGCCGTGAAGCATCTGATGAAGGATGCCGACATGGAGGCAAGCTACTCCATGGCAATCACCAACCAGAGGGAGACCGTGGTGGTGTGGGACAAGACCACCGGACATCCAGTATGCAATGCCGTGGTGTGGCAGTGCATGCGTGGCGTGGACATCTGCAACGAACTGAAGGCGCAGGGCTACGGACCGATGGTGATGGAGAAGAGTGGACTGCTCATCGACCCCTATTTCTCAGCGAGCGGAGTGAAATGGATTCTCGACAATGTGGAAGGTGCGAGAGAAAAGGCAGACCGTGGCGAACTGCTCATGGGAACGATGGACTCCTGGCTGATATGGAAACTCACCGGCGGGAAACGCCATGTCACCGACTATACCAACGCATCACGCACGATGCTGATGAATATACATACGCTGCAGTGGGACGACGACCTGCTAAGACTCTTCGGTATCCCTCGCAGCATGATGCCGGAACTGTTGCCATGCGACGGCGTGTTCGGCGATACTGTGGTGGAAGGACTCTTCCTGCAGCCTGTTGCCATTGCCGGAGTGCTCGGCGACTCCCATGGAGCGCTGGCAGGACAGATGTGTTTCGAGGCAGGACTCGGAAAGGCAACCTACGGCACAGGGTCGTCGGTGATGGTGAACATCGGCGAGAAGGCGGCGCCAGCCCCCGACGGACTCGTCACATCTATCGGATTTGCCGCCCTCGGAAAGGTGTTCTATGCCTTTGAGGGAAACATACACAGTACGGGAGCCACACTGAAATGGCTGCAGGAACAGCTCAAGATGATTGACTCGCCAGCCGACGTGGAGCCTGAGGCGCTGTCGGTGGCAGACAATGGCGGCGTGTATTTCGTGCCGGCGTTTGCCGGACTCGGCGCACCATGGTGGAACGACAAGGTGAGGGCTGCCGTGATGGGTATGACGCTCGCCACTACGAGAGCGCATTTCCTGCGTGCCGCCCTGGAGTCGATAGCATATCAGGTGAACGACCTCGTGAAGGCGATGACGGTGAAGGCTGGCATAGACCTGAAGGAGATACGTGTGGACGGAGGACCGACCAAGAACAGGTTCCTGATGCAGTTTCAGGCAGACTGTCTGAGAGTGCCGGTAAACTGTTCCGACGTTGAAGAGGCATCGGCATTGGGAGCCGTTGTCATGAACGGACTCTCTCGCGGTGTATGGAAGAGTTTCGATGAGGTGGCACGGTTGCGCCGCAGCCGATGGACCGTATGTTCGCAGGACAACGAAGCTTGGATGGAGAAGAACATAGAGGGATGGCACAAGGCTGTGAGACAGCTCATCAATTCTCCCGAATGATATACCCCTTCTACATGTAAAAACTAAGAAACAAAAGACAAGAACATTATGAAGAAGAACAAAAAACAGTGTTTCGGTGTCATCATCGGCACACGTGCATATTTCAACTCTGAGCTTGCCAGAGACGTGCGCAAGCAGTTGCTGAAGACTTTGGACGCCGAGGGCTACGACTATGTGATACTCCCTGAAGATGCCACTCCTACGGGAAGCAGCAGCATAGAGACAAGAGAGGACGGACTGAAATGTGCGGAGCTGTTCCGCCAGAACCGCGACCGCATCGACGGCATCATCGTGTCGTTGCCTAACTTCGGTTTCGAGATCGGCATCATAAACGCAATCAGCGTTGCCGACCTGCATGTGCCGGTTCTCGTGCAGGCTTGCGACGACGAGAACGACAAGGTGGACCTCGACAGCCGTAGAGACGCATTCTGCGGAAAAATCTCAGTATGCAACAACCTCTACCAGTATGGCATCCCATTCACAGACACCACTCTGCATACATACTCAATATATTCCGACCTGTTGGCAAAAGACATCAACCGCTTCGCTGCCGTATGCCGCGTGGTGAACGGACTGAAACATGCCCGCATCGGTCAGATAGGAACTCGTCCGTTGGGCTTCAACACCTGTCGTGCGAGTGAGAAACTGCTGCAGGCATCGGGCATCACTGTGGTGCCGGCAGACTTGAGCGAGATTCTATATGCCGCAGAGGCGATAGAAGACAGCGACACCGACCTGCTCCGCCAGATGGAGAAGGTGGCAGGATATGCCGAGGTGCCTGAATCATACAGGGAGAAACTGCGTCTGCAGTGCAAGTTCGGCGTTGCCGTAAACCGTTGGGTTGAGGCAAACCAGGTGGATGCCGTGGCGATACAGTGTTGGGACTCGCTGGAGCAGAACTTCGGTTGTGCTGCCTGCGTCACCATGAGTATGCTCAGTGAGGCTGGCATACCGGCAGCCTGTGAGACCGACATTGCCGGTGCCGTGTCTATGCTCGCATTGACGCTGGCATCCAAAGAACCGTCGGCAATCGCCGACTGGAACAACAACTTTGCAGAAAACCGCAACAAGTGTGTATGCACCCACTGCGGAAACTTCCCTAAATCGTTCATCGGTAACGACAACCTGCGCCTTGGCCCGCTTGGTGTGCTCGGCCGCACGCTCGGCAAGATAAACACCTTCGGTGCCGTTTACGCCAAGGTTAGCGCCGGCGACTTCACCTTCTTCCGTATCTCTACCGACGATACAAAGGGAATGATAAAGGCATACGTTGGAGAGGGAAAGATGACCGACGATCCATACGGCATGGATGGCTGCATCGTTGTCACCGAGGTGCCTGAACTGCAGAAGCTGATGAAGTATATCTGCAAGAACGGTTTCGAACACCATGTGGCACTCGTGCGTGCTGATGTGGCAGGTGTCATCGAGGAGGCTCTCGACAGCTATCTCGGCTGGGACCTTTATGTGCATGAATAACACATACACACTGCAATAATAAATACATTTTTCATAGATGATTAAAAACGAAGAGGGGATGTTCCATGTGAATGGCGCATCCCTTCGCCTTTTTTCACATGTCTGGTAGAATGTCTGGATATTATTACCATTTGCCGCTTATTTGTGCATAAAAGTAAACCGGGTTATTCCATTTCGGATAATTAAAACACTCTATAACGCAATTTTAAAGATAGACTGATGATAATAACGAATAAAATACTTAATTTTGCACCGTTATGTCACAGAAGCTAATTCAAAGTCAGGAGCAGAAGACTGTTCAGGTGCAGCGACTCACGCAGCAGCAGATGCTTGCGGTGAAGATGCTGGAGATGCCGCTTACCGAACTGGAGCAGAGCATACAGGCAGAGATTGACGATAATCCTGCCATGGAAAGCTCTTCGCCGGATGATGCGGCATTTGCCGGAGATTCTGAAATGGAGTCTGCCGACACTTCGGCGTTTGCCACCAAGGAAGCCCCGTCTGCCGGTAATGAAGCTTCAGCATCCGCCGGCGACAGCGACGACACCGTAGACGAGGCATCCGCGGCTTTCGATGCGGCGACAGAAAGGGAGGAGAGGGCTTCGGCACTCGACGACGCACTGTCGAACATCGGTATGGACGACCGTATGCCAGATGCCGACTATCCGTCATACTACGGCAATGCCGACTCTGCCGACTATGAGGAGATGGTATATGGCGAGCAGGCTTCTTTCTACGACAAACTGAAGGAGCAGATGGTTGACGTAGACCTCGACGACCGTCAGAGGGAGATAATGGAATATGTGATAGGGTCGCTCGATGGCGACGGACTGCTCAGGAAGTCTGCCGACAGCATCTCAGACGAGCTTGCCATCTATCATAACATATACTGCACGGAGGAGGATGTTAAGAACGTCATCACCCTGCTGCAGACTTTCGATCCTGCCGGCATAGGAGCTTCCGACCTGCGCGAATGCCTGCTGCTGCAGATCAGAAGGCGGCCCGACACAGAAATCACGCGATTGATGCTAAAGGTCATTGACAAGTATTTCGATGAGTTCATGAACAAGCATTGGGACAAGATAGTGAAGCAGCTGAACATTCCACCAACTACCGCCGACACGGTGTATTCAGAACTCCTCCGCTTGAATCCCAAGCCGGGGGCATCGCTCGGCGAGACCGAAGGCAGGAACATGCAGCAGATAACGCCAGACTTCATAGTGGATACCGCCGACGACGGCACCGTGACATTCTCCATCAACAGCGGCCATGTGCCAAACCTGTATGTCTCGCCCTCGTTCACCGAACTGCTCAAGGGCTACAAGGCAAACAAGGCGTCGATGTCGCGACGCGACAAGGAGGCGCTGCTCTATGCCAAGGAGAAAGTGGAACGGGCACAGGGATTCATCGATGCCGTGAAGCAGAGGCAGCACACCATGTATGTCACCATGAAGGCGATAATCGACATACAGCGCAAATACTTCCAGGACGGCGATGAGAGCGACATGAAACCCATGATACTCAAGGATGTGGCAGACCGCACGGGTCTCGACATATCCACGATATCGAGAGTGAGCAACATGAAGTATGCTCAGACACGCTGGGGTACGTTCAAGCTCCGCCATTTCTTCAGTGACGGAATAAAGACAGAGGACGGCGAGGAGCTGTCCACACGCAAGATAAAATTGGCATTGAGGGAGGTAATCGACGGGGAAGACAAGTCGAAACCCTATTCAGACGATGCCCTCACGAAGGTACTCGCCCAAAAAGGCTGTCCGGTAGCACGGCGAACGATAGCGAAATACAGGGAACAATTGGGAATACCGGTAGCAAGACTCAGAAAGAAATGAATGTAAGAAACATCATAAGGCTGGCAAAAGGGGTGAGCCTCTTTTCCTCGCCGTTCTATCTGCCCGTCATAGGGTTGGCTGTTCTGTTCACGTTCAGCTATCTCAACCGCATGCCCTTGGGATACAAGCTCTTCGTGCTTTTCATAGCCTACATCTTCACGATACTGTTGCCGGTATCGCTCATCAAGCTATACCATCGCTACCACGGATGGACACTCTTCGAACTTGGTGCCAGGGAGCAGCGTGTGATACCCTATCTCGTGTCGATACTCTGCTATTTCTTGTGCTATTACGTCATGATTTTCTATCATGTGCCGCATCTGATGGGCAGCATTGTGGTGGCGGCGCTTGTGGTGCAGATAGTATGTGCAATAGTGAACATGTGGTGGAAGATTTCCGTACACATGGCGGCGATGGGGGCAATGGCAGGAGCCTTGGCGGCATTCGGATTCAAGTTCATGTTCAATCCCGTGTGGTGGCTCTGCGGACAGTTCCTGCTCTCGGGCATGGTGGGCAGTGCGAGAATGATACTCCGCCAGCACAATCTCCGCCAGCTCTACATCGGCTTCATAGTGGGAGTTTTGGTGGGATTCTTCACGGTGATATTCGTATGACACGCCTCAGTCTCTTTCTGGGGCAGAGTCTTTGATGCACCAGCAGCATTTCTCATCCGACGCTGTTCTCATGGGGATGTCTGGAAAATAAATTTGATAAGGACAACGATAAAAACATAAAGATATGAAACCATTAGTAAGTATTATAATGGGCAGCACCAGCGATCTGCCTGTGATGGAAAAAGCGATGAAGTTCCTGGATGATATGGAAGTGCCTTTCGAGGTCAATGCCCTCTCTGCACACCGCACTCCGGATGCCGTGGAGAAATTTGCCAAGGATGCGGCAGGACGCGGATTGAAGGTTATCATCGCCGGTGCCGGAATGGCTGCCGCACTGCCGGGAGTTATCGCAGCGTCAACCACACTTCCGGTTATCGGAGTGCCTATCAAGGGTAGTGCCTTCGACGGTATGGACGCCATGCTCAGCATCATACAGATGCCTCCTGGCATACCTGTTGCCACGGTGGGAGTGAATGGTGCGATGAATGCCGCCATCCTTGCCGTAGAGATAATGGCTCTTGCCGACGCTTCTCTTGCAGAGAAGATGAAGAACTACAAGGATGGTCTGGGAGCCAAGATAGAGAAGGCAAACAAGGATCTTGCCGAGGTGAAATATAACTTCAAGACTAATTGATTTTCCCGTTTCGGGTTCACCCCGAATCGTTAAAATTCATAATCCCAATGGATATCAAGAATAATCATAGCCAGAATCCCCATGCATGTGCAGGAGTAGGATGTGACACTGACGGATGGAGCGGTCTTTTCAACTACTCCCGCCGTGAAGCCCATGAGGTGAATGTCGGCGACACACCGCTTGGTGGCGACAATTCCATCCGTGTGCAGTCTATGACCACCACTCCCACTGCCGATACCGAGGCATGTGTGGATCAGGCAAAACGTATCATTGAGGCTGGCGGAGAATACGTGCGTCTCACCACTCAGGGAGTGAGAGAGGCAGAGAATCTCAAGAACATCAACGCCCGCCTCCGTGAGGAGGGCATCACTACGCCGCTCGTTGCCGACGTGCATTTCAATCCTCATGTAGCCGATGTAGCGGCGCTGTATGCAGAGAAGGTGCGTGTAAATCCCGGAAACTATGTTGACCCGGCGCGCACATTCAAGAAACTGGAATATACCGACGAGGAATATGCCGAGGAACTGAAGAAGATAGAGAAGCAGTTCGTGCCGTTTCTCAATATCTGCCGTGAGCACCACACTGCCGTGCGCATCGGAGTGAACCACGGTTCGCTCTCCGACCGCATCATGTCTCGCTATGGTGACACGCCGGCAGGCATCGTGGAGAGCTGCATGGAGTTTCTGCGCATCTGCAAGCGTGAAGACTTCAAGGATGTAGTGATCTCCATCAAGGCGAGCAACACGGTGGTAATGGTGGAGTCTGTACGCTTGTTGGTTGACACCATGCGCCGTGAGCAGATGGACTATCCGCTGCATCTGGGAGTGACAGAGGCAGGCGAAGGCGAGGATGGAAGGATAAAGAGTGCCGTGGGTATCGGAGCACTGCTTGCCGACGGTATCGGCGACACCATACGAGTATCGCTCAGCGAGGAGCCGGAGGCTGAGATTCCTGTAGCCCGTCATCTCGTGGACTATATCACGAAGCGTGCCGGGCATACGCTTATCCCAGGCCGGGTATACGACAAGTTCAATTGGGTATCTCCAGAGCGCCGCACCACGGTTCCCGTGGAGAATATCGGCGGCGACAACCTGCCTGTGGTGATAAGCAGCAGAATCCATGGCGATGAGGCTCCGGCAGCGAATGCCAACCCCGACCTCACCCCCGACTATCTATATATGGGAGCGAAACTCCCGGAGAACAAGGTGGAAGGTCAGAAGTATATCGTTGACTTCAATGTCTACACACTGATTTCAGAGGAGCAGCGCCACAACGTGTTCCCGATATTCCCATACAATGCCATCCCGTTCCTGAGCGGAGTGGAAGCGCCGCTCAAGTTCCTTGTGTTGCCATACGGAGCGCCTAGCGCCGAATATATCCCATGCCTGAAGGCGCATCCGGAGATTGTCGTCATCAGCGTGAGCAACAATGTGAACCGCCTTGGCGAGCAGCGTGCTCTCGTGCATGAACTTATGACTGAGGGCGTGGCAAATCCAGTGGTGTTCTGCCAGATGTATTCCCACAGTCAGGAGGAGAAAGGCGACTTCCAGCTTGAGGCGGCAGCCGACATGGGCGCTCTGATGTTCGACGGACTCACCGACGGTGTGTGGCTCATGAACAACGGTACTCTCTCTGATGCCGACATCGACGCCACGGCATTCGGAATTCTCCAGGCAGCCCGCCTGCGCACCACCAAGACGGAGTATATCTCTTGTCCCGGTTGCGGAAGGACTCTCTACGACCTTCGTGCCACCATCGCCCGCATCAAGGAGGCTACAAAAGACATGAAGGGACTGAAGATCGGCATCATGGGATGCATCGTGAACGGTCCCGGCGAGATGGCAGATGCCGACTACGGTTATGTGGGAGCCGGCAGGGGCAAGATTTCCCTGTATCGCCGCAAGGAGTGTGTGGAGAAGAATATACCCGAAGAAGAGGCAGTGGAGAAGCTCCTGCAGCTTATCAGAAGCGACATAAAGGAATGATGCGATGATGCTTTCCTTTTTGCGGGAGGGCGACAACTCTTCCCGCATGCCTCAAACGACAACTATATACAGATTATAATGAGTTTAACAAAGATAATACGAGGAGCGTTCGTCTCCCGTCAGAAGGAGATAGAGCGATACGACAAGGAGGCAGAGGCACTGCAGATGGAAGTGCTCCACTATCTCATGAGCAATGCCAAGCACACCGAGTATGGACGCAAGTATTCCTTCGGAGCCGTAGGCTCATACTCTGATTACGCCAGTCATGTTCCGGTGAACACCTACGAGGAACTCAAGGGCTACATCGACCGTATGCGCCACGGCGAGCGCGACCTGTTGTGGAAAGGAAGCGTGAAATGGTATGCCAAATCCTCTGGCACCACCAACGACAAGAGCAAGTTCATACCCGTTAGCCACGACGGTCTGCAGCATGTGCATTATGCCGGAGGCAAGGATGCCGTGGCTCTGTATTTGCGCAACAATCCCGACAGCCGCCTCTTCGACGGCAAGAGCCTTATCCTTGGCGGAAGTCACTCGCCCAACTATGGCGTGGCAGACTCGCTTGTGGGCGACCTCAGTGCTATCCTCATAGAGAACATCAATCCGCTTGCCAACCTCGTACGTGTGCCCAAGAAAGCCACGGCTCTCCTTTCCGACTTCGAGATAAAGCGCGACCGAATAGCCAGGGAGACGATAAACAAGAATGTGACGAACATCAGCGGTGTGCCGTCGTGGATGCTCTCCGTGCTCACCAGAGTGATGGAGCTCACCGGCAAAAAGCATCTTGAGGAGGTGTGGCCGAACCTTGAGGTGTTCTTCCATGGCGGTGTGGCGTTCACTCCATACCGCAAACAGTATGAACAGCTCATCACCTCGCCAAACATGCACTATATGGAGACATACAATGCCAGCGAGGGATTCTTCGGACTGCAAGACGACCCTGCCGACAAGTCGATGCTCCTGATGATAGACTATGGTGTGTTCTATGAATTCATCCCTATGGACGAGTTCGACAAGGAGAACCCTACCGTCGTGCCGCTCTGGGGAGTGGAGACAAACAAGAACTATGCGATGCTCATCTCCACCTCGTGCGGACTGTGGAGATATGTCATCGGCGACACCGTGAGCTTCACGTCCACAAATCCGTACAAGTTTGTCATCACCGGTCGCACCAAGCATTTCATCAATGCCTTCGGTGAGGAACTCATCGTAGACAATGCGGAGAAGGGACTCGCATACGCCTGTGAGCAGACAGGAGCCGAGGTGCTGGAATATACCGCCGCTCCGGTATTCATGGACGACAATGCTAAATGCCGCCATCAGTGGCTGATAGAATTCTCCAAGGAGCCTGCCGACCTCGACAAGTTCACGGAGCTGCTCGACAAGAAGCTGCAGGAGATAAACAGTGACTACGAGGCGAAACGCTACAAGAACATCACGCTGCAGCATCTGGAGATAGTAAAGGCGCGCAAAGACCTTTTCAACGACTGGCTCAAGTCGAAGGGAAAGCTCGGCGGACAGCATAAGGTGCCGCGCCTGAGCAACAGCCGCAAGCACATCGACGAACTGCTGAAGATGAACGGCTGACGCATGCTCCGTCTGCCACAGGCATGGCATCTTCGGGATGAAGACAAGACCTATGTGGCAGCGGTGCAATGAGCACAAACAATGACACATATTATATATATGATATACAGAAGAGCAAACGACTTTTTGAGAAATACCATTCTGCATTCCTTCTCTCTTGAGAAACAGGGATGGCTGCCGGCATGCCTGGTCTTGCTGGCCCTCACATCGCTGCTCTCGTCTTGTGCAAAGATGGGACAGCCCGACGGGGGATGGTTCGACGAGACGCCTCCACGCATCATCGGCTGCACTCCGGCCGACAGGGGAGTGGGGGTGAAGGCGAAGAAAATATCCATCCTCTTCGATGAGTTCATCCAGGTGGACAATCCCACGGAGAAAGTGGTGGTGTCGCCGCCACAACTCGAAACGCCGGAGATAAAGGGTGCCGGAAAGAAGATTGTGGTGGAACTGAAAGACTCGCTGAAGCCCAACACCACCTATACCATCGACTTCTCTGATGCCATCTCCGACATGAACGAGGGCAATCCTCTGGGCAACTATACTTATAGTTTCTCCACCAGCGACCACATCGACACGCTTGAGGTGGCAGGAAACGTGGTCGACGCCCAGAATCTGGAACCGGTGAAGGGTATCCTCGTCGGTCTCTATGCCGTTGGCGATGAGGCTCTCACCGAGGGTAACCTGCTGAAGGGCTATAATGCCGCCGCCGACGGAAAGTCGCTCGACCCCTTCCTCTCGCAGCCTCTGCTCCGCGTTTCGCGCACCGACAGTCGCGGACGCTTCGTGGTGCGTGGCGTGGCTCCCGGCAGATACCGGGTGGTGGCGCTGCAGGATGCCGACGGCAACTACTTCTTCAGTCAGAAGAGCGAGATGATAGCCTTCTCGGATGATGTGATAGAACCGAAATTCACTGGGGCGGTACGCCAGGACACCATCTGGCGCGACTCCCTGCATATCGACTCCATCCGTTCCGTGGGATATACGCGGTTCATCCCCGACGACCTCGTGCTGAGGGCATTCACAGAGACACAGACCGACCGCTTCTTCCTGAAGGTGGAGCGCAAGGATCCTCGTCTCTTCACCGTATTCTTCAGCGGTGGTGATGCAAACCTGCCTGTGGTGAAGGGACTGAACTTCAACAGCTACGATGCTTTCATAGTGGAACACTCGCTGCTGAACGATACCGTGAGCTATTGGCTGCGCGACACGGCGCTCGTAAACCAGGACACGCTGACTCTGCAACTATCGTATATGGCTACCGATACGCTCGGCAATCTCTCCCTCACCACCGACACGTTGGATGTGCTCTCCAAGGTGTCGTATGAGAAGCGGCAGAAAGACCGTGAGCGGAAATATGAGGAATGGAAAAAGCAGCAGGACAAGGCAAAGAAACGTGGCAAGGAATATCAGGAGCAGATGCCTATCGAACTGCTGGAACCTAAATACAACGTTGCCACATATCTCGACCCCGACAGGAACATCACCGTGGAGATGCCTACGCCGTTGGCACGCATCGACACCTCGATGATTCATCTCTATGCCCGTCACGACACGCTGTGGTATCGCTCCAAGTTCATTTTCAGAGAGCGGAAGAACGTGGCGCGCTCGTATGAGCTGATAGGGGAGTGGAGGCCAGGCGTGGAATACAGTCTGGAAATCGACTCCACTGCATTCGTTGACATCTACGGAGCGCCGTCGCCGGAATACAAACAGGGATTCAAGGTGAAGCCGGAAGACGAATACGGCACGTTGCTCGTCAATATCAGCGCTCCTGACGACACGCTGCCAATGGTGGCGCAGCTGCTCGACGCCAACGACAAACCGGTGAAGGCGGTGGCTGTGAGTGGCGGAGTGGCTGAATTCTTCTATGTCAACCCCGGCACGTATTATCTGAGGATGTTCACAGACACCAACGGTAACGGCGAATGGGACACGGGGTCTTATGCCGACGGCAGACAGGCTGAGGCTACATACTATTATCCGGAGAGTATAGAATGCAAGGCGAAATGGGACATCACGCTGTCGTGGACTCCCGACTCCCGTGATGCTGCCCACCAGAAACCATATGCCATCACCAAGCAGAAGCCGGAGCAGGACAAGACCATCAAGCGCCGCAACGCTGAAAGGGCTAAGAAGCTCGGCATCAGCTACGACGGCAGACAGTGAGTGGAATCTCGATAGACACAACTTATTAACAACATTATCATCATGAAAAGATTTCGTCGAATAATGATAGTCGTGGCAATGGTCATGGCATCATGCACAATGGCATCGGCGCAGTGCTCGTTTCGCAACACAGCATTCAAGTCGGGCGAGTTCCTGTCATACAACCTCTACTACAACTGGAAATTCGTATGGGTAAAGGCCGGCACCGCCAGTATGTATACCGTAGAGAGCACATACAAGGGAAAGAGCGCCTATAGGTCGAGCCTCACCACAAGGGGCAACAACAAGGTAGACAATATGTTCGTGCTTCGCGACACGTTGCTCTGCTACTCTTCAAAGGAGCTCGAACCGCTGTATTTCAGAAAGGGAGCACGTGAAGGAAAGCGGTATACCGTGGACGAGGTGTTCTACTCCTATCCCGGCGGCAAACCGCATCTGCGCTGCCATCGTCAGCGCAACGACGGTTCTCACTTATGGAAGAACCTCACTCCCGGCAATTGTGTGTTCGACATGATGAACATCTTCATGAGGGCACGCTCCTTCAGTTCGGCAAATTGGAAGAAGGGTCATGTCGTAGACTTCCCTATTGCCGACGGCAAGGGTACCACACCGGCTCGTCTGCGTTTCAACGGCACTACAAAGGTGAAGGCAGACAACGGCAAGAAATACCGCTGCGTGGAGCTCTCGTATCTGGAGTATGAGGACAGGAAATGGAAGGAGATAGTGCGCTTCTACGTCACCGACGACCAGAACCACGTGCCTATCCGTCTCGACATGTTCCTCAAGTTCGGCAGTGCGAAAGCATTCCTCACCAGCATGAAGGGTGTGCGAAACCCCATCTCTTCGCTTGTGAAATGACAGACTGAAGATGCCTTGTACTGACATACAGGCGATTATCAGACAGATAAGAGTAATCGTCCCTCCCCCGAAGGGGAGGGACAGTTACTATTACTATTGATAACCCTTTGATAATCTGATAACTACAAACGATAATCATGCAGCCAATGGTATCTGTCCCTCCCCTACGGGGGAGGCTAGGTGGGGGCTGATGTGTTTAAATTTTTGTCCATCGCCGCAGGCGGATGGACGCATTATTCTCACTGATATATTTATTCTGCATTTTCATCTGAAAAAAGCATGGGTATTGTCTTTACACTCTATTATTTTTAATAAAATCCATCATATATGTTGCGATATTTAGGTTTCGTTAGTTTTTCCTAAAAAATATTCTATTTTTGAACTATTGTGGATTCAATGTTTAATACATATCTTTGCAGCCGAGGGAGTAATTTAAATGTTATCCTTCCAGATGAGAACAAAAACGGCAATATGAGTGACATGATGCCACATAATTAACTTACCTATTATCAATAACGAAAAAACAAAAAACTATGAAAAGAAACTTCATTTATTCATTTTTCATCGCACTCGCTTGCTTGGGCTTCGTAGCCTGCGACAGCGATGACAACGACCAGACTAAGAATTTGCCTGAAGGATCGAAGCCTTCTACAAAGTTCACTGTAGGCAACTGTGAGGATGAGCAGAATGCAAAGGACGCCATAAAGTTGGATGTCAAGACATGGGGTGACGGCAAGACCGACAAGGAGTTCGTGTCTGTCGAACTGTTTGGCGACGGCCATTTCCTTATCACAACTCCTAATGCCCTCACCGCTCCGAAGCGTGCTGCCGACGGTCCACGCAAGGCTGGCTCTATTCTGAACAGGAGCAACAAGTCGCCGCTGCTGGCGCGTGTTGGTGAAAACAACGGTACCGACGACATCGACAACGGTCTGTATATATATGGTACATACACACGCGTAAAAGACGGAGTGTATAAGTTGAGCAACAACACGATGATTGAAATCAAGGACGGTGCTGTCAAGGGTACGGCAACCGTTACCTACACCAACCGCTATGGTGTGAGCATCACTATTGTCGTGTCTATCGACTACAACTACCAGCAGGATGCTGCCATGCGCCAGCTCTGCCGTTCGTGGAAATTCAACGAATCTGAGGTTTGGCTCTATGCTGACGACTTCTGCTTCGGATACGGCAAGCAGTGGATGACATTCGGCAGAGTGCAGCAGGAAATCACTCTCGCGCCTGAGGCTAAGAAGTGGGGATTTGATGAGGATGACGTTCTCGAAACTGACGACTGCTGCAAACGCATCGTATTTTCGCCTTGCGGTAGATACATCTGCTTCTTTGCTGACCACGATATCGAAGTGGGTCGCTGGGAATGGAAAGACATTAAGAACGGTGTGTTGCGCCTGTGGGAGCCTGTTGACCTTGACGACGACGATGATGACGATGATGACTGGGCTGACGTGACAGTGCGCTTCGACGGCAATCAGATGCATCTATATCAGGACTATATGGACAAGGAGGACGGTGTCAAGTTCCGCGTTCTGGGTGTAAGCACTTTCACTGCAAGATATTATTGATATCTTAGTTTGTAGCACATGCCGTGATAATGGCATGTAGTGGATATAGGGTGTGTCAAGGCTCGTGACAGCGAGTTTTGGCACACTTTCTTATTTGCTGTGTTTTTCCCCCACGTCGTGGGGAACAGAACCCCCTAATGTGGGGAATTGTTCCCCACATTAGGGGGGGGACTATAAAGGTAATGAAATATATTTTATAACTGCGTGTTTTACTCTGACAAGTTTGTAGTACTTGCATTGAAAGCGATAGGATAGGAGTATAATAAGGTGGTGTATAACATAACGATTATTATTCTTGTTTTCTATGTGTCAGACTTATGGGCAAAAAAAAAGGGGCTCCGCTGAGTCCCAATCTTTGTTAACCTTAAATCTAATACTATGAAAAACACGATGCAAAGGTATGGATTTTTTGTAAAGTTGCAATACCAAACGGATATTATTTGTATTTTCCCTAATCATTATTGATGTATATCAATAGAATTGTGTGCGAGAACAATATTTTTTTAGTAAAACAAGTCGTCGGGTATATTTTCAAGCAAGCTTGTTGTTCTGTCTACGGTTGGCATTATCTTTGAATAAGATAAGCTGCGGCTTGGCATAAGAAATAAATACATTTATTTCGTTCTGCTCTCGCCTTGCATTATCTTTGCACCTGATTATTAACCGTTGCTGAGCGGTGACGCTGGCGACACATTATTATAAATGATATTATGTTTGGAGAAGAAAGAAAGAACCCGCTGAAGAAATATCTTCTGTTTGTATGTCTTGGCAATATCTGCCGGTCGCCGGCTGCCGAGGGAGTGATGAAGAGTATTGTGGCTGACGACCCCAGACTCGACGGTTTCGTGGAAATAGACTCCGCCGGCATAGGAGCCTGGCATACGGGGCAGCTGCCCGATAGCAGGATGAGGAAATGTGGCGCCAGCCGAGGATATGACTTCAGCAGCAGGGCACGACAGGTGAAGCCACAGGATTTCGACCGCTTCGATTATGTCTTCGCCATGGATCATGAGAATGTTGCCGACCTCAATGGTGTTGCACGCAATGCTGCCGACAGGAAGAAAATCCTTTGTCTTGCAGATTATCTCACCGACCACAAGGATTACCACACCGTGCCCGACCCATATTATGGGACGCAAAAGGATTTTGAAATCGCTCTCGATCTTATAGAGGATGCTTGCAAGGAGGTGGCGCGCCTTTTGGCAGAGGAGAAACTTTAGCATAAAAACGGTCATCAGGCTGTTTTTATGTAATACTGAGTATTCAAGGCTTCACTCTTTTCTTTTTCTTTGTCGTTTTGTCTCGCATATCGCAACAAATGTTACAAAATGTAATGATAAAGTAAATAGTGAAGCTTTTTATGTTATCTGCCTTGATGTATGTCAAAGAAATCAATAAGTACATTAAAAAACTTGCCCAAACTATTGTGTGCGGACACAAAAGGTTGTATCTTTGCAACGTGTTCGGGAGAATACATTTTTTCATAGGTTAGTAGTTTGATAAATTTAAGGTAAAGATTATGTTATTAGATTTTAAGACGACTATGATGTTGATGGCAGTAGTCTTAGTAACACTGATTAGTTTTACTGGTTACAACCACAACTGATATCGTTAAAAAGAATTGTTTTCAGGAGGCCGGTTTGAGTGATCAAGTCGTCCTCTATTTTTATATATATACCCCAGAACCAGAGTTCGGGAATTCCATACGACCGGTTTGGGATTACCTCCCCAAATCTTATCCACACAAATTTATTTCTGTGTATCTGAATTAATTCCGTGTAGCCGCATCATCCGTGTGTACCTGCATTCATTTGGGTGCCCACATTATCTGTGTGCCCGCATCGTTTGTCATCCGCAATGCGAGCCTTTCCCTCGTAAGTAGTGAGGTCGTCGCGGGTGTATCTGTATGTTTTGCTTGCCAATGACGAGGACTCGTCGAAATGGTTGGATTCCACATCAAAGATGCCGCACATCAGTTCGTATGCCAGGTCGTTGGTGAAGAATGCGTCCTTGTTGGCCTTCAGAGCCTCTATGCGGTCGGGATGACACGCCATATATTCATCGGTGAAGCATACGAAAAGCGGTATGCGCACATCGCCGAAGCCGGCGAAGTTTGGCGAACGGTGTCTGTCGGGAATCGTGGCGTGGTCGCTGAAATATACCATCGCCTGCAGGTTCAGGCGTTTGCTGGCATATTCATAAAACTGCCGGAGCACGTCGTCGGTATATCTCAGAGAATTCTCGAAGTTCAAGACATTGTCCTGCACCCCCTGTTCTCCCCATACCGTGCGGTCGGCAGGGTAGCGGTTGAGGAAGTTGAAGTGGCTTCCCTTGAGATGCAGCACGAGGAAGTTGTTCTCCTCCGGGTCCAGCTCGTCGAGGAAATCTATCAGCGACTCATCGTATTGCACCTTTCCCAAGTCCTGCTTCGTCCATTTCGCCACCTCCGCCGTGTTTGCCACCAGCGTTATCGGTGTGTCGTTGGCTCCGAGATGTCCCTGGTTGCTATACCAGTGAACGCGGTATCCCAGTTTGTGTGCGATGTCGATAACGGAGCAGGAGTCATAAAACTGTCTGCCGTTGTATTGGTTGTATTCCGTCAGTGCCTTTTCGAGCGACTGCACGGTGTGCATGGCACAGCTGTAAGAGTTGGGAAACAGCACACAATGCTCCTTGTCTTCCGCCATGTGGCGCATCCAAGGCGTGGTGTCGTGGTCCATCTTCGTGAACGCACTCATATAGTCGCGCGATGCCGACTCTCCAATCACCATCATTATAGTGGAAGGCTTGCCGAAGGGCTTTCCCAAGGGTCTCACGTTGAGGTCTTTCAAGCGGCGTTCCATCTCGGTGACGTAGCGCTTGTCGTTGGCGGAATACTCCTTTATGTCCAGCCATAGCCTTACAATCCCCGACCTCTGGAACATTCCGCGCCGCGGTTTGAACATATACCATGCGAACACCAGAGCCGCCAGGGCAGCCACTGCGATGCACCATGGTTCCAGAGCCACGCCAGACCGAATGTTCATCATCACCACACCAGCCAGCAGCGCCACTATAGCCACCAGCAGCAGCGCCACTTTCCACCAGGAATACGACCGTGCGAATTCTATTATCTCGTTGGGGTGGGAGTCTTGCAGTATTTTCATGCCGTTGGCGTCGATACACGTGCCATAGAGCCTGTAGTAAACCGCCAGCGACAGACTCACCATCAGCAGTGCCCATTCAGCTACAGCCACAATCATACCTCCGCCCATCATGCCCACTGCGGCAGCCAGTCCGAAGATATAAATACCGCAAGCTATCTCGCCGTAGTTCTCATAGTCAGGCGATTTCCTGCGGTTTGTCAGATGATAGAGCAGAGGGTATGTTGTAGCCCATGCCACGCCCGTGACAGCCGCCATGGCGACGGGCAGATTCGGTCTGACGCCGATTATGGCGAGCGGAATCCATACCATCAGCGACGACAGGGCGAAGCGTCTTGTCTGCTGTCCGCGTGCGCTGTGGCTCATTCCGGCGTTGCATCCGTAGTATATGCCGCAGCAGATGGCGAAGGTGATGATCATTCCGATGAATGCCATAAATATTTTCAGATATGTAGGGTCGTTAAGCATAAGAATGGTAGAATTTTGTTTATTGTTTGTTTTGCATGTCTCCGATATGCCGCTCGTCAACTCGTCTAACTAATCTCTTCGTCAACTCGTAATACTTCATTTCCCTCTCAGTCTGCACATCAGATAGGGCACTCCGAGCCGCATGATGAATTTCAGTCGCTGCGGCATGGGAATCGTCTCCCACACCACGCTGATGTTGTCGCGCAGTCCCTTCGACCGGTGACTGTTCGACACACCTCCCGTGTCGAATATCGCTATCGGCAGGTTCACGTATCTGAAGCGCGCCCCCTTCTGATAGAGTTCGATGAAGGATTTGAAGTCGGCAGACAACCTGTGCTTGATGTCGAAAGGAGTGCTGATGAGGCTGTCGCGGCGTGTGAACACGCATTGGTGGCAGAATATCATGCGATGGTAGAGATAATAGCTCTCGGGAGCCTTCTTCACGTTGCCGTCTTTCACCACGTCGCCATACACCACGTCGGCGTCGGCAAGGGGCTGGCTGAATATGCGTCGCAACACATCATCGGCGGCGAACACGTCGCCGGCGTTCATGAATATCACCCATTCTCCCGTTGCCATCCCCACGCCCTTGTTCATGGCGTCGTAGATGCCGCGGTCAGGTTCGCTAACCCATGTCGTTATCGTTCCCGAATGGGCGTATCGCTTTATCGTGATGATGGTGTCGTCGGTAGACTTTCCGTCCACCACCACAATCTCCTTGTTGGGATAGTCCTGCATCTGCAGGTTGCCGAGAGTCTTCTCCAGCAGTGGTCCGGCGTTGAATGTAACGGTCACTATCGACACTTTCGGCAAGTTGTTTTCTGTCTTTGATGCTTGCTGCATTTTGCGTTTTTGTCTTTTGCGTGTTATATTGTAGGTGGGGGCTCCTTCCCGGTTGTCTCTCTGTCTCAGCGTTACAGCTGTCCGCTCTCCACGAGTCTCGCCACCCGTTCCGTCTCCTTGTCGTCGCCCTCAGGGTCGTATTTCTTCGTGAGGCTCGCACCGAATGTCCATGCAAAAGCCTGATAGAATCCTGCCCTTATCGGACCGAGGAATGCCTTCACCAACTGGTACGACGACGAGTTGCACTCTCTGTATACCAGTTTTATGAGCAGCTTTCCCTGCGTCAGCGTCAGCTTCTTCATCCTCGGCGTGTATTCCTTCTTGATACATGCCTCCACGAGCTTCATGTGCTGGTCCTTAGCCTTCTTGTTGGGCAGCGTCTGCAGATATTCGTATGTCTCTATGATGATATGGTTCACCTCCTTGGCTATCGGCAGCACCTTCTTCACGTTGTAAACCAGTCGGTTGTATCTCTGCCGTTGCTTTGGAGTCTTGAACACCTGTGGCGGATACACGTACACGTTGTTCAGTTCCACATATTGTATGCTGTCCTTTCCGTGTAGCACCTTTCCCACCTTCACCATCGGCACGAAGGTAGGGTTGTCCATATCCACCTCGCGGTCCTCCGGTTTCGTGTCGTTGCCGAACACGGGGTTCTGCGCCCTCGCCGTTGTCAGCGTGAGCATCATGACCATTATAGCCAAAAATATGAAGTATGGTCTGTTCCTCATCATTGCGCAAAAGATATTATGTTCTTTCAGAGGCGCAGCTTTTTTCTGTTCTCAAACTTGTCGAGCAGTGCCACAGCCTTTCTTACAGTCTCTTCTTCGTCCCATCCCCTGCGCCTGGCATATCCGCGCACCACATATTCGTATAGGTCGCGCCGGTGAGTGAAGCGCTTCAGGTTTTCAAGACATTGCTTGTCGGTAGGCCATCCGTCGCAGAAATGCGACCGGTTGGTGTCTATCATGTCGAAGTGGTAATTGCCGTCGGCGTCGGTAGTATAGAGAAAGTTTGCCGAGTTCAGGTCGCCGTGCAACACTCCGTGACTGTGCATCAGCACGATATAGTCAATCACGGCATCGGTGAGCTTGCGGTCGAAGTCCTCCTTGTTCACCAGTTCCTGGAACACCTCCTTGCCCTTGCTCTCCTCGTATACGAAATATCCCACGGTGAATCTGCCGTGCTCATATTCCTCCATGTAAGCCACGGCGCGCGGCGAACTGACTCCACGCTTTCTGAACTCGTCGGCAAACAGGAATGCCCTCTTCGCCTTTGTCCTGCGGAAGTGTGTGTATATGATACTCTGGATCCAATTCACCCGTTTGTATCGCTTGGCAATGAATGTCAGACCGTCGTGTTCGAGACGTCTCACACTGTTTCGCTTGTCTTTCAGCACCTCTCCCGTGTTGGTGCTGAACAGCGACGGTATGCTGTTGATGTAATCAGAATATTTCTTGTATCGTTCGGCTATTACTGTCTTCATGCTATCTTTTAGTGGTGGAACGTCTGCTGCCTTTTCCGGGCTTGCAGATGGGTACATACGCTGCAAAGGTACATATTTTTATACTTATGCCGCTTAAATTGTTCTGAAATAACTAATTTTGCAGCGTAATTGACGATATTGGGGCTGTCTGTCGTGGGCTACAGGCATAAATACCCAAGTATCATGGTGTCAACCAATAACAAATGCACCCCAAGGAGAAGGGGGATAATCATAAGAATGAAAATGAATAGAAACAAGCAGTTTTTCTTGTCGTTGGCATGGCTGGTCAGTGTCCATGCCTTGATGTTGGTAGTTCTGACAGTATTCAGATTAGTGGAGCTGACGTGTCTCCACGGGATGATAACCGACCATGGGGCGAGTGTCGTCACGGCATTCGTCAAGGGCGTGTGGTTTGACAATGTGGTGGCATGCTACATTTCGGTGCTTCCTCTCGCCGTGACCCTCCTTGCCGCCGCCTTCGGATATGCCGGAAAGAAGCTGCGCAAGGGAGTATGCTATTGGTATTTCGTGTTCTCAGCCATCGTGTTCATGGCATCGGCGGCAAACACACCGTATTTTGAGTATTTCTTCAAGAACATCAACTCCTCCATCTTCGAATGGTTCGGCTATGCCGCCACCACAGCAGGCATGGTGTTTCAGGAGAAATCGTATATACTCCACATCTTCCTTTATTTCGTCTTCCTCGCCGCATATATCGTGGCGATGATATATATGCGCCGCTATTTCGACAGACGGATAGACCGCTGCCGCAGGGACGACCGCTTCGTGTTGCCGGTGGCGCTGCGCTTCATCGTCTCGGTATGTGTGGTGCTCCTCTGCCTCTTCGGCATCAGGGGCCGTATGGGCTACAACCCCATTAAAATCAGCCAGGCATACTATTGCGACGACCCGTTTCTCAACCAGCTCGGCATCAACCCCGCCTTCAACCTCCTTACCAGTGCTCTCGACGACATGCGCAAGGAAAACCGCGACCTGCATCTAATGCCCTATGCCGAGGCAGTGGGTCTTGCCCGCCAGTCGCTGGGCATAACGGGAGCGGTGGACAGCAGTTGCGTGATGCGCCGTGAGGTGGCTGCCGTGGGCGAACCGCACCGCTGCAACGTGGTGGTGATACTCATGGAGTCGATGTCGGCGAGCCTGATGCAGACCTTCGGACAGCAGCAGCGCCTCACGCCGAATCTCGATTCGCTATACAACCATTCACTCGCCTTCACCCGTTGCTATAGTGCCGGAATACATACCAACCACGGTATGACGGCATCCTTATACTCCTTTCCGGCGCTCATGTTCCGTAATCTGATGAAGGGCACGGTGACGCCACACCGCAAGGGAGTGCCAACAGTGCTCAAGAAGTATGGCTACCACAATATGTTCTTCATGACCCATGAGGCACAGTATGACAACATGAAGGCGTTTTTCACCACCAACGGCTACGATGAGATTTACTCGCAGGAGAATTATCCTAAGAATGAAATAGTGAACAGCTTCGGAGTGTCAGACCATTTCCTCTTCGACTATGCCCTGGGTACCATCAACAGCCGTGCCAAGAGCGGCAAACCATTTCTTGCCACTCTCCTCACCATCAGCAACCATCCGCCATACGTGATACCTTCGTTCTTCAAACCCAAGACGCATGACCCGGAGACGCAGATTGTGGAATATGCCGACTGGGCGGTGGGCGACTTCCTGCGCAAGGCGTCGCATGAGCCATGGTATAAGAACACTATCTTCGTGATAATGGCAGACCACGGCAAGCTCGTGGGCAAGGCTACCACCGAGGCTCCGGAATCCTACAACCACATACCGCTCATCATGTTCGGTCCCGGTGTGCCCACGATGCGCTACGACGGACTCGCCCAGCAGGTGGATGTGATGCCTACGCTGCTCTCTCTGCTCAATATGGGGTATGAGTATGACGGTTTCGGACAGGACCTCCTGCATACGTCCCGTCCTATGGTGTTCTATTCTGCCGACAATCAGATTATCGCCCGCGACGGCAAGCGTGTCTATGTGTACAATCCTAAGATGCAGAAGAGCTTCTGCTATGTGGAGGATGCCCGTGGCACCCTGCATGAGACTCCTATGACCTCTGCCTTCAAGCCACTCCAGCGCTATGTCTTCTCGATGATACAGACGGCACAGTTCGTGTTGAAACGGCAGCAGTAGGAAAGCCTTTGTCTTGTCCTCTATTTTTATACAAAACGGGATAAACCTGTATTCAGGAAAGCCCACAAAAAAATCCCAGCCGCTATCTTGCGACTGGGATTAATTATAAGATATTTCTGTCAGCGTGAAATCATTACTCCTGTGGGAGCATGATAACGCTCACGCTGTTCTTGCCGATGAAGTTGTCCTTCACATACTTAGCAACAGATGCTGGAGTGAGGGCGTTGACGAGCTTCTCGTAGTCAGTGTTGATGTCAACACCTTCCTCGTCCCATGTCTGGATAACGTTCATCCAGTAGCCGTTGGTCTTCAGACCATCCTCATAGCGCTTTACCATCAGGTCCTTGGTCTTGTTCAGCATGTCAGCGTCGATTGTAGAACCGAGCTTCTGCAGCTCCTCGCGCATGATCTGGATAGCGATGTCCTTCTTCTCAGGCTTAACAGGGCAGTAGCCGTAGATAGCGTTGAATGGAACGTCGCTGCCGAGGTTGGCGAAACCGCCGGCGTTAGCTGAGTATGCAGCACTCTGCTCCTCGCGGATAGTCTTCAGATATACCATGTCGAGCACCTGTCCGGCTGCGTCGGCCTTGATAGAGTTGTCGAGAGTGAATGGCACGGTGTTGTTATACCAGAACATATAGATGTTAGACTTAGGAGTCTCCATCTTGCGGTGGAATGTGTTGTCCACGGTGCCTGTAGCATACTTGGAGATCTTGTTGAAGTTCTCGTGAACGAACTTCTTGCCCTTCTTCACTGAAGGCAGAGAAGCGATGTAAGTCTCGATGTACTGACGGACGAGAGTCTCGTCGAAGTTACCTACGATGGTGAATGTGAAGTCAGCAGCGTTGGCAGTGCGCTCCTTGGCGATCTGCAGGATGCGGTCGTAGTTAGCGTTGTCGAGGTCTTTCTCTTCGAGAGAAATCTGACGGGCGTCGTGAGCGTGGAGAGTGTAGGTTACAGAGTCCTGGAGAGCGCTCTCAGCAGAGAGAGACTTGTTCTTCAGGGCAGCGCGATACTGGTTGATGAGCGAGTTGAAAGCCTGCTCGTCCTTCTTGATGTTAGTGAAGTAGAGATAGTTCATCTGGAACATTGTCTCCATATCCTTCGGTGTGCAGCTTCCGCTGACATACTCGTGAAGGTTAGCTAAAGACAGGTTCACGTTGGCGTTCTTGCCGGCGAGTACCTTCTGCAGCTCTGTGCTGCTGAAGTTTCCGAGTCCGCTGTAGCTTATCACGGCGTTGAACAGGTCGAGGTTCACTCTCTCCTTTGCGTCGTAGAGAGACTTACCACCCTTTGAAGAACCGTTGAACAATACCTCACCCTCTTTCAGGTTAGTCTTCTTCAGCAATACGCGTGCACCGTTGCTCAGTGTCAGCTCCTTGTATCCGAACTTGGCGTTCTCCTTCTCAGAAACGATCTTGCCGGCCTTTGGCTGCTCTGCGATGAGAGGCTCCTGCTTAACGTTGTCTACGTAAGCCTCGATCTTCTCTGCGCGGGCATCGTCGTAAGCCTTCTTCAAGCTTGCCTCTGTAGAATATACCATGCCTTCCTTCTCAGTTGTGGTGTTGTAGATCACAACGTTAGAGTCGCTGAGGCTGATGAGCTGCTTCATAGCCTCGTTTACCACATCTACAGGCAGCATCGGAGTGAGCTGCTGCATGATCTGGTAAGTCTGCTCGATAGAGAGCAGAGGCTCCTTCTCAAGATAGTTGCTTGCGCAAGCGCGGCCGAACACGTCGTTGTTGATCTTGTCGCGGTTGGTATACTGCTTCTCAAGGGCGCTCATGTAGTTTGCCTTGGCACGCTCATACTCAGTAGCGGTGAAACCGAACTTGGCGGCACGCATAGCCTCGCGGGTCAGGGCAGCGAGAGCGGCCTCTGTCTGTCCGTCCTTTGGAGTGGCGTTGAATGTGAACGCATCCTTTGTCTTGGCGAAGATATAGTTGCCGGCATATCCGTAAGCGCTTACGAATGGGGCGTCAGCCTTCTGTGCTTCCTCCTGCAGACGTTCGTTCAGCATGGCAGAAGCCATGTCGGTAACGAAGTCCTCGATGAGGTATGGCAGATAGCCTTTCTGGTCTTCCGGAGTAGAGTCATACTTGAACATCAGCTCCACTGAGTTCATCTGCTCCTCCTTGTCCTTGTCGACGATGATGATTGGCTCAGCATTGTCTGGAACCTGCTCGTCAACGATAGGTGCCGGGTTTTCCGGGTTCTTGATGTCAGAGAACATCTCCTTGATCTTAGCCTCGGTGCGGTCTACGTCGATGTCACCAACCACGATGATAGCCTGGTTTGTAGGGTGATACCACTTCTCGTAGTAGTCGCGCAGAGCCTTAGGCTTGAAGTTGTCGATTACCGACATCAGACCGATAGGGAAGCGCTTGCCGTACTTGCTGCCAGGGTAGAGCTTCTCGAGGTTGCGCTCGAACATACGGCTGCTTGCCGATGTGCGCAGACGCCACTCCTCGTGGATAACGCCGCGCTCCTGGTCGATTTCCTTAGGGTCGAGAGTCAGGCTGTTACTCCAGTCCTTTAGGATGAGCAGACAAGAGTCGAGGGCTGCGATGCCACGGTCTGTAGGAACATTGTTGATGTTGTATACAGTCTGGTCGATGGATGTGTAGGCATTCAGGTCGCCGCCGAACTGCACGCCGAGTGAACGGGTGTAGTCGATAACACCGTTGCCAGGGAAATTCTTTGTTCCGTTGAAGCACATGTGCTCAAGGAAGTGTGCCAGACCGCGCTGGTTCTCTTCCTCCTGGATAGAACCCACACGCTGGGCGATGTAGAAGTTCACACGCTTCTCTGGATAACCGTTGTGGCGCACGTAGTAAGTCAGTCCGTTTGCCAGTTTGCCTGTCCTTATTGCTGGATCGATAGGCAGGGGCTGCATCATTGGGTTGGCCTCCTGTGCGTTGATGCCCAGTGCGCCTGTGACAACCAATGCCGCAAACACTAAGATTTTTCTGATTTTCATGTTTATTATTGTTTAAAATTATTGTATGTCTTTCTTCGTAAAATATCCGGTAATGGTGGAAATAACTCCACAAAATTAGGAAATTTACAATTACCATACGATTTAAACCCTGATTTAACTACAGAAAAGCCTTGATATATAACCTATTTTAACACATTTGGCTGGCATTTAGTGGAATAGACCATCCGGTTTTGCCTGGATTCTAATCCAAATCGGTCATCAGGCAGTTGGTGTTTCAAGAAAATCCAAGCAAGTCCTGATGACCGATTGGGTTAAATCAAATTCCAAGCAATGCCTGATGACCGATTTGAGTTTAAAGGCAAATCGCTCCCTTCCCTCTTCGGAGGTCAGGATGGATTGCCCCTCATCAATATTTGAAAGAGCTTCCGCCGAGGAACTCCCTGAGCAGCGAAGTGGGCGGTACCTGGCGGTTCGTGATAGGCTTGATGTATTTCAGGAACTTCAGCAGTCTGTATGCTTCGCTGTATTCGTCACAGTTCTCAGGCACCATCTCAAGCAGCGGCACAGCCTGCTGCTTTATCACCGCCAGCTCAAAGATCATCGCCGTGTTGAGCATAGCGTCGGCATTCTCCTGAAACGGGAATATCCATTTGTTCTCGCCAGCCCTCACCGAAGGCCAGCGGTGTATTGTCTCCATAGCGTTCACGCCGCGGTATTTGTAGTCGCGGATGATGCGTCGGAGCAGACGGTTGTCGGTGGTAGGCACATAGTTGTGGCTGTCGAGCAATATGGTGGTGAATGCCGAGGCATAGACACGGAATATCTGTTCGTCGGGAATCTGTGCCGTCAGTTCCGGGTTCAGTGCATGTATGCCTTCCACCACGAGCACGTCGTTCTCGTGCATCTTCAGTTTCTTGCCGCTCTTCTCGCTGCGTCCCGTCTGGAAGTTGTATTTCGGCAGCTCTATCTCCTTGCCGTTGAATAGGTCGTTCATCTGTTGGTTGAGCAGCGGGATGTTGAGGGCGTAGAGACTCTCGTAGTCGTATTCGCCATTCTCGTCTTTCGGTGTGTGCTCACGGTCAACGAAATAGTCGTCGAGTGATATGGCGATAGGTTTTATGCCGTTGGTGAGGAGCTGTATTGAGAGTCGTTTGCACGACGTTGTCTTTCCGCTCGACGACGGTCCGGCGATGAGCACCATCTTCACCTTCTTCCTTGCGGCTATCTCGTCGGCGATATGCGCTATCTTCTTCTCCTGCAGAGCCTCAGAGAGGTTTATGAGGTCGGTGGTCATACCTTTGTCCACAGCCTCGTTCAGGTCGCCGATGGTGCGCAGGCCGAGTATGTCCTGCCAGTGGTGGTGTTCCTTGAAGATATCGAACATCTTGTCCTGGTGTATCAGTTCGCCGAGCTGTCCCGGGTCTTTGAGCGACGGTATGCGCAGCAGCAGTCCGTCGAAATATTTCTCCAGTCCGAAGAGTGTCAGCTGCGACGTGTTGGTGAGCAGCGACCCGTAGTAATAGTCCTTGTATCCGTCTATATCATAATAGGTGGTGTATAGCGAACCGGTGCTTTTGAGCAGTTTCACCTTCGACTCCCTGCCCTCGAAAGCCTTTATCGCCTCCTCCGTGGTGCATTCATGGCGGCGCAGCGGCATCTTGGCGTCGATAATCTCCTGCATGCGCTGTCTGATTCTTGCTGCCACCTGTTCGGTCACTTCCTCGCCGATGATGAGGTCGCAGTAGTAACCGTTAGACACCGGAATGTCTATCCACACGTTGCCTTCGGGATAGAGGTCGTGCACCGCCTTGCAGAGCACCATGAATAGAGTTCGGGTATATGTCCGCTGTCCGGAAGGCGAGGTGAGGTCGAGATATTCCACGTCCTTGTTGTGGTACACCCTGAAGTTGAGTCCTTCAACCTTGTTGTTAACCTTTGCACTTACCGGACCGTATTTCATATCGAGGCCAGAAGCGTCATAAATTTCAGAAAGTGTGCTTCCGATTGCAGAGTTTATAACTTTTTTATTATTTTTGCAACGGATTTGTACTACTTGTTTCATAAGTGTTACATTTTTAGGGATTCACGTTTGTAAAGTTACTCCCTTTCTGCGACATTAATGCGCGTCAGCATCATAAATAAATTTAAAATATGTCGATTTGGATTATTTTTAAGATCATTGGATCATTGGCTCTACTCATCTATGGCATGAAGGTCATGAGCGAAGCCTTGCAGAAGATGGCCGGTTCGCAGTTGCGCCACATCCTCGGCACCATGACCAAAAACCGTTTTACCGGACTGATAACCGGTATGTTCGTAACAGCGTCTGTGCAGTCGTCCACTGCCACCACCGTGATGACAGTATCCTTTGTCAACGCCGGTCTCCTCACACTCGCCCAAGCCATATCGGTGATTATGGGAGCCAATATCGGTACCACGTTCACGGCATGGATCATGACACTGGGATTCTCGTTCAATATGGCGAACGTGGTGTTTCCAGTGTTCTTCATAGCACTCCTGTTGATATACAGGAAGAAGCACCGTTATGTAGGTGACTTCCTGTTCGGCGTCGCTTTTATGTTTTTCGCCATTTCCACCCTCGGCGCCACAGGCAAGGAAATGGACCTCAGTCACAACCAGTCGGTAATAGAATTCTTCTCGTCCTTCGACAAAGACAGCTACCTCACCATATTCGCGTTCCTCGGATTGGGAACGATACTCACATTCTGCATGCAGTCATCGGCAGCCCTCATGGCCATCACCATGGTGCTCTGCTCCAGCGGCGTGCTGCCGATATATATGGGTATAGCCCTCGTGCTCGGTGAGAACATCGGTACCACCATCACCTCAAACATCGCGGCGATGGGAGCCAACACCCAGGCAAGGCGTGCCGCCATGGCACACCTCTCGTTCAACGTGTTCGGAGTGTTGTGGGTGCTCTGCATATTCTATCCATTTATTAATATGGTATGCGGATTCGTGGGCGTTGACCCGCAGTCAGACCACATCGATGTCTCACGCCTCTCTGTGGTGCTCGCCGCCTTCCACACCACCTTCAACGTGTGCAACACGGCAGTGCTGATATGGTTCATACCACAGATGGAAAAACTCGTATGCACCATCATCAAGCCAAACGCCATGAAGGACGAAGACGACTTCCGCCTGCGTTACATCGGCGACAACGCCCTCATGGCCACTCCGGAACTTTCGGTGCTCGAGGCACGCAAGGAGATACAGTCGTTTGCAGAGCGCATACAGCGTATGTTCTCCATGGTGAGAGAACTGCTCGGAGTGAAAAACGAGAACGACTTCGTGAAGCTCTTCACACGTATCGAGAAATATGAAGGCATCTCCGACAATATGGAGATAGAGATCGCCAACTATCTCGACAAGGTGAGCGACTCACACCTCAGCGATGAGACAAAAGCGAGAATACGCGCCATGCTGCGTGAGATATCAGAGATAGAGAGTATCGGCGACAGCTGCTACAACATAGCACGCACGCTGAGCCGCAAGCTGCGTGGCAAGGAGGACTTCACCGAGCAGCAGTATGACCATCTGCACCAGATGTTCGAGCTCACCGACGACAGTCTCACACAGATGAACGTGATGCTCTCCAGCAGACGCTACAACCTCGACGTGAACCGTTCGTTCAATATCGAGAACGAGATAAACAACTACCGTACTCAGCTCAAGAGCCAAAACATCAACGACGTGAACAACCATCTCTACACCTACGCCATCGGTACGATGTATATGGATATCGTGAGCGAGTGTGAGAAACTTGCCGACTACGTCATCAACGTGGTGGAGGCACGTATGGGAACAAAGCAGCGCGAGGCATAACCACGCCGGGCCACAATCAGGCCAGGCTACAATCACGCGAGACTACAATCACGCGAGACTACAGCCACATCTGGCTGACAGAATAATCCACAGTGGGAGACAAGGGCAGAAAACGACAAGTCATCGTCGCATCGCCCTTGTCTCCCATTGTCGTTTTCTGCCTCTTCCTAAGCCATGAACTTTGGGGCATCCGTCTGGCATCAATTCTGCCCAAGTGGGGCAAGCTGCTTGCCCCACATGTGAAAGCACCTTGCCCCACTTGGGCAAGCACCTTGCCCATTTTTAAACCAAATCGGTCATTAGGGCTTGCCTGGATTTTGCTTTTTAGAAGAGTGGATTTTGTTTGGCTTTTAATGAGTAATAGCGAGCTATTGCGAATTAAAAACAGGCAAAAGACACTTCCAGACAGTTTTCAAACCATCCAGACAATTCAGAACAACTGTCAGGCCGCTAACTATCTGTATGTCAAACCGATATAAAGAAAACCAGATGGTCTGACAGTTTCGGAGGAAATTTTATAGTATTGAATATAATTTTACAAATCATCAGCAATCACTGGATATACCATCGAGAATACGAATGGATATGCCATTGAGAAAGCGAATGGATATGCCATCGAGAATACGAAGCAGTCAAGCCTGTAATGATCAGTCCGTCTTGATTTATTGTAGTGTTTATATCCCCCTCACAATATATATCCTCCTCACATTAATTATATACCCCACCTCTACATTATATATCCCCTTCACATTATATATTATATGTATGATTTCCTGTATTCTTTTATATTGATATAAAGAGCATGTTTTCCGACAATCAGCTATTTCCGTCAGGTGACCGATTTCGCGGTTAATGCCGACTTTAGCCATGTGTCTTCTTCCGTTCAATGAAGATGCACTTATTGTCATGATAATAAGTGTATAAATATCACATAATAATGAAACAAACCCCAAATTTGCGTCATTTGTTAAATAATCGAGCCATTTTCTTTATTTTTCTTGTTTTTTATTTGGGAGTAAACAATATAAAAATTAATTTTGCCACGAAATACACAATACATGTTATTAATAATCGATTAAATATCATACTCATGAGAAAGAATTGTATATTGAATCTGAGCAAGATGAGCAAGAGTCTGCTCGTTTTGGCAATGCTCCTCTTCGCTGTTGTGGAGAATGCGAGCGCACAGCTTCCATCGTTCAAACTGAAGAACATCGAGGGCAAGACAGTTGACACCTCTACTCTCAGCAACGACGGAAAACCGTTTATCATCTCATTCTTTGCCACATGGTGCAAGCCATGTAACCGTGAGCTCAGCGCTATCGGCGAGGTTTACGAGGACTGGGTGGCAGAGACTGGCGTGAAGCTCTATGCCGTTTCTATCGACAAGGCCCAGAACGCCAACAAGGTGAAGCCTCTCGTTAACCAGCACGGATGGCCATACGAGGTACTCCTCGACTCCAACAGCGAGTTCCGCAAGTCGTTCGGTGGCGAGATGATTCCATTCGTTATCATCTGCGACGGTGAAGGCAAGGTGGTGTTCAAGCACAACGGCTACACCGAGGGTGCCGAGCAGGAGCTGATAGAGAAGGTGAGAGAACTCATCAAGTAATAAAGAAATTTCATAAGCATTATGTCATGGAAGGGATTTCCATGGCATGATGCTTTTAATCCTTTTTTTTGACAATGGCAGAAGCCTGGGCGCTTCTTCTATATACCTTATTAACTTATAAAAGACAATCTCAAATGAGACCAGTACTATTTTTCTCACTCGCAGCAGCCCTCGCCGCCACGACAACAGCGACGGCACAGGAGAACAACGACGACAAGTTCGTTGTAAGCGGTAGTATCCAGAGCGATGTCATCATTCCTCAGGAGGATACCGAAATCGGGGCAAAGAAATACAACGAGTGGGCTCTTACTAATACCTATGCCGATATTGCGGCACGTAGCAACCATCTCGATGCCGGACTCCGTTTCGAGTTCACAAAGCATCCGCTGCCAGGTTATGCCGACACAGACAAGAGCTTCAAGGGGTGGGGCGTGCCAAACTTCTATATCAAGACACACTTCGACAAATTCGACCTTACGCTCGGTACTTTCTATGAGCAGTTCGGTTCGGGCTTCATCCTCCGCACATACGAGGAGAGAAGTCTCGGTATCGACAACTCGCTGCTCGGAGGCAAGCTCGTATTGCGCCCTGCAAAGGGTGTTCAGATCAAGGCTCTCTCAGGAAAGCAGCGCCACTACTGGAAGTGGAACGACGCATGGGTGACAGGCGGTGACCTGGAGCTCAGCCTCGACCAGTGGTTCCGTGGATTCCAGGAGAACAATACATACCTCACACTTGGTGCATCGTGGGTGAATAAGTATGAGTCTGCCGACGAAGACAATGTGATGGTGCCTGGAGCTTCATACAAGCTCAAGTTCCCGTCGACGGTAAACGCATTCGATGTGCGTGCCAACCTGCAGACCGGCGACTTCTCGTTCCTCGCTGAATATGCGTGGAAGACACAGGATCCATCATTCGAGAACAAGTATGTTTACCGTACCGGCCGCGTAGGAATGCTCTCTGCTTCTTACTCACGCAAGGGATTCAGCGTGTTGGCTCAGGCAAAGCGTTCTGACAACATGGGATTCCGCAGCGCACGCAGCGTGACAGGACTCTCGTCGAACATCAACAACCTGCCTGCATTCACAATGGAGCAGACATACACCCTCGCAGCTCTCTATCCTTATGCCACACGCTCCGACGGCGAGTGGGCTTTCCAGGGAGAAATCGGATACAAGTTCAAGGGCAGATACGCTCCAAGCTTCAAGCTCAACTATTCTCACGTGTTCGACATCGACAAGAACTTCAGCAAGGGTCCTCACTATGACGGATACGGATATGGCTCAAATGGTTATGGTTCGGCATTCTGGAAGATAGGCAAGTCGTTCTACCGCGACTTCAACATCCAGTATGAGCAGAAGTACAGCCGTGACTTCAAGCTCAACTTCATGTATATGAACCAGTATTACAACAACGACGTGCTCACGGCAATCGAGCGTGAAGACGGTGCCCACGTCGGCGACGTGCTCAACCACATCTTCATCGCTGACGCCAAGTGGAAGATGACTCGCAAGATGACTCTCCGTGGTGAGGCTCAGTATATGAAGTCTTCTGACGGCAAGGACTATCAGATCTTCAAGTGGAACTCAAACGGCGCACAGGGCGACTGGATCAGCGGACTGCTCGAGCTCTCTGTACTTCCTAACTGGATGTTCACTGTATCTGACCTCTACAATGCCGGTGAGACAAAGCACCACTATTATATGGGATCCGTGACATTCAACTATGGTGCTCATCGCCTGCAGGTGGGTTACGGACGTACACGCGCCGGATTCAACTGTACTGGTGGCGTCTGTCGCTATGTGCCAGCAAGCAAGGGCGTAACATTGTCGTATAACTATAACTTCTAAATCTCATGAAACTAAAGAATATTCTATATAGCTCGGCAGTAGTTGCCGTTGCGGCTCTCTTCACGGCATGTTCTGACATCGACGAGAACGAGCGCTTCGAATACGTTAAGCCTGCATCAGTAAACCGTGCCGTGCTCATCGAGGACTTCACAGGCCAGAACTGTGTTTACTGCCCTAACGGAACTGAAATCATCGAAGGTCTCCTCAAGCAGTATGGCGAGGATCACATCATCGCCGTTGGCATGCACAGCGGACCGCTCGGATTCAAAGGCAGCAAGAAATATGTAGGTCTCAAGACCGACATCGCTGATACATACTATAACGCATGGGGCGTGACAACACAGCCTACAGCTACTATCAACCGTTCTGTAGTGCTCTCCGACTATACCAAGTGGGGAGCAGCCGTGGCTATTGAGCTGCAGAAGGAAGCCAAGCTTTCGCTCAACTTGACAAATTCTTACGACGAGGCTTCTCGTCAGCTCACTATCAATGTTGAGGCTTACGGCACCGACGGCAACACCGACGGCAAACTCACCGTATGGCTGCTCGAAGATGGTGTGAAGGCTTATCAGAAGGACCAGAGCGGATATAACTACGACTATATCCACAACCACGTGTTCCGTGCCAACGTTACCGCTGACGCATGGGGTGACGCAATCTCCGTTAAAGAGGGCGTGAAAAGCGAGAAGAGCTACACCTACACTCTGCCGGAGGGATGGAACGCCGACAATGTCAGTGTAGTGGCTTTCGTCAACGGTGCCGACAACCACAACGTGGAGCAGGTGACCAAGAAGGCAATCAAGCCACAGTCATTGTTGACAAAGTAATTTATCCTCAGGGAGTCCGGAATTTCCGGACTCCCATATATGCTTTGAGACGATATGTCGCTCGGGGCGCTTCAAATTCAAAACCGATTAAAATCAAAAAAAGAAAAATATGAAATCATTTAAGACCCTTTTGTTGGCTGGTTTGAGCCTCATGGCTTTCACTACAGTCTATGCGCAGGAGGAAGAGGAGGTGGAGACAGACCTCACTACCCTGCAGTTTGTTGACGCTGACGGCAACGTAATCGCTGACGGCGCAACCGTAAACTTTGCTCCTACAGATCCAGAGGAGCTCCCAGAAGGCTTTGAAATCAAGCCGGGAATCTTTGTAGAGAATCTTACAGACGAACCAGTGTATACAGCTGCACAGGTTAATATTACTGCAATAAGCAGTGGTTCTTTGAGTTGCTGCTTCCCTATGAACTGCTATAAGAAGCATGAGCTTGAAGAATTCACAACCGATCCTTCAGAGCCTATCAAGGCAAAGGCAAAGCACAGTCTCAATACAGAATGGTATGCTGAGGAGTATGGTTCTTGCACTGCTTCTTTCCAGTTGAAGATCTATGAGGAGACACTTGCTCCGGGTCAGTTCGTTCCTACCAAGGTCCTCAGAGCCAACGGTCCTAAGATCACTGTAAACTTCATCTACAATGACCCTGCAAGCATCAACGGCGTTTCTAACGACGGTGCGAAGGCGGTAGCATTCTACAATGCAAACGGTCAGCAGATCAACAACCTGCAGAAGGGCTTGAACTTCATCAAGTATTCTAACGGCAAGACAGTGAAGACTGTTATAAAATAATCATCCGGAAATATTCAATAACAATTAAATTTAATAGAACATGAAAAAAGTTTTACTTTCTATGGTTGCTCTTCTCATGTCTACATTCACTTTCGCACAGGTGAATGGAGCATTGAAGCTGGAGCGCAACACCGCACCTGCAAAGGTGGCTGTCAAGGCATCGCCAAGAAAAGCCCTTGCTGACGGTCAGCGTTATCTCGGTTATTACTCATCAGACAATTTCGGTCAGTCTGGTTTGGGTATCGCTAATTTAGGAGCTTATGAGACATGTAAGGCAGTCACAGCTATGAGTGCTGATTTCCTCAAGCCTTTCGTGGGTATGAAGGTTGTAGGTATCAGATATGCCGTCCTGGCTTCTAACTTGGTATCTAAAGTGATGCTCGGTGATTGTGAGTTCACAAGCCAGGGCGTAGGATTTGGCGATGACTTCCTCTTGAGCAAGGACGTTACTTCTTCAAATGCGGGCTGGAACACAGTGATGTTCGATGCTCCTTACACTATTCCTGCCAACACCGCTCTCTACGCTGGATTCCAGTACAACCAGAAGGCTGATAAGCAGGGTGGTTATTTCACAAATGAGTGCTATCCTCTCTCTCTCATCAACGAGGGCGTAACAGGAAATCCTCTTTATATTTATACCAACGTTCCAGCAAATAAAGGCGGTAATGGTGAGGGATGGTATAACTTCGGCGATGAATTCGGCAACATCTGTATTCAGCTCATCGTTGAGGGACAGCCGGCTGGCAACTTCCTCTCTCCAGTTCAGTTGGATGAATTCCAGACTGTAGTAGGCAAGACAAAGAACGTTGAGGTTCTCTTCCAGAATGTATGCAACGGCTCTCTGAGCGGCTACTCTTATACATATACTCAGAATGGTGTCACATCTGCAGAGCATACTGTTGAGCTCGCAGCAAACACTATTGAGACTATCGTGAAGCTTCCTGTTCAGATTGAAGGCGCTGCCGCTCCTGGCAAATACGATTTCACTCTGAACATCACAAAGGTGAACTACGGTGAGAACGCTGCTGCCGTTACTTCTATCAAGAGCAAGAACGAGACAATGGCAAAGGATTTCAAGCCTGTTGTAGTTATGGAGGAATACACTGGTTCTACATGTCGGTTCTGCCCACGTGGTATGGTTGGTATGGAGAAGGCTGCCAAGACCTTCGGCGACCAGTTCATCGGTATCGGTATCCACCAGTATGACCGTTCAGACCCAATGTACACTGCAAACTGGGCTAACCTCAGTTGGAAGGGTTCTCCTAGTTGCAAGCTCAACCGCAGCGGTGATCAGATAGACCCATATTATGGTTCAGAGACAAGCATCTGCGACGATATCGCTGCTCTTCTCACCAAGATTCCTGCAGCTTCACTTACTGTAAAGGGTGAGTGGGGTGCTGAAGATGACGGTACTATCAACGCAACAGCAACTGTTGAGGCACAGACTGAAAAGGAATACCAGCTCGTATTCGCTGTTACAGCAGACAACGTGAAGGGCGAGGGCAATCTCTGGTCACAGACAAACGGCTTCTCAAAGAAGGCAGGCCAGTTCACATACGAGTCTCTCCCAGAGGATATGCAGTTCCTTTACAACGAGCCAATCTACTACTATCCCGCATTCAACGAAGTGCTCGTAGCAAGCTCTTATGTACGTACACTCAACAAGTGTGCTAACGTTAAGGTTCCTGCAGAGGGTACAGTGGATGGTACATATCAGCTCCAGATGCCTGTTACAAACAAGACTCTCCTGCCGGCTATCGACAAGGACCAGCTCAACATCATCGCTTTCGTTATCGATCCAACTACAAAGAAGATCGTCAACGCTGCAAAGGCTAAGCTCCCGACATGGGTAACAGCAGTGAAGGGTGTTAAGACCAATGATGTAAACGCTGTTGAGGTAGCTCGCTACACAATGGACGGACGTCAGGTTTCTGCTCCTGTAAAGGGCATCAACCTCGTGAAGATGTCTGACGGCACAACACAGAAGGTGCTCGTAAAGTAATATCGCTGAGATAAAAATCTCCTTTATAGATAATATGGAGTTGTGAAGACGGTACGCCGTCGGAGCAACTCCATATTTTTGTCTTCATAAAACATTTACCATAGACGGTTAATGACCGTTTGGGAATTGTCCAATCCGTTGCCCACGTCTATTTATCGTATTGTCAATGGTTTCCGAGTTGAAACTTGCGAAAGTTAAGTAACTTTATTGAATAATGGGTTAAAATCTCTAAATAAGCAGGTGTAATGCGATTAGTTTTTTGTATATTTCGATAAATACCTATATCTTTGCAAGGCTTTTGCGGAAATAGCTCAGTTGGTAGAGCACAACCTTGCCAAGGTTGGGGTCGCGGGTCCGAGTCCCGTTTTCCGCTCCAGAAGATGCCGCAATGGTGGAATTGGTAGACACGAGGGACTTAAAATCCCTTGGCCAGGAATGGCCGTGCGGGTTCGAGTCCCGCTCGCGGCACATATTTAATATCACATTTAGCGTTATAATTATAACACTTTTCTTTAAATCTTTATCAGTATGCAAAAGAATGTAGTATTGTTCATGTCAGCAGCAGCGTTACTCGCGCTTTCTTCATGTTCATCTAAATTAGGTGCATTGAGCGCTGACAATTTTAGTGTTAATCCCAACCCGCTCGAAACAGAAGCAGGTAAGGTGCCAACAACAATCAACGGTAAGTTCCCGGAGAAGTACATGAAGAAGAAGGCTGTTGTTACCGTAACTCCAGAGCTGCGCTATGCCGACGGCAAGACAGCAAAGGGCAACGGAGCTACTTTCCAGGGAGAGAAAGTGGCAGGCAACAACCAGACAATCCAGTATAAGGTTGGTGGAAACTACACAATGAACACCAGCTTCGACTACGTGCCGGAGATGCAGAAGAGCGACCTCTATCTCACCTTCGACGCTTACGTAGGCAAGAAGAAAGTAAACGTGCCTGAAGTTAAGGTAGCCACCGGCGTTATCTCAACATCAGAGTTCTACAAGAAGACACTCGCCAGCGACGGTGCCTGCATCGCCCCAGACTCATTCCAGAGAGTGAAGGCACAGAAGCAGGAGGCAGAAATCAAGTTCCTCATCAACCAGGCTAATCTGCGCAAGAGCGAGATGAAGAACAACTCAGTGAAGGAGTTCGTTCAGATGCTCAAGAAGATCAACCGCGACAGAGAGGGATTGAACATCAAGAACGTAGAGGTTGCAGCTTACGCTTCTCCAGAGGGTGGCGTGAAGTTCAACGACAAGCTCGCAAGCAAGCGTCAGAACACATCAGAGAAGTATGTTAAGCAGACTCTGAAGAAGACAAAGGTAAGCACAGATATCGACGCAAGATATACAGCACAGGACTGGGACGGATTCCAGAAGCTCGTTGCAGCGTCTAACCTCCAGGACAAGGACGTAATCCTCCGCGTGCTCTCTATGTATCAGGACCCACAGGAGCGCGAGCAGCAGATCAGAAACATGTCTGCCGGTTTCCGTGAGCTCGCTAACGGTATCCTGCCGGAGTTGCGCCGTTCACGTCTCATCATCAACTACGAGACAATCGGACGCAGCGACGACCAGATCAAGGAGCAGTACAATGCTGACCCAACCAAGCTCAGCGCAGACGAGCTTCTCTATGCTGCAGCTCTTGAGGACAACGCCGACAAGAAGGAGGCTATCTACAAGAAGACAGCAGAGATCTATCCTAACGACAACAGAGCATTCAACAACGTTGCCGCTCTGGAGTTTGCAAAGGGTAACAACGACGCTGCCAAGGAATATCTCGCAAAGGCTGTAAACGCAAAGAGCGACGCTGCCGAGGCTAATGCCAACAAGGGTCTTGTAGCTCTGCTCGAGGGTAACACCGCAGAGGCACAGAACCACATCGCCAAGGCTACCGGCGCCAACGACCTGAACAAGGCTCTCGGTGCTCTCAACATCGCCAACGGCAAATATGCACAGGCTGAGCAGAACTTCAACGGAGTGAACAGCAACACTGCTGCTTTGGCACAGATTCTGAACAAGAACTATGCTGGCGCTATCTCTACTCTCAACGGAGTGAAGAACAAGACAGGCGTGACAGACTATCTGCTCGCTATCGCCAACGCACGTCAGGGCAACAACGATGCTGCTTCTTCATATCTGAAGAGCGCGCTGCAGAAGGATCCAAGCCTGGCTTCATACGCAGCAAACGACCTCGAGCTGATCAATGTCAGCAAGTAAGGTCATCGCTATGACAATATAATAAACTGATCATACACAGAGGAGGATGTAAGCAACATATCGTTTGTCTACACCCTCCTCTTTTTTTTATTCCAAGAAAATGAAACGCATACTCTATTTCTTCATCACCATCATGGCGATAGCCTTCACTGCCTGTTCCGGCAGGAAGGGATACTTCACCATCGAGGGTCGCTTCCTCAACATGAACCAGGGAGAACTCTATGTGTATAGCAACGACGGACTGACAAACGGCATCGACACCATAAAGGTGAACGGCGGACGATTCTCCCTCGACATTCCATGCAAGAGGAAGGGAACGCTGATGATCGTCTTCCCCAACTTCTCAGAGCAGCCCGTCTTTGCCGAACCCGGCAAGAGCGTAGACATAAAGGCGGACGCCTCACACCTGAAGCAGATGACAACCACCGGCACTAAGGACAACGAGCTGATGAGCGACTTCAGACAGGCTGTGGCATCTGCCAGTCCGCCAGAAACGGTGAAGATGGCTGAGACTTTCATCAAGGACAATCCTAAGTCGCAGGTGGCAATATATCTGATGAACAAATATTTCGTATGCAGCGGAAACACCGAATACGTGAAAAAAGCCAAGGAGCTGCTTCCGTTGATAAACCAGCCTGACAACGGCGGACTCGTGAGGATGCAGCGCAACATCGACATGCTGCTCGCCTCATGCAAGGGAAACATGCTGCCGGCATTCAATGCCACTACGACCGACGGCAATCCCGTGAGCAACGCCACATTCAGAGGCAAGACAACGATAATATTCACATGGGCTTCGTGGAGCTTCGAGAGCGAGAACATGATGCGCCGTGTGAACACTGTCATCAACAACGCCGGCGGCAGCGTGGCAGCCCTGGGAATCAATGTAGATGCCAGCGCCAAGATATGCAGCACGGTGATGAAGAACGAATCGCTGACTTATCCGTCGGTATGCGACGAACAGCTTTTTGAAAGCAAGCTCCTCTCGAAACTCGGACTGCATGCCGTGCCCGACAACATCATCGTGGGACCCGACGGCAAGGTGGTGGCACGCAGCGTGCCGATAGACGAGATAGAACGTTATCTCAGATAGTGTCCTCCCATAGCCATACAACAGAATAGACATAAATACACTCACTTATCCATAAACCAGAAGACTAATGCTCGTAAAGACATACAGCGCCGCCGTGAACGGACTTGAGGTGACCACAGTGACGGTAGAGATAAGCCTCACCAGAGGAATCATGTTCCACCTGTCAGGACTCGCCGATACGGCGGTGAAGGAAAGCCACGACCGCATCGTTGCGGCATTGCTCAACAACGGATACAAATTCCCCGTTGCTGACATCACGGTGAACATGGCTCCCGCCGACCTTCGCAAGGAGGGCAGCGGCTACGACCTGCCATTGGCGATAGGTATCCTTGCCGCCATGGAGAAGGTGGAGACGGAGAATCTCGACAAATACATGTTTGTCGGAGAACTTGGTCTCGACGGCAGGCTGCAGCCCGTACGCGGTGCCCTGCCCATAGCCATCCGTGCCAGGAAAGAGCAGTTCAAGGCTCTCATCGTGCCGCGCCAGAACATCCGTGAGGCGGCGGTGGTGAACAATATCGACGTGTATGGCATGGACAGTCTTGCCGATGTAATCGCTTTCATCAACGGCACGGCAGAATTTGAACCAACGAGGATTGACACGAGACGCGAATTCTACGAGCAGCAGTCTAATTTCGATCTCGATTTCGCCGACGTACGCGGACAGGAGAACGTGAAGCGTGCCATGGAAGTGGCTGCCGCCGGCGGTCACAACATGGTGATGATAGGTCCGCCGGGAAGTGGAAAGTCGATGATGGCAAAGCGTCTGCCCTCTATCCTCCCTCCGCTCTCGCTTGCCGAGAGCTTGGAGACCACACAGATACACTCCGTGGCAGGAAAGCTCGGCAAAGGGATGTCGCTCATCTCGCAGCGCCCCTTCCGGTCGCCACATCACACTATATCCCAGGTCGCCCTCGTTGGCGGCGGCATGAATCCGCAGCCGGGAGAGATATCTCTCGCCCACAACGGTGTGCTCTTTGCCGACGAGCTGCCGGAGTTCAACAAGGCAACGCTCGAGGTGTTGCGTCAGCCGCTCGAAGACCGCAAGATAACGATAGCCCGTTCGAAATACACCATAGAATATCCCTGCTCATTCATGTTCGTGGCGAGTATGAACCCTTGTCCGTGCGGATATTTCAACGACCCCACACACCATTGTGTCTGCACCCCCGGTCAGATACAGCGATATATGAACAAGATCAGCGGTCCGCTTCTCGACCGTATCGACATCCAGGTGGAAATCACTCCCGTGCCCTTCAAGGATATCTCCAAGGCACAGCCCGGCGAACCGAGTTCTGCCATCCGCGACCGTGTCATCAAGGCGCGCCACCGTCAGGAAGAGCGTTTCAAGGATATTTCTGGCGTATATTGCAACGCACAGATGACCGAGCGCATGATACACCAGTATGCCGAACCCGACGAGACAGGCATCAACCTCCTGCGCATGGCGATGGAGCGTCTGAACCTGTCAGCCCGTGCATACAACCGTATTCTGAAAGTAGCCCGTACCATAGCTGACCTTGAAGGATGTGAAAACGTGCAGTCGAACCATCTCGCCGAAGCCATCAGCTACCGCAATCTCGACCGCAGCGACTGGGCGGAGAGAGGACTGTGATTGAGGGTTTCGTAGGTTGTCGTGTACAAAGTCGTTAACAAGTAGTTTAACCCCAAATGGCCTAATGACCGTTTGGGGTTTATGTCAGAACACCGGTAGGGTGGCGAGCTGATACATCAGCGTTAGTGCCATGCGGCGATGTCCCTCGTTGTTGGGATGCAGACGGTCGGTATCTCTGTTGTTGAAAAATTCAGCCTGTTCGTCCATCAAAGGATAGAGTCCGGATAGGGCGTTCATGTCGATCACCGGAACACTCCAGATGTTGCCGGCCTCCTTCACCGACTCCACGTAGCTGCTCACATATTCACCACATTTGTTGCGATATTCCTCCGTAGGCTGCCAGTTGGTGTCTTTCAGATAGAATCCCGCACGGTGTATCGGAGTCACCAGAACCACCTGTTTGCCGGGGAACATCCTCTTCACCTTGTCCAGTGCTATGTTTATCCTTCCGCGATAAGTGGAATCCGTCATACACATCCTCTTGCGCATTCTCTTCACCATGTGTTTCTGCTCGTGAATGCCAGCCATTACCTCCTCTTCCTGTTCGGTGAACCATTCTCCGACAGGTACCCCGGCATTGAAGTCGTTGGTGCCGATGAAAATCAGTATGGCGTCGAACTCGTTGCCATGCTCCGCCAATAGCTTGTCAGCCTGTCGCGGAATGTCGTTCCATTGCCGTCCGCTCACGGCATATACGTATGGCGTGATGCCGAGCCATTCCTGCAGCAGACTCCAGTATTTCCTGTTTGCCGCCTTGTGGTTAGGGTCGGTGATGGAATCTCCGAAATATGCCACCCGTTTCCCTTTCCATGGATGGCATCCCCATGAAGGACCTGCTTCTGTAGTGGATTGCGTGACAAACATCCCGGCAGAAGTGTTTCCGGGCGTTTCTACGCCGTTTTCCTTTGCTTGTGTGGTGGTCACAGCCGTTGCCAACAACAACGCCGTGAGAGTAGAATTTAGTATATTCATTTGTTTTTGGATATTCGTTTGCCCAAACGGCTTGGCTGCCGGTTGGGGAGATATAAGCAGATGAGCCTGAGTCCATATCCGAACCCAGACTCATCAGTATTGTTTTAAACCCCAATCGGTCATTAGCCGTTTTTGTTAGCCTGACTACCGGTTTTGGGTTAAATAAGCTTCTTCCATTACATCTCCGTCAGATGCATGTCGCCCTTTTCAGCCAGTGCGATATGCATAGCGAAAGCCTTTCCGAGGTTGTGGCGTGTCTGTCCCATCTGTGCATGCTCAAGGTAAGCACGCAGGATAGGTCTGTAGTCAGGATGCGCACAGTTTTCTATTATGAGATGCGCACGCTCTATCGGACTCTTGCCACGCAGGTCGGCAACGCCCTGCTCCGTGACGATCACGTTCACGTCGTGTTCAGAGTGGTCCTGATGGCTCACCATCGGCACGATGCTGCTTATCAAGCCACCCTTTGCCGTTGACGGACAGGTGAAGATGCTGATGTATGCGTTGCGTTCGAAGTCGCCGCTTCCGCCGATACCGTTCATCATCTTCGTTCCGCTGATGTGTGTAGAGTTCGCATTGCCGTAGATGTCCACCTCGATGGCAGTGTTGATGGCAATCACACCCAGTCGGCGTATCACCTCAGGCGAGTTTGATATCTCACTTGGGCGGAGCGTGATGTGGTCTTTCAGATAGTTCATGTTGTCGTAAACCTGCTTCAGACATTCGTTAGACACCGTGAGCGAGCAAGACGATGCGTCTTTCACTCTGCCCTCAAGCATCATCTCCACCACGCTGTCCTGCATCACTTCAGTGTATACATTGAAGTCAGGCACCTCCTTGTGCTTGCCCAGTGCGCCGAGGATGGCGTTTGCCGTGCTTCCCACACCGCTCTGCAGCGGGAGGAATGTTGAAGGAATGATGCCACGCTTCATGTCGTTTACGAGGAATTCAGCCACGTTGTGTCCTATCTGGTCAGTAATAGGGTCGCTGTCCTTGAAGGCACGTGCCTCATCGGGGAGGTTACACTCCACTACGCCCACAATCTTCTTGGCGTCGATTTCCACGTATGGCTTGCCGATGCGGTCGCCCACGTTGATGATAGGTATAGGCTGGCGCATTGGCGGATCGAGCGGCTCATATACGTCGTGCATGAACTTGGCGTCCTTGCTGTGGAAGGTGTTAAGCTCCAGAATCACGTGCTTTGCCATTCTCGCTACGGTAGGGCTGATGCCACCTGCCGATGTGAGATACGCCTTGCAGGTGTCTGCACCCTCCTCGATGTCGCACACTTCGAGGATAGCCCAGTCTATGTCACCATAGAAACCGTAGCGCAGCTCCTGTGCCATCTGGCTCAGGTGTATGTCGTTGTAGGATATCTCTCCCTTGTTCACGCTCTTGCGGAACGAAGGGTTTGTGGTATATGGTGCACGGTATTTTATGGCGTGTGCCTCGGTGAGCACACCGTCGGTGCTCTCTCCTGTAGATGCTCCAGTGAATATATTAACCTTGAACTCCCTGCCGGCTTCATGCTCGGCAGTGGCGATTGCAGCCAGTTCTCTAGTTACCGCCTTTGCCGAACCGGCAGGCGTGAATCCGCTTATTCCCAGCGTGTCGCCGTTTTTGATTAGTGCGGCTGCGTCGGCCGCCGTCATACGTGTGTAAGCCATATAATACTTTTTTTAAGGGTTAATATTTTTTCCCCGTTTCGGCAATGAGGTCATTCAGGGAAAGCCCTAATTACCGATTCGGGTTAAGGCCAAGTCAGTTGTTCACAGTCAGAATGCCAAACGTGCCGGTGGTATTGCCGCGGTATTCTATCATTCCGCGTCCTTTGTCGCCTTTGATGAGAATTCCTCCGCTGTTCATGTCATACACCCTGTGGCAGTATCGGCATGTAGCCGTGCCGTCGGTATTCATCGTCAGGGCATAGCGAGTCAGTCCCGAACTCTCATAGCAGTTGCGACATTGGCTGTCGTAGGCATAGAATTTTCCCGTCTGGTTTCCGAATCCCACGATGATGGCATTGTATATGCCTATCGTCCATTGTGCCTTCTGGTCTATCGCCGTCAGCATTCCGTAGCTCGGTTCGCTGTTTTGGTTGGTCTCAAACTTGAACCGTGTCTTGCCGTCTCTTGATATCCTGCAGAACACACCCGGCGACATGGCGTTCATCGCGCTGCCAAGAGTCATGTTCTGCATCGTGGAGTTGTTGATGACGAGGTGACACGGATAGTTGCTGTATTCCGAGTCGGCACAGGCAGACAGCAGCATGACTGCCGCTCCGGCATAGAGCGCCAGCCGCTGTCTGTGGCATGGGCAGTGGGCAATGATGCCGTGGAGCATCTCTGCCACTTTACCCCTTATGATTTTCTTTTCCCAGAGCTTGTTCATTGGTGTGAAATCAGCTGTTGTATGGTATCATTGCCAACACGTCGGCAATCTTTTCCAGTCCCTCCTGCAGCGGTTTCGACACCATTCCCTTGATAAAGGGGTTGATGTCGGCCTTTATGGTGAGACGCATCTTGCATGCCTCGTCGCCCTCCGGCACCACCTGTATCCACAGGTTGGCGGCAATCGGAGAGTTTGTGGTGGCAAACTTGATGCATTTGGGCTCTTCCCTCTCCACGATTTTCATCGCCACGCTTCCCATCGGAGCACTGATGCTCAGACTGTCGCGGTCGAAGGAGAGGTCCTTTATCTTGTCCTCAGGCAGTTTGTCGCGCACTTTCTCCAGATTGCTCAGGTCGCTGAGCATGGCATATACGGCGGCCTGAGGGTAGGGGATATGCTTGATGCTGCTTTCAAACTTGCTCATTACTTCATCCAGTTAGCAGGGTCCTTGCGCCATTCGTTGAGCACTTCCACATGCTCTGGCTTGATATATCCTGTCTCCTTTGCCTGCTCCACCACGTGGTCGTAGTCGGTCAGTGTGATGAGCTTCACTCCAGCCTCTTCGAAAGCCTTCTTTGCCACGTCGAAGCCGTAGGTGTAAGAAGCTACCATTCCTACCACCTCGCAGCAGTTCTTGCGTATTGCCTCTACAGCCTTCAGCGATGAACCGCCGGTAGAGATGAGGTCTTCCACTACCACTACCTTCATGCCAGGTTTCAGCTCGCCCTCGATGAGGTTCTCCAGTCCGTGATCCTTTGGTTTGCTGCGCACGTAAACGAACGGCAGGTTGAGCTCGTCTGCCACGAGGGCACCCTGTGCGATGGCACCTGTAGCCACACCGGCCACGGCCTCTGCCTCAGGGAAGTTCTCGAGCACGGCGTGCACGAGTTCCAGTTTCACGTAGTTGCGGAGGTCCGGATAAGACAGAGTCTTGCGGTTGTCGCAATAGAAAGGAGATTTCCAGCCAGAAGCCCAAGTGAATGGATTCTCTGGTTGCAACTTGATAGCCTTAACTTTCATGAGTTTAGAGGCAAATTCTTTTTTCAGTAAGTCCATGATTATTTCGTTTTTAGTTATGATACTGTTTATTTCTTTTATTCCGATTATTCCTTTATGGTATTACACTCCTTGTCTCCAGGGCCTTGATGCCCATTGTCTTAAGGATTTTATGCCCTTTGGTTTCAGGGCCTTGATGCCCTTTGTCTTCAGAGTATGGAAACTTTTTGTCTTTTAGAGCAATGATACCATTTGTTCCCCGTGTGTTATACCCTTTATTTCTCTGAGAACAGCACCTGTATCACCGTCTGTCCCACAGCCTTAAGTGAGTTCTTGTCGATGTTGTCCATCGTGTCGGTCACGGTGTGCCATGTGGGTCCGAATGAACTTTGCTGGCAGTTTGGATAATATGCGATGATGTCGATGGTGGGTATTCTCGCCTTTTCGTTCACCGGTCCGTGGTCGTCGGTGATGTATCCGCCTTCCGCCTTTGGGAACAGCGACTCATATCCTGCCATTTCAGCAGCCTTCCACACTTTGTCCACTATGTTCAGGGCGTATTGCTTCGAGAATCCCTCCTGGTAGAAGCGTGCTCCAGTGCCTCCCACCATGTCGAGCAGGATGCCGAAGCGGGCCTCATATCCCGGTTTGTGCGGATTCTCAGCCCAATACTGTGCACCGAGAGCCCAGGAGTCACCGTTGGTGTCTTGGTCGTCGCTCCACTGTGGCACTCCCCAGTCTTCGGCATCGAAGCATACGAAGTCCACTCCCATCTGCAGCGAGTCTGCCTTCTGTATCAGGCGCGCCACTTCGAGCATCACCGCCACGCCGCTCGCAGCGTCGTTGGCACCCATCACCGGTTTGCGCCAGTTAGTGCTGTCGGGGTCGTTGTCGGCCCATGGTCTGCAGTCCCAGTGGGCGCAGAGCAGTATTCTTGTGGTCAGCTCCGGCTTGTAGCTCGCTATGATGTTGGTGCTCTTGAGCACCGTGCCGTCGAAAGCCTTCAGGTCAGCCTTCTGCTCCGTCACCGTGCATCCGTATTCCCTGAATTTCGCCGCTATCCATTCGCCGCACTTGTCGTGAGCTTCGCTGTTCATCGTTCGTGGTCCGAACTCACACTGTTTTGCACAGAAGGCATAGGCCGAGTCTGCATTGAATGTAGGTCCCACCATGGTCATCGTCTCCGTGTCGGCATCAGCCTTTTTGCTGCTTTTGCATGATGCCATGGTGAGTAGCATTGCCGCCATGGGCAGCAAGATATGTGTTAATCTGAGTTTCATTGTATTCTGCTTTTTTGCACCTCAGCCATCACCCTGAGCCAGTTGCCGCCCCATATCTTTTCTATGTCGGCATGAGAGTAGCGTCGTCTGAGCAGTTGGATGGTGAAGTTTATGAGTTCCGAAGAGTCGGCGATGCCGCAGACCCCTCCGTCGCCGTCGAAGTCTGTTCCTATTCCCACGCTGTCGATGCCCATTATGTCGATGGCATGTTCCAGATGGTCTATGGCGTCGATGATGCTCGCCTCCTGTTCGTCGTTTATAAGAAATCCGTTGTATAGAGTTATCTGCGCCACGCCACCCTTTCTCGCCAGTGCTTCAAGCTGGTCGTCGGTGAGGTTTCGCGGCACGTCACACAGAGCCTTGCAGTTGCTGTGGCTGCATACTATCGGTGTGGCGCTGATGTCGAGGGCGTCGTAGAAACTCTGTTCGCCGGCATGACTGAGGTCCACCATCAGTCCGCAGCGGTTCATCTCCCTTATCACCTGCTCTCCCAGCTGGCTCACTCCGCCGTGAGTGTTCTCCGTGCGTCGTGCGCTGTCGCAGATGTCGTTGTCGCCGTTGTGACACAGAGTGATATACACCACTCCTCGCTTTGCGAAATGCTCCACGTTGCGTATGTCGCCGTTCAGCGCCAGTCCGTTCTCTATGCCGAGCATTATGGATTTGCGTCCGTTGCGCTTGTCGGCATACAGGTCAGCCGGAGTCCTTGCTATCGACACGAACTTGTCGTTTGCCCTCACTATGTCTTCAATCTTGTCGAAGATGAGGTCGGCATATTCCGTTGGCGTCTGTGCCGGCAGCGGTGCTATCTCGGCGAATGTCTCTCCCGGTTTTGGCTGTGGCAGATATGACGCCATCGTCACGGCGCTCTGTCTGCCGTCTGTCATCTTGTGCAGGTCAACGAGGATGCGGCTGTCTCTCCAGTCGAAGTGTATTCCTTGCGGGAAGAACATCGGTGTGTCGCAATGCGAGTCGATGGTCATCACCTTGTCGTGCAGTTCCTTTGCCTCGTTGAATTCAGTGGCACGTTCCACGAGCCATCTGAAGAGCGGCAGTCCGTCGTCGCCGAGCCATTCCGGATGCCATTGCACACCGAGGATGCTCTTGTGTTCGCTGCTCTCCACAGCCTCTATCACCCCGTCTTCTGCCCATGCTGACGTCTCCATCCTCCTGCCGCAGCTGCCCACGGCCTGGTGGTGGAGTGAATTCACGTAGATGCGCTCCCTCTGGTATATGTCGTAGAGCACGGTTCCCGGTTCTATCCTCACAGAGTGAGTCGGTTCGCCGCGCCATTCCGCATCCTGGTCGTGTTTCACCCTTGCCTGGGTCTTCCTTTCGGCATTGTCGGTTCCGCAGGAGTCGATGTCCTGTCTCACCTTTCCTCCCAGTGCCATGGCGAGTGTCTGTATGCCGCGGCAGATGCCGAGCATCGGAATCTGTCTGTTGTAAGCCAGTTCCACGGTGAGCAGTTCCGGCAGGTCGCGGTGTGAGTTTATGCCATGCAGTTGCGGCACCGGCTCCTCTCCACACCAGAGCGGATTGAAGTCGCCGCCGCCGGAGAGCAGCAGTCCGTCGATAGAATCAAGGGTGTTTATTATCACGTCGGTGTCATCGACGGGAGGTATGATTACGGGCACACCGCCAGCCCTCACCACAGCCATATAGTATGGCTCGGCGAGTGTAGCGTTTCCGTTTGCAAAGTTTCCGGTGATTCCTATCACCGGTTTTTTTCGTCCTTCGGGATATCTCTTGTATATCCCATTAAGGCGCGACTGGAAATCAAATGGTTCCACGTCTTGAAAGTGTTTTTTTTAGTTGACAAGTTGACGAGTAGACAAGGAGATATCCTCGTTAACTCGTCAACTTGTTAAACTAATCCCCTTGTCAACTCGTCCCCTTGTCAACTCGTCAACTTGTTAATCAATATCATCCTCAACAGATTGAACCTTGGCTCTTCTGCGAGGTCCCACCTCTCCGAGATCTTTCGGTGCGATAGGAATCTCTCTCTTGATGCTCTGCTCCAGAGAGATGAGCGTCTCTGTAGACACCACTCCCGGAATCTCCTGCATCTGGTTGTTGAGCAGGTCCATGAGCTGTCCGTTGTCCTTGGCATAGAGCTTCACGAGCATTGTGTAAGGACCGGTGGTGAAGTGGCACTCCACGATTTCAGGAATATGCTCCAGCTGCTCCACAACAGCCTTATACATGCTACCCTTCTGAAGGGTGATACCCACATAAGTACAGGTAGAGAAACCGAGGCTCTTCGGGTCTACGTCGAATTTGCTGCCCGTTATCACTCCATCCTCTGTCAGATGCTGCACACGCTGATGGATGGCTGCACGTGAAACGTTACATTCTGCCGCTACGTCTTTGAACGGCATTCTTGCATTCTTAGATAGGATACTAAGTATCTTTTTGTCAAGTCTGTCTATCTTTTCCATAAGAATAAATTACTATTTGGTTCTAATATTATGTTTTATCTTTAAAATGTGCTTTCTACATGGCATTTATAGCATTTTTCACAACATTTGAGCTATTTGCTATTTACCAATAAGCAAAATTAGTGGTTTTTTATAAACCGTACAACATTTTGGCGGTTAAAATTAGTTTTTTTGCAACAAATTGGTTGTTTCCCTTCATTTTCCTTTAGGTTCGGCTAATTATTAGCCAATATCGCCTTGTCTCCGTTTTTTTTCTCTTGATATATGATAAGGTGAACATTATGGTCGATACAGGAGGCGACGTTGCCTTGTAATCCAAAAATAATGACGAATACCTCGGCTATTTGGGAAAAAGGTGTAACTTTGTGGTCGCGGATTATGAAGGTTAAGTAAAAAAAGGCAAAATGCGCCTTATCAAAACGAAAGACTGCAAGTGGTTTAAATAAAACTCCGTTAAAGGTCTAATTACTGTTTTATCCCTCATAGTCAGTCATTGACATTCGAAACTTTAAATAATACCTATTGATATATGAAAAATATTCTATTGATTATTTCGCTGTTTGCGATTTGTGTCGGCGTGAAGGGGCAGACAATGAAGGTGGATGTGCGTCCGGAGGTGCTCATCGAGACTACGATGGGAAATATACGGGTGGAACTGTATAACGAGACACCGCTTCATCGTGACAATTTCCTGAAACTCATCAGAGAGGACCATTTCTATGACTCGCTACTGTTTCATCGTGTGATACCCGATTTCATGATCCAGGGCGGCGACCCTTCCAGCAAGAATGCTCCCAAGGGGGCAATGCTCGGCGAACATTCACTGGGCTACACCTTGCCAGCCGAGATCCGTTTGCCTCAGATTTTCCATAAGCGCGGAGCGTTGGCGGCAGCCCGCGAACCCGATGATGTCAATCCGAAGCATGAGTCGAGCAGTACGCAGTTTTATATCGTCTATGGCAGACGGCAGGGCGAGAAGGGACTGCAGCGTGGCCGCGAGAATCTGGAAAAACTCTTCGGTGACAGTATCAGGATGACAAAGGAGATGGAGGATGTGTATACCACCGTGGGCGGCACGCCACATCTTGATGGAGCCTATACGGTGTTCGGTCAGGTGGTAGAAGGTATGGATGTGGTTGACCGCATCCAGCACGTTGAGCGTGATGCCAACGACAGACCGCTGGAGGATGTAAGGATTATCCGTGCCACGATATTGAGGGACAAGTAATACAAGTAGACGAGTAAACGAGTTGACGAGTTGACGAGGAGATTAGATTGACAAGTAGACAAGTAAACGAGTCGAAAAGGAAGTTTCCCTGATACAATAGAAGAGGGCGTGTCATTGCGACACGCCCTCTTCACATTACTTCTTTTATTGGTGTATGGAATTTATCCCCAACCGTTTGTTTGGGTTTATCCCCAACCGTTTGTCTGGGATTATTTCTTCTTGGCCTTTGGAGTAGCCTTCATAGTTATACCCTTCTTGGCAGTAGCCTTCTTAGTAGCGGTCTTCTCCTCGACCTTTACCTCAGCCTTTGGCTTCTCGATGTCTACAAGCTCAACGGTGAAGATGAGAGCCTCATAAGGCTTGATGTTGCGGCCGGAACCTCTCTCGCCATAAGCAAGGTCGTAAGGGATGTAGATTTCCCACTTGCTGCCTACAGGCATCAGCTGCAGAGCCTCTGTCCAGCCCTTGATCACCTGGTTCAGACCGAACGTGGTAGTCTGTGGGTTGCGCTTGTAGCTGCTGTCAAACACCTTTCCGTCGATGCTCTTGCCCTCGTATTTCACGGTCACGCGGTCTGTAGCTTTTGGCTTCTCGCCCTTGCCTTCAGTGATGACCTTATACTGCAGTCCGTTGGGCAGAGTCACCACACCCTGCTTCTTTGCGTTCTCGGCGAGGAAATCCTCACCTTTCTTCTTTGTAGCCTTCTCCATGCACTCCTTGTTTGCCTTCTCAGCCTCAGTCATGTAAGCCTGTGCCACAGAGTCTGAGAGCAAGCTGTCGTCCTTCAGCAGCGATGCGATGAATCCCTTGTTGAAGAGCTCGGAGTTGATAGAATCCTTATATTCCTTGAACTGCTCCTTGCGGTAAGGCAGCATTCCCTGCTCCACCATGAGAGCAATCTGCTGTCCTGCAGCGTAAGCCTGAACCTTAGGGTCGTTGATGTTCTTATACATGTCGTTGAAACCGCGAGCCACATCAGCGATGTCCTTCTCCTCCACATTGTATTTCTGCTTCAAGAATGGCAGCAGTCCGTTTGTCTGTGCCTTTCCGGCAGCATAGCTCAGCGAGTCAGAAGAAGTGGCGAGTTTCACCACCTCCACTGTTTCAACAGTTTTCTTCTTCTTGTCCTTTTTCTTAGCGGCGAAAGCCGTTGTAGTGAGGCTGCCCGCCAGGATGGCGAGTGCTAAGAATAATGTTCTTTTCATTGTTGTATTTTATTTTTTAGTTGACGAGTTAACAAGTTGACAAGTTGACAAGGAGACGAGTTGACAAAGAGATTTTCTTTGCCCTTTACTCGTCTACTTGTCCACTTGTTTTATTCTTGTTTATCGGTTCTGCTGTGCTTTCATTGCAGCCTCAATCTGGGCGCGCTGCTCAGGTGTGAGCTGCTGTCCTGCAGGCTGTGCCTTTCCCTTCTCTGTGCTGATGAGCTCTATCTTGAAGATGAGAGTAGAGAATGGCTTTATCTTGCCGCCGGTGTCACGTGTGCCGTAAGCCTGCTCTTGAGGAATCATAACCTCCCAAACGCTACCTACAGGCATGTGTGTAAGAGCCTCTGTGAATCCCGGTATAACCTGGTTTACAAAGAATTCAGCAGGAATTTTCTGGCCGAAGTTGCCGTCGAACACCTTTCCGTCGATAGTCTTTCCTTCATACATGATCTTTACAGAAGAGTTAGCTCCAGGAATCTCTCCCTTGCCCTCCTTGATCACTTTGTAGCAAACGCCCTTTCCGAGCTTCTTCACGTCGGCACCCTTTGCATATTTGGCAGCGAAAGCCTCGTTCTGCTTCTTGTATGCGCCGTATGTCTCCTCCAGAGCCTTGTTCTTTATCTCGGTCATCTTTCTCTGTGTCACATCCTGTGCCTTGTTCATAGTCATGATGCCGCCCTTGCCTGTTGTTCCGCTGATGAAACCGGCCATGAAGTTCTTCAGAGAGATGGTCTTTGTGGAGTCTTCGCCGAAGAGCTCATGGTTGATGCCCCTCACCAGCTGGTTGCTGAGCTGCTGGCCAATCTGTATACCGGCATAGTATGCAGCCTTCTTCTTGTCGTCGCCGGCATTGGCACCCTCGTTGAGGCCCTTGATGAATTCGTCGATATATGCTGTGTCAACGCCAAGGTTGCTCACGAGATAGTCTTTCAGTCCGTTAGACTGAGCCATACCGATAGCGTAGCTCAGTGAGTCAACGTCGTTCTTCAAATCGGCCTTTGGAGTTGACTTTCCACAAGAGGCCAGACCTGCGGCTACTACAGCTGCCGCAGCAAACAATGTGATTTTTTTCATCGTCGTATTATAATTGTTATAGTTTTCTTTCTTGTCCTTTTCCTTATGCGATAAGGTCTTCCTTACATCACCTCGAGCAGTTCAACGTCGAAGATGAGCGTTGCGAATGGAGGGATAGAACCGCCTGCTCCGCTCTCGCCGTAAGCGAGGATATAAGGGATATAGAAACGATACTTCGCTCCCTCCTGCATGAGCTGCAGACCTTCTGTCCATCCCGGAATCACCTGGTTGAGCGGGAACACCGCCGGTTCGTTGCGCTTGTAGCTGCTGTCAAACACCTGTCCGTTGATGAGAGTTCCCTCGTAGTGGCATTTCACCTGGTCGGTAGCCTTAGGCTTTTTGCCGTTGCCCTCTCTCAGCACCTCATACTGCAGACCGCTCTTGAGAGTCACCACACCCTCCTTCTTGCCGTTCTCGGCGAGGAATTTCTCTCCCTCAGCCTTTGCAGCCTTTCCCTGCTCGGCGCGGATGGCGTTGATGCGCTCCTCCTGCTGGCGGAAATACTCCTGAACGATTGTCTGTGCGTCCTTGTGTGGAACCTTCAGTTCGTTACCGTTGATGACGTCTTTGATAGCGTCGGCGAAATCGTCGATGTTAAGGTCCGACGCACCCATCTGTGCCAACTGCTGGCCGATGCCCAAACCGAGGGCGTAGCTTACTTTGTCCATTTGCTTATGTATAATATTTATTGTTTATATTCCTGAATATGTATGCGTATGCGCTGTGCGCCACAATACATTCCAGATGCTGAAACACCGCTGATTATCACGGTGCTTCAGCATCAAAAGCGCACAAAGGTACTATTTTTATCTGACTAAGTATGTTGTATTAAAGAAAAAATGCTAATTTTGTGCATTCTTAATTTATTTTGAGCCTCCTTTAGTGTGGCTCCTTGTTGTTCAATAATAATTCTGACTATGAAGAAAATTGTAGTGCTGACAGGTGCCGGCATGTCGGCAGAAAGCGGACTGAGCACCTTTCGTGATGCCGACGGTCTATGGGAGAACTATCCCGTGGCGCGAGTGGCAACCCATGAGGCCTGGGAGACAGATCCCGACTACGTGAATGACTTCTACAACATGCTCCGCGGAAAACTCCTTGAGGCGAAGCCCAACAGGGGGCATGAGCTGGTGGCTGCCCTGCAGGAGAAATACGACGTCAGCGTGGTGACCCAGAATGTTGACAATCTGCATGAGCAGGCTGGCTCCAGAAAGGTGATACATCTGCATGGCGAGCTCATGAAGGTATGCTCGTCGAGAGACCCCTACAATCCACATTTTATCAAGACCCTCACTCCCGGCAATCTCACCGTTGCCCATGGCGAGAAGGCAGGCGACGGTTCGCTGCTCCGCCCCTTCATCGTGTTCTTCGGCGAGAGCGTGCCGATGATCGAACTGGCTGTTGAAGAGGTGGAGAAAGCCGACATGATGATCATCATCGGCACGTCGCTTGTGGTATATCCAGCCGCCGGCCTTGTGCGCTATGTGCGTCCCGGAGCTCCGATATATCTCATCGACCCCAAGCCCTCGGTCTCAGGTTCCCGTAGCGACATCCGTCAGATAGTGAAGGGAGCGTCGGCAGGAATGGAAGAACTCATGCAGATACTGGAGAAAGAAGGATAAGAAGTGTAAATCAAAACAATAATAACCAAAATCTATGGAAGAAAACAAGAAAGACAATGTGCAGCTTCCGGACAATGCGTTCCGAGAGCTGAAAGAGGGGGAACAGTATGAACCCATCATGAGCCCCAAGAAAGTGTATCCGGAGGTAAACATGTGGTCTGTGACCTGGGGTATCGTGATGACGATGCTCTTCTCAGCCGCTGCCGCCTACCTCGGACTCAAGGTGGGTCAGGTGTTTGAGGCAGCCATTCCTATCGCCATCATCGCCGTGGGAGTGTCTACAGCCGCCAAGCGCAGCAAGGCATTGGGCGAGAACGTCATCATCCAGAGCATCGGAGCCTGTTCGGGAGCCGTGGTGGCAGGAGCCATCTTCACTCTGCCTGCCATCTATATCCTGCAGGCCAAGTATCCCGACATGGCAGTATCGTTCTTCAAGATTTTCCTCAGTTCGCTGCTCGGCGGTGTGATAGGAATCCTGTTCCTCATCCCGTTCCGCAAGTATTTCGTCAGCGACATGCACGGAAAGTATCCTTTCCCTGAGGCCACCGCCACTACCCAGGTGCTCGTTTCCGGTGCCAAGGGCGGAAGCCAGGCAAAGCCGCTGCTGCTCGCCGGTATCGTGGGCGGACTCTACGACTTCATCGTCGCCACCTTCGGATGGTGGAACGAGATGTTCACCACGCGTGTCATCGGACTGGGCGAGACGCTTGCCGACAAGGCGAAGCTCGTGTTCAAGGTCAACACCGGAGCTGCCGTGTTCGGTCTCGGATATATCATCGGTCTGAAATATGCCTTCATCATCACTCTCGGTTCGCTTGCCGTATGGTGGGTGCTCGTGCCGGGAATGGGAGTTATCTTCCACGATCAGGTGCTCAACGCCTGGAACCCCGAGCTCACCACAGCCGTCGGCGCCATGTCACCGGAGGAGATATTCAAGTATTATGGCAAGAGCATCGGTATCGGTGGCATCGCCATGGCTGGTATCATCGGCATCATCAAGAGCTGGGGCATCATCAAGAGTGCCGTGTCGCTCGCCGCAAGAGAGATGAAGGGAAAGGGTGACGCCACAGCCGACGTGCCCCGCACTCAGCGCGACATCTCGTTCAGGATCATCGCCATCGGTTCTATCGCCACTATCCTCATCACCTTCCTCTTCTTCTGGTTCGGAGTGATGGAGGGCAACCTTCTCTTCGCCATCGTCGGCATCCTGCTCGTGGCATTGATAGCATTCCTGTTCACCACCGTGGCAGCCAATGCCATCGCCATTGTGGGTAGCAACCCAGTGTCGGGAATGACGCTGATGACTCTCATCCTCGCCTCTGTAGTGATGGTGGCAGTGGGAATGAAGGGCACCGGCGGTATGCTGGCGGCGCTCATCATGGGTGGTGTGGTATGTACCGCACTCTCTATGGCCGGCGCTTTCATCACCGACCTCAAGATTGGCTACTGGCTCGGCACCACGCCAAAGAAGCAGGAGTCATGGAAGTTCCTTGGCACCCTCGTGTCGGCAGCTACCGTGGGCGGTGTGATGATGCTGCTCAACGAGACCTACGGATTTGACAGCGGTCAGCTTGCCGCTCCTCAGGCAAATGCTATGGCGGCGGTAATCGATCCGCTGATGAATGGTGTGGGTGCTCCTTGGATGCTCTATGCCATCGGTGCTGCCATCGCCGTAGTGCTCACATTCTGCAAGGTGCCTGCATTGCCGTTCGCCCTCGGTATGTTTATCCCTATCGAACTGAACACTCCGCTGCTCATCGGCGGTTTCATCAGCTGGTATGTTTCTTCGCGCTCAAAGAGCGAGAAGGTGAACAAAGACCGCAACGAGAAGGGTACTCTTATTGCCAGCGGATTCATCGCCGGTGGTGCCCTGATGGGTGTTGTCAGTGCGTTGCTGCGCTTCTTCGGAGTGAAGTTCGACTATGAAGGATGGTGGGCAAACTCATGGTCGCAGGTTGCCGCCCTCGCTGCCTACCTGCTTCTCATCATCTATTTCGTATGGGCTACGAAGGTGAAGGAAAAGAAATAATCCCCTTACGATCTGATGACCGTTTTGGAATACACCCAAAACGGCCATCAGGTCATTTAATGTAATTTTTTTTATTGCTGTCTGCTACAACTTCTCTTTTTGAACATAAGTAAGACGGATTCATTTTTTGATGATATCTTTTGCGAGCCTCACGGCTTGATTCCTGTCGCACAGGTCGCCCTTACGAGAGCAAGCTCTCGACAGTCAACCTGCATGACAGGAATCGGTGACGACTATGTCGCCACCTCGCAAAAGCATACAAGCGATAAACCAAGATAAACCGGCTGCGCGGAGTAACTGTTCTCTATTCGTAATTCTGAGCCGTGGGGGAAATAATAATTATGACTACGCACATAGACATCAGCCCCCACCTAGCCTCCCCCGTAGGGGAGGGACAGGTACACTTGACTGCTTGACTGTCAATGGCTTATCAGATTAGGAGTAACCTGCATCTCCCCTACGGGGGAGAACGAGAGGGGGCTGATGATGATCACCGGAGTAATGATGACAAACGGAGTAACCGTGCATCACCTCTTCAGCCCCCACTTAGCCTCCCCCGTAGGCAACCCATCCTGACCTTCCCCAAGGGAGGGAACAAGTTACTCTGCAAATCAGCATCAGCCCCCACCTAACCTCCCCCGTAGGGGAGGGACAGATACCATTGTTGCTTGATTATCAGAGTGTTATTGATATTCAAGGTAGCCAGCATCTCCCCTACGGGGGAGAACGAGAGGGGGCTGATGATGATCTCCGGAGAGACCTACTCCTATTCACGACATCTGCCTCCACTTAATCATATTAGCCCCCACCTAACCTTCCCCGTAGGATGGGCTGTCATAATCAGAGACACAAACAACGAAAAGCGGTTGAACAACGACATGGAAGTCGTCATTCAACCGCTTCATTTAACCCTAAACGGTCATTATGCCGTTCGGCGTTTTATCCCAAAACGGTCATTATGCCGTTTGGCGTTTATCCCAATTCGAGCATTATGCCGTTTGGGGTTTAATCCTCATCGCCCCAAAGGTTGAAGCCATTGTTGTCCTTGGCTGTCTCAGGCTGAGAAGTGCCGGTCCAGAAGTTGATGCCCTTGCTGAAGTTGTAATTCTTCATCGTCACTTCATCCTTCTTGGCAGACAAGTCCTTATAGGTCTTCACTCCGATGCTCGTGTTGTTCATCACGTTCTCGGTGTGCACCTTAATCAGCGTTGTCTCTGGTGATATATATTCTTTTCTCATTTTGTCTGTCCTCCCTCAGTTTTACTTTACGATAAATTTCTTTCCGTTCACGATGTATATTCCCTTTGGCAGACTACGAGTGTCGGTGGCGTTCATCTTCTGTCCGCTCAGGTTGTAGATGCCCTTTGTGGCAGTTGCCGCATCGTCGTTGCCGCTGATAGCGTTCCAGATGGCAGTCGTCTCGCCCTGCTCCTCAATGCCGTTGATGTGCATAGTGAGCTGTTTTGCTTCTGACGGGTTGGTAGAAGTGGAGATAATCCATGAGCGGAAGGCTCCTGCGTGAGGCTTCACTGTGTTTTTCTCCACCTTGGTTGGGTCATACAGATAGAAGCTGTTTGTTTTCGCGTCGATGAAGTAAGAGTATGCAGGGAAGTCCACGTTGTCCCAAGAACCAGTACATTTGAAGCCTGTGTTCTCGATGTCAACTACCTTTTGGCTTGTCAGCGTAACGTTGTTGAATACCGGATTAGTCACATCCTGTGATGGCTTCACGAGCACAGGAGTACCGCCTACTATCATCTGATAGAAATGCTCGAAGAGGTTGAGGTCGGTGCCTTCAACGTCGCTGTAGTGCAACACCTTCACGTCGTTGCCGAACACGCTCTTCATCTGCTTCTGGCTCACGCTGAACGGCAATACTACGGCATACCATCTGCCGCTGCGGAATGCGCGGTTGTTGAGAGTCACGTTATACTGCTTGCCAACTTCCAACTTGCTTATCGCATCGGTGTTGTTGACATTTCCGTCGAGAGTCACAGAAGTTACATCAGTATCGTATGATGGATCTTTATCGAAGCAGAAACCAGAGAGGGCGAGCTTTGTTCTTGATGCGAAGAGATAGTAAGTCTTGCCAGCCTCTACAGGGAATGTATATGTCACGTATCCCTCGCTGATCAGCATATATCCTGTATTGTCGTAGTTCTTGTCACCGGTTTCGCTCATGCCGTCGCCAACAAGGATATTGGCGTTGCTTTCCTCGTGTAGCACGATGATAGGCTGGATGCTCGTGCCGAGAGTCAGTGCCTTGTGCTTGTCAGCCTCGGCAACGGCAGAGTTGAAGTTTGTGAACGACTTGTTATTTCCGTCGATGATATCCTGGTAGTACTTCTGCAGCTTATCCATGTAGTCCTTCGTATAGAAGTTGTCATTGGAAGTATTGTTTGTCTGTTGTATCTTTGTCCAGTCTGCCTTGTTCACCTTTGATGATGTGTAAGCATAATTGGCTTGTATGCTCTTGCCTGTCTCGTCGAGGAAGTATACCGGGCGCTTTCTAATCTTTTCAGGGTATAGCTTTCCGCCGACGTTATGGATAGCTCCCTGCTGCTCCACGAATACCGTGAGCTTTCCGTTGGCATCAGGCTCAAACTTGAAGAAGCTGCCCATTGCCGGCAGTGCGAAAGTGTTCTCGTGGAGTTTCTTGGTTGAAGCCTTGCAGTGGAGATATTCAGCACCGTCGTTACTGCTTAGGCCGATGTTGCCGTCGCCGAGTTCAGACTCCACATCAACGTTTACAAACAATGCCTTGCCAGCAACGGTGTGAATAGAGCCGAGGGTGTTGGCATCGGTATTGTCGTTCTTGGAGAGAGCCTTGAAGTTGCTGCTTCCAACCTTTATGCCTCCGAACGTCATTGTCATGCCGTTCCTTCCTACTGTAGTGCCAACATTCTGTGATGTCAATGTATTCAGATATGTAGTGATTTCGTTGAGCAGGAAGTATGTGCATGATACGGTGGCAGATTGTGTCTTTTGGCCATCGCTAGCAGTATATTCGGCGTAGGCCTTCACTGTAGAGGTCTTATTTAGCGTCAATGTCAGAGGCAACCCAGTGGCTTCAGTCCAAGTGCTTGTTTTTACGTTGTCGTAATTGCTCCCCTCCTCTATGGTATAGTATATCTTGAGTTTGCTGTCGGGATCAGATGTCCATTGCTTGTCTGAGATTGTAACGTCAAGGCTTGTAGCCACCACGGCCTTACCGCCAGGAGTGATTTCAGGGGCGTCTACAGAAGCGAGATCTGTAGAACCAGTGTTCGTGAATTTCTGCCACGCCTCCGCACTTTCGCGGTAGTTCTTTGCGTCGCTGTTGTCCACACGCTTTGTGAAGGTTCTCACTTTCACTGTGTTACCCTTAACCCAATCTATCGTCACTGTCTGAGGATTTTGGGTCAGCTTCACTCTGCTTCCATTCTCGTCGTTAGGGTTAGACCCATCGGTGGTGTAATATGTTTCGAGAGATGTACCGGTCTGCGTCTTTGCAGTCTGATTGATTGTGAACGACAACTTTTCAGTCGTTGTGGTGCTGTTCAGAGTGATTGTAGGGTCAGATACTTCATTGAGGCTCAGTTTGCCGGCGTCGTCATCTTTGTAGGTGATAGTGGCGCCGTATACGTAGAGGTCTTTTGTTGTGGAGCAATTGAATACCACCTTTTTATTGTCTGCACTCCATGTTACAGGCATTTGACAGTCCTCAACGGTAATCCCTGTTGTTCTAGGTTTTGCATCAATACCAGCTGTTGGCTTTACTTTATTACTTTTGCTTACTAGCAGGTTGACGTTGCTGATGGTGGCAGCGTTGCCGGTGATAGTAAGAGTACCTGTCCCGTTATTGTTGAACTTGACGTATTCAGCCTGGGGGCTAGTGTTCGAGAAAGTTGCCGTTATAGACTCTTCGTAGGATTTATGCACTAAGTCTTTTTTGCTTGTTTGCTTAAAGGTGAAAGTCTTGTCCGTCGTTGTCCCTTGTGCCCACGCTACTGTCATGGAGCAAAGAAAGAGAATAACGAATGTGGTGAGTCGCTGTAGCGACCTCCTGCATTTGTGCTGCTTGCTGCCGGTAGAACTCGACAGGCAAGTCGTCCCTGTTTGTAGATTCTTCATTTTTTTGTTGTTATATTAATTTATTGTTCTTCTGTTGTACCTGGTTCTCGCTTCTGATATACGTGTTGGGGGCGCCGGTGTGGATATCGCCTCTCCGCCTTGCGCCTTCTTGTGTCATTGTGGCAATTCCTTTTTGGGGAACTGCCGTCATGACGCTGTGCTTGTATGTCGTTTTTTATGTTGTAGAGTCAGATAGATTCCCTTACCTTAGTCGACAGGTTTTTGCCTGTTTCCTTTTGGCTTACGAGTAGATTCTCTATACGTCTGTTTTGACTTACGAATGGAGTCGCTTTTTCGTCTGTTTTTGTAATTCGTTTTAGGATAATCTGTTGCAAAGTTACACAGATGAATGATACGTTATATTATCGGATGCGTTTTTTTTAACGAAAGCGTTTGCATAGACGTTGTGTTTTATCACGGAGATTATCGTGGTAGTGGTGTGTGGACATCGTCTTTATTATAATATGGATACATTATTATCACTGATTATTTATTTATTCTGTGGCGCTTTTCCTCTTTATATGATTTCAGACAAAACAAGATATGATTTTAGACAAAAACCAGGATAAACACCCGTCACGATGTCAAGCCCTAAGGGCTTTGGAACGCTGGCTGCATTATCCCTTTATGAGAGCAAGCTCTCAACAGGGATGCCGCAGCCTACATTCCGGTGCAGCTTCGCAGCACCTTGACATCGTGACGAGCGATAAACCAGGATAAACCTATAGTCAGTCACTGTGTTGAATATCAGCCCCCACCTAGCCTCCCCCGAAGGGGAGGGACAGATACCCTTGTTGTCTGATTATCAGAAGGCTATCAATAGTAAGAGTAACCTGCATCTCCCCTACGGGGGAGAACGAGAGGGGGCTGATGTTCATTGGCTGAATTGATTGGCTGAAGTCTTGACAAAGCAGAGTAACTTGTTCCTTCCCTTTGGGAAGGTTAGGATGGGTTATCTTTGGGTTTAATCGCTGTGTCCCACCCAGTCAGAAACGAAAAAAATCCCGCCAGGCAAAGCCCGACAGGATTCTTATTCTTGTGAGATGTCCAGTTTGTCAGCGCTTCGTGAGAAGCCGACAAGCGGGAACATCATGCGATGTATCGTCTGTTCAGCGATTAGAGCTGAGGACCAGCTGCAACGAGAGCCTTACCAGCCTCGTTAGTCTCATACTTCTTGAAGTTCTTGATGAAGCGGGCAGCGAGATCCTTAGCCTTCTCCTCCCACTGAGCTGCGTCAGCATAAGTGTCGCGAGGATCGAGGATGTTGGTGTCTACGCCGTTGAGCTCTGTAGGAACAACGAAGTTGAAGAATGGGATAGTCTTTGTTGGAGCAGCGTCGATAGAGTGGTCGAGGATAGCGTCGATGATACCACGAGTGTCGCGGATAGAGATACGCTTGCCGGTACCGTTCCAACCAGTGTTCACCAAGTAAGCCTTAGCACCGCTCTTCTGCATCTTCTTAACCAGCTCCTCAGCATACTTTGTTGGGTGGAGCTCCAGGAATGCCTGGCCGAAGCAAGCAGAGAATGTAGGAGTAGGCTCTGTGATGCCACGCTCTGTACCAGCGAGCTTTGCTGTGAATCCAGAGAGGAAGTAGTACTTTGTCTGCTCAGCGCTCAGGATAGATACTGGAGGAAGAACTCCGAATGCGTCTGCAGAGAGGAAGATAACCTGCTTTGCAGCCGGGCCCTGGGAGTAAGGACGCTGGATGTTCTTGATGTGGTAGATAGGATAAGAAACACGTGTGTTCTCTGTTACGCTCTTGTCAGCGAAGTCGATCTTGCCGTCCTTGTCCACTGTAACGTTCTCAAGGAGAGCGTCGCGTGTGATGGCACCGTAGATGTCTGGCTCAGACTCCTTGTCGAGGTTGATAACCTTGGCGTAGCAGCCACCCTCGAAGTTGAACACACCCTCGTCGTCCCATCCGTGCTCGTCGTCGCCGATGAGCTTACGCTTAGGATCGGTAGAGAGAGTAGTCTTGCCAGTACCAGAAAGACCGAAGAAGATAGCTGTGTTCTCACCGTTCTTGTCGGTGTTTGCAGAGCAGTGCATAGAAGCGATGCCCTTCAATGGGAGGAAGTAGTTCATCATAGAGAACATACCCTTCTTCATCTCACCGCCATACCATGTGTTGATGATAACCTGCTCCTTAGAAGTTACGTTGAACACTACAGCAGTCTCTGAGTTCAGACCCAGCTCCTTGTAGTTCTCAACCTTAGCCTTAGAAGCATTGTATACGATGAAGTCCGGCTCCTGGTCGAACTCAGCCTCGTTCTGAGGACGGATGAACATATTTGTAACGAAGTGAGCCTGCCAAGCCACCTCAACGATGAAGCGAACCTTCATGCGAGTGTCCTTGTGAGTTCCGCAGAAACCGTCAACAACGAACAGCTTCTTGTTGCTCAGCTCCTTCTTTGCAATTTCCTTTACTGCAGTCCAAGCCTCCTTGGAAGCACGGTGGTTGTCGTTCTTGTATTCCTCAGAAGTCCACCATACTGTGTCGTGAGAATTCTCGTCGTCAACGATGAACTTGTCCTTAGGCGAACGGCCGGTGTAGATACCAGTCATCACGTTTACGGCGCCGAGCTCAGTCTCCTGACCTACCTCGAAACCCTCGAGACCTTCCTTGGTCTCCTCGTTGAACAACACCTCATAAGAAGGATTGTACAGAACCTCAGTAGTACCTGTGATTCCATACTTCTCTAAAACTGACTTATCAAACTTTGCCATTTTATAATAATGTATTTAGTGTGAATATTTCTTTTTATCTTGAATAACTATTGAATCTGTCTTTGCAGAATACCTATCAATTTCTGTATACCTACTGTTTAAAATCGGGGCAAAGGTAGTAAAATTCTATTTTTCAACAAAGCGATGGTTGCCAAAATAACACTCGTCTAAACAATTTTAGGTTAAAGAAGTTTAAATGCTTGTTACCTAATAATCTTTTGCAAATCATGTATGGCAAATTCTCTTACAATTGATTAATTTTGCAAGGATGCCAAATTGGTGTATTTATCTTAGTCTACAAAAAAATATGAAGCGACCTGTTTTTATAATTTCGTTTTTCTTTTGTTTCCTGTATGGATGTTTTCTCAGGGTTGTATAAATTTTAATTACGACTTGTCTGGGAATCGTATTTCACGTTCTTGTCAATCTTTTTCCAAGAGAACAAAAATATCAAGAAATTCACGAGCAACAATGTATGTTGAGTTTGTTGGCAATAACGATAGCATGAATATATCTTATAATAGAAATACAGACAAGATAATATTAACAAATTCTCAAAATAAGAAGGTCGCTTTTTATATGTATAACAATTCTGGCATACGTCTCTGTTCTCGTCATGTAACAAACAGTATAGAGATTATTCCTATGGATTGTTATCCTACTGGTATTTATATTATAGAATTGGAAATCGACAATAAAATTCATTCATCAAAAATCACAAAAAAATAACCTATTCTCATGCAAATATACAACCGATTACGCTTCTTTTGTATGTCTTTATATGTCATTGCGCTTTTGTCTTCAGCAAAAGCCAATCCGGTATTTCTGCATAATTACATGTATTCTGTTACAGCAGACAGTATAGATACCTGTTGTGTTCCATCGCATAGTGATGATATTTTTCAGCCAGTCACCCCAACAATCCCCAATAATCCCCAGCAATCATTTAACTCCAACGATTTTCTTGATTCGGAATACAAGAAATATCCGTTGCCGCCCGATGTGTCAAGTGCTATAGGCTATCCGGTAGCCTGCACACCCGTAAATACTGATGTTACACAATTTGGCGCAGCGACATTCTGTATTCCGATAGAAGTTCCACAAGGAGTAGGAAAAGTTGTGCCTCAATTGTCAATATCATACAACAGCATGCAGGGGAATGGCATGGTAGGCTTGGGTTGCAGCGTTTCGGGATTGTCAGCCATAACCCGTTCCGTCCGCGACATCTATCATGACCGGAATGCCGGAAGACTGTCGTCCAACGAATATGACGCACTACGTCTTGATGGCAGGCGGCTCATTCCGAAAGACAGCAATATCATGACTGACGGCAGTATATATGTCTTGGAAGACGACCCCTTTACAGATGTTGTCCTTCACGGCACCAAGGCGGATATATGGTTTGAAGTCAAGACTTCAGACGGCAGGACCTTGTTGTATGGCTATACGGAGAACAGCAGGCAGTCAATAGCCCCCTCTTCCGGCAGCCAGTTTGTCAATACCTGGTATATAAGCCGTGTAGAAGACAACAATGGCAACTACATGACATACAGCTATCTCCACGACAACAATACCCTTTATCCGCAGACTATATCATACGGAAAAAATGTGTATACGTCAAACGGAGCCGACAATACCGTTAATTTCATCCATAAAAAATTTGGATTTTAACATTTTATAATAACATGAAAATAATATTTCTTTTATTTTTATTGTTTCCAGTATGTTCTTGCACTATTGACTATAAGCCTAAAGGGCATTGGGTCGAAAATAGCACGAACGATACTTTAATTATGGAAATGAATGTATGTGATACAATAAGTAACGGCTTGGAATGGATCTACAATTTGTCAGATTCTACTTTGTCTAGTATAGATGATACAATCTCAGGAAATATTCTTGGGAAAAAGACTGTATTCTACAAATACTATTACGTGAAGCCTGCCTCAAAATCAGGAGCTTTGTTTCAAGACTTTGATACGTGCTATTTGTATGTGATAAAAAGTAAAACATTAAATAAATATTCAATTGAAGAAATTCTTAGAAATAAAATGTATGATAAACGAATTTTGACAAAGAAAGACTTTCATGATCATGAATATAAATATCGATAAAACAAGAATATTCTTAAAAACAAAAGAAGAAAGATATTGCTTCCAAATTACACGTTGCAATAATGAATTATAAGAAGGGGGATATTTCGTCAGAAAATAACATAGAACTGATTTAGCAAACAAAATAATTAAGGAAAAATATGAAAGTAATAAACTTCAGTGATCAGAATTCCATCATCAACCAGTATCTGGCAGAGATGCGCGACAAGGACTATCAGCAGAACCGACTGCTCTTCCGCAACAACATACAGAGAGTGGGCGAGATGATGGCATACGAAATAAGCAAAACGCTTGACTATCAGCAGAAGACCGTGCATACGCCGCTTGCCGACGCAGAGGTCAGCGTGCCGGTGGACGATGTGGTGGTGGCAACGATCTTCCGTGCCGGACTGCCCTTCCATACCGGATTCCTCAATGTCTTCGACCATGCCGGAAACGCTTTCGTCAGTGCATACCGCAAATACACCGACGAGGAGCATACCCAGGTGGGCATACACATAGAATATCTTGCCACTCCCGATCTGACCGGCAAGACGCTCATCATCGCCGACCCGATGCTCGCCACCGGAGGCTCGATGGAGCTGGGCTGGGAGGCTCTCGTGTCGAAAGGCAGACCCAAGCATGTGCATGTGGCGTGCGTCATAGCCACGCCGGAGGGTGTGGACTATATCAAGACCCATCTGCCGGAGGAGAACACCACGATATGGTGTGCCGCCATCGACCCCGGACTCAACGAGCATAAGTATATCGTTCCTGGATTCGGAGATGCCGGCGATTTGTGTTATGGCGACAAGCTGTAGGATACTACAGGATAGATTATAGGTTTAGGCCGATTTGGGTTTAAAGAAGACTTCGTATCTTCTGACATAAGTTCCCCTGCCTTTCTTCCTCTGGAAGGGCAGGGCGTTTTATTTCAAAAGCCCGGTCGGTCATCAGGACGTTTTGGGCAACCGCTTGGCGTAAAATCTGCCCAACCGGGGCAAGGTGCTTGCCCGTTTTTTTGTTCAAATGACATGGTGGCAAGGGATATTGGAGATGGCGTACAGCTTGACCCGAAACCTATTGTCATTCCGTGTTTTCATTTTTAGACCGGTGGAACATCGCCTTATGATGATGGACACTATATTATCACAGATATAACCTGTTGGCGGAATTAAATTAGCGCACGCTTATTAATGACCGATTGGGGTTAAAATTGGGCACGGTGCTTGCCCAACTGGGGTACGCTGCTTTCTCATCATGGGCACGGTGCTTGCTCCGGATGGGCAGAATTGCAGTCAGACGTCTGCCCAATAAGTTAACATGCTATCTGACAATTCCTTCCATCAGCAAAACCATCCAGACAATTGACTGACAATCGTAAGGTGGTCAATTGCTTGTTTGTCTGGATGTTACGGCAAAAAACCAGATGGTCTGACAGTTTTTTCGGCAATTCTTGATTTTACGGAGAATCAAGCGATATTTACAACTTTTACTCATATCTGTCAACATAAATTAATCCCGCCAACGGGTAGATATAATTTATTCCGTGGTGCTTTTCCTCTTTATATGATTTCAGACAAAACAGAATATGATTTAGACAAAGAAACGGGATGTGATTTTAGACAAAAACCAGGATAAACCCATAGGATGGGTTATCCTTCGGGGAAGGCTAAGTGGTGGGGTAATTCGCGGTACCCACTATATATCTATACCCAATTGCCGACTGCATACAGAGGTCTGTTCTCCATCCATTCCTGATTCTGGTATGGCATCATGGAAAGGCGCAGACCTTTTAGTTCAGGGTGTTTGCCTATGAATGTTCTCAAGGATTTGGCATGCACGTTCACTTCAGCCTTAACTTCAATCGGAACAACAACAGCACCTTTTTGTACCACTAAATCGATTCCAACCCTCGAATCATTGCTGCTATAATAATATATAGACAAGTCCTCTGTCATCAACTGTGTCAATACAAACAGTTCGGTAAATGCACCTTTGTATTCCTTGAACAGGGTGTCAGCCACAATGATACTTTCAGCAGGAGCGTCTGACATTGCCCCCATTAATCCTATGTCAAGTACAAATAGCTTGAATACGGACATTTCCTCATAAAACTTCAAAGGAATCGAAGGTGTAGTAATTCTGTTGATTTGATATATTAGCCCCGCATCCAAGAGCCACTGTATGGCTATTTCGAACTCAGAGGCTCTTGCCCCTTTCTTTAAAACTCCAAATATGAATTTTTTGTTCTCCTTGGCGAGTTGCGCAGGTATGGAGTCCCATACCATATTGATGCGGGGCACTTCTTGAATTGGTGCATGCTTGGAGAAGTCTCTACGGTAATCGAACAGAATTTGCTTCTGGATGTTACGCACTTCCTCAAGATTCTTTGTCAAGGCAAATTCTGCCACAGCAGCCGGCATCCCTCCTACATAATAATACTGACGCAGACGATCAATCAAACGAACCGACAAAGAATCGATAATGGAGAAATCCTTTGAGGCTAGAACATCCACCAATGGCTGTTCGTCTATAGCCATGAGAAACTCATCGAAAGTCATAGGATACATCTTTATCATGTCAACCTTACCTACTGGGAACGATGTGTCACGGTGAAGCGAAATTCCGAGTAGCGAACCAGCCACAGCTACATGATATTGGGATGCATCCTCACAAAAATATTTCAAAGAATTTAGAACCGTCGGATTCTCTTGTATCTCGTCGAAAATGATAAGAGTGTTCTCCGGTTCAATATTCACATGCAGAATGGCTGAAAGAGAGAGCAATATTCTGCTGATGTTATAGTCCTGAGAAAATATCTTGTCCAGCGTTTTGTTCTTGTCACAATTGACATACGCCATTTTCTCGTAGTAATGTGAACCGAACTCTTTTAAGATATATGTTTTGCCCACTTGTCTTGCTCCGTTGACAATCAATGGTTTACGGTTTTTCTTGTTTTTCCATTCAATGAGCTTTGATAAGATTTTTCTCTTCATATCTACATTTATTTGCACGAGTATTTGCTGCAAAGATACATTTTTTCGCACGAATAATCATCACGGTCACACATTTTTTCGCACGAGTCAATTATGTTTTTCGTTTTGCTGCTAATAAATGAGTAGACACATTACTATTTTGCAATACAATATGACATACCAAAAAGGAAGCACTGGAGCACTTCCTTTTCCTGAAGAATTCTCTTGTCCTATGTCATCAGCCCCCACCTAGCCTCCCCCGTAGGGGAGGGACAGTTACTATTGCTATTGATAATCAGACAACTACAAACGGCTATCATGTAGTCAAGGGTATCTGTCCCTCCCCTACTATTATATTTGCAAAAAAAAATAAGAGAGACAAGATCTCTTTAATT
>OGQO01000109.1_pt1 | contig 83158 bp, 70 predicted proteins | sample 1553241 | NCBI WGS metagenome assembly OGQO01 (sample SAMEA2579933, study PRJEB22360) | human gut metagenome | biome: human gut; feature: human-associated habitat; material: faeces | place: Denmark | collected 2008/2010
ATAATAATTCACAAATAAATCGTGTCTTATAAAGTTACTTTGAACTGATATTAAATCATCCATAATTTGAGATATTTTTAATGAGGTCTCAATAATATCCTGACAATTAATCTGTATAATTTTTTCTTTTAATCTACATAACAAATCATATAAATATAAAGCTGAAACATCCACATTTGTACTCTTAATTAATGAGACGACAGCTGGATAATTACCAATATTACTTTTAATAGAATATTCTACATCACTTATAGATGGCTGTTGAACTTCTTTATAATAACACGCATTTAACTTTAAAAAATCATTTAATTTCTCATTTTTAGATAATATCGGACGTGAAAAAAGAAAAAATCTTTTGCGCATGCGTTGTCCATACACCCATGCCATTATAGATTGGAATAATTCAAGGACACTTTTGGATGCCTTTTGAATATCATCTATATAAATATTTTGTTGAAGGAAATTTGCTTCTTTAGTTTCTGTTAAATTTCTATTACAGTAATCAACAATTTTATTGTAGGTTATTGGGGAACTTATCCCATTATTTATTTCATTTAGTACTTCTTTGATAGTCAAATCTAAATTTAAATATTGCAAGTCTTCTATCTTAAGTTCCCATATATTCCCAAATTGGCAGAAAATAAATAATTTGTAGCACAATAAAAAATCTTTTTCCTCGTTTCCAGAAAAATTTAAAAGAATTGAAGAAAATGGCTGTGTTACATTGTTACGAATTTGGTTTAATAAATATGTTTTTCCACTACCTGCATTACCAACAATCAAAAAGAATAAATTATTCGATGTATTTGAATTAATAAATAAATTTATATCATTTAATATTGCCATTTGAGATGAGATGAATAGTTGTGGAGTATATAGGTCTAATGTTTTTATATCTTTTATTATATAGTTTTTTACTTCTGAACAGATCTTTATTTTTATTACATATTCAGGTTTAGATATGATGACTTTAACTGGTAAAAACAATGAATTATCACCTTTTTTTACATTCCAATCAGATAGTTCTTTATATATATTCATATAACATGACGTAGATTCAAAAGCATCATCAAGTACAATACCAACATTTTGGTCTTTAGAAGATTTAAACCTAACATATATAAGATATTCATTTCGCAATTTTATAGTAGATAGTTTTAAAAATCTGTTATCTCCACAATCATATTTATCTAAGAAACATACAGTTTCTATTTTGTCTTCAATGTAATATTTCTGGGCACAATTTGTATGAAAATATTTATCTTCGATTGTAGGGTTATCTGATAACCAACTTTCTATTTCTTCCCCATTTATATAATAGATTTTTAGGTTATCTCTATTACTAGCAAAGATGTCCGCACGTCTTTTATAATCATCGCTAATATATGCATTAGTGATAAACGCAATTACAACTACATGCCCATCCAACAAACTAGAAACTAACGTTGAATCTAAATGACTCTTTGGTATACTTTTATTAGTGTTTACGGAGTATTTTGCCTCATACCAATATTTTATAGTTGTATTAAAAGGTAAATAGGAAATTACACTTTCTCCGTCTTTATTACCGTCATTTGTCATTTTTGTTTTTTCCCATCTTAAATTTGGATAATTACTTACCATATATTCAAATGCCAAATTTTCAAATTCTTTATTATTTATATTTTCCCATGTTATCATATTTGCACCTCTAATTTAGTAAAGGAATTATAAAAAATGATCGATAATACTTGATTATCCATCATTTTTTGTCTTTATCTCAATATCCACGACTACTTAATAATATAATAACAAACTATATCATATTTGCCATTAAATGTCATCACTATATTATTTGTTTTCACTATATGCAAATGTTTTTATATTGTTTTTCTATAGATATATATTTTCCCCAACTTAACAAAAATTTTCAATACATTATTGTTTGTTATCCTGAACTTTATATGATAAAATTTATCCAGTTAGTATATTCTAACCCAATAGTTAAATTAAATTTGTCAGCCACACCACTGCAGATTCTAGGCTGGCATCAGGTTATGGGAGATAAATGAGATGAAATGGGCATATTCAGTATCGAGCTATGCAAAGCTCTATGAAAAATACTGCAAAGAAAATCTTCCGTCCGAGGCGGATGATATATTCAAAAAGGCTGATGAATATTACAGGGAATTTATGCGCAGGGACATGCCGGATCTCGGCAAAAATATGATGGCGGCCAATATGTATGACTGGTTCACCATCATATCATTTTATGAGGCAAGCGATCACAGGCTTGACGGCGAGGTTCTTCTCACGATCAAACGGGAATCTACTGAGAAGATGAAATTCCTTGGAAAAATTGTCAATGGCAACAAGAGCAACTGGCCATACAAAGTATTTGAAAAAACCTATGTGAAGTTCAACAAAATGCAACAGGAACACCAGGCTAAAGGAGAATGGATGGATAGCTGGAAAGTTGAGATCAACCCAGATGGCAGGACTGAAGGGTTCTGCTTCCATCTGATCGGCTGCCCTATAGCCAAGCATGCGAAGGAGCACGGCTATGCAGATCTGCTCCCTTATCTGTGCAGAACTGACCACTACCTTGCGGAGGTCATGCACGCCCGCCTGATCCGTACACAGACCGAGGCTCTTGGCGGTGATTGCTGCGACTACTGGTATGTCGGCGACGAAAGTCCTGCACTGGAGCAGTATAAGGATCTTGAGAAAATATAACTATTCCCACACATGACAAAAAGCAAGCACCTGTTTCTGATATAACGATGCTTGCTTTTTTATTTACAGACCAAACCAATCTAGAACCTCAACCTGTTCAAGATTCTCGTCCGAATGCTCTATCTCCCTGGAATATCTGTAAGAGAGCTCTATGAGATCATCCGCCGACAAAGTCTCACCATTTCTGAGCCATCTAGCCATGAGCAGCATATAGAGTTCAACCGCATGTCCGACGCATGCGTTTACCTTGCCGGATATATTATCGTCGTACACTGCGCCGAGAAGGTATATCGAGATGAAGTAGACTATGATCTGTTCAAGGAATATGTCCATCGTCATGCGATGCTCACCCTCAATCACATTGTCCTCAGTCACAACACTCTCAGCAATATCCGATTTCTGTCCAAGATGACATCCTGTAACCTCGCAGTTACTTCTCCACCAAGCTTCAAACAGTCTCCGATTCTCCGTAAATGTTTCCTCGCCCCCACCAAACAAAAGCTCCTGCGACTCAATGAGCACATCATCCCAGTCATCATACAAAAGTTCAAGATCTTCGATGAGAAACATAGCCTGTTTTTGAAGTAACATATACTCTTCATGTTCTCCGTGGATCTCCGGCTTATCCTGCTCCTCACACTCATCCCACATGACAAGGTCGCCCTCGTCATAGTGTCTCTGTGCCGACGCTCCGATCTGAATCACCCGCTCTATTCTGCTCCGGATGTCCACACTTCTGTCCTGAATGACATTCAGTATCGCCTCCCGGATATCCTCCAGATTGGAATACAGGAAATAATCAAAGTCATCGAACACTTCGTCCTCATCGTCTTCCTCGGTCACAAATGTCACCTTGTCCGTGATGTTCATCAGTATACGTGCCACCTCAGGACATGAAAGTGATAACGAAACCTCGCGCACGTTCTCGAATTCCTCCGTATGTCTCGGATACTCCCTGCAGGTGGTACAAAGGCTTTCCTTACCCATGTGTATATACAGATCACACAACATGTCATCCCGCAGAAATGCACACTTTCCACTTCTACTATGCCTGAAAACGCCCTCTTTCCAGTTCACTTTTCGGTGAAGCTCCGGTCTGTAATCTCCATCATACTCCTGATACCTTTCAAGAGAATCGTCATCTATCACTATCTGCCATTTGCCGCAGCATGTGTCCGGGCATTTGTCCGCTATGCAGCTGAATTTCTTATAATAATCCGGGTATGTGTAAATCATATGTACTCCTTTATATATAATCATGCCATTATTCCATTCATCGGCTCTGCAGCACGATCACGAACTTGTTACCGCCCTTTTGGGGAATAACACTTAACATTCCGCCCTGTTTTTCTATGATCTCCCTTGACAGATAAAGGCCTATTCCAACACCATCCTTGTCACCGGAATTTCTGCCACGGTAAAACCTCTCAAATATATGTGTACGCTCATCCTCTCCTATTGGTTCATTCTCATCTGTCACACTGACCTCAACCGTGAGCCCTAGCTTTCTGACCGACAGGACTATCTCACTTCCAGTTTTTCCGTATTTTATCGCATTATCCAAAAGATTGAAACACGCTTCCGCAGTCCATCTTCTGTCATGCTGTATATCACATTTCACCTGTTCATCATATCTGATAGTTATATCGGCGTTTTTCGCACTCACATATACATCTTTCACTGCCTGCAGCACAGTGTCATTTATACTCTGGCTTTTCACATCGAGATTGATAAGTCCGCTTTCCAGTCTGGATACCTTTATCATACTCTCCGAGAGAAATGACAAGCGCTCCACCGCCAGTTCAAGGACTTGCAAGTACTGAGTACGCTCATCATCACTTATATCCGGATTTTTCAGAAAATCCGTGTACATCCTCAGGTTCGATATTGGCGTCTTCAGTTGATGGGAAAGATCCGATACCAGCCCCTTAATCTTCTCATGCTCCAGCCTCTCTCTGGAATTCTGAAGCTTCAGCGCATCGATTATCTTGTCAACCTTGCTCTGCAGCCTTGATACCAGCGAGTCATCATTTTCAGGAAATACCTGCTGCCGTTTCAGCTCAGAGAGATTGTCCAGAAGATCCGACATAGCTGCCACGACCTCCGAAATAAAGTCATCATCCGCCTTCTGCAGCAACTTTATGACAACAAACATAACTACACCACACGCCAGTGCACCTATGGCCGCAAGTATTTTTCCTGAACATACATACTCAAATACTGCTAAAAACACAAACAAAAGAAGTGAGCATACATACAGCATCCTCACTCTCTTCGTATATTTACCATAGTTTTCAATATATTTATCCATATTATCTCTGTTATCTACCCCTGCCTATGTCTCGCCAAATGTATATCCGATTCCAAACACCGTGATCACGTACTCCGGATTGCCGGCATCCTTTTCTATCTTCTGACGAAGTCTTCTGATATGCACATTCAGCGTGTTCTCATCCACATAATTTTCATTGTCATCCCAAATCTTCTGTATGATCATATCCCTTGTGAGAACGCGCCCCTTATTTTTTATCAGCAGTTCCAGTATCCTGTATTCCGTAACGGACAGCTTTATCGGTTCATCCGATATGTACACCTGCATCCGTTCAAAGTCAACACTCATATCCCCATAATGAAAACGTTCGCGCTTTACCCCATCCAGTGCATTTTCACTTCTTCGAAGGACTGCCTCTATCCGCTGATACAGAAGTTCCACGGAAAACGGCTTCGCTATATAGTCATCGCAGCCGGCCCGGAACCCCTCTATCATATCAGCCTCCGTATCTCTTGCCGTGAGGAAGATGATCGGGACATTTGTACTTTTTCTCAGTTCTCTGCAATAGTCAAGACCCCTTCCATCGGGAAGGTTTCTGTCAAGCAATATCAGATCGAAGCCATGTTCCAGACAGCCATCCGCTCCTTGCATGAGTACGCAGTTTCAACTTCGTATCCCATCTTTTCAAGGAATAACTTCACACCTCCACATATGATCACATCATCCTCTACGACCAAAATACGTTTCATACTTTCTCCTATCAATTACATGCTGATTCCATATCATTTTCACGACTGCCGGTCTGCCCAATATCTATGATGCTTCTCTCAGCCGGCTTGTCACCGTATCTTTTGTCACAAGTCTGAACACCATCGCCGGAACCACAATGCATATAGCAAACAGCACAACAACGACTCCGGCAACAAGTGCATACGGATAATGAAATACTGCATAATCGGCTATATTCACACTTAGCCGGCCAGCTCCATACATCATAAGGCTTCCAAGTGTCACAATAAGTACTGTTGTTATAATACCATAAAACATGCCCTCGTACATAAGCATATTACGTATCTGCCTCTTTGTCATTCCAACGCTCTCAAGCACTGCCAGTTCCAGTTTTCTCGTATATACACCGGTGATCATGACATTGATATAATTCACCACTCCGATAAGTATCAATATGATCGACATTCCACCGCCTATCACCTTAAGCGACAGCATAGACTTCTTGAATTCCGAGCCCTCCACCGACTTGATATCACTACCGGCTATGACTGGATTTTCCTTTACGATGCGCTGTACATATGGTGTCACTTCTGATTCTTTTCCTGTCTCCGCATCCGCAATGATGCATGAGATCTCCGCATCCGGGAACAGATCATCCATCACCGCATCACTCACAAATATCGCCTCCGGAGCTCCACCAAGTGTCCAATAATACCCAGCGGTGATTGCTGACTGCTCTGTTCTCATCATGGCTGCACCAACTGTGATCTGTCTCTTCCTGCCCGTCTGGTCATTTACAAGTGTCAGAGTCTTATCCGTCATCCGCTCCGACGCTGATATGGAATCTACATAACCTATCAGACATACCTCTCCTTTTTCGAATGCATCTATATCAATCTTCTGTCTGGCAGTTTTGTTGTAGAGCTTTATCATATCTGAATTGACCGATATCAGCGGTGCCCCATACTGTGCCTCACTGTTGGTCGTTGTCTCATAAAATGTCGCAAGAGATTCCGGGGCATCCTCGGTCTCAATAAACGGTGCATAAAGTTCAGCATCAAATGGCAGTCTTACATTTGCGCTTCTGTCCACCTCTACAGTACCCATACCCGGAATGCTTTGCATCTGATCCGCGATATCTGCCATGGTCGCCTGAGGCTTAGAGTTATCTGATTCGCCGTCGCCATATAGCACATAATCATTGTGAAGATAGTGCTCTATATAACTGTCCGCATCCATGCATGATATAAATGTATTCACACACAGAAATGTAACTGAACCCATGAATATTGATGCGAACACAAGTATACTTCTCTTTTTTTCACGAAACACATTCCTCCATGCCATCTTCCAGGGCCTTCCTCCACTGGTGGACTTATATCTTGTTCCCGATATATTTCCAGCATATTTCATAGCATCGATTGCAGATATCTTCCCGGCATATTTTGCCGGTTTCCTTGCGCTTATAAATACAGTTGCAAATGCAAATACCACGGAAAATACATATATTCCCGGATTGAAACTGACCGCCGATGAAAGTGCAGCTTCCCTGTCTACCGACAGCATGTTCATAGCAAGAGGAACAACGCCAAATGACACCGCCGTTCCAAGGAGTACCCCTATCGGAATTCCTACACAAGCCAGATATAGTGCCTGTTTTTTCACTATCTTCTGTATCTGGGACATCGTGGCTCCGATGGTCTTCAGCATTCCATAGAATCTTATATCCTTTGTAACAGATATATACATTACATTATATATAAGAAGATATCCACTAAGGAGTATCATAAGAGCTATAATGCCTATACTTATAGCTATAAAAACACGGTTTGAACCATTTTCAGACTGAACATCATATTTCACGTCAAACTTCTGGTCCTGTCTCAAAGTAACATTCTTCTCAAGTTCATCTTGGAGTTTATCACCCTTGCCCTCCTTTGCGGAGATACTGACACGTCCATCCTTCTGCATATCTATTCCCTGGGAATCCACATATTTCTTTGACACCAGGCATACGCTGCTCTTGGCAAATCCTGTGTACCAGCCTGAGAGCACAAAATTTTTCCTCTCACCATCCATCACCAAAGTAACGTTCTGACCTACCTTCGGCGACGTGATCCCCATATTGTCAAGTATCTGTTTTGTGAGCATTATCTCATTCTCATTCTTCGGATAACTGCCATTTATATCGGTTATGGCAGGTTTCAGATTCTCATTAAATTCCGTGTCATCATCATACTGAAGCAGATAACTGTACTTGCCTGATTCCGTGCTTACCGTCTGTGCATCAATCTGTATTCCCGCCGCAAGAAGTGACGGACAGGACTTTATATCATTTATCTGACCTTCAGATGGATGCTCCATATATATAGAAGATCTTGTTCCCTGAAGTCTGAGCTGCATCTGGTTAAGATTTTTAGCTATGGAAAATCCCAATGTAAATACAGCCGTGAACATAAAAGTTGTGAGAACGATCGCCAGAATAACAATTACATTTCGCACTTTATTCTGCTTTAACATTCGATGATATATCTTGTTCACCGCCGCCTGGTTATTGTTTCTAAGCATCCTTCTCACCCCCATCTGGTACTCCTGCTGAGAAGATCCTGCCATCTTCGATCCGTATCATCTGGTCTGCCATGGTTGCTATCTCTTCATTATGAGTGATCATCACTATCGTCTGTGCAAACTCTTTACCAGTCAGCTTTAACAGTGCAATGACATCCATGCTGGTCTTGCTGTCCAGATTGCCTGTCGGCTCATCAGCCAATATGATAGAAGGTTTTGCTGCCAGCGCTCTGGCTATCGCAACCCTCTGCTGCTGGCCTCCTGACAGCTGGTTCGGCATGGAAAATTTCTTTTCCGACAAGCCGAGCACATCCATAATTTTATCTACATACGCAGTGTCTATCTTTGTTCCATCCAGCTCGATCGGAAGCACTATATTCTCATACACATTTAATATTGGCACCAGGTTGTAATTCTGGAAGACAAATCCTATCTTTCGTCTTCTGAATATCGTAAGTGCCTCATCATCCATTTCAAAAATAGCTTTGCCGTCCAGTATAACATCTCCTGATGTTGGCCTGTCGAGACCTCCTAAGAGATTTAGAAGTGTTGACTTTCCGCTTCCCGAACTGCCTATGATAGATACAAATTTTCCCTCTTCAATATCAAGTGACACATCTGTAAGCGCATGCACGACATTGTCTCCTATTCCGTATGTCTTTGTAAGATTGTGGGTTGATAATATATTCATGATACCTCTTCCTTTTCATTTTCTTGTCTGATCTATTTGATGATTTTATTCTAACATCCACATCTTACAATCTTATTACGTTTAGTATTAAGATTTAGTGGTCACTGCTTACATTATCAATATATTAAAAGGCCCAGCCCCTGTTAATAAGAGACTGAGCCTTTGATTTCTATCCATTATTTATGACTGTTTCTATACTCCGCCTACAGGTTGGCTGCCAGCACCTGCTCCATAACCTGGAGCACTCCCCGTTCCTCATTGGATGGGGCACGGAATCTTGCAAACTTCTCCATGCCAGGCTGTGCATTTGCCACGATATAGCTGTAATATACCGTCTTCAGCATCTCCGCATCGTTGAAGTTGTCGCCGAATGCCATCATCTCGCTGGTATCGATACCAAGAAGTTCCCCTATCTTTCTCATGGCCATTCCTTTATTGATACCTTTATTCATGATGTCGATCCATTCTCTTCCGCCCACAGTGACTGAGAAGTTATCTCCAAAACGTGGCGTATAGATCTCTTTGTACTTCACCGCAGCATCCTTATCTGGAGCAAATATCGTAAACTTATTGGCCTCGACGTCAAGGCTTCTCATATCATCAACAAACTCAAGATTACTGAGAAATGCTTTGAAAAACTTCGCATACTTCTCATATTTTTTCAGGACATATGCTCCGGATAGGGCACACAGTACAGCAACACCATCCGTCTCGTCTTCCACAAAGCGTATCATACTCTGGTACTCTTCCACATCCATCAGGCTCTTGTATATGATCTTGCCGCAATTGGAAATAGCCGCACCGTTATCCCCGATGACCACCATCTTATCCATCTTGTCTCCGAACATGTCCCTCAGGGTGTACATAGGTCTTCCGCTGGCTACAACAAAACGAATCCCTTTCTCATCCAGCCTATCAATGTAATCAAAGAAACCATCCGGGAGTTTTCCATTCTCCATAAGCAGTGTGTGATCCATGTCGGATGCTATTAATTTTACGTTCTTCATGTCTTCACTTTCCTTATTTAAATAAGAGCGCACTGTTCTTCTCCAGATCATACTCTCTTGTATAACCGTCATCATCGTACAGCATATAGCTGCTGTTCCTGTAGCCAATCAGCTGCATTGTAGTCTTGTCGATATCCGCTACGCACTCCGCCACATCCACGACAGGTATACATTTGCCGTTTCTTACAAACAGGATAACTTCATTCAAAGGTACCTCAACAAAGTGATGTCCCGCAGGCATCTCCGTCTGCTCAACTGCTCCATCTGCCGTAAATCTTACAAGCAACATATTCTCTGGCAGATACACATATCTTCCGATGGCATTCTGCGTGTAAACTGGTGCGATCATGATCTCATTTCCAAGCATGAGCTGATCCTCAACATGAGCCGCGATCCTATCATCTGGATATTCAAATGCCAGCGGCTTGAACATCATGTCGTCCGTCAAGGCCGCCTTCATATACTCACTGTATATATATGGAAGCAATCGGTAACGGACACCGATCACATTCCTGAAATCTTCTATATGCTCAAACTGATAGCACTCCTGATTTCTTGTACCCTCACAAGAATGGTCGCGCATGAGCGGAGTGAACACACCGAGTGCGAGCCATCTGAGAAGAAGATCCCTTGAAGTATCACAGCCAAATCCGCCGAGATCCGCGCCCGTATACAGGAAACCGCACATATTCATGGACGGAAGCATCTTGATGTTGAGCAGGATGTGTGACCACCACGATTTGTTATCACCCATCCAGACGCCGCCATAACGATGCATCCCTATATAAGACGATCTGGAGAACAAAAGTCGTCTCTCATCTGGTGAGATCTCGCGAAGCGCCTCGCCTGCCGCCCTTGTCATGTTATATCCAAAGAGGTTGTGAACCTTGTCGTGACGCACCATCTCCCCATCCACATTGTGATACATAGATGCGTAATCCTTCGGATTGTTGCCAACACCTGCCGCCATACCCGAGATGCCCCAGACATCGTCCACAGTCTCGTCCTTCTCAATGAACTTCTTCATAGCTTTCTTCAGCTCACTCACGCCCTCCGGGGTGAAGAAGATCGCCGGCTCATTCATGTCATTCCAGAAGCCCTCTATACCTGCATCCGTCAGAATCTTGTACTTTGCACCGAACCAGCGTCTCGCCTCAGGGTTCAGCACATCAGGGAAATGTGTATATCCCGGCCATACCGCCGCAACGAAATCACTTCCATCTGCTCTCTTGCAGAAGTAGTTATTTGCCACGCCCTCCTCATACACATCGTAACCTTCCTCAATCTTTACTCCGGCATCGATGATCGGGATCAGGCGTATATTATCCTTTTTCAGATTCTCCACATACTCCGAAAAATCGCCAAAGTCGTCATTTATGGTGAAATCCTTATAGCTGTCCATGTAATCTATATCCATGTAGACCATATCGATCGGGATGTGGTTCTCTCTGTATTTTCTCGCCACCGTCTCAAAGTCCTCCGGTGTCTTGTATCCCCAGCGGCTCTGTCCAAATCCAAATGCAAACTTTGGCGGGATATAACTCCTTCCGATCATCTTCCTAAACTGCTTCGTGATATCATATGGGCTGTCACCTGTTATCACATAGATATCCAAATCTGCGCTGTCACAGAAAATATGCAGCTCATCGCACTTCGTATATCCCACGTCAAATGTGATCGTGGATGGATAGTCAAAATACAGGCCAAATGTCTGCGCTCCTGAAACTATAATAAAGTTGTGTGATGCATACAGTGAGTATACATCCTCGTGATGATGCGGATTGTCTGCATTGTTGCTTATGTACTTGTAGCCTCTCTTGTTGATTCCTCTGTTCGCCTCGCCAAGGCCATACACTATATCACTGTCCTCAAGACCAAATGTGTACGAAAATCCGGCTGTTAAGTCTATATTGCCGTGATCTGGCTGTCCTTTTTCTGCTGCGATATCTACCACTACTGATTCTGTCTGAAATGGCTTTCCGTATGTATACTTCTTTATCATGCTGTCACCTCTATGCATCTCTCTTTTTTCTTCTGTATCTCTTTTTCTTTCTCCTGACCGTCTTGCCGCGCTTTGCCGCCTGTGCCTTTCTGAATTCCTGTATCTGCTCGATCATGGCGGCATAATCCCTCTCGAACAGGATCTCACTTATCTCATGGTGCACGATCTCCGCCGGAAGTCTGTCAACTATAAGTGTCCTGACGAAATCCTTGCTCTTTCCCTTATACATCGGAAGGCTGTAGGTCTCCTGAATATGTGCAAGCTCCGGTCTCCACAATATACGTATGGTACGAAGCAGATCAGCCCGTGGATTTGGCTGCATCTCCCTGACCACGTAGAAATCGATCTTGTGAGTCAGCTTGTCTGACACTCCATCCTCCAGGCCTTCTGCATCTGGCTTGCCATCTGTATCTGACTTGATGCCTGTATCATATTCTTCAACAGATATGATCCCCCAGTAGTCTGGTACATGCTCTGCCACATGACCTGCATGTGTACTTCCCACCACCACGATATTCTGGTCAAAATATAGATCATAGTCTGCTACCTGACTCTCCAGCCGCGTGTATGTATCCGCATCACTTTTTATCTCGATTCCCACTATCTTGTCTGGAATGACCATTACCACATCCGCACGGGAGTTTCCGACGGTCTTCTCCTCAAGGATACGCACCTTGCCATATCGCTCCTCAAGGAAATCAAACAGGGGTTCTCGTATATCTTTATCTAATAACATTTTTCCTCCTGAAATCAATGGTTTGAAGTAATCCTTATATGTATTTTTGTCTGCAAAGTCAAGAAGCTCCCGCTTTAGCTGAGAAAACCAGGGCAGACCGCTCATAAAGTGAGCTTTCCGCCCTGGTTTCTATGTGAACATAATATTATCAGCCCTTGTTCACAAGCTCTGTGAACTTCTTAAGCGCATCCTTCGCCTCTGGTGAAATGTTCCTTGGAACTGCAATTCTCACGGTAACATAATGATCTCCATGGGTATTGCCGCCCCTCGCCTGGACACCCTTGCCACGAAGCCTTATCTTGCTTCCCGACTGAGTACCCGGTGCTATCTTGCACTTCACATCACCGAACATGGTGTGGACCAATATCTCTCCACCGAGAACTGCCGTGTCAAATGGCACAAGAGCCGTGGTGTATATATCCAGACCCTTTCTCTCATAACCTGCCTTGTCTCTTACATTGACCTTCAGCAGCATATCTCCAGGCTGCCCCTTGCCGGTTCCGGGATATCCCTTGCCAGCCAGTCTTATCACACCGCCGTTGTCTATACCCGCCGGAATGTGTACAGTGAACTGGGAACTTCCTCCCCGTCCATCATTGAACGACAGAGTCTTGTCGCAACCATATACTGCATCATCAAAATCTACCGTGACACTTGCCTCCATATCTCTGCCCCGCGCATTGAAGCTTCCCTGACCGAATCCGCCAAATCCGCCTCTCTGTGAGCGTCCACCGCCGCCAAAGAACGAGCCAAATATATCGCCAAACATATCACCGAAGTCTCCACCCTCAAAGTGGAAGCCTCCGCCTCCGAATGGATCACCACCGGCAGCTCCACCGGAGCCATCGAATGCAGCCATTCCAAACTGATCATACATCTTCCTCTTCTCGGCATCAGACAGTACCGCGTAGGCCTCAGAGGCCTCCTTAAACTTCTCTGCAGCCGTCGCATCGCCAGGATTCGTGTCCGGGTGGTATTTCTTCGCCAGGGTTCTATATGCTCTTTTTATCTCAGCGTCTGTGGCTGTCTTTGATACGCCGAGAACTTCATAATAATCTCTTTTTGAAGCCATGATTCCTACCTCCCGATAAGCCTATGTATAGTTTAACACTATCTGTCAAGTGATTCCATATTTTTAATGTTAAAATACACACATATTATCTGGCAATTTTTAGTCATTTTTTATTTAATTAAAGTATAAAAAAAGCACCTCCACCGATGATTCCACCAGTGGAGATGCATTCGTATGGCTAATGCTATTATCCTACTGCTTTACGTTGAAAGCTTTGATTCCAGGATATACAGCTGAGTCGCCAAGCTGCTCTTCGATTCTGAGGAGCTGGTTGTACTTTGCAACTCTCTCTGATCTTGAAGGAGCACCTGTCTTGATCTGGCATGTGTTGAGTGCTACTGCGAGATCTGCGATAGTTGTATCCGCTGTCTCACCTGATCTGTGTGATGATATTGCTGTGTATCCAGCCTTATGAGCCATCTTGATAGCCTCAAGTGTCTCTGATACTGAGCCGATCTGGTTGAGCTTGATAAGGATACAGTTTGCGCATCCCATCTCGATACCCTTTGCAAGTCTCTCTGTATTTGTAACAAACAGATCATCACCGACAAGCTGGACCTTGTCGCCAAGTCTTGCTGTGAGCTTCTGCCATCCTTCCCAATCCTCCTCATCGAGACCATCCTCGATTGAGATGATAGGATACTTCTCAACAAGCTTTGCCCAGTGCTCGATGAGCTGCTCTGCTGTATACTCTGTTCCAGCCTTTGGAAGCTTGTACCAGCCCTTGCCCTTCTCGCTCTTCCACTCTGATGAAGCAGCATCCATAGCGATCTTGAAGTCCTTACCCGGCTCATATCCAGCCTTCTTTACGGCCTCGAGAATTGTCTCGATAGCCTCCTCGTCAGACTTAAGTGCCGGGGCAAATCCACCCTCATCACCTACTGATGTAGCAAGGCCTCTCTCTTTGAGGATTCCTGCAAGTGCGTGGAATACCTCTGCACACCATCTCAGACACTCCTTGAATGATGGAGCGCCAACTGGCATGATCATGAACTCCTGAACGTCAAGCCCTGATGACAGAGCATGACATCCACCGTTTACGATGTTCATCATTGGAACTGGAAGCTTGTTTCCTGAGATTCCACCGAGGAATCTATAAAGAGGAATGTCAAGTGAGATTGAAGCTGCTCTTGCTGCTGCGATTGAAACTGCAAGGACAGCATTTGCTCCAAGGTTTGACTTGTCCTTTGTTCCATCAGCCTTGATCATTGCTGCATCAACTGCATATATATCAGACGCATCCATTCCTGTAAGTACGTCATTTATAGTAGTATTTATATTCTCTACTGCTTTCTGAACACCCTTGCCGAGGTATCTTGACTTGTCTCCATCACGAAGCTCAAGTGCCTCAAACTCACCTGTGGAAGCTCCACTTGGCGCCGCACCACGACCTACTGTTCCATCTGCCAGATACACCTCCGCCTCAACTGTTGGATTTCCTCTTGAATCAAGGATCTCTCTTCCTATTACCTTTTCAATCTCAAGATAATTCATCATTTTTATATTTCTCCTTTCGTCGCGCGAGTATAACCCCTGCTGACCCTCCGATTCAGCAGTTTACAGAGGGTACAGGAGCTCACATGATCTACGATGTTAGTTTAAACTAACTTGCATTTAAAATCAACATGAGTAGTTGCTCATATTTTATCATTTAGCATTTTTCGTCATTATCCGAGTGCCACATCCAGCACCATCATAAGAGCGAAGCCCACCGCCGCACCGATGGTTCCTATATTGGTATGCTCGCCCGCCTGAGACTCAGGTATCAGCTCCTCTATGACCACATAGAGCATGGCTCCCGCCGCAAATGCAAGGAAATACGGAAGAAGTGGTGTGACCTGGACAGCCAGCAGTGCCGTGAGGAACCCTCCGACCGGCTCCACAGCTCCGGACAGCGTTCCATACAGAAATGCCTTCTTCTTGCTCATGCCCTCGCCAACAAGCGGCATGGACACAATTGCACCTTCCGGGAAGTTCTGTATAGCGATTCCTATGGAAAGTGCAAATGCACCTGTGATGGACACGCCCATATTGCCCATGGCTGCGCCGGCGTACACAACGCCCACAGCCATGCCCTCGGGGATATTGTGGAGCGTGACTGCAAATATCATCATGGTCGTCTTCTGAAGCTTTGACCTGACGCCCTCCGGTTTGTCACTTTCCAGATGAAGGTGAGGTATCACCGTGTCAAGGACAAGCAGGAATATGATTCCAAGAGCAAATCCGATAAGTGCCGGCAGCCACGCTATCTTTCCCTGTGCCTCCGCCATGTCTATGGACGGAATGAGCAGTGACCATATGGACGCCGCGATCATGACCCCCGCCGCAAACCCGAGCAGAGCCTTCTCCACAAGCGGGGATATCTTATCTTTCATAAGGAAAACCATGGCCGCTCCCAGTGTTGTTCCGGCAAATGGTATAAATAATGTTATGAACTCTGACATTTCATCACCTCTTTATAATATGTATTCTGTCTATACTATATTCGTATAACCTCTTCATTAGTTCATTTTTTTAAATTGCGACTACAATTTAATTGAACAGGCGTACTTTGTCAACACAAGTTTTTGCATATGATAGAAGTTATCAATACCGGGCCAAAATGCTTCGCATTTCGACAATTTAAGTGCTATAATACCTGAGGTTATGCTATAATAGGCATGGTTGTACCAGCTTGGATATATTTGTATGCAAATGGAGATAAATATGAAGAGAACAGAACGAATGATCTGAGTATTTTTTATTTGACATAATTATTTATAGAAAGCATAATAAGTGATACATTTAGTCGTACGGATCATAGTCCGTACAAATACAATAAAAGACACATTCCAAGGGGAAAAGTATGAAAGAGAATTTACAATTTACAGCTTTATTGGATATTTTAAGCAGGCAGGATCTTATAACTGAATATTCGGAGGATTGCAAAGACATCACTCCTTCCCATATAACCATCAATTCCAAGGATGTGGTCCCAGGTACATTCTTCGTGTGCAAGGGTGCCTCATTTAAGGAGGATTACCTGAAATCAGCCATCGCACAGGGCGCCATCGTATATTTGTCACAGCAAAAGTACGACGACGTGGACATTCCTTATATTATTGTAAATGATATAAGAAAGGCCATGGCTCTTGCTGCCAGATGGTTCTTCGGCAATCCAGGCGATAACATGACCAAGGTCGGAATCACCGGAACAAAGGGAAAGACCACAGTTACATTTGTCATGAAGGATATACTGGACAAATACACCGACAACAGATGCTCAGCATTCTCAACCCATGAGATTGATGTTGGAACAAAGGTTTTTGAGACCACTCTCACCACACCTGAGCCTATTGAACTCCAGACATACTTCGACATGGCTGTAGATGAAGGCTGTACACACTGTATAATGGAAGTTTCTTCCCAGGCCATGAAGATGAACCGTATCTACGGAGAGCACTACAAGGTCGGAGTATTTACCAATATCGACTACGATCACATCAGCCCGACAGAGCACGCCTCCATGGAGGACTATCTCGGATGCAAGGTATCCTTCCTGAAGCAGTGCGACAACGTTGTGCTGTACAGTGACACAAGATATTTTGAGACTATATATAATGAAGTAAGAGACAAGCACGTTGTTGTATACGGAAGCAAGGAATCAATTGAAAAGCTCATGTCAAGGGATGACGATTTCTTTGAAAAGGATACTGAATTCGCCAGCATCCACAATGAAGATCTCACAGACCATAACAGCTACTTTGAGCTTATATACGGAGGAGAGAACAGAGCATACAACACCAACCTGATCGGTGATTACAATGTTGAAAATATTGTTGCCGCCATCATCTCCTCTCTTCTCATCGGCATTCCAAATGATCAGATCAGAAGCAGCATCAGAGATGTATATGTTCCGGGAAGACTACAGGTATATCACTGGAAGGATCGCACATTTATGATCGACTACGCACACAACTATATAAGCATGTACAGACTGTATGAGATGGTTAAAAAGACCATGAAGCCAAAGTCTATAACCGTTGTATTCGGCTGTGGCGGTGAGCGTTACAAGAAGCGCCGTGAGGATATGGGAAGACTTGCTGAGCAGTATGCCGACAAGGTTGTTCTCACCATGGAGGATCCGGGCTTTGAGTCCTGTGAGGAGATCTGCAAGGAGATCAAGCAGTACATCACAAAGCCTTGCTATATAATCGTTGACAGGGAGCAGGCTCTCACAAGAGCCCTCGACGAGGCTCAGCCTGGCGAGCTTGTCATCACGACTGGAAAGGGTATTGAGAGTACCCAGAGAATCAACGGAACTTTTGTGCAGTGTCACTCTGATGCGCAGGTCATCGAGCACTGGCTGACAGAGCATCCGGAGGAATGATAAACGAACGGTAATTGATCTGCTCCGTTTACAGGTATTGAAAAGGCTGGTCACTATATCTGTAATCCCATCACGTTCGACTGCTGTCGCTTCAGAATTTTCCATTTGCACTCGCTTACGACCGCGATAAGAGCGTTGCGGTCTTCAGCTCGGCAGGAAAATCCTGAAGCTCGGCAGTCTTCACTACCGATGGGATTACAGATATAGTGACCAGCCTTTAATATAGTTTGTAGACGGAGCAGACCAATTACCTGTGTTTTGACTGAACATTAGATATGCAATGGTAAACCACAGGTTTATTGCCTTTCTTGCGGCTCAGCTTATAATGAATAGTAGAAACGGGGCGAAAGCGCTGTTATGCAGGTGACAGGAGTTGCCTATCAGACTGACGTAAACTTAATAGTCGTAGCAGGCTGTAGAGTGATGATGCGTGTGATGTTCCGGGAAACAGTGCATGGCTGAGCTTCATAAGGGTTGTTTGTTTACCAAAACCCGGATAGGCAGAGATGCCGAAAGAAAACATTCAGGGAGTTCTACTAAGTAGAACTCCTTTTTTATCTGTTATCTTCCACCACTTTCTCCCTCATCTTCGGATCGAATTTCCCATTTCGGATCATTGCTATCTCCCGTTTGAACGGCTCGTAGCTTTTCTTGCTGTTTTCCGGGTCTTTGATGTATGGGGATTCCAGGATCTTTGGGACTTCCATGAAGTCCGGATGGTTCATGATGTACATGAGTGGCTCAAAGCCGATCTTGCCAAACCCAAAGTTCTCGTGTCTGTCTTTAGCCGCTCCCAGTTCGTTCTTGCTATCGTTCATATGGAACACGGCTATCTGATCTTTGCCGATGAGTCTGTCGAACTTCTCCACGACTCCATCGAAATCATGTATGATGTCGTAGCCCGCATCGCTGGTGTGACAAGTGTCAAAGCACACACGAAGCTTGTCATTATGACTCACTCCATCATAGATTCGCGCAAGCTCCTCAAAGTTTCTTCCAATCTCACTGCCCTTTCCCGCCATGGTCTCCAGAGCTATGTGGCATGCGGTGTCCGCGGTCAGGACTTCATTCAGGCCCTTTACTATGCTTGCAATTCCCTTGTCCACGCCCTCTCCTACATGTGAGCCCGAATGAAGGACTATGGTCTGTGATCCCATCGCTGTCGCCCTGTCAATCTCCTTTGCAAGAAATTCCACTGCAATCTCATAGATTGCAGGATTCACAGTATTTGCAAGGTTGATTATATACGGCGCATGGACCACGAACTCCTCTATGCCGTTCTGAACCATGAGTTCATGTGCCTCCTGTATCCTAAGCTCCGATATATCTTTGCGTCTCGTATTCTGTGGTGCGCCTGTGTAGAGCATAAATGTATTTGCGCCAAATGCCACAGCATCCTTCACTGAGCCTAGCATCATCTCCTTGCCCGACATACCCACATGACATCCTAATTTCAACATAATTTATCTCCATTCATTCTAAACTGGTTTCAGTTTACTCTATCCTCGCCGACTGCACAATACGCTGCCGCTACAATCAATAAATAGCTTTTTCTAATTTTACCATATATTATGTAGACTGTTCGCAAATCATTTGGTAAACTAAATACCAGAAACCAATTTATATTATACACTTGGGAGAAAACCGCTATGCAATTAAAAAATGTACTAATCGTCGTAAATGACATTGAACGATCAAAAAAATTTTACAAAGATATCTTCGGGCTTGAGGTTATCTTGGACAACGAGGGAAATGTGATCCTGACGGGAGGGCTGGTCCTTCAGGATGCAACTATTTGGGCTGAATTCATTGAAAATCTTGTAATTCCACATAACAATGCTTCGGAGTTATATTTTGAAGAAAATAATATCGAGGAGTTTGCACAAAAACTTGATGAGTCGCCATACGACATTGAATATGTCAATCGTCTCATGACTCATTCATGGGGACAAAAAGTCATCAGATTCTATGATCCTGACGGCAATCTTATCGAGGTTGGAACGCCATAATTTTTCCTATATCCATTCCCTCTATTTCATGTTACAATTAATGACATATTACCCAATTGGAGGACAAATTTTTATGAGTAACACAGGAAGAACCTGTAAGGTTCACTACACAGGAACATTCAACGACGGAACAAAGTTCGATTCTTCATATGACAGAGGCGAGCCTATCGAGTTCGTTTGCGGTGCAGGACAGATGATTCCGGGATTTGATCAGGCAGTTGAGGGCATGAACGTTGGCGATATCATCGATGTACATCTTCGTCCTGAGGATGCATACGGAATGCCTGACCCGGAGGCCATCATCAAGGCTCCTCTTGCAGATATGCCTGGCGCTGAGAATCTTGAGGTCGGTAATCAGGTATACCTTGCCAATTCCATGGGACAGCAGTTCCTTGTAAAGGTCATTGAAAAAGATGACGAATCCATCACATTTGATGCAAACCATGAGATGGCCGGCAAAGAGCTCAACTTCAAGATAGAGCTTGTATCAGTGGACTAATAGTAACGATACTTATGTTAGAAGGAACCTTTTCACACTTGACGTCAGTTCCGACGGTCTGTCCCACCCAATTGGACGGACAGTGTGATCCGATTATATAAGGAGGCGGGAATCGTGAACATTTACATAGACGAATCAGGTTCTATCAATAAATATGCCACAAACGATCAGTATTTCGTGGTGTCTATGATCCATGTCCTCGATCCCGTCGCCCTTGAGCGTGCTTACAAGAGATTTATTTCTTCCAACTATGAGATGCTTCTTGATCTGGACAGTGATAAGGTCGATGACATGACCGGCAAGATTACCAAGCACGGCGGGAGAATGTTCCGGGACGGCAAATTCCGTGAACTAAAAGGTGCACAGTTTGACAGAGACATGAAGCACATATTTGTGGATTACTTCTCCAGGAAGCATCACTTTGACGTGTACTATATCATGATGAAGAATGAAAATCTGCCGAACCGCTTCTTCGACAACATCTCCAGGACATTCAACTTCTCCATCAAATCTGCCCTGCTCTACTTCATACAGAATGGATATCTTCCTGACGAGGACTGCTTTCTGCAGCTTGACGAGAGGAATGAGCGGGTGGAGAACAAATCATTCCTTGAAAATTATCTGAACACTGAGCTTTCACTGTCAGGTCAGGTCGCAGGTAATTTCTCAGTGAGCTACTTTGACTCGGCCTGCAACAAATTTGTGCAGATAGCGGATGTATTTTCTAATCTGTTCTATTCTCACTTGCAGACCGGACACTATACTGATGAGCTGGAGCTTATGAAAGAGCTGGGTATACTTAAGGGTGTTTACGAGCTGACATAATCAAAAAGGGATTGAACCTTGCGACCCATATCGCGGTTTCAATCCCTTTTTTGAAATATTTAAAATACCAATTGCCTCCGAGCGATGCTCACACAGAACACTTACATAGATAAACGCACTATCGAAGGACTTACTGTTGGTACTTATATATTATCACATTTTGTCTCATAAAACAATGAGTCTGCGTTAAATCCATAAATTTTTTTGAGACATTTCCAAAACGCAATTACTCTTTTGTCTGCTCTCTTCTGCTCCGTCCATGTCCAAACGCCAGATAGCCTATAAAAAGAACAAACAATGCTGCAACTCCCATCCAGATACACAGCAGTTTTGGTCCCTTCGGGGCAAATGTATCGTAGTATCCCTTGAAATAGATTACCACAATTATAAGCGGCAGCACGTATGACATATATTTTCTTAGGTACTGCGGAAACGGCTTACCGATACCGTTGTCTGCCTCAGCGACAAAGTTTTCAAATCCCCATCCATTCTTTCTTGTACAGAACAGGACAAAAAGTAATGATCCGAGTGGGAGGATATTTCCCGATACGAGAAAATCTTCCAGATCCATGATATTTGTACCCGCTCCCATCGGAGTGATTCCTGAGAGCATATTGAATCCAAGCACAGCCGGCAGGGAGAGCACTGATATACCGATCAGATTTATAATAAGTGACTTCTTTCTCTTCCATCCAAACATATCTATACTTATCGATATGATATTCTCAAACACCGCGATAACCGTGGAAAGCGCCGCAAATGACATGAATATGAAGAACAGAATTCCCCACACTCTGCCTCCCGGCATGTGGTTGAACACATTCGGCAGGGTCATAAACAGAAGTGATGGTCCCTTGTCCGGGCTGATCCCGTACGCAAAGCATGCTGGCAATATGATGACTCCGGCCATGAGTGCCACAAATGTATCAAGGTACATAACACTCTTCGCCTCGCCAGACAATTTTCTCTCCTTGCCTATATAACTTCCAAATATCTCCATGGATCCCATACCTACACTGAGTGTAAAGAACGCCTGGGTCATGGCGTCAAATAATACATTGCCCCAGCCTCTGGCATTTGCACGCTCGATACTTGGAACAAGATAGAACTTAAGTCCTTCTTCGTTGCCCGAGAGCATGAGCGAATTCACTGCCATGACTATCATCAGAACTATAAGTGCAAGCATCATGATCTTTGTCACTCTCTCCACTCCGTTCTGAAGTCCCAGTGAACATATACCTATGCAGCACACGATGACCGCAAGTGTGATCGCGACCATAAGTCCCGGTGATGCAAGCATCCCTGTAAATTTGTCTTCTATTGCTTCTACTGACCCACCATGAAGCTGTCCTGATCCCATGACGTACACATAGTATACCATCCAGCCCGCTACCATAGTATAGAACATCATCAGCAGATAGTTGCCGGCATAGGCATACCAGCTGAATTTATGCCAGTTGCCGCCCTTCGGCGCAAGCTCCTTAAGCGCTGAACCAACGCTCTTGCCACTCCCTCTGCCTATCGCAAACTCACAGGTAAGGATAGGATATCCCAGAAGCAGCAGACACAGCAGATATATCACGATAAATATCGCTCCGCCATTCTGCCCGCATATATACGGGAACTTCCATACATTTCCAAGACCAATAGCACATCCCGCCGATACGAGGATGAACCCCAGTCTGGAGGCGAACTTTTCTCTGTCGCCGTTGTTACTTTCTTTACTCATACAATCTTCTTTTGCAGATGTCTGTAAAAATGGCACCTGCCTCCTTCTATTATATATTATCAGGATTATCAGGCTGGCACTATGTGTCGATTTTCAAAACCTGATACGCCCTTTGTCTGTGTCAAACATCTACTTCAAGCCATTACATTATGTATTTTCCATCTCTGCTGACACATACCTTGTGATTGTAACATATATCATTGCATTTGTGTGTTTAAACTTTTACAGTATAAAGCAAATTTTTTTCCGTATTTGAGCCAGATAAAATACAGATATTTTTATGTTTGCTGTGCGTTTTCAACAAGTATATTTTCCTGCAAAATAAATCTATTAATTTACATATAAAGGATTACATTTTTCCATATTATATTTTATTATAATGAGTAGAATGTTCTTAATACTAATAAGACCGTTCTCCGTATTTTGAGGCAGATTTCTGTGTGGGTTTGCAGTACCTTATACCTTAAACCACCAGCGCATAGCTGCAAGTGCGCTGCTCATATTATGGAGGAACGAATAGTAACGCATGCGCCGCGCGAAGTGCATTTATATGCGCATGCTGCATTTTTATAAGGAGGACATTTATTATGGCTACATGGCTTAAAGACGCAATTTTTTATGAGATATACCCACAGAGTTTTTATGATACCAACGGCGACGGAATCGGTGATTTCAACGGAATCACTGCAAAGCTTGACTATATCAAGTCTCTTGGATGCAACGCTATCTGGATGAATCCTTGCTTTGATTCACCATTTTCCGATGCAGGCTACGATGTAAGGGATTACAAGAAGGTTGCCGAAAGATACGGAACAATGGAGGACATAGAGAACCTCTTCGCTGAGGCTCACAAGAGGGACATGCACATTCTCCTCGACCTGGTTCCAGGCCACACATCTGAGGAGCATGCATGGTTTACCGAGAGCAAAAAAGCTGAGCAAAATGAATACTCAGATAGATATATGTGGACTGACGGATGGCTCTGTGGCGGTGCAGGTCTCAACTACATCGCAGGAGAATCACCAAGAAACGGTGCCTACATCGTCAACTTCTTCAAGTGCCAGCCGGCTCTCAACTATGGAGTGCTTAATCCAACAGAAAAGTGGCACAAGAGCATGTACGATCCTGCATGTATCGCAACCAGGGAGGCTATGAAGGACGTATGCCGCTTCTGGCTCGACAAGGGCTGTGACGGCTTCCGTGTAGATATGGCAGATTCACTTGTAAAGCATGATGATGCGAACAAGAGCGGAACAGTTGCCGTATGGCAGGACATTCTCGGCGATATACACGCTGAGTACCCTGAGTCAGCATTTGTATCTGAGTGGGGAAAGGCTGAACAGTCAATCAAGGCCGGCTTCGATATGGATTTCTATCTCGACTGGATGGGCAACGGATATAACTCTCTGGTAAGAGATTACGAAGCTCACCTGAATGCATTTGCATCTCTTCCTGAGTCTCTTGACGACAGCATGGAGAACAACAGCTTCTTCAAGGCTGACAGCAAGGGAACCTGCGACCACTTCATTGATGAATACATGGGAAGATACGAGCAGATAAAGGACAAGGGTGCTATAGCCCTCATCACAGGAAATCACGACACTACACGTATCAGCTACGGACTCTCTGAGGATGAGTTAAAGCTTGCCTACGCATTCTTCCTGACAATGCCCGGCAATCCATTCATCTACTACGGCGATGAGATCGCCATGAGCTTCAGAAGCATGGCAAGCAAGGAGGGGGGATTCACCAGAACCGGCTCAAGAACTCCTATGCAGTGGACAAGCGGTGACAACATGGGCTTCTCATCAGCGCCTGCCGACAAGCTCTATCTGCCGGTTGATCCTGCAGAAAATGCCGCAAATGTTGAGGCTTCCGAGGCAGATCAGAACTCACTGCTCAATACAGTGAAGACCCTCACTTCTCTCAGACATTCACAGGCCGATCTGCTGGACAAGAGCAACCTTGAGATCATCAGCAGAAAGCCACTGGTATACAAGAGAGGGAATCTACTCCTTGCAGTGAACCCTAAGAATACGGACACCCAGTCAAGAAAGCTTGCTGAGCTGACAGGTGACGCAAAGGTTATCTATTCTATAGCAATAAACGGCACACAGCCAGGTATCGCTGACGGAGTTATCACTCTTCCGGCACAGAGCTTTGTTGTGATAAGCTGCTAATTTGAAGCAATATATAACAACTCAATAATCATATAAAAAGGTCATCACATAATATGGCAATCATACACAACGGCGATTTCATTTTCCATGTGGGTTGCTCAAATTATGCGATGACCTCTTTTTATCTTCTTCCCTGTGGTCATCTCCCCAAACTTGTGGTAATATTTAATGGATTATATGCTCATGTGCCACGACAGAATAAGTGCACATGACATACCGGATTATAAAGGAGAACAATATTATGAACATGCAGGAAGCTACAAGCATCATGAAGGCTGACAGCTACAAAATGGCTGCACTTTCAGAAGATACAAGAAACAATATACTAGTACATGTAAAGGACGCACTCATCGCACATAAGGATGAGATATTTGCGGCAAATGCAAAGGACATGGCTGCTGCCGAGGAGAACGGGATCGCAGCATCAGTCAAGAAGAGACTGAAGTTCGACGAGCACAAGCTCGCTGACGTGACAAATGGAATCGATGAGCTCATAAAGCTCCCTGACCCGGTTGGACAGATCCAGCTCAAGAGAGAGCTTGACGAGGGGCTGGTCCTTCAGAGAGTCTCCTGCCCTATCGGTGTCATCGGAATCATATTCGAGGCAAGACCGGATGCGCTGGTCCAGATATCATCATTGTGCATCAAGAGCGGCAACTGCGCAGTACTCAAGGGTGGCAAGGAAACTGCCAACACCAACAAGGCTCTCTTCGATGTGATCTACAGCACAGCCGTTGCAAACGGAGCACCAGAGGGCTGCATGCTCCAGGCAAGCCAGCACAACGAGATCGATGAGCTTCTGTCATGCAACAAGTCCGTTGACCTGCTCATACCTAGAGGCTCAAATGCATTTGTGCAGTATATAATGAACAACACCAAGATCCCTGTCATGGGACACGCAGACGGAATCTGCCACACATACATAGACAGGGATGCGGATATTGAAAAGGCAATCCCTATCATCATAGACGCCAAGACACAGTACACCGCCGCCTGCAATGCAACGGAGACACTTCTCGTCCACAGAGATGTGGCAAAAGAAATGCTTCCGGTCATGGCAAAAGCACTTAAGAAACACGGTGTAAAGCTCCGCGGAACCGCCGAGGCAGCGGAGATCATCAATCAGGCTGAACGCAACATGAGCAGCCCGAACGGTATTGAGATAATAGGAGACGATGATTTCAATACCGAGTATCTTGACCTGGTGCTCTCAGTCAAGATCGTGAACGATGTGCAGGAGGCGATCTCACACATCAACCACTTTGGTTCACATCACACTGACTGTATCGTGACTGAGAATAACGAGACCGCCGCCCTCTTCATGCAGCTTGTCGATTCGGCCGGAGTATACCAGAACTGCTCCACAAGATTTGCCGATGGATTCAGATACGGATTTGGCGCAGAGGTCGGAATCAGCACAAGCAAGATCCATGCAAGAGGTCCTGTAGGACTTGAGGGACTTGTAACCTACAAATACAAGCTTTACGGACATGGACAGATAGTTGATGACTACGCAACCGGAAAGAAGCAGTTCCATTTCAAAGACCTGTAGAATAATAAACGATCATCAGCGGGGACTCTCTCATGTACATCAGTCCTCGCTGATGCATTTACTATATAAATAGGAATTACATAAAAATGAAAACAATACTGAAAATATTCAAAAACGACCTGATCGGTATCAAAAAAAGTATACTCACAATAGTTCTCGCCGTTGGACTGTGCATACTGCCTGCGCTGTATGCATGGTTCAACATATTTGCAAACTGGGATCCATATGCCAATACCGGCAATATCAATATCGCCGTCGTCAACCTGGACAAGGGCTACACAGATGCGGACGGCAACGAGATGAACATGGGCCAGTCAGTGGTCGATAAGCTGAAAAGCCAGACCAGTATCGGCTGGGTATTTCCGGAATCTGAAAAGTCCGCCATCGGCGGTGTGAAATCAGGCACCTACTATGCCGCCGTCGTCATTGATGAGGATTTCTCCTACAACATGTTCAATGCCCTGACGGACAACTTCGTAAATCCAAGCTTCACCTACTATGAAAATGAGAAGAAAAATGCCGTGGCACCTAAGATAACCGACACTGCAGTCTCAACGCTCAAGACAAGCATCAACGAGACCTACGTCAAGGCGATATCACAGAAGCTTATCACTGCCATTGACGACTCCGACACAGATCTGTCGAAGGATCTCAAGGGAACGGATTTCATCACAGCACTCAAGACCGTCGATGACAATCTCGCCGGATACCAGAAAACCATAGATTCCATAATCAGGGCAAATAACAAACTCAAGACCAGCACAAAGCTCAAGGACGCAACTGACAAGAGCAGCAAGCTTCTGTCCGATGCGGGTTCCGCCATTGATTCAAGCATGTCTGATATAGACTCAGTGGGCTCAACCTACTACACTGTCAGGAATTCTCTTCAGGATCAGATTGACAGCATCGCGCAGGACATACAGAATCTGAAAAGCTCTGCAAAGCTTATCCATATGAAGGATGATGCAGAGAACATATCTGCCGATCTTGAGAATATCAAGGCAGATGCAGACAAACTTCAGCAAAAGATCGATGCAGTCGACGAATATATCAAATCTCTTGACATAAGCAACACGAATGAGGTTTCAGATGCACTCAACAAGCTTGACAAGCTGAAAACAGAGGTTAAGAAGATTTCCTCTCTCACCGCTGACACCATCGATAGTCTGGATATATCTGCGATCACAAATGCAGAAAATGCCGTATCAGATAAGCTCGACCAGATCATCGACTCTGTCTCAGACATAGATGACACATTTACCAGCCAGGTCATTCCTGACATGGACAACATTATCCTGAACATCAAAAATGCACTGAAAAACGCTCAGGATCTGTTAAATACCCTGAATTCTACCATCAGCAGTGCAAGCTCTGTATTTGACAATTATAAGGTGACTATTGCATCAATGAACACCAGTCTCACAGACCTCTCCGATCTCATAAGTGGTATACGTGACAAGATCCAGACCGCCACAGACGAGATCAACAAGGCCGCCGACAGCGAGGTGACCGACATGATCATCGCCTTCCTCAACGGAGACTCAGAGGCGCTGGCGTCATTCCTGTCAAAGCCTGTTGCTGTCGAGGAACATTACTACTACAGCATTGCCAACTACGGCTCGTCCATGGCACCATTTTACTCAGTGCTTGCCATCTGGGTCGGAATGACAATTCTCGTCTCCCTCATGAAGGTGCATGTGAAGGATGCGGACTATCTGAAGGATGCCAGACCACACCAGTTGTTCTTTGGAAGATACCTTATTTTCTTCCTGCTGTCTCAGCTTCAGGTTCTGGTCATAGTGCTTGGAGATCTGTTCCTGCTGAAGATACAGTGTCTGCACCCATTTGCATTCTGGGCAACCGCGGCACTCACAGGGCTGACATTTTCAATATTGATATATTCACTCACCATATCATTTGGCGACATAGGCAAGGCCCTCGCTGTTGTGATCATGGTGCTGCAGATAGCGGGGAGCGGTGGAACCTACCCTATAGAGGCTCTTCCGAACTTCTTCAGACAGGTGTACATATTCTTCCCATTCCCATATGCGATAAATGCAATGCGTGAATGTATTGGCGGAATGTATCACGCAGACCTGTTCAAATATCTGCTTGAATTGTCAATTTTCATTGTGGTTGCACTGGTCATAGGACTTATAATCAGAAAACCATTTATCCATATCATGCACTTCATCGAGAAACGTATGGAAGATACGGATATGATGTAATGCAAATAAGGAGGAACACCCATGAACGAAGATACAAATTCAAATACAACCAGCACCGAGCCATCTGACATAAAGTCCCAGGTGCTTGCATTCAGAGACAATGCCCATGCAGCAAATGTAAAAAAGCTGAAGGCGGGTATTAAGTGTATATTCACTGTTCCCGCATGCTTCCTTATCCTGCTCTTTCTGACCGGCAGCTCCAAGATCATATTTCTTGTTCTGTGGATCGCCAGCCTGTTCATAATCGCGGCGTATCTGATACATGTGGAATACTCGGATTACAAGGTACAGGAGATGGTTAACTCGCTTCAGGATACGGAAGATAATATTGACGGTCTCATCGACATCAACAGCATATATACAAAAGTCGCTGCACCGAAGAAGAAGCTGGACGACATAATAACAAATGTAAAAACAGACATTCAGACACAGATCACCGCCGTGCAGGACAAGGTGGCTGAGATGGCTGAGGCTGTGCAGAATGATCAGAGTGTGTCTGTGCAGTCTGATGAGCAAAACGAGACAGTTCAGACAGATGAACATGGCGACTCGGTTCAGACGGATGAACAGGATGAAGCCACAAAAAACACAGAAGCTGACAAGGAGGAATTATCATGAAAAACATTTGGCGTGTATACATATCTGATCTGCGCAGGATCACCACAAATGTTGTCGCACTGTCCATAGTCATGGGTCTGTGCATAATTCCTTCCCTGTATGCGTGGTTCAACATCCTGTCAAACTGGGATCCGTATGGAGAGTCCGCCACCTCACTCATGAAGATCTCCGTCTACTCTGAGGATGAGGGAATCGAGATGAGCGGAATAAATCTGACCATCGGAGACATGGTGATCGAAAGTCTAGAAAACAACAACACTATCGACTGGACATTTGCCGATAATAAAGATGAGGCACTTGAACTCATCGCCAGCGGGGAATGTTATGCCGGAATAATCATACCAAAGGACTTCACGGCGAACATGCTCAGCATACTAAATGGCAACATCGTCAATCCCAATATCGAATACTACGAGAACAGCAAGAAGAACGCCATTGCCACCAAGATAACCGGCAAGGTCAAGACGACCGTCCAAAACGAGATAAACACAAAGATCATAAGCACGCTGACCGAGGTATTTGCAAATGCCGGAGATTTCATTTCCGGAAATAACATAGACGGTTCAGACCTCGTTGCCGGTCTTGAGAGCAAACTGGAACAGATCTCATCCACGCTGGACAATTACGTCTATATGCTGAATACATTTTCACTGCTCACAGAGTCTGCATCAGATGCCATCGATACCACTCAGCTTCTGTTTCCAAGCATAGACAGCATGGCACAGAGCGGCTCAAGCAGTCTTGGAAATCTGAGTGACAGCGCAGGCATAAGCAGCGACGTTGCAGACACCTCGATATCACTGCTGAACACAGGTCTCGACATGATCTCTGACAGGCTTACAGAGCTTGGTAAAACCGTGGACAGCCTCTCAAGAACCCACGATATCGGATCAGTGTCAATCGAAACTGACCTCAATGGTTCCCTTGGCACCAATGTTCTGGACACAATAAACCGATTGATCGAAGCCCAGTCACCTATAGTATCGGATGCCAAACTTCAGTTTGAAAATCTGAACGAAGACTTAGCAAAGCTTGTATCCGACACAAGCCTGTCGGACGAAGAATTTGCATCACTGAAAAAAGCGGTATCGTCCGACATAAAGAAGTGTACAAATGACATTGCTTCAGTGAAGGATCTCATAAATAACGAACTTTCGCCTGAACTGAAATCTTCGTTAGAGAATATCCAGTCATCTCTGGCGCAGGCACAGACCGTGCTGGCAAATGTTCCGGGAAACTTCAACGATATCAGCAAGTCCCTGACCGAGTATCAGGACATTCTGAAGGACGGAACCGCAGACATCGCGGGAACGATCAAATGTCTGAAGGATCTCAAAGAAAGCATAGACAAGATCAAGGCCGACATACAGACGATCACGTCTAACAGCAGCTACCAGGATTTCATAAATGCCATCAAGGACAATCCACAGGTGATAGTGAATTTCATCTCATCACCGGTACAGATGAACACAGTTGCTGTATACGAGATATCCAACTACGGATCAGCCATGGCACCATTCTACACGGTCCTGGCACTGTGGGTCGGTGCTCTCATACTTGTGGCACTCATACACGTTAAGGTCAAGGACAATGAAGAGCTTGAGGGCGTGAAGCCTTACCAGAAGTTCTTCGGAAGATATCTTAACTTCTTCGTCATCGGACAGGTCCAGACAATCATAACCGTTATGGGCGATCTGTTCTACGTGGGAATACAGTGCAAACATCCGATAGCATTTGCACTTGCTGCCATGATGACGAGCTTTGTATTTACATTCCTGATCTACTCTCTCACCGTGGCATTTGGCAATATCGGTGAGGCCATCGCAGTTGTCATCATGGTCATACAGGTTGCCGGAGCAGGCGGTACTTTCCCGGTGGAAGTGCTCCCATCAGTGTACCAGTACCTTTACAAATTCATGCCGTTCTCATACTGCATGAACGCCCTCAGGGAATGTGTCGCCGGAATGTATCAGCACACCTACGGCAAATGTCTTGCCACCCTGCTGATATATGTTGCGATCTCAGCGGTCATCGGACTGCTGCTCGCCAAGCCTTGCGCAAAGCTTCTTGACAAGCTGGAGCACAGCAAGGAGAAATCCGGATTATTTATATAGTTAACGACTCAGGTAATTACTGTTTTTGCCTGTTGCAATTTACGCCCATCTGCACTGTATAATTTCACTGACAGGACTGTATCCGTATGAAGCTGTGGTTATGAGGATATAATATGTGATTGACAGCGTTATTTAACTCCACATTCGGGTGATATGTCAGCTCCCTAGGATTTTCTTATTTTGAGATAATTTGCTCGTCATTAGCACAAAAATATCTCTAAAATGATTATTTGCATGAAAAAAGGATAAAATTCCCTTGCTTTGTCCCAAATATCACTTTTCAGGACATTTGGCGAGAATTTTATCCTCTTTTCATATATAATTCAGCTAAAAGTTATATTATTTCTTACTTGAACAGATTGTCGTTCTCGAAGTAATCTATCTTCATCGCACGGCGCACATCTGCAAGTGTCTCTGCTGCCTTTGCTCTGGCAACCTCGCTGCCACTCTTTAAGATGTCATATACATCCTGTGGTCTCTTCTCCCACATCTGACGGCGCTCTCTGATAGGCGCAAGCTCAGCCTGAAGAACATTGTTCAGGAACTTCTTGACCTTTACATCACCGAGGCCACCTCTGGTGTAGTGCTCCTTGAGCTCATCCATACCACTGTAGTCTGGAAGGAACTCCTCAAAGTACTCTGGCTTGCTGAATGCATCAAGATATGTAAATACTGAATTGCCCTCGATCTGACCAGGATCCTCTACACGGATGTGGTTTGGATCTGTGTACATGGACATAACCTTCTTCTTGATATCTGCAGGATCCTCTGACAGGTAGATACAGTTTCCAAGTGACTTACTCATCTTGGCCTTACCATCTGTACCTGGAAGTCTGAGACATGCCTCATTGTCAGGAAGAACGATCTTCGGATCCACAAGAGTCTCTCCGTATACTGAATTGAACTTGTGAACGATCTCCTTACACTGCTCGATCATAGGCATCTGATCCTCTCCAACCGGAACCTCTGTAGCCTTAAACGCTGTTATGTCTGCAGCCTGGCTGATAGGATAACAGAAGAATCCAACAGGGATACTTGCCTCGAAGTTTCTCATCTTGATCTCTGCCTTAACGGTAGGATTTCTCTGGACTCTTGCCACTGTTACAAGGTTCATATAGTAGAATGTGAGCTCTGTGAGCTCTGGCACCATTGACTGGATGAATATAGTAGACTTCTCAGGATCTATGCCACAGGCAAGATAATCCAAAGCAACCTGCATAATATTCTGTCTGACCTTCTCAGGATGCTCTGCGTTGTCTGTAAGCGCCTGCGCATCAGCCACCATGATGTAAATCTCATCATACTTTCCTGAATTCTGAAGATCGACTCTTCTCTTAAGTGATCCTACATAATGTCCCACATGAAGACGGCCCGTAGGACGGTCGCCTGTTAATATTACCTGTTTCATAACCTTCTCCTTTATATTGTATCTTTTATACCTGTCATTTATATATCTTTTTATAATCAGTCAGCTTATTTTTTACCCACTGCCAGCCTCACCGATTACTCGGCCAGCAGCTTACTCAGCTCATACTGGAAGGAATCGATCTGATTGTTCTGTATATCAATTGCCTCTTTTATATCATAGTCTATAAGTATATCGTTCTTGATAGCTATCATACGATTTGCCTTGTTCTTCTTGAGTACATCAACGGCATACGCACCCATGAGTGAGCCATACATCCTGTCCTTTGCCGTTGGCTGTCCGCCTCTCTGTATATAGCCAAGCACCGATACCCTCGACTCTATACCAGTCTTATCAAGAATCATCTGTGCAAGCTCTGGAGCATCTGTAACACCCTCGGCCACAACCACCAGATAGCTGTTCCTTCCGTCAGCATGCTTTGCCTTTATCGTATCTATGATACTGTCATAGTCACCATCCCATTTTTCAGGAATTATGATGGCATCAGCTGATGTCGCCATGCCTGCCCAGAGCGCTATATAGCCTCTCTTTCGTCCCATGACCTCCACGACGCTGCATCGTCCGTGGGAAACCGATGAATCTCTTATCCTGTCAATGGCCTCCATGGCTGTATTCGCCGCTGTGTCAAATCCCAGCGTATACTCAGAACATGCAACATCTCTGTCTATTGTTCCAGGGATGCAGATGGTATTGATACCCTCATTCTGAAATGCTATGGCTCCACGGAGTGTTCCATCCCCACCGATGGCAACAAGCGCATCTACATCGTGATCTCGCAGATTCTTTGCCGCCTGCTCGCGGTATTTTTTCTGTAGGAATCGCTCGCTTCTGCTGGTGAAAAGTATCGTTCCACCCTGATTGTTTATGTTCCTGACGTCCGCCAGGCCGAGCGGCTGTGTCTCCCAGTCGATAAGTCCCTCGTAACCACGCATCACTCCGACTATCTCTATTCCACTGTTGATGGCCGATACAACCACAGCCCTAACAGCTGAATTCATGCCCGGAGCATCTCCTCCGCTGGTCAGAACCGCTATCTTTCGTATGTCACTCATTTGTATGTCCTCTAATTATTTTTATACTGAAGCTCCTGCTTCTTGGCAGTAACCCTTGTATCCTTCTCTACTGAGTTGGTGATAAATGTATTACCACCCACAACAACGTTGTCCTCGATGATAGTCTCGCCTCCAAGGATGGACGCGCCTGAATAGATGGTTACATTGTCACCGATGGTTGGATGCCTCTTGGCCCCCTTGAGCTTCTGACCTCCCTGTGTAGAGAGTCCTCCAAGTGTCACGCCCTGATATATCTTCACATGCTCGCCGATAATAGTCGTCTCGCCGATAACGATTCCCGTACCATGGTCAATAAAGAAATACTTTCCTATGGTGGCGCCCGGATGAATATCTATTCCGGTCACGCTGTGGGCGTGCTCAGTCATGATCCTTGGTATCATCGGCACATCCAGCAGACAAAGCTCATGTGCCATACGGTATACAGATATGGCATACAGTCCAGGGTATGAAAGTATGACCTCATCCTTGCTGCCCGCAGCAGGATCTCCGTCAAATGCCGCCTGGATATCAGTCTCAAGATAGTCTCTTATCTGAGGTATCTTATCCATGAATTCATATGTTATATCCATCGCCTTATCCTCAAGCTCAGCATCTGTGAGCTCAGGAAACTTTTTGCAATACCTGAGAACTATCATGATCTGTTTCTTCAGATGGAATATTACATCCTCTATGATAACAGACATGTTATTCTTCAGACTGTATATCTTATACAGCTTGTCGCTGTAATAACCCGGATACAGAATCTTCATGAGTTTGTCGATCACATCGATAATGGCTGTCTTATCCGGCTCGTTGCACAGATCCGTCTTGTTGATGGCTCTGTCATCGCCGAAATCATCCAATATCCTCTGCACGATTCCCTCAATTCTCTGTTTATCTGATCTATCCATTACTTATTCAGATCCTTTCTAATAATATCTCCCAATATCACCTGCCCAGACAAAATCTGCCGCGATGATATCTTCATATTATAATATGTGCTTACGTCGATAAACACACAGCTATTCTAACAAATTATGCACGTTCATTCAATAGTGGGATTCTGCGTACAAATTATCCGCAATCCGATTGCAGAGATTACTGCTAAAAACAATCAACCAAAAATGATTATCTACATTATGCGCAGCATAACCATATAGCTCACAGTCCCCAGCAGAATACTTAACAGCGTATTGTGCTTCCATTTGTACGTTCCGCCTGTCACCAGCACGCCGACAAGACTCGGTATTCCAGTTGCCACTGGAGCCGACACAGCCCCCTTCAGGCAGTACACTATGAGCACCGCCATGATGGTCGCCGGAAGCACCCTTCCAAGTTTCACCAGCATCTCCGGCATCTGTCTTTTTCCATTAAATATGACAAATGGAAGTGCCCTCAGTGCAAATGTTACAACTGCCGACACCGCAATTCCAATTAATATGTATTTTGTATTCATGGTAGTTTCCTGTTCTTTCTATATATCATATCCTGTTTTTTATATTTGCTCTTCTATTGTTATTCGTATCGTTCCGACCGCTTATGTGACAGATTTGATAAAAAAAAATTTCTGTTAATACGCTGCGAATAATGCTGTCTCATTTTCTCCTTAGATCTATTTTCTCCTCGTATTCCACACCACAAGCACTGCTGACGCTATGATCAGTGATGGCAAAAGAAAATATTGCTGTCCAACTACCAACAAGCATAAAGCCGCTATCACAATTCCTGCAATCGCCGGAATATGGCTCTCCGCCTTCTCCCACTGATCGATAAATATGATGACAAACAGTGCCGTCATGCAGAAATCAATCCCCGTCATATCAAACGGAATAATCTGACCCAGGATCCCCCCGGCAACCGCACCAACCATCCAGTAACACCTCGACAAAAAAGCCACCCAGAACATGCTGCTCTGCTTCTCTTTACCGGTATCCGGCAGGGTACAGTTCACGGCGTAGGTCTCATCCGTCATTGTATGTATCATATATAACTTCCGCTTTCCCATGTAGTTGAACTCATCCACAAATGTCAGCGCATAGAAACTCTGCCTGCTGTTCATCAGAAATGCAGTGAGCGCCATGGTGAGTATGGAGGCTCCGCTTGAAAGCAGCGTCACAAGCACAAACTGGTACGCCCCCGTGTACACCGTCAGGCTGACCAGCAGTGAATAATACCATTTGAATCCGGCATTCTCCATCATAATTCCGTATGCCATGCTGACGAACAAATAGCTGCACATGATTGGGATTGATTTGACAAATGCTTTTCTGAATATATTTCCCACGATTTTTCCTTTCTCTCAAGCTAGCGCGGCGGTCTCCAAATTCACTTATTACAATAGCTCTAAATCAGCACAGCACAAACCTGGGCTTATTGCCACGCAGACAAAACAGTCTTAATTATCCTACTGTTTCTGTAGGATAACCATGAACATTCTAACATACCGTATATTATCAGGGCAATACCGTAAACACACAGGCTCAATTATACACCTTGTCAATTTCTGTGAACTCTCTGTTAAACTCATATCCGGTTTATTGAAATATCTTATCCTTTACTGTATTCTCAATAAATACAAACATAACGTATCTCCCGCGGGAACTACAAACGCAAACGATCATCTGGCCAGATGAACTATTTACAACATTGTTATTTATGAATTTATGGGGTAAAATGGAGGTACTTATTTGAGATATAACAACAAACACAACGATAAACTTAATGTCATCAACGGTGATGCGACTCAGGCAGCAGAGGATGATTCCACAACTAGTGCTACCTGCTCTGACGATACAACAGGCCGCGTCCAGTGGCACACAGGATTTGTCCACGCCATGCGGCTGTATCTGAAGGACTACGAGGATGATATTGAATTCAACGAAGAATTTCAGCTCACCAGGAAACCGCTGAGCATAGACCTGACCGTGGTCAAGAAACCTGACGATCTGGTCATCGACAACAACATCGGCAGATTTTTCAGGAAACACAATATACTTGAATACAAATCACCGAAGGACGAGTTAAACCTTGAGACTTTTTATAAGGTACAGGCATATGCGCTGCTGTATATGATCTCTCCCGCCAACTGCGATGCATACGGTGCACCTGTCTGCGAGAATGATATGACAATATCCATCGTGCGCGCCGCATACCCGAGGGAACTTATGAAAGAGCTTAAGGAACTTGGATATACCATCCGCGAAGATATCAGGAACATCTACCATGTAGACGGCGCTCAGTTTCCAATACAGATCGTCATTACCAAGCCATCGTCAGATGTTGAAAGCTCCAGCAAAGATGAAAAAGACATAATCTGGCTGAACGCGCTCACTGCTGATATTTCAAAGGACACTTACAATGATTTTTTGAACAATGCCAACGAGTTAGACAGCAGACACAGCATGTTTGCCGAGACAATATTTGCCATTGTATCCGATGTAAACGAAGAAAAAATTGAGACATGGAAGGAGGCACATTCTATGATGAACGATGCGATGAGAAGAATTATGGCTAAGGAACTTAAGGAAAGCAAGGATGAAGGGCGTTCCGAAGGACTAGCTGAAGGACGCTCCGAGGGCCAAGATCTGCTGACGGAAGCTATGCTCACTGCGCAGAAAGAGAACATCTCCGACCCAGCAAAACTTGAGGAGCTTGGCTACGACAAGAACACCTCCGTATGTACTATAACGGCGCTTAAGAAGCTGGGGATTATCTCATAAGAATTTCTCGATATCAGGTGCAGATGAACATTCTCTGTGTCTGACACCTCGAGTCAGCGCCCTGGGGGGATTGGTTTCTAGCCTGATTTTATTAGGACGCCTAAAGCTTCCTGTATAATGCAGATATGGGCAGAACCCGCGAAGTCGGCTCTGCCCATTTGTAACTATTCACAAATCTTATATCGGTTTTTAACGTTTACACAAAACTTGAAACGGTCTCCACTATATATAGATTTGAAAACAAATTACTGTCGGCACCGATCTCAAAAAAGCTTTTCAGCATGCTCATATTCATAGATTTCCCAAAACGCCTTGGCCTGGTGAATAAAGTTACCTTGCTTCCTATATCTACAAGTTCCTTAACCAATCTGGTCTTATCTACATAATAATAATTGTTTTTGATTATATCTTTGAAATTCTCCGCTCCTATCGAGAACTTCTTCATATCTGCCATTGTTGTATCATCATGTAAATTACTCTGCATTGTTTTCACCTCCGTCCTTTTGGGATTTGTTGCTAGCCTGATTTTATTAATCATATCACATTCATGTTAAAAGAGGTAGCCAAAACTTGGTGGTTACCTCTCTGATTAGCATATCTAAGAAATATTTTACTATCATTTCACCAGAGGATATTACTAATGCACATATCTTTCAATACAGCTCGCTTTTTGCTAGTAATCTAAATTCCTAATACAAGTACATAATTTTTATCACTCCTTTATCAACTTTTTACTTCCAATCTCTAATGTATTATTATTACTGTCATAATTCTCTATTTCATAATTATAACTATCGTAATTCTCATCATATTTTGCATAATACTTACCATTTTTATAATATATAGCTCCTGAAAACTGATGACCTATATAAAATTCCTGTTCACTCATGTTCAAAATATCCGAGCTTTTTATTCTTGAGTCTTCTATATATTCATTTCCACTTTTCATCTCTATCCATCCATTTTGTATTATGAATTCATATTTATAAAAACGATATCCATCTTTCTCAACGCCTTGCCAAGTTCCATTTAAGCAAATCAACATTTTTATACATTTGTTGTCCAGTATGCAACTTAAATCTATATCTGAATCAATATTTTCTATCGATTCATATATTTCTTTCAAATTATGCCCGTCACCATCATCTATATCCGATAATTCCTGAGCGCATTCGCATACAGTTAGAAGATCCTGCACACTGTAATTTGAATCTTCAACGTTATTTAAATTTATAATAGCATCTGAGTAATTTCCCATATTATAATAAGATAATGCAATCAAATAATAACAATCGCCAATCTCTCTTGATACAGTTTTTAATGAAATAAGTTTGCTATATTGTTCAATTGCTTGCTCATATTGTCCATGATCCATTAATGACTTTGCTTCTTCATACTCTTTATCTATGGACGTTTTCGCCTTAACACTTGAATCTTTATATTTCCCCAACTCCTGCCATTCCTTTATTGCGCCAATATAATCACCAGAGTCATACATTTCATTTGCAGCATTATATCTATTATTTTTAGTAATCTGTTTAGTAATAACTATTACAAATAATGATATAATTATCGTAGCTCCTATTCCCATCAATATTTTTGTTATCTTCTTTTTCTTTGCAAGCTTTAGCTTATTTTTTAATTCTATCTCAGCTAATTTCTGTCTCTCCAGTTCCTCACTTCTTTCCTTTTCCAGCAATTTTAATTCATTTACAGCTTTTTCTTTATATATATGTAAATCTTTATAGTCAGGTAATTCATTTATACTATGAATTATTTGTTTACACTCATCTATACTATTACAATTTTCAAGGTTCTCTATTATTATCTGATACTGCTTTTCAAAATACTCGATAAACCCATCATATTTGGATTGCATCTCCTTATCCTTATAATTCAACCATTTCTCATACTTTTGTTTTATCTGTTTTATATTTTTTTGTTCATTTTCTTTTGCATCATTTAACGCCTTGTCAAGGACTATTTCTATGTTTCTAACTGTAGTCTGGATACTTTCCTTAGTCTTGCCCGAAGCATAATTATTCGCTCTCACATATAATTTCTCATTATTAATTTCATTTATAACTTGTCTCTTACGAGCAATACTCTTATCAACACCACATGTATAATTTGAATCAAACTTATACATGTCCCTAATTTCCTGTTCAGAAATATATCCTTCTAAGTAATACTTTTTTATTCTTTGTATTATATCTGGTTCTATATCAATTGCTCTTTTTTCTGTTTCTGGTATATCTTGCCCCATATTAACATAATAATCTACCAGCCCTTTCATATCTGGCTTTTTAATTTTACAAAGCCATTTACCAATGTATGCTTCAGCACACTTAGGTTCCTTGTTTAGTACATTTTCAAATAATGAATCAGCCTTCTCAAATTCACCATCCTCCAAAGAAATATATCCTCTTTCAACCAATTTCTCCACATCATTAATTGTATTTGAAGCCATCACACTTGCAACTACATCACTTAATTCCTGCTTTGAAGTTCCAGCTTTTTCATCATACTGTACTCCTGCTTTATCCATCAATTTATCAATTCCTCTAAGTAAATCCTGTATAGCACCTACCTTTCCCATATCTTGCGCTTGAAGATGCTTAAACTCTTTTGGAATATCATAAGCATCTATATCCTTATAACACGGAATAAGATGTTTTGTCTTATCCTTTGCCATAAGTTTCAGAAACCTACTCCACTCATTCTTCACCCACACCGCATTGTAGTAATCATATGACGTTCCAAATGCAAGCATAACCTTTGCAGAATTCAACGCAGCAAAAATATATGGCTCATATTCCATGCCGATTTTATCTTCCAATGAAATTCGCGAGAAGAATACTCTATATCCCTTATTCGTCAATGCGGTGTAAACTTCCTGTGCTATCACGCTGTCTACTGTTCTCTCACCATTCTCATCATTTTCCTTATAGCAAATAAATATATCATATGGCTGTTCATTCCCAGAAACCTTTATTATACCCTTCCGAATTTCCTCTATCTTTTTTGCTTCTTCTCTATACACTCGTCTAGACAATATATCCGAATTCTCCATGACAAGTTCAAAATCATCATCATCCATAACACTGTCAAACGATGATCTATGACATGTCGGAACTTTTTTTCCATCTACCGGATCATCCACATACTCTATGCCATATTTGCAAAGTATGAGCCCCCAATACGCCTCCGCTTCTTCTGGAAAGTCTGCAACTATCGACTCATATATAACTGCTGCTTTATCAAACTCACAATTAAACCGAAGCCTGTTTGCTCTCTCATATAATGATATTTTCTTTTCATCATCAACAACTGGTATCGTCTGTTTTGAACCACAATATTCACATTCACAAACTGTCGCGTCTGGAGCATATTCCAGATTACCACCACACATTTTGCACTTTAATATAGCCATATGATGTTCTCCCTTCATTCTCATCAGTTATTTAATCCATTTAAAGTATTTTGTCAAAAACAAATTCATATTTGCAACAATTCAATTTTGCTTGATAAACTGATACTGGCTTATTCATTTTTCCAAGTCTCTTACATATTTCCACAATATGTTCCCTCTTTTCATCATCAATCCTATACCCCAAATACACTGCTGATATACACTTTAAGTCAATATTACTATTTCCCAGCATATTATTTTCATATAATTGTTGCTTCGTATACAATATTCTCCATTCTTTTTCATATTCCCAAGCCTTACCTTTTGCCAAAAAAAGTGGCAAAATATTGTTATAGTTATCGTCTTCTTCATAAACAGCATCTTGAAAAATTGCCTCATTCAGGCTCTTATGACTTTCAATTATTTCCCTTATATCTTTATCTATTCCTCTCTCTTCTGTATATAGAACTGGAAACAAATGTCCAAGTATATTTAGTTCATCTCTTTTTAGATAACTAAAGTCATATTCTACACATATCCCCTTGCTGGAATCTGCATAATGACTCCACATCAAAACATTATCTTTAGTTTCAGAAAAACATTTCATTTTAACTAAGTCATATAACGTCTTCACCTTTTGATACGATAAATTATCTAGTATTCGAGGTAAACCTTCAAAAACATCATTCATAACTCCATTATTCGATAAATAAATTCTTTGTGTTTCAATATTTCTAATACCATAATAATCTGAAGGAGTATAACGATACAATTTAAAAGAATCCATCTTCATTATCAAGTCTTTCAATGTATAATTAGAAAAACCCATAACATCCTCGCATTGAACCTCGTTCTCCCAATACTCAAAAACATCTAATAACTCTTTTCTAAGTTTTTCATACATAAAGCTACTCTCTTTCGTATTAAAAATTTTATGGCGAAACATCTTTTTAATAATCATCAACTATTCTAACGCTATTGGCTCTGCCAATATTAGTCACTAGGTCAATTACAAGATTTCTTTTTTTACATATTTTAGTTGATTATCAAATATACGTTACATCATTTTTCATATTCAGGATTCCCATTTACTTATTCAATTTGCACACCCGATTTCTCTCCACCAACGCATTTTTTACTCTGGTGCAGAAGCTCATAGCCGATTTCTCGTCTCCATCAATCAATACCCTCTGAATTTCATTAACCATGAACTTAAGTTCCTGCTCCTGTTCAAGGGTTGCATCAGATGACACAGGATCGCTGTCGCGAAAGTCTTCCGCCAGGTTCTTCATCGCCATTCTTACATCCTCTGTCTTGCATAACCCAGGTAACGAGGCTGTCAAGGACTGCAGAGCTCTCATATTCGTCACGTCTTTTTTTAACTGAACATCCTGTCTCTCTATCTCGTCCCGCATAACATCTGCCGCTATACATCCGACTGCTACTACCGCAGCTATCAATATATCAACTATCACTGCGATCCAGACCGGCATTACCCTTGACATTGTCATTTGCACAAAACTAAGGATAATCTGGACTATCAGATATATCACACCTATCTTTACAATTGGGAATCCATAAAACTTGCTCTTTACATCCGTTCCGCTTTTGAATGAAATTCCGAATATGTATAGCTGAGCAGCTATTGCAAATACACCAAACAAGTATGCAATCCAGAACACTGCTGTCATCTGAAATGGAGCGGCAAATGCTATGACACTGTATACAACAAATAGGATTGCAAGCACTATATATCCTCTTTTTTTGTTTTTCATCATATTACTCACCCCTCTTCTTTCCGCAATTGTCACAGAAATTACCCGCTATGCCTTTTCTTCCGCATATACAGTCCCAAGTATCTGTAGTCGGCTCCGGTCTCTTCGCACCGCAGTTACTGCAGAACTTGCCCATGTTATTTTTCTGACCGCAGGTGCAGTCCCAGCCTGCTTCTTTTACTGGGCGGGGAGATCCACAATTACTACAGAATCGGCCAGTTATGCCCCTCTGACCGCATGCACAATCCCATACTATATCGGCTGTCTGTTGAATATTGTTCGCATTCATCTGCGCTACATTTGTCATTTGGCCAGCTGCTGCATCATGTTGATGTGATGTTTCCGCCATTCCTGATTGATTCATATAAGTCGGCTGTCCCTGCGGATTTATTCCTTGAATAAGTCCGCCCAGCTGTGGTGCTATAGCCCCTGCTGCTGCCATTCCAACGCTGAGTCCCAGCATATCCCCAGCTATTCCGCTTCCACCTGATGAGCTGCCAAAGTCCATATTCCCAATGCCTTCTGCATATGCCTTTTGAACCTCTGCCTGAAGTACATCTTTCTGAGTGTACCCCTTTGCCTGCATGATCTCAGCTTCTGTAATACCTGCCATTCTCTGTGCCTGTGCATCCGCCTGAGCCTCTATAACCTTTCTCTCTGCCTCTCTCTTCGCAATCTCAGTGGCAGTGGTCTGTCTCTCAAGTTCAGCCTGCCTATGTGCTGTCTCTATTGCAGCCTTGCTCTGCTCCTGTGCTGTTCTGTACTGAGCCTCACTCTGTGCCTGTGCCATCCTGACTGTTGCCTCGGCCTGTATAACACGCGTCTGCAATGTTATGGTATGTAATTCCTTAATTCGTTTGAAATTCGGATCATCCTCCGGGAGAAGTACATTTGTCACATAAAACTGAGGAATGGTAATTCCATATTCTTCAAATCCTGGCAGGATCTTTGAAATAAGGCTGTTCGATATGATATCCAGTTTCTCATCAATCTCCAACAAATCAATTGCTTCACTTTTGATAACCGCCGGAAGATTCGTCTTTACTGCATTTGCAATCAATGGCCTAAATGACGACCGCAATGATTTGCTGAAGCCTTCCCTTTCCTCCCAGGCAATTCCTTTCATCGTTCCTATAAGTCTAGTGAGAAGCCGTCTTGAATTGGATACCTGTATGTTCATTTCACCCGATGCGCCAAGAGCAAGCGGTACTCCTGTAAGCGGATCAATAAATCTCACCTTGTCAGGCGTTCCCCACTTTATTGCCATCTGAACTGTCTTATTAATGAAATACACTTCGGAGTGGAAAGTGCCCTCTGTATCCGTAGGAAGGCTGTATATCTTTTCAAGCAATGGAAGCTGCTGAGTCTCAAGTGTATACCTACCTGGGCCAAACATATCAAGCGCCTGCCCATCCTTGAAAAATATAGCCTCCTGACTTTCATGCACGATCAACTGAGAACCAAAATTGAAATCTTCTATCGGATGTTTCCATACAAATGTGTCGTTATCACCCTCATACTTAATGATGCTGGCAAGTCCATCTTTTCTGATTTTTTCATCCATAAGCCTTTTCTGAACATCATTCTCGAAATCACACACTGGGCATCGATATACCGATGCGCCCCTCGCCGTTTCCAGCCTCACGCCACACTGCTCACATGAAAAAGACTCCATCTTGTTATTTTCATTTATAGTATTTATCTTTTCATGGCACACAGGGCACAATGCATTTGCACCTTTACCTTGGTCATATACAACTTCATTGCCACAGTGTGGACATTTTCTCGCAGCAAGCTTATCTGTTCTTACATTGATCGTGTAACCACAGCTGCATTGAATCTTTTTCTTCGAAAAAAAGCCTGTACCTGCTTCAGCGTATTTTCCACAATTCGGACAGGCTATTGAGAACTTTGACATATTTGCATTCCTCCCTCTTAGTTATCCTGATTTTCAATAATTTCTGTATTTTTTAAGGCAAAATCAAGAAACATTGTTATAATTTCATTCCTGGTTCTGCCGGATTCCTTTGCCACAAAATCTATATCCTGCAGCATATCTTTCGGAATTCTTGCAGACACAACCATTGATTCTTCCCTATATTTCTTCGATTCAATTCGCAAAACATTTGGCATACATATTCCTTTCGCTGTCTTTCCGAAAGACTTTATCTTTTCAGAAAGTAGACTTTGTGAAAACTTATGAATACAATTGTATTCTAACACGGTGTAATGCAAATCTCAACAATATATATCAATAATCGACAGTAATTACACTGTTGATCTGCATTTTTTGTTAAATTCTTCTTTTAAAATCCCCTTGTTATTCAATATTTAAAATCCTGTCGTTTTTTCACAAAGTCTGCTTTATGAAAAAAGCAGGCTATTTTTTTATTCCTGACAGCTGGTCATATCTACTCGGTTCCTCACTTCCATACATCTTCTATAAAAAGTTGACTGGCTGACACCAAACTTTGCAGCACCTTCATCTAACGTGATCATTCCATCAATCCACAGGTAGCAATAAGTTTCTAACTCATCACCTAATTCCTTTCTCTCCGCGCCAAACCTCACGCCTTTTTTCTTTGCAACTGCTATTCCCTCCGCCTGTCTTTTCTTTATGAAGGATCTCTCCGTCTCCGCCTCATAGGCAAGAATCTGCAATACAAGGTCTGCGATAAATATGCCTGTAAGACCATTTCTCTCTGATTTTGTATTCAAAAGCGGCATATCAATAACAGCTATATGCGCAGCCTTTTCTTTTGTTATAATTCGCCACTGATCCAATATCTCATCATAGTTTCTGCCCAATCTGTCTATACTGAGAATTATTACCTCATCACCTTTTCTGAATTTTCTCATCATTTTCTTATACTGAGGTCTTTCGAAATTCTTTCCCGACACTTTATCAACAAAAATATTTGCTTTATCTACACCGCTATTTGACATCGCCTCATACTGCCTATCTGGATTTTGATCCTTCGATGAAACCCTTATATACCCATATGTACTCATAGTTCCTCCTCCTATTAATCCACTCTGTAAATCTTTATAAAGCTTTCATTAAATATCATCCTTTTCCCTTGAAATCCCCTTTCCACTCATATATTCTCAACAAAAATACATGAAAAGTATCTCCCGCGGGAACTACAAACGCAAGCGATCATCTGGCCAGATGAACTATTTATTACATTGTTATTTATGAATTTATGGGGTAAAATTGAGCTTATTTGAGATAGGACAGCAGACACAGCATGTTTGCAGAGACAATATTTGCCGTTGTATCCGATGTAAACGAAGAAAAAATTGAGACATGGAATGAGGCACATTCTATGATGAACGATGCGATGAAAAGAATTATGGCTAAAGAACTTAAGGAAAGCAAGGATGAAGGACTGGCTGAAGGGCGTTCCGAAGAACTAGCTGAAGGACGCTCCGAGAGCCAAGATCTGCTGACTGAAGCTATGCTTACTGCGCAGAAAAAGAACATCTCCGACCCAGCAAAGCTTGAGGATCTTGGCTACGACAAGAATACCTCCATATGTACTATAACGGCGCTTAAGAAATTAGGAATTATCTCACAGCCCCTCTATATATAAACGCCGCACACGCCGCCGTTATAAGCTCTGCTACCCAAAACGCATTCCACACACCAGCAGGTCCGAAACCACAAAGCCTTGAAAGTATCCATGCAGCCGGGATTATGACAACCACATATCTGAGCAGGGATATGAGCAGGGACGGAGTTCCCTTCCCCAACCCCTCAAGTGCCCCCGATGCAGTTACCGACACAGCCGACACTACAAATCCGGCGCATATGATGCGCAGTGCTGTTCCACCTGCATTTATTGTAGACATATTCTCTGTGAACATACCTATAAGCCTCTCTGGGATGAGCAGGCACACAACTGTTCCAGCCAGCATGATTCCAACATTTAATGCAAGCGTTATGGTGAATATCTTCTTCACCCTGGCATGCTCTCCGGCACCATAGTTATAGCCTATGATAGGACGCATTCCCTGAATGATTCCATTTGCCGGCATATACAGGAATGTCTGAAGTTTGTAGTACACGCCCAGGATCATGACATAAGTTGCCGAATACATGCTGAGTATGGCGTTGAGTGCGCTTGTGAGCAGAGACGGCAGTGCCATATTGAGTATGGCAGGTATACCTATGGCATACAGCTTCTTCACCATCAGACCGCCCTCATGCAAATGCTTTATGCCGAACTTCACATTTATCGGTCTTCCAAAGTACACAATAAAATAAATGATCAGTGTAAACACCTGTCCCAGGCCAGTTGCCAGTGCAGCGCCTTCTATACCCATTTCAGGAAATGGTCCCACACCAAATATCAGCAGCGGATCAAGCACTATATTCATAATACAGCCGCCCATCAGTCCAACCATTGTAACTATCATGCGTCCAACTGACTGAAATACCTTCTCAAATGCAAGATCAACCGAAATAATTATAGAAAATCCAAATACTATGTCTGCATAACGGCAGCCAAGGTCAAGGACGTCTCCACTTGCCTTGAAGGCTCTGAGAAACGATGGAATGATGGCAATACACACGACCGTCATCACTATTCCCTGTATAACAGCAAGAAACATCCCCCAACTAGCTGCACGATCTGCCCGCTCATTGTCCTTGGCTCCAAGATATATGGCTATCACCGCGTTTATTCCAACACCAAATCCGATCGCCACAGCATTTACAAAATTCTGCAGTGGAAATACATACGAAAGTGCTGTCATCGCATCCTCACTTATCTTAGCCACAAAGAAACTGTCAACTATATTGTACAAAGCATTCACCATCATCGATATAACCATAGGCAGTGCCATGGACATCAAAAGTGGGAACACCGGCTTTTCTTTCATAAAATTCTCGTTCATAAAACCTCCGTCCCCGGATGGCATAAATAAAGCCCCACAACCTTGCGGTTGTGGGGCGAAAAGATGACCTGATCCGGAAAAATCCACCAACTTGTTTTCGTTTAGATTATTATGTGTAATTATATACTTCAACCAGCATATATGTCAAGATCCTGCACGACCACAAAGTAACCTCTGTCACCGTCCTCGTCCACCGGGATAACATGTATAAGACTTGCACCCCCATGGTTGTTTGCACAGCTGACTGACAAAACCCCTCTGAGGAAATTTTCTGTCTGATATTCCGTATTGCCGCCTGTGTAACTCTCCATTCGCTCGCGGCTGAGAAAATCTCTGACTATTTTTCTTGACCGATCCGACTCAAACTGGTTACTTATCAATCCAATTACTTCATCATAGTTATTCGCACAAGATACAGCATTGTTCAGCTCAGAATCGCCTTTTATAACACGGTATTTATTGTTCTCATAATTAACATATATAATATCAGTATACATATATGCGATCCTTGCCTCTACCCTGGATTGAGCCTTTTTTATATCAGACTCTATCTTGTCAAGTACGGTCACTCTGTCCGTACCATCCCTGCTGATGCTGTGGATCACGCTGACATTCTTGCCCTTCTTTTTTGCTTCATACAGCGCAGTGTCCGCGACATTCATACACTCTTCTGTGCTGAATCCTGAACCATTGATCTGACATATACCAGCACTGCAATGGACATTCTGCCCTCTCTCCATTGTCTTGCGCTGAAGTTTTCTGGCAAATCTTATCACCTTTGACTCCAGAACAGATATATCCGATAAGCCCTTGTGAAGCACAACATACTCGTCTCCACCATACCTGCAGGCAACGTCCTCTTCATAGCAGTCACTCCGGAGAAACTTTGCCACCTTCTCAATCCAGTAATCACCAACTGCGTGACCATATGTATCATTTACACTCTTGAAATCATCTATATCCACAAATACAAGGGAAGCACTGTCCTCGTCAGTCATGTTATCTATATACTCTCTTATTCTCTGCATTCCAGCCGTCTTGTTGTACATGCCGGTCAGAAGATCATGCTCAGCCTCGTACTTTGTGCGCTCAACCTCCTGTCTGGATCTCGCAAGTGATCTGTCCATCTCGACCATATCAACTGCAAACATGATCTGTGTAGAAGCAACCACAGATATCGTCTGAAATGAAATCCCATAATAGAATATGACAACAACTGTGGATATACATGGCAGGATAAAATACAAAACACTTGACCAGAAAACTCTTTTTTCCAGTCTTTTTTTATACTGCAAAAGTATCGAAAAGCTTAGAACAAGTCCTGCTGCAGCAATAAGCTGAGACAACAGATAACAGCTGCTCCTGTGATAAAAGTTGTTATCATCTATATAATAGAACAGCTTGTCACTGAACTGGGATATAATGAGCAGGACTATCCCAGCAGCACTCAGAACTACCACGCCCCTTGCTTTCGCTGGCATCTTCGTCTCTCCTCTGTTGAGAATGACAAGAAGATAAAACGTAAACAGAGTCATATATATATAGTTGATAAAGAACACGGCAAAATTGCTTATCTTCAGCATGTAATAGGCTGTCTGTCCTGTTTTTCCCTGATAATACCATGACAACATATCTGCAGCCAGCAGGATGATACATGCAGCCTCCATACATAGACTCACATTCTTTTTATCTCTATTATTATTCTTCTGAAGGAATATAACCACAAATGCAAACAGACAGATTAATATTCCCCACATTTCAAATGCTATATTAAATACAGCAGTCCTATCCACTAACTATGCGCCCCCTTAAACTTCCTGGCGATTTATTGTAGTAATTGTACAATTTGATTTGTGCAACATTTTCTCAATTTTACAAGTTCATATGAGAACCATTCTATATATCATACCTTAATTTGTCAATTACTAGATAACACATATTTATGGAATTTTGTCGCCACAGGGGACATATATGTCCGGCTGTCATGAACAACATAATAAAGCCTGTCAACCAACTGATGTTTTATGCTAAGAACCTTCACATCAAGCCTTTTGAGTATATCCATGTAAGGGACTACCGCTATTCCAAACCCTGCTGCCACAAGTCCGGCTATGACCTCATCCTCCTCCGTTTCGCATGCTATCTCAGGAGCTTTGCCAAGTCCTTCAAACATCTCATCCACCAGACTTCTCATTCCAGATCCCTTCGAAAAATATACATGTTTATATCCCAGTGTATCCTCGAGTGTCACCGAATCCCTATCTGCCAAATAATGTCCCGACGGTGCTATGACAACAAGATCCTGTCTGCCAACTGGAATGGCGGAAAATCCCATCGTCTCAGGCGGTCTCGAACAGAAAACCATGTCATATTTTCTAGCCGCAAGATCATCAAGCAATTGCCCTGTGGTCCCTGTATGAAATGTAAACGACACATTTCTGTTTTCAGCTTTCTTCAAATACTCCGCTGCCAGACGCGGTACAAATTCCATTCCAAGAGGTCTTATGAGACCAAGCCGTATCACGCCATCCCCGGCAGCCTCCTTTTGTATGGACTCTACCCCCGCATCAAGAGTGCCAAGCGAACGCTCTGCACATGCAAGGAATTCTCTGCCAAATGCAGTGAGCTCCGTATTGCGCCCATTCTTTTCAAAAAGCATTACCCCAAGTTCTTCCTCAAGCTGGGATATTGCGTGACTGAGGCTTGGCTGCGTTATATTCAGATTTCTGGCTGCATTTGTGTAATGCTGAACATGGGCCAGTTCAACAAAATATCTAATATATGACAGGTTCACTTATAACTCCCCCTTTTCATTATTTATACATGATCCTATTCATATTTTAATACAATCCGAATATTTTTTATAGACGAAATCTATCAAACCATAAAAACTATTTATTTGTTATGTGGTGTTGTCGGTGCTACAATCAAAAACCGCAGGGATATATATATGAAGTCTTAGACAATTAAAGCTCCCCTGATGCTGGGGAAATCAAAGTATATGTTATAAAACGCATCATATATGAAAGAAATGAGGAAAAGCAGAAAATGAATACTCAATCAGGAAATGCACATCTGCATAACATGTGGGGCGAGATTGCCCTGATAACAGCAGTCACCATCAACAGTTTCGGAGTGGTTCTCATGCTCTATTCTGCAGCAGGAATATCGGCAATATCCAGCGTGCCATACGCATTCTCGCTGGTTCTTCCAAGACTGACTCTCGGAACCTGGACATACATATTTCAGGGCGTACTTATTCTCACTCTCATGATCATGCGAAGAAAATTTGTCCCCCAGTACCTGTGCAGTTTCATAGTTGGTTTCGTATTTGGCAAGATGCTGGATATCCATGAGATGTGGATCGGGGCTTTGCCAACTGCCCTCCCATGGAGAATCCTTTACTTTGTGATAAGTTACATTTTGATATGTATCGGAATCGCACTGTCCAACAGATGTGGACTTCCAATCATCCCGACAGACCTTTTCCCAAGAGAGCTGTCTGAGATTATATCGGCAAAATATTCCAAGGTTAAGATTTCGTTTGATGTGATCTGCCTTGCAACGACAGCTGCCATGACAGGTTTTATCCTCGGTCATATCTACGGTCTGGGAATCGGCACAGTCCTAGCTGCCTTCACCATGGGCAAGGGAATCGCCATAGTTGGAAATGCCATGGACAAACATGTTACAATAGCTCCATACATAACAGCACACATTAAGCGCCACGGCGCCCACAAAGCTCAGTACGCAGGACACTAAAGTGTCTCCCCCCCTACGACCAGGCACGCAGATAAAAATAACCATATATATGCCAGTCGGTAGTGACGGCAACCGAGCTTCAACGCTTCTTGCCGCATCGGAGATCCGCAACGTCCTTATCGCGGTCGGAGATGCGTGCAGATAGAAGCAAGTTGAAGCGACAGTTGCCAAACGTGACTGCATATATATGGTTATTCTTTTATCGTCCGTGCCGTCCGTCAATTAGGCATTTGCCAGCTGGCGTCCAAGCTCCTTACACTCCTCAAGGCCTTCTGCGTCAGGTGTCTCATGGCACATAAGTCCGGCGCCGCCTACGAGTTCTGCGCCTGCTGACTGCATTCTCGCCTCCCAGTCGCGCATCCACTCGCCATCTCCCCAGCCGTATGAACCGAAGAGTGCGATCTTCTTGCCTGAAGCAAATCCCTCAACCTCAGCAACAAATGGCTCCATCTCAGCCTCCTCAAGCACCTCAGCTCCCATAGCCGGGCATCCAAGTGCAAATACTGGTTCATCCTTGAGTGCATCCGGTGTGATGCTGCTTACAAATACTACCTCCGCTTCCTTTCCGGCATCTCTCACGCCATCCGCAATAGCCTCCGCCATCATCTGTGTATTTCCGCCCTGTGTCCAGAATACGATATTAATTTTGCTCATAATAATCCTCCTTATGAAATTATATGTAAAAGGGGGCTTTCCCTATACATCCTTGTAAACTGTGTTTATCTGCATCTTTCCATATACTTCTACGCCGCGTTTCTGCTCGCCGTGTACATCCCCATGATATCCCTCATATGCAGTCCATTTGAAAGAAATTGAATAAGTCTCTCTTCCGCACATTCAAATATATGAAATGTTCTCCGCTTTGATTCAGCATCCTCATATACCTTCCAATAACCGGAGCAAAGTGCATTTCTTCCGTTCTGCAGAATAAATCCCTCCACATCCTCTGGCGGGTATCCCAGCAACAAGCCCATCTCGTGTGGGAACCACTCCTTGCCAAGAGATCCATCACCACAAGCCTGATCTTCATGTGCCGGTTGTTTTGAGGTAAATCTTCCTCTGCTCTTTAAGTACTGCTGATATTTTTCACGAAACACCGCAAGTATCTCAGAAAGCTCCATGTCCGCATATCCCAGCTCAGACATAAGTCTTTGCACATCATCCCTCTGAACAAATGCCCTGAGCTTTGCCGCATTGTAGATAAATACATTTACCCTGCCACAGGTTGCTCCCAGTGTGTACATACATATATCACTGTCCTTCAGTATCTCCACCATCTGACGATATCCGCTGAGTTCTATGTTCAGAAGATTTGACACCTTGACGCCCGTTATCACCGGTGCACACTGAAGTGCCATCTGAAGTTCCACGTCACCAAACTCCATTCCCTTCATGATCTCCCATGTATTTTCACTCATACAAAACCTCCTTGTGACAAATAGGTTTGGTTAGCCTCGTCTAACTCTAGTGAAAATACTACATGATTCCTCCCCGAACGTCAATAACCCGGAGTGAGACATTTTCTCACTCCGGGTTATCTTGTTGATTAAAAATATACATTTATAAATTCTGCTTTATCATCGTCCTGCGTGGCTCTTTATTTCCGCCTGTTACCATATTGAGCAGCCGCCACACACCATATGCACAGATCCCACACACAGCCACAGGTACAAGGAGCACTACTATGACTCCTGTGCAGACTCCTGTAACCAGGTATCTAAACCATTTCATCACATCACCATTCCTCATATCTACTGCCATCTTAATGCATTCCTCTCATTACATTATAAACTGATCTTCTTAGACAGCAGTGTCGCACTTCCTATATAACTGCCGATCATGCATACAACATAGAGAATAAGCTGCGGTATGTTCTTATACATCGCGTCAAGCATAGTCTCCACCTGCACGTTCTTCCCAAGGTGCGGAAGCTTGTATGCTATGTAGCTCACCAGCACATAAAGAGCCACAAAAAGTATAAAGCTGACAACGCCCTTTATCTTCTTATTCTGGAGCACTGTGGAAGACAGTGACACTGCGAGGTACGCTATGGTGATCATTGTATAGAATTGAATAAGTGCTACTACTATGAACCCTGCAACATTTGCAATGACACTTCCTATTGATAATCCTCTTGTCCCCAGAATTTCATCCAGCACAATCTCAGCACCAGCTACGCCGCCGTTATGTGACTTAAGCAGGTTATAATCAACAACTATAAGCAGTCCAAGAAAGGCCACAAGTGTCGCACCGGTGAGCAGGATTGAAAGCAGCTTTGCACCAATAATCTTGTAATTTGAAATTGGCGTCATAAACACCATATACCCCGTCTTGTTCTTCAGATCCTGACTGTAGATTATCACACCATATATCAGAACGAACATAAACGAAGCCCAGCCTCCCAGCACAAGGAAGGTGATACCAAGTCCAGTTAGCAGATCTTTTTCTGCAAATATTCCAATCAGGAACAGCAATTCTGCTGCCGCAAGAGCCGTTATAACCACCAGAAGTGGAAATACTCCACGTCTGTATTCATATTTCATCATCTTTAACATAATATCTATTTCTCCTTCATCAACAAATTTAACTATCCAATATGTATCGCCCCTACTAGTACCGCCTCCTCACATTCGTTCGAAGGCAAGTCGTCAGCACCATTGCGAAATGCACCTTCGGTGCATGGTGCTTCCTCTCGCTCACACGAGCGGGGCAGGTCGCCGGAACCGATTCCTAGTATGAACTTCGTTCATAGCGGTTCCTCCTAAGCATATATTTCCTTATACATATCAACTATCGACTTGCCCCTGTTCACTCGCAGCTCCTCTGCATCACCCTGAAGCACACAGGTGCCATTCTTGATAAAGAATGCGTGATCCACGATCCTCTCAAGTTCATCCACAAGGTGGCTTGACATGAGCACGGCTGTGTCATCCGATATATTCCGGACAATCGTGCTGATAATCTTCTCCCTAGCTATGATGTCTATTCCGTTCAGTGGCTCGTCCAGCATGACGATCCTGCTGTCTCTGGACAGAGTAACCGCTATCTTGAGCTTTGCCAGCATTCCTGAAGACATGCTCTTCGCCTTCTGATCCGGATTCAGCTCCATCTCAGCAAGCAGTCCCATGTATTTGTCATAGTCAAAGTCATCAAAGAAATCTTTGTAATACTTTCCTATGTCCTTACAGCTCATATATCCGAAGAAGAACGCCTCCGTCGGCATATAAGCTATGTCCTTCTTTGACCTGTATGTCATAGGCACTCCATCTATTGTGATAGTTCCTGAGTCCGGCTTGACCAGGCCGGCTATGATCTTCATAAGTGTTGACTTTCCACTTCCATTTGGACCGAGCAGCGCATATATGTGTCCCGGCTCTATCTCCAGCGACAGGTCGGATATCGCTGTGGTGGTGATATACTTCTTAACAAGATGTTCGCATTTTAACATTGTATCATTTCCCTTCTTTTTTATTACTTCTTACTTTCCAAAGTGTTCTTTTAGCAGTTCAAGGATCTCGTCCTGTGAAAATCCCATACCGGTGAGCTGTTCATCAAAGCTCTGTATGATTTCCTCTATTCTTTCCTTTTTCAGGTCGTCTATGACCCTGTCATCCTCCGTCACAAATGTTCCTATTCCACGTCTGGTATAGGACAACCCCATAGACTCCATCTCGCTGTAAATCCTCGCTGCAGTATTCAGATTTATCTGGTATTCTATGGCAAGTTCTCTTGATGACGGAAGCTTAGATCCCAAAGGCAGTGTGCCCGCTATGATCTTCTGCTTTATATCCTCTATGACCTGTAGATATATGGGTATATTGGTCTTAAATTCCATCACACACCTCCTCCTTGTATGTTGTCTAGCTCTTCTGTACTGCTGTACTAGTTGAATAGTACACTAGTATCATGGTGTTGTCAACTGTATTTTTAAATAAAGCATATTTTTTTAGTTTTTTGTCATCTAGATAGTAACTCATGCATCAGGTCATCTCGCCATCTTTGCTTATTACCTACATTTTATCTCATATACAATGTTTTCACTTAAAAGATAAAAAATTATCCATAAAACACATTATTCTGTGTCCTACGGATAATTTTTTAAAATTTTTTCTTTTTTAGAGCTTTTTCATCTATTTGGAGATAATTTTATATCTTTTCCCTGGTTATCCCAACAGCCACTAGAGAATTCATACAAATTAAATTTCTAACAAGCCCTCAGCACCAGTGCTTGCAGCTCGCACACATTCATATAAAGCTTCTCAACTCTGTCTGCAAATGTCGATGTGGAGAATTCATATGCCGACTGCACTGCATTTCGTCTGAGCTGATGCCTTAAAGCAGGACTCATATCAAGCCACTTCACCAGCGCAGTTTCAAATGTTTCCTCATCAGTAAATTTCCAGCCATTCTTTCCCGGATCAACCACATCTACAAGGCACGGATCCTCTCTGCACAGAAGCGGCACTCCCGCTGCCAGAGCTTCTACATATGTAAGCCCCTGAGTCTCGCTCGTGGATGCACTTACGAAGAAGTCACCAACCTGATAATACTCAGCCACCTTATCAGGCTCGATCATGCCTGTAAATATCACACTCTCTGAGATTCCAAGCGCTCTTACCTGTTCCTCTACCTCCGCCCTATATGGTCCGTCTCCAACTATCATGAGGATTGTACCATACCCGTGCACTCTCTTCTGGCATCTAAGTATCTCCTGGATATTCTTCTCCTTCGCCAATCTGCCAACATAGAGAAGAACTGTCTGGTCATCACTGAGTCCGTACTGCTCTCTGATTCTGTGTCTGCTGTCCGTTCCAATGTATTTTCCGAATTTATTCATGTCGATTCCAGAGGGGATCACCTCAACAGGACATAACACATCATACTTTTCAAGCACATCCTCTATCTTCCTGCTTGGTGCTATCATGGCATCGACCCTCGATGATAACATCCTGGTAAGTTTCTGCACAACTTTGCGTCCCCACGCTGCATTTGGCGAAAAGTAATGAGTGTAATCCTCGTATATCGTGTGGTATGTGTGCACTATCGGCGCATTTGTCTCATCTGCTATCTTCTTCGCCATGAAGAAGGTTGAGAACTCGCATTGGGAATGTATGACATCTGGTTTCCATTCTATGAGTTTGTCTATGACCGCCTTGATAACAGGCATCTTAAGCCTCGCCTCCGGATAAATCTTTCCGGCACCTACTGACGCCGCATATATCACATCTCCAACTATATATGTGTGGTGATTTCTCGAGAGTGTAAGTATCTTTACCTCATGTCCTCTTTTCTTAAGTTCATTTGACAGATTTACAACCGATGTCACAACTCCATTTATAACAGGTTCATACCAGTCCGTAGTAATAAGTATCTTCATGATCTATCGTCTCCTTCTATTTCAGGCGGCTTTCATTCTGTCCATCACCACCTGCACCTTATCCTCATATCAACTACTTTCTGGTTATTACTCTGCCATACACTTATAAATTTTCGTTGTAACAAATCTAAATATTATATAAATTGTATCTATGGGCACCCCAAAAATGTATCTACGGTCCCCCCATAAACGGATAGTTATCTGTCATTGATTGATTATCAGTTTCACAAAAGTTTCTCGGATATTCCTGGGTGAATTTCTTGACAATTTATTTAGAAAACTCCTTGCATTTTTTCCAGAATCTTCTTATACTATTATGGCAGTGTTGATAAACACACTCGGTGCGTGGCTCAGCTTGGTAGAGCGCTTCGTTCGGGACGAAGAGGTCGTGGGTTCGAATCCCGTCGCACCGATTTTTTTATGCACAAAAGCATCTGGATTCCCTGCTAAAATATCACATCTGATCTCTTATCCGCATCAGTCTTGAAATACTCCACCATATTGTGACCCGTTATGGCCGCAACCACCGAAGAAGGAAACTGGCTGCACAGATTGTTATAATTTGTCACACCTGCATTGTACAGTCTTCTTGCCGCCTGGATGTGCTCCTCCGCATTTGTGCAGCTGTTCTGAAGGACCTCTATATTCTTGCCCGCCACCAATTCCGGATACGCCTCCACAACTGCATTTATCTGATCCGAGGCATTTTTCATAAGTTTCTCTACCCCGGTCTTCTCATCAGGTGTCATGCCTTTTCTGAGCTTTATCGCTGTTATCAGATTCTCGCTCTCATACGACATATAAGTCTTTACCATCGCATACTGTTTTGTGAGCAGATCATATCTCTTTGCAAGAGCAATATCCACATCCGAGTCCAGCTCTCTCACCTTATTTTCCGCTGCTTTCAGAGCATTTGCAGTCTTTATCGCATACGCTAAAAGTATCAAAACTATTACCACCAACACACAAAATACGAACACACCTTTGCTAAATAATATTGTAAACATACATTTCCCTCCGTGTATTTTTGCTCATTTTCACAATTTCTCTTCTATAGTAACAGAGCCGCATCCATCGTCTCCTGCAGCATGCGCAGGTATTTGTCCAGATAAGCCTCCACATCACTCATACTTTTTATATTTTTCTCCTCGTCAAATACCATGTATTTATCACTCTTGCTTATACACATGTACAATCTGTCCCCATCGAATGTCACATGGAGAGACGCCTTCTCCTTTGGATAAAGTGCCGCCAGCCTCTCCATGACATCCGGTGTAAGCATATAAAATATATTCTCCTCGTCATTGCAGTTTATAGTGAACAGCAGATTAAAGTTCTCGTTTTCTGTCTTTTCTATTCTTCCCACTGCGCCACGCTCCAGACCGCACTTCAATATATTCTTCATCTCCAGTTCGGAGTTTCCCATGACTCCCAGCAAAGCCGATGAACTTTTTCTATATGGTATCTCAACAACCAGCCCGCCAAATAATTTGTCTATTTTTTTCTCTTTATCACCATCACTGTCCTCGTGATAATACTCGTACTCCATGTATTCATAACTGCACCTGAAATGAACACCCTTGTATGTTCCCTCCACCATGTCGCGGCCGTTAACCAGCAAAGGCTTGCCATCCAGTGTAAATGGTCTGCCAGCAAAGCAGTTCAGTCTTCTCATCTGTTCATCAGGAAGTCCGCCCTGATGTCTGTATACGCTACCCTCTCCATAACGTCTCCTGATAATCTGTGGGATCAGCTCCGTGTAAATCACACTGGAATCTGAAATATTCTCTTTTTTCTTTTTGCTCTTACTCACCCATCTGAATATAAGGAAGATAACTACTCCGTATACGATCACCAGTCCGCCGGGATTTTCTGAATCTGTTCCGCCACCAGCTCCCGCACCGCCTGATGATATGTTGTCCATACCGCCAAATATCTGCTCTACCATGTCAAATATCCGCTCTGTTATACTCATGCCATTTATCAACCCGGCCTCATTAAGTATCGTGAACGCCATGATCACCACTACTACGGTTATGAGCACTATTCGTATCCCGAGCCATTTTGTCCTTCTCTTCGCATCCGCCTGATCGCTCCTTCTCTGAAAATCACCGGGCAAGCCTCCATTCTCGTATCTTGATATAACATCCTCTGACCGATCATTCTGTCTGGCTTCCCCGTAGAGCCTCTCCTCTATCTCCTGGCGCCACATGGCATCAAGTGCTTCCCATCTCAGCTTTATCTGCTCATTTGTCATGCCCTGCTCCCGCATCTCTTTCTCTCTTTGGCTGCGGTATATTCTGGAATACATGTTGGGCGCTCCGGCATCCGGTCCAAGATACATTCGGTCTCTCTCATCTATCGGCAGATCGGCATATGCATCTCTGGACATAAGCGTCCCATCCGCATAGTTTCTGACATGATACTTGGCTGATTCATTTGCAAATTCGAGCGCGCGAGCCAGTCTATCCCCGTGTTCCTTTTTCATCCGTGATTTCTCCTTTATCCCCGTCCAGATCAACTGTTATTTGATTTACTATAAAACTTTTTCACATCTGCCCACTATCAGCGCCATGTAAAATTTCAGTCAAATGCGTGCAAGACGGCACTTATCTGCTCAATATAACCGGCGACTCCGCAGTATCAAATGAAGGTGGGGACGGAGGGGACAGGTACCTCCGTCCCCACCTCTGTCTCCATTTTTTCTCAGGGCGCCTCTATCTGAGCAACGAAAGCTTTTTATCCCCCTAAATGTTATTTCACAGATATACTTTAGCAAATTTGAGTATAAAACTCCTGTTCACTGTCCATACTCTATTTAGAAGAAAATCCACAGACTGCCAGGCAGTCACCAGTTTTTTCAGATAGATTCATAATTTCAGGAGGTATACAGTACATGTCAAATATGTTTTGTTTTCAGTGTCAGCAAACAGCGGGGGGATCCGCATGTATCAATACTGGAGTGTGCGGCAAGCAGCCATCCACATCTAATCTACAGGACGAGCTTGTGTGTGAGCTTATAAAACTTGCAGAACTCTCAAAAAATGAGAATAAACACAGCGCGGTCGCCGACAGACTTATCATAGACGGTCTTTTCACAACCCTGACAAATGTAAACTTTGACGACAATGCAATAAAAGAATTTATGGGAAGGATTAAAAACGAGCAGAACAAGGTCAGCAGATCTGAGGCTGAAAAGATACAGGTGATCGACCTATGGGATGGTGACACCGATATAGTGTCCTTGCGTTCCACCCTGCTGTTTGGACTCAAGGGTATGGCGGCATACGCCCATCACGCCATGAATCTCGGCTACACAGATAATGAGGTTCTGAAGTGGTTCTACAAGGGACTGTGCGAGGTTAACAGGGAGCACAACGTCACCGAATGGATAGAACTCATCATGGAATTTGGCCAGGTCAATTTCAAATGCATGGAGCTGCTGGACAAAGCCAACACTGAATCATTTGGCAATCCTGTGCCTACGAGAGTAAATGTTGACATCAAAAAAGGGCCATTTATCGTGGTCTCCGGTCACGACCTGAACGACCTGTCACAGCTCCTTGAGCAGACTGAAAAGACAGGAGTAAATGTATATACCCACTGCGAGATGCTGCCTGCGCACGGCTATCCGGAGCTTAACAAATACCATAATCTGGCGGGCAATTTCGGAACCGCATGGCAGAGCCAGCAGACGGAATTTGAGAACATACCCGCGCCGGTACTCTTTACCACCAACTGTCTCATGCCGCCAAGGCCGAGCTACAAGGACAGGATCTACACCACATCAGTCGTGGGTTATGACGGCATGGTTCACATCTCAGGTACAAGGGCAGGGAAGAAAGATTTTACCCCTCTGATCAAGCACGCACAGAAGCTTGGCGGCTATGAACACGACAGGAGCATGAGCGGCATAAACGGCGGTCACATGTTGACAACCGGATTTGGACACAGCGCGGTTCTGTCACAGGCTGGCAAGATCATAGACGCCATCAATGCAGGACATGTCAAGCACATTTTCCTCGTTGGAGGCTGTGACGGCGCACATCCGGGACGCAACTATTACACCGAATTCGTAAAGCAGACTCCGATGGACACCCTTGTCCTCACCCTCGCCTGCGGCAAATACCGTTTCAACGATCTCGACCTCGGCGAAATCGACGGGATTCCAAGAATACTCGACATGGGTCAGTGCAATGACTCCTACAGTGCCATCAAGGTTGCTTTGGCTCTGGCTGATGCATTTCATTGCAGCATAAACGACCTCCCACTCACCCTTGTGCTGTCATGGTACGAGCAGAAGGCCGTCTGTATCCTTCTCACCCTGCTGTCGCTGGGCGTGCGCAACATGTATATCGGCCCGACACTGCCGGCATTCATGTCCGAGACCGTGGTGAAATATCTGGTGGAGAATTATAAGCTAAACCCGATCACTGCCCCTGAACAGGATATGGATGCGATACTGAAACGTTGAGTATATCACTTATACTCTCCGCCATATCCGCATTTATCCCTATAGCTCTGTTCCCAAGACTTTCCGGAATCACAGCCTGATCGAGATTTAACCTGACAAGGGTTATGTTATCGTGTTCTCGTGTCAGCTTCTCAAAAGGAAATCGGATTATGGTTGGCGTGTTAAATCCAACCCCCAGCTCAAAGAGCACAAGCTTCCTGTCCCGGGATCTGGAGACAAAATCATCGAAGCACCGCTCTGCCTCATACCAGGCACTGTCCTGAACAAAATAACCATCCTTGCGGAGGTTCATGTCCATCGAGCCTCCGCAGACAGGACAGCGTGGATACAGTTATCGATACAATTGTGGCATGGCACATAACTTCCGATCATACCGCTGTTTGCAGCGTTTACTATGCCTTTCTCATCATTTACCTGTGTCAGGTATTCATCCTGTATCAATAGAACGACTCAAGCACATATCTGCTGTCATCCGGGTACACACTGTTCATAGATGGATTCTCCACAAATATCCTGTCGATCCACAGCTTCTGATCATCCAGTCTGTGCGCCTTTCCGCTCAGCCTTATCATCTGATATTCTCTGTTCATGCCCGTCACCGCAACATTTCCATCACGCATGAGCTGCGCGTAAAAATCCTTGTCCCTTGCCGTGCAGAAATAAACTTTCACACCTTCAAACAGCACTGAGAAAAAGACATATACTTCCGGCAATATATCTGCCAGATGCAAAGTTACAGTAAAATAAAGTGGACGGGGGATTCAATCCTCCGTCCACTTATATATTTTATATTTAGTTGTTAGATACCGTTCCGTCGGACTGCTGTGCCTCCAACGACACAGTCTCTCCGGACATATACTTCACATAATCCAGATAGTCATTATTCCAGTCCGCATACTTTTCTGAATGTCTCTTATCCTTAAAAGAATAATTCTCTGAAATATATTTTCCAAGATAGGCGCTTACCTTCTCTGCGCCCTTGCAGTTGAGATGTCTTCCGCCATCCCTCGTGTCGGTGCTCCAGTCAATCGCATAATCACCCTTGAGCGTATTCATATCGACAAAATCAATATTCTTGGCCTTAGCATACTTAACCATGGCATTGTGTCTTGCATAATTCCATGACTTCGCCGTCGGAGTCTCCATGAACATGATCTTGATTCCATTCTTCTCACACTTGTCTATAAGCTTATCGAGCAGTATCTTTGATACCTCCGGTATGTCCTCAACAGCCTTGGTTTCCACCATCTTGCTCTGGCCTGAAAACGGCTTGACCTCCATGCTGAGATACTGTCCTCTTGAGGCTGATCTGTATGTGTAGTCCCTGGCACCGAACATGTCCGAAACACTCATGCTCTTCCACCTGTTGTGGTACTGTGCAAGAGGCAGATACTTATATGCCAGATTCTTCAGGTTGTTCTCAACCTTTTTCAATGTCGTCTTGCCTGTCCAAAGCATATTCACATCAAACACCACCAGCTTTGGCTTCTGACATGTGAGCACTTCATCCAGAAGGTTGGATGCCCCGGTCACATTCTGAAATCCCTCAGCCGCCACATATGTTGGAATTCCATATTTGTTCCATATATACATCGGAGAACATGCACTGTAGGCATTGCTGTCTCCAAGCACCAGTACGTCTATCGAATTCTTCGGTTCTCCATAGAAGCCCCTTGCATTCGAGTTGGTTATTCCGCTTCCCGGATCGCTCCGCTTCGGAGTAAACGCAGCTCCCAGCACTCCCATGATCATCACGGTCACCAGGGCAAATGCTATGGATTTTATTATATTACGTCCACTTTTCTTCATAGATAAATCACCTCTAAAACTGTGCATATATAAATCCAGCCACCTCATAGCCCTTGCCATATGCTCCGAGTATGATCACTCCAAACAGCAGCACATAGTAAACTGCCCATCTGAGGGCTATATTCTTCGTTGCAAGCTCTGCTCTTATCTGGTGTCCCTTCTCCTTGTAAAGTCCAACCAGGAACAGAATGAGCGCGCCCACTGCCAGCACTGCAAAATCTGCCATGTCAAGCTTCATTCCAAGCAAAGTTCCATTTGTCAGATCCGCAAATGTAAATCCCCTGAACATGGACACAAACATGTGTCCAAATGCTGTAAGATCATCAGCCCTGAACATGAGCATTCCCACATTCACAAAAATGAAGGTCCTGACAACCTGAAGCAGCCTGTATACCTTTCCCTGGCGGTCAACATTCATTTTCCCATACAGCTTCTTGAAAAGAGGCTCCATGAGAAGTCCGATTACCATGATAGCCCAGTAATAAAGACCATACATGACGTACTTCCAGCTTGCGCCGTGCCAAATACCCGTTCCAAACCACACTATGAACATCGCTATAGACATAGGAACAAATGTCGCGAAGAAAGTATTCATATGTTCCCTGGTCTTCTTACTCAGCTTCACAAATGGCTTGGACAGTGAAACTGAATAGAACACATAGTCCTTGAACCATGCACCGAGAGTCATATGCCACCTTCTCCAGAACTCACTGACCGTCTTTGATATAAACGGCTGATTGAAGTTCTCTGAGAGTCCTATTCCGAACATCTGGGCACTTCCCCTTACTATATCCATACAGCCTGAGAATTCCGCATAGAGCTGTAATGTGTAGAGCAGCATTCCCACTACTACCGGAAGTCCTGTGTAGCTTGCGTAATTGTCAAATATCTGGTTCACATACATATTTGCGCGATCTGCAATAACTATCTTCTTGAAGAAGCCCCACAGTATAAGCTGGAGTCCCATGGTCATGTTCTCATAACTGAACCTGTGCCCCTCATACATCTGCTCTCCAACAAGATCGAACCTGGCTATAGGCCCCTCAACAATGTGCGGGAAAAATGCAAGGAAAAGTGCAACCTTGCCAAACTTGTCCGATGCCCTGTATTTGCCTCTGTACACGTCCACTATGTAACTCACCGCAGACAGTGTGTAGAACGAGATTCCAAGCGGCATCATCCTCTGATACGTCGGATTCTCTACATTTATGTGTATGAGTCCAAGCACATCTGTAAATACCTGTCCAAGGAATACCGAATATTTCAGGAATATCAGGATTCCTACATTCACAAGCACCACGCATACGCACACGCACTTTTTCTGCCATCCTATAAGTGCCTTGTACTCTTTTTTGTTTTCCTTTGGCAGAGCTTTCCTTGCCATGCTGCAGCCATCATCTATCTTGTTTATCAGCAGGCCGCCCACATATATGGTCAACGACCCGAACAGGATAAATATGATATATCTGCCTGAATTGATAAAATAAAACAGATAGCTGAATGCCAGCAGCACCTTCCATCTGTGCTTCAGCGGCACTATATTGTACACTATAAACGCTCCGAGCAATATAAATACCAGATACGATATCGACGTATATGACATATTTCTCACTCCTCCAGTATTTTTTGACGGCAGTCAGTCCCCGCCATCTTTCAATATCTATATCTGCTCTTACTCGTCTTCAAGTCTCTGGATCATATCGTATATGGTCTGGACTGTCTTGAAGTTCTCCGGTGTGATATCAACAGGAGAAATGTCTACGTCAAACTCATCACTGAGCTGAAGCACCAGCGTAACCATCGTGATAGAATCCAGCACGCCATGTCCTATAAGATCTGTCTCGTTCTCATAATCAACTCCAGGTTTTACCTCATTCAAAATCTTTAATAATTCTTCCATAATCTCTTATCTCCTTATCAATAAAATTGTCACACATGCTGCGCGTATTCCGCCTTCAGTCTCTTCCTGTCTATCTTGCCATTTGCATTGTGGGGCATGCTTGTCACCCTGACAAAACGGTTCGGCTCCATGTAGTGTGGGACCCTCTCCTGAAACGCCTTAAGCAACTCCGTCTCGTCCTTCTTCCTGCCCTCGTAGATGAACACGATCTTGTCCGCCGCATCATCATATATGCAGGCATAGCTTCTGATACCGTCTATGGCTCCCGCTGCCGCCTCGATCTCGCCGAGCTCTATGCGGTAACCCATGTGTTTTATCTGATAGTCCTTACGGCACACATAGACCAGCTCGCCGTATCTGTTGTATTTCACCAGATCACCGGTCTTGTAGACCAGCTCTGGATAGTACGGATTCAGCGGATTCTGGACAAATGCCTCTCTCGTCTTCTCCGCATTTCCGAAGTAGCCCAGCGCCACAAATGAACCTCTGGCATAGAGCTCCCCCTCACGGCTGAAGCCCGTCTCAGGATTGATCTCCGGTGACACCTCCCTGCCGTTCTCATCAAGAACAAACACATCACAGTTGTTGCACGCATGTCCCATCGGCAGCGGCTCGTCATCGGCAAATACTCTGTCCACCACGTAATACGTACATATGTCGGTCGTCTCTGTTGGGCCGAACAGATTTGCATACATGGCATCCGGAAGATTCTGTATCCAGTAATTCAGCGGCTTTGTCGGCATCACCTCTCCGGCAAACAGCACCTTCTTCAGCTCGGGAAGCTGGGCATACTGGAACAGCTTGTAATTTGCAACGATCTGCAGTGCCGATGGCACCCAGTATATCGTGTTGATCCTGTATGTATTCATGAACTCCATCAGCTTCATAGGAAAGGTGAAATACGCCTTCGGTATGATGTACAGCGTGGCACCATTTTTAAGAGTGCTGTAGAGATCTGACACCGACATGCTGAAGTAGAACGGTGTCTGGCTTCCGAATATCGTACTCTCGTCTATACCAAATGCCTCCGTGTACCAATAGGTGTAGGATATCACATTCCTGTGTGATACCACAGCGCCCTTTGGAACTCCGGTCGAGCCCGATGTGAAAAGCGCATACACGGGATCCGTATCTATCGCCCTGCTTCTGACCGCATCCAACACCGACTGATCTGCACTTGTGTCCAGCTCGTCAAGATTTAATATCCTGAATACCTCTTTGTTCTCGCCTTCCTGTCCCTGGCATCCATCTTCATCCACGCCATTTCTGGAAAGCTCCAGTGCCTTCTCCATATGCCCGATGTCAGTCACGACTGCAACCGGATTCAGCGTTCCGAGTATCGACTCGGCTCTGGACGCCGGCATCTCCGCATCCAGTACCACATAGAAATTGCCACTGTAGACAACTCCCATATAGGCAGCCACACTCCCAGGCTTTTTGTCCAGCAACACGGCAACAGGCTTATTCCTCACGCCATCTGTCTTCTCATATATCCATGCACCGATCTGTCTGGAAAGCCTCTCCATCTGACCATATGTGAGTCCGCCTTCCTCATCTGCAACTGCCAGCTTGTCTGGATATTTTAAAGCCGAATTCTCTATAAATTCCAATATATTTTTCAATATTTACCACCTCGTTTAACCACCTTTTTCTTTCTTCCAAAATCGAATAGATTATATGCCAAGCCTTTCTGCCAGTTCAACTTAATATACATTCAACAGACTTAATTATATGTAAGAGTTATTACAATATGGTTACACTTCCTCAATCCATCAGCGTAATCCGCACTGCAGCTTCTCACTACACCTGCTGATTATAGCCGCCATCCCTTTAAGTTTCAATGAGGCGAATCTTTAAGATATCTTTAAGTAAAACAAAAAACAGCGGCAGACATGTCCATCCACGGACATATCTGTCGCTGACAAATGTATAAATATTTGTTTTCCCGGCACGGCTTACACGCCATACCTGATCCTTAGTCTCTTGACAAATCCCACAGATTTTCTCGCATTGTATAGCTTATCGGCAAATATATACAGGGTTCTGAGCTCTGCCCGGCCTTGCATCCATATAATTCCATCATAAAGAATATGGACTTTCAAGCCTGCCTCTGTCCTCCGTTATATCTCTGAATATAAAGAGATCACAGCCGTCCGTGCCATCTGGGACTACTATTATGCGGAGCCATCTGCCGTCTCTGCCTGCAACACGTGCATCAAACTCCAGATTCTCCTGTCTGTCCCAGCCCTCATATTTCTTTCTCAACTGTCTGTATACCTTCTGATCCATAAGCTGGCTTACCGCACTTATGTCCTCCCGCCGCACCAGCATATGCGCCTCATCCGTTCCGGCACATACCGCACGATCATAAAGTCCTGCTCCATCTTCTCTATTCTTCTGCCTTCTTTCCCTTCTCCTTATATTAATATAAAGATTAAGTATTGCGACAAGAGCTATAAGTTCCAGTATAACTCCTGCCACAAGGCATATATTCATATATTTCATTTCAAACAATCCAAACATTAATTCTCTCCCATACGCAGTTGCCTGCAAACCAAACATCGACAAAATTCACACGACCATTCTTTTCGTTATAACAACATATTATCCTAAAGTATATGGCAAAAAGTAATTCCAGACGCACAAAAACCGCCAATATCGCTTATGATATGGCGGTTTTGTCGATATTCTTATTCCAGCTCCTCCAGAGCATCCAGATAACTCTCCATCCACTGCACCTGCTTTGCGCTTTTCGCATCTTCTTCATCCGGTTCGTCCGGATCATCCGGCCACTCATCGCCCTCGTCAAGCTCCTGCATGGTCAGCCAGTTGTCAGCCACCTCAAGCTGAAGCATCCTTCCATCATCACACTCCAGACTCACCAGCACCATAAGCGGCTCCCCGGGAAGTCTCTCCTCACAACCGAAATCGGCCTCATCTATTCTCTTTATTGTCCACATATTATCACCTCATGTTCTGTAGATGTCATAAATCACTCTACCATTATTTTCAGAAAATCCATCAGCGCTTCCAGCGTCAATTCCTCCTTGCGCCATATCCATTCTGTCTCTATCGTATAGAACAGCCCGCCGCCTATGTCACATGCCGCCGCAAACTTCTGTCTCTGCTTTCTGGATTTCTTATACTTGAATATATAATAGTAATAAAGTCTTCCCTCTATCACTTCATGTTTCAGATATGCCCTTGTCCGCAGTTCCTCCGGGCAGGCTTCATCCTCCACCAGCTCATCCAACACGTAATCCTCAGCCGTCTCATCATCGATAGCCTCCTGAAGTGAACAATAGACAAGTTCCGGCTTAAGCTCCTCATTAAACCCCGCAAATGCCGGATCACTGTCATCGCCATCTATCAGTCTATACCTCTGAGGCAGGTCAAAGCTTATCTTTCTGGCACCTGACTGCAATGAATATGTATTGGTTAATTGTGCATCTCCAGTCATCCCATAGATGTCCGCATATGGCATACCGTTTTTTCCATATACATTCCTATCATTTTCCATACCTGAACCTTCATCTAACTTTATAGATGTGTCCGTTGAATCATATGTATATCCGCCACCAGCATTTATCGTGCCAGAATAATCAGCATCACCATATCCTACACCATCATACTCGTTCCCACCGTTAGCAGCTCTATCCGCCTCACTGGCCTTCTTCGCCTGAAATCCGGATACTAGGAACGACACAAAAGCCAGCAATCCGATCAGAAACATCAATCCCTGTTCCGAAATATACGACCACAGCTCTGACAGATCCGATATATTTCCATGTGACTCTTGATATATATTGTATATTCCTGCTCCCCAGAACAGCACCAGCATGGCCCCGGCCACGACAAAGCAGGCGATCGCACTCTGTAAAACATACTTTAATCTTCTCATCTACCCTTCCCCCCTGTCATTTCGCTTTTAATACACACATGCTTGCATCAACATACCGCAAGCATCTACCCCAAAGATACCGCATATTATACCCTCCAGTTCGCAGAATATCAATTACATTTGATATTCTGCGGACTGAATTTGACTTTCTGTGAAAGTGTTTTGTGAATTAACTGCGGCTTATATGCAGAAAGACGGCACTCCCAGCAAAAGCTGAGAAATGCCGTCTCTAAGTATAATAATACACGCTGTAGTAATCCGATACCGTGAAATCCGCCTTAAGATTCTCTATCGCATCCAGACTCTCCATTATCGTATTTGTCTCCTTGATATCGGGGGCATCCGCCTGCAGATCGGTGTAGTCCTCACCTTTTATCTGCGCCATCGTGCCCTTGAGTGCATCGTTGGAGCTCTTGGAATCGCTCTTCACCATGACCTTCATTACGTCCATGGACTTAACAGAAAACTTGAGCTCAGCGCCATACTTACCGGACTTGTTCATGCCTGCGATCATGGATTTTGATCCGTCTCTCACACAAAAAGAGAACCCCAAATCTGAAGTGTGTACTTCTAATCTGGGGTCCTTTTTCATATATACCGCATGAATCGATTCCCATCATCTTTCTAGGTGGAAGGTTTGTTATTGCAATAAGTGTCTTGCCGACTAACTCCTCTGGCTCATAGAATGCATGGATTCCTGAGAGGATGGTTCTGTCTGTGCCTGTGCCGTCATCCAGTGTGAACTGAAGGAGCTTCTTATGGAAGCTGTTTCATTTGAGGATTATATCAATCGACTAAAAGCACAGAATATTATAATTGAAACCGGAAACTCAAAGAAATACGGAACGGTTACAAAATACCGATTTTCGGTTGAACAACGTTTTCATCGTGGCTACTCTCTCGGTTCATTCTATACCGATGACAACATAAAAAAGAGAATTTCGAGACGACAGGACTATCTGAAAACACAAAAGAAAAAAGCGGAAGAACGAAAAGAAAAGCGAAAAGCTGCTTATGATGCCATGTCGCCCGGTGAAAAAAACTGGATAAAAGTCGATTGAAAATCTCGTCCATGTGTGACTTCTCTGGTGATGTATCACGGGATACCGTTGGCTTGCAGAAATGGTAAAATGTGCAGAACGCCAGACGCATGCAGGAGATACAAAAGAACCTGCACGACAGGTACGGCATCCGGTATACCGAGAATTCCAACATCCAAATCCTACAAAAACTACTGGAACAGGCTAAACAGAACATGCATAACCTTGAAGAACAACAGCGGCAAAATGAGCGTGACCTGAAGGAGTTGCAACACTACCAGAAGGAAATTGACACCTATCTAGGGAAAAAGCATGAGGATATTTAGTCCTCATGCTTATCAGTAAAGATTTTATAGGAAGATCATCCATATTCTCATTTCGTAAACTCTACGGAATAATAATACATATAATCATTCTCTGTATTTAGATAATCTCCGGAAATATCCTGTATCGGTAACATACTTAATCCATTTTTACCATAAACCAAAGCCGCTAGCCCCTGCTCTGTTCCAAAATCTATCGGACATATATGGTTTATGCTTGTCGCCGATCTTCCATAATATTCCCGATCTTCAACATCATTTAAAATTGGATTTTCTGTTGTGTATTTCGTATAGTTATCTGCCACAATTAGACTTGCAGAAAATTTTTCAAAATTAGGAACAACCACTATCATTCCAGTTTCGGTAGATTCTGTACCATTAAAAGATATTTCTGCAATTTTCTCATGCGATACTCTTTTTCCGGATTGATATTCAGACAAGTAAACAAAAAGGCATTTATAGTTATCCTTTGTCTTATACCGAAACATCATTACCCCATCTGCTCCAGACATCAGTTCCGCAGTTTTCATTTCCGCACTATCCGGCGATACTTCTTCTATGAAATTTCGGGGTTGTCTCATCTTTTTACACGCTATAACAGCGATTACAGTGATAAGTCCTGTCAGAATAATACAAAGTGCTACAATGATTCGTCGCAGAAATTTCTGTTTATTCTTTCCTTCCTTTGACACCTGCAATAGCGTTTCATCAGACTTTTCTCTTACACTATCTTCGCTGATATCTTCACCGGCTAAAAACTCATTGACGCTGATTTCCAATATTTCACACAGTTCCATATATACTGAAACGTCTGGAAGGCAAATTCCACGTTCCCATTTTGAAACAGACTTATCACTCCTCCCGAGCTTATCTGCAAGCTGTCTCTGTGTCAGCCTAGCTCTTTTTCTTTTTTCTGCGATATATCTTCCAATCTTAGCAATATCCATAGGTCATTCCTCCTTTCATCATGACAATCTTATATTATCACAGCAAAAAAGTACACCTCTCAAAGGTAGAATTGCCACATTTACTGCCTATATCCAATCACAGCCACAACTTTTCCATTCTCTGCCTCTATGTTTGATAGTCACGATATTATATCTGTACGGCTTGTATTTCTGTATTCGCTCGGTGTAACTTTGTATCGTTCCTTAAATACCCTATTGAATGTTCTCTGACTTTCAAATCCGCTATCATAGCATATATTTGTAATGGCATCATTGGTATTTTCCAAGCGATGGCAAGCATAATTTAGTCTTGCATCATTCAGATATTGATTGAAATTACGATGGAATGTTTTGGAGAATGTTCGTGATAAAACATACTTGCTCACTCCCAAATCTCTTGCCATATCATCTAACGAGAAATTCTTTCTAAAATTACCAGACACGTACGATACTGCCTGATAGACAAGATCTTTACTTCCCACATCTCCTTTCTCGACCAGTTTCAGCTTTCCAATGCATCTTGCAATCAAAATCTGCATGTATGCCTGTATAACTGCTATATCCATGTGGTCTGTATCTAAGATGGCATTAATTGCCCGGTATACTTCCGGCTCCACCATTTCTGCCTTTATGATTGGGTAATCCGGTGCCATCGTCTGTATAATATCAGCATATTTCCCAATCGCAAATGGTGGAGAAATAATGTAAACCGCCTTATTCACTCCCGAAGAGAAAACCTGATAATGATGGATAATATCAGGAAATACAAAACCAATATCTCCCTTTTCCATGTGGTATAACTCTTGTCCAACTCCCAGCTCCAGTGTTCCATTTGTCACACATACGATCTCCAATGCATTATGTAAATGCGGAGCAACATGCTTCGATTTTCTTTTTAAAGCTAATATTTCTTCTTTTGTATCAACAAATGATAAATGCATTGGTTACGCCCCCTTTGCAAGATTTGTCTACTTTTCCTTTCGATTTGGCAGGCAATCACATTGTATTTATTCTATAATCAGCTTGTAAATAAGGAAAGGAGGTACGCATTATGAACAAGTTTAAGAATTATATGAACAACCTTTTAGTATTCTACGCTGATTACTTTGAACATGTATATCATGCATAAAATACTAAAAGGACTACTTTGTGAAAACTGAATACCTAGCTTGCACAAAAAGCATTGCCTTTCTCGAATGTTCAATTAGACAATGCTTTTCATTACATATAAACCTTAATACTCTGTTGCGTCTGTTACTTCATCAGACTTAATTCCCTTTTCAGCTTTCAATTTTTCATTTACAGCTTCCACGTTCATTCTGGAAAGAACAATCATAATTAACACATCAAGGATCAATGGCAACCATAAATACATAAACTGCATCATATCAAGTGCTGACTGCGGCTGTGTTGCATTTGTTCCGACATAACCACTAAGCTCTAATAACCAGCCACATACTGCAGTTCCGATTCCTCCACCAATCTTCACACCCAGTGATGTACAAGAATACATAGTTCCGTCAATTCTCTTTCCCTGTGTCAGATAAGTATACTCTGAACAAGAAGCAATCACTGCGTTCATATCTCCCTGCCATGGGCCCTGTCCAAGTGCTGCAAGGGCTGTAAATGCCAGCATAAGAGGAATACTTCCCATATATCCTGCTACAACAACCAACGCTCTACCAATAACGGCAATGATATATCCTCTGAGATTCAGCTTGTACATACCATTCCACTTGCCAACGAGTGTCGGAGTAAAGATAAGAGCTATAATAAGCGGGATATTCACCGCCCAGGCGAACTGACCAAAAAGATTCTTGTCCTTCAATACCCATGTCATGTAGTAGATACCAGCACCGATCATGGCACTATAAAGCTGCTGTAAAATATATGTTCCACAGATCATCATATAATACTTGTTCTTTACAAGAAGCTTAAATGCCTGAACCAGTCCATACTTTTCTTCATCTCCTTTTACTTCTCCATCGTTAAGCTCCTCCTCCGGAAGCTCTTTTACGGAGAGCGCTGAGATTGTATTTACAATCAGACCGATAATTGCATAGATGATTGCTACCGTTCTCCATGCTGCTGCATCTCCACCGCAGTAATCAACAAATTTTACGGTTACAGACTGGATCAAAAGGCTTGTAGAAAATGCGAAGATGAAACGATAAGATCCCATCTGCACACGCTCTTTACTGTTCTTCGTAATCAAAGAAGTAAGTGCAGAATACGCAATATTATTTGCTGTATAGAACACACCATTTAACAATGTATATGCAATAAAGAACCATGCATATTTTGCTGTATTTCCCCAGCTTGTAGGAACCGCAAAACAACATACCAGTGTAATCGCACATCCAATGTAGCCGTAAAGCATCCACGGTTTCGCCTTACCCATCTTGCTGTGTGTCTTGTCAATCATCGAGCCAAAGAAAATGTCTGTAAATCCGTCAAACAGTTTGGAAACTGCGATCAACGTACCTACTATACCTGCTGCAAGTCCGACTGAATCCGTCAGATAAATCATCACAAAGGACGTTAAAAATGCATATACTACATTTCCTGCTATATCGCCGGATCCGTATCCAACTTTGTTATACCATTTTAAATACTTTTTTTCTTCCATAGAATCACTCCTCATCTTAATCATGTTTAGAATTTCATGTGTCAAACAGTCTGATGCCTATATTATTCTAAATGCTTTTACTTTTGTTCTCTTGTATCCCGAATATCCCCGTATGTCCGGACTTATACGTCGATATTCGAGAAACGAGTTATATCATTATCCTTTCACATACGGAACCAGTGTAAACCGGAACCGGAATAATCTATCATCAAATCTGTATGCTTCTAACACGTCTGGTCCGCAGCTGTTAGAGCCTATTCCATTCTGTGCATAATCAAGACAGAATACCGTACTGTCCGATTCTATCAATTCATAGTTATGTGCCTTTTCTTCCAGCTCCTCCTGTGTATAGAAGGACGCATTGAATGAAAATGTATCTTCCTCTGCAACGGCAGTGATACCGTACTGGCTGTTGCCAAGCTCCACATAATCGCAGTCGTAGTGACTTCCGTTTTCCTGTGGGCGGATATAGTCCTCATGCATATCGGAAACCTTCAGACGATACAATCCGTGGCTTGCTGCTCTATGCTTGTCCCGGTAGCTTTCCTGCGGTCCCATACCGAAGAACCCTGCATCTGTAAGCTTCTTATCTAAGAACATCCGCACACCAAATCTTGGTAGATCCGGGAACTCCTCATCCTTTTTCACTGCGATATCCGCTCCAATTCTTCCGGCTGCGTCAATCGTCCAAGTGATTGTCACATCCATAATTTTCTGCACGGTTGCTGCCACGACCGAAGCCTGACTTGTCACAGTTACTCCGTGCTTTCCCTGAATCACCTCTGACTTGTATGCTCTTGTATAGGCTTCGTTGTAGTGGGCTTTCTTCCACTCTGCCTTGATATACATATCGTTATCCGTCGGTGCTCTCCAGATGTTCAGTTCCATCGGATGATTCATATATTCTCTGCCTGCAAATGTCAGGCTGTCAAAAAGTGCTGTCCGCTTGTTGACCGTATAGGAGAAATCCCGTCCCTTTATGATGATCTCTGTATCATTTTCCTGTACCTGAATACCCGTATCAGGCACTTCCTTTGTAAGCCAGCCTACTGCCTGCTGATTCTTTGCACCCTTACTGCTTACATCTATCTCGTCAAAGCCTAAGACATACGCCTTGGAAAGAAGCGGAATGTCCTTCTTCAGCTTATAGAACAGCTTCAGATATACCTTTCCATTCTCCGGAATTGAAAGCTTTAAGGTCGTGCTTCCATCACAATGCGGTAATACGGATACTTCAGAAAGCTTCCCCTTTCCGATCACAAGTCCATCCTGTGACAGCTCGTAAGTAATCTCAACATAATCCTTCAAATCATCGAAATCCATATAGTTGTGAAGCACTAATTCTCCACTTGCTGCATCATACGATACTACTCTTGCCGGGCGGTATACGTTCTTGTACTCCAAAAGTCCGGTGTGTATCCTTCTGTCCGGATATACCAGACCATCCATACAGAAGTTGCTGTCATGGATTACTTCGCCATGATCGCCGCCATAGGCATAGATCGTCTTGCCATTTTCGGCTACACCATGGGCGATTGCATGATCGCACCACTCCCATACGAAACCACCGCACATCTTATCCTCTGCCTGTATCATCTGGAAATAATCTTCAAAATCTCCGGGACCATTTCCCATACTGTGGCAGTATTCCACCAGAAGAAATGGTTTGCTGCCATCCTTTTCCAAATATTCCTCTATCTCAGTAAGTGCCGGATACATACGGCTGTATAAGTCAAGATTCCCGTAATCATAGGTTACATCGTAATTGCGGTATCTGGCACTCTCATACTGCGTGATACGTTCCGGGTCAAATCCCTTTGTCCATGCCAGTGCCTTCTCAAAGTTGCAGCCATAAGCGCTTTCATTTCCCATAGACCACATCACGATACAAAACCGGTTCTTGTCACGCTCCACCATCAGCTTCACACGGTCAACAATCGCAGCTTCCCATACCGGATCATCTGCTATCTTCTCATTCCAACGCTTAAAGCGGTTGTAATCCGTATCCTCTTTTCGATACAGCATAAATGGTCCGTGTGCTTCGATATCTGCCTCGTCAATCACCATAAATCCATAGCGGTCGCACATTTCATAGAAAAATGGTGCATTTGGATAATGGCTGGAACGAATGGCATTGAAGTTGTGCTGCTTCATCAGGGTAAGGTCTGTCTTGATCTGCTCCATGCTAATTGTAAATCCGGTGACCGGATCGGAGTCATGGCGGTTCACACCACGGAATTTAATCTTCTGTCCATTTAAGTAGATTACCTGATTCTTGATCTCGATCTTGCGGAGTGCTATATGGTCTACGATTACCTCCTGCTCCGTCTCCAGAATAATCGTATACAGATACGGATTCTCTGTATTCCAGAGTGTATAATCTACAATCTCAAAAATCGATTCTCCACTCTCGGAAATAACACCCTCGGAAACAACTGCTCCATTCTTATCCTCGAGCTTTACCCGAACCTCTGTCGGCTCGTAAAATGCTGCTGTAAGATTTATCCTTGCAATGTCTGAATCTAATTGTGTTGTAATGCGATAATCACGTATTCCCTTTTCCGGACGTTTTAAGAGATACACATCACGGAAGATTCCGCTCATACGGAACTTGTCCTGATCTTCAAGGTACGAACCGTCGCACCACTTCATCACAAGCACGGAAATCCGGTTCTCTCCTTCCCGCAATACGTCTGTCACATCAAACTCACTGGTCATGTGGCTCACCTGACTGTAGCCTACATAGGTGCCGTTTAACCATACATAAAAGCAGCTATCCACACCTTCAAAGTTAAGATATGCCTTTGGTGCTGCAGCATCCTTTGCATAGTCAAAGGTATGCACATAAGCTCCACATGGAATATCCTGTGGCACATATGGCGGATCAAACGGAAATGGATAACGGATATTTGTGTATTGGTGTGTATCATAACCTGCCATCTGCCATACACTCGGAACTTTGATCTCGTCAAAGCCCTCAACCGAATAACCATCCTCATAAAAGGCATCCTTCATATCATAGATGCTGTCAAAATACTGAAACTTCCATGTACCATTCAAAAGCTGCATTCTGTCTGACAGCTCTCTGTGCTCTACCAGGTCATCCATCCGCTTGGAAGCCGGCATGTAATAAGCTCTCGCCGGCATCGTATTGTCATGTAATACACTTAAGTCCTCATAGTAACGTGGCACGATCATAAATAATCCTCCTTCATTCATACAGTTTATACACTTTTTTGTTGCTTGTACCCCTGCTAACAGTTTTCTCCTTACTGTCTGCTTTTTTTCCTTCTCGCTTTTGTTAGATTTATATTACCTTAATCCATTTCTTATGTCTATAAACTAGAATGGACAAAATATGCACAAAATGATACAATAATCCCATCAAGCAGAAAAGTGGACGAACTGCTTGTAGCATCGGACACTTTTCTATTTGATGGGTAAACAGTCATAAGCACGCAGGACGATAGTCCGGAGTGCGCATGGCTGGCACGATTTCGAGAGTTCGAAGAACGAAGAAATCGTGATTATTGTATCGAGTGAAAGGAGTGCTGCCCTATGTACATGAACACCGGTTATTTGAAACATTCACATATGGATTTTAAGGATAAAAGCCGACCACTGATTGTCGGTAGCTGCGGAATCTATCGTTTGTCTGAGCACCCAAAGATGCCAACCTATCGCCCAAGAGGACGTGTTGATTTTCAGATTATATATATTGCAGCCGGATGCGGACATTTTCATTTTGATACTGTTGATAACGAAACAATTGTTCCCGCTGGTAACATTGTCATATTCCGTCCAAAAGAGCTTCAGAAATATGAATACTATGGGGAAGATAAGACAGAAGTCTACTGGATTCATTTTACTGGAAGTGATGTAAAAAATATCCTAAGAAAATATGGTTTCCCAGATAACGAGAGAATATTCCCGGTTGGTACATCCATGGAATATGAGCGTATATTTAAGAGAATTATTATAGAATTACAACGTTGTCAGGATAACTACGAAGAAATGCTCACATTATTGCTCCGTCATCTTCTGATCATATTCCAACGTGAGCTTACCAGAGAGCAAGTTTTAAAAAATGAATATCTCGACCACGAGATGGATACCGCCATGACATATTTTAACGAAAATTATAACCGTGATATCAATATAGAAGAGTATGCGACATCCAAGGGGATGAGCGTCAGTTGGTTCATACGAAGCTTCAAGAAGTTCACGGGTTCTACTCCTATGCAGTTTATTGTTGCGCTCCGTGTCAACAACGCACAGGTCTTGCTTGAGACAACCAACTATTCCATCAATGAAATATCTAAGATTGTAGGCTACGATAACCAGCTCTATTTCAGCCGATTATTTCATAAGCTGAAGGGATTTTCTCCGAGGGAATATCGGAAAACCAGAAAGTCGGAAATATAAAACTAAAGCCCATCTATAATAGGAATAACTACTATTATGGAGCTGTTGGTTCTGTAGGCATGATAAGTTTCTTATTTTTCTCATTATGTATGGGACTTTCCTCCGGCATAGGCGTAATCGTTTCTAACTGTTTTGGTGCAAAAAAGAAGAAGAAGTGAAAACTGCGATTGCTAACTCCATATATGTGATGAGTGGAGGGTGCAGACATTTTCTTGGACTATATAAGTGACCAATCCAAGTCTATGTCTGTACTCTATAGGACTCAAATATCCTAATGATTTTTTACATTTTCTCCATCCGATAAAATGCGCCTTTTTTCTCTAGCAATTCTTCGTAAGAGCCACATTCCAGAACATTTCCTTTTTCAATCACAGCAATCCGGTCAGCATTGCGAATGGTAGACAGACGGTGGGCTACGATCAGTGTGGTACGTCCTTTCACAAGTTTCTGGATTGAATCCTGAATCTTCTTTTCAGAGATGCTGTCAAGCGCAGAAGTTGCCTCATCCAGAATCAGGATCTTCGGATTCCGTAAAAATGCACGGGCAATGGAGATGCGCTGCCGTTGTCCGCCGGAAAGATTTTCCCCATGTTCTGTGATCATCGTGTCCAGACCATCAGGCAGTTTCTGGACAACTTCTTCCAGGTTGGCTGCACGTATGACATTCCATAACTGTTCCTCGGAGATAGATTCAGATCCATAGGTGATATTCTCGCGGAGAGTTCCGGTGAAGAGAATGGACTGTTGTGGAACGACGGCAATCTGCTTTCGGTAGCTGTGCAGATCCAGTTCCATCAGGTCATTTCCATCAACCAATACCTGTCCGCTGTCAGCTTTCAGGAAACCGATGGCAAGATTGAGGATTGTTGTTTTTCCAGAGCCGGAACCACCGGCAAAGGCAACTGTTTCCCCCGGCTGAATCTTGAAGTTCAGATGACTTAATACCGGTTTTTCATTGCCTTTATAAGTAAAAGATACATCCTGAAATGTAATCTCACCTTTCAGATCAACTACTTTTTTCTTCCTACAGTTGTCCTCAATATCATTTGCACAAAGCACATCACCAATCGATTCAACGGATTCCAGGCCTTTCGCAATGATTGGCAGCAAAGTCACAATACTTGCAATCTGAGCGACGATGCTGGAAAAATAAGTCTGGTATAAGGTGATATCTCCGACACCGATGATTCCTTTCCATGCAATGTAGGCTGTAAATGCAAGACAGAATACCTGAAAGATCTGAAATGCAACCCAGCTGATTGAAGAAAAGTATGTCTGAATCATATCAAGCTGAAGCCCTTTTTCAGCAACTTTACGAAGCTGTTCACTCATTTTACGGGCTTCCTGATCTTCCAGAGCGTGAGCTTTAGTTACAGGAATCATTTCAACCATTTCCATTACTTTTGCAGAAGTTTCTTCCATTTCTTTACGGAAAGCACGGTTATGGTTTTTGATTTTTCCTTTAAAACCAACAATGATCAAAACAGAAACCGGTATCGTGCAGAGGAAGAAAAGAAATACGATCCGACTTTTGAAGATGACCACTCCGAAGGATACACCAATGTTCAGAATGATAGTCAAAAGAGAGATAAAAATCTGAGATGCAAGATTTTGTATCTGTTCTACATCTCGCATGATCTTCGACTGAAGCCTTCCGGACTGCATTTCCTTGTGATAGGTAATCGACAATTGCTGAAGCTTGCAGACTAGGGCTTCTCGCAGTTCTTTCTCTACTGTTCGTACCGTTTTAGCATAGAGCCAGGTATGGATGTAGTTGGTTGGTATGTTCTGTACCAGAAATGCAATCATAAGGATGGTATTCAGAATCAGAATTTTGGTAATATTCCCGTTGTGGTCTGTCACTGCATTGATAATATTAGCTGTGACGATTGGAAGAACCCAGGTTGGGGAATGCTTGATAATGAAAAAGAAAATGGAACCAACCAGCGCGCCATAGTGTCCCTTGAAAAGAGAAAGAAGCGTGCGCAGGTTATTTTTTCTGTTCCGGCTGAAGATGTGCATCATGGCAGCTTCTTCCTGCCAGAGATCCTGTTCTGAAGTTTGTTGTATGTTATTTTCTTGTGTCTCTCCCATAGTAGTCTTTAATAACCTCCTGTATCGGTTTGTTGCAGATTTCGTAGCTGGTATCTCTTGATGCAATACTTCTGGACGGAAGAACCGGAGCCCATTCCCACATGGCAAAACCATTGACCCATGAGCGCTTTGCACAGGCCTCAAACATAGCACGATACCAGTCTGGCTGTTCCTCCAGACGTAAATCTCCCTGAATTGCCCAGTTGTTAGGCACCAGTGAGGATCCTTTTCTGGACATGCATCCTGCTTCGGCGAAGAAAAATGGTTTCTTGAATTTCTGAACGACTTTTTCAATACGGTCAAGTTCCTGTTCCCACTGATCAATCGGATAATATCCGCTGGAAGAAATCATGTCGACACAGTCCCACCAGGTTACATTTTCTTCCTGATATTTATCGGTATTATAGGAAACAGGTCCGTGGTAATAGTTTCGGATCGCAGCGATTACGTTTCTCCATTCTTCACTGCGGTGTTCCGTCATTACCATCTCACATCCTGCAATAAAAAGATCACATTGTTCGGCTTCTGCAATTTTGGCATAGTGTGTCTGGAATTCTGTGTAAGAGGCAAACCAGTTTTCCCATTTCGGTTCACATGGAACATCTTTTTCAAAGAAACTGATGTAAGCACGCCAGACACCATTTTTACAATTAACGGTAGGTTTCAAGGCAACACGGATGCGCTTGCTTTTTGCATAGCGGATCATATTGATTAATTCTTCATCTGAGAATGTGGCACTGGAAGTGTAACAGATCTCTTCTGAGTGTGCGTGGTCCTGCAGCCCTACAGGAGCAAGGATTACGAAATCAGCAGCAGTGTGTTCTATCATATAATCAAAACTGTCACGGGCAGTCTGTGTAGAAAGAGAACCACGTTTGTGAAATGGGGCAAATGTAATTCCTTTAATATATCCAAGTTGATTTTGAATTTTCATTTTGGTAAAAACCTCCTGTCTTTCGAATTATATAGTTCTATTTTCTGCTGGAAGTATATCATGTAGAAAAAAGATATGATATAATGAATCTATTACAAAATTGTAAAAATCTATGATGGAGATAATCTGTGAAACCTTATTTTGAATGTTTAGACAAATTAAACAAACCATATGAAGCCTTTTTATTTGATGCACAGACATCTGAGATGTTCCCAATTCTTCCACATTGGCATTATTTTGTGGAGATTCTTTACATGGTGGAGGGAAAGGCGTATGTAGAGGCAGGAGAAGAGAATTATGTATTGGAACCGGGAGATCTGATCGTATTTTATCCACAGATGGCTCATGCAATTTATTCAACAGGACAGCTTCCAATCCGTTACTATGTCCTGAAATTCGATCCTGCACATCTGAATATATCCGGTTCGGCACTTCCATCGATTTCGAGTCTGATCGCCATGGCCGCAGTGGAGCAGAAGCTATCGGTTTATTTTTCGAAAGAGAAATTTAATCAGGAAAAAATGAAGCAGCTGATTCAGGGATCAGTGAAGACGTTAGAAGAAAAGCAATTTGGTTATGACATTATTATGCATTCTAATTATTGTCTTCTTATGGCAGAAATTCTTCGTGTCTGGAAGCAGGAAGGCTTTCAGATAAAAAAAAGGAAAAAGGAAACTGTATTAAGCGAAAAATTTACAGAGGTATCTGAGTACATTTCACAGCACTACCAGGAAGATCTCTCGGTGGCGGAGCTGGCAGAAAAATTTCATATGAGTTATTCGTATTTTGCCGCAATATTCAAGGAGTACTATGGACAGACCTGCAAGGAGATGATTCTCACGGTAAGACTGCAAAAAGCGGAGGACTTATTGCAATTCACAGATTTTGACCTAACTTATATCAGCCAGGAGACTGGATTTTGTGACTGCAGCCATTTTATCAAGGCGTTTAAACAGAAGTATGGAGTGACACCGAGGAAGTATAGGATGAAGGAGAAAAGTTTTGATTTTGTATCACGGAAGTAAAGAAATTGCAGAGGGATTATTACCTTCGTTTGCACCAAGATATACCTTAATATTCATATTTTTCCTCTTTTCAAAAATGGGCAATTCCAATTGGAATTGCCCATTCATCGTACTAATCATACAATTTTTTCTTACTTACACCGATTTCTGCATCAAATGATGTAATTTTGATGTAAATCGCTGTTTTTCATTTTTATCAAATGAAGTATGTCCCGTCTATTTGGTAAAACGGTACATCTTTACATCATCTTAATAGAGCTTCGCACCTGCCGGAATGTGGTCATCTACCATCAGAAGATGAAGCTTTTCTTCGCCTT
>OGQO01000113.1_pt1 | contig 82652 bp, 58 predicted proteins | sample 1553241 | NCBI WGS metagenome assembly OGQO01 (sample SAMEA2579933, study PRJEB22360) | human gut metagenome | biome: human gut; feature: human-associated habitat; material: faeces | place: Denmark | collected 2008/2010
GAAAGATACTGCTACGATAGCTACGGCCATCAAAACTAATTTTTTCATTTTCTTTACTTTTAAAACGTAATACAATCAATTGCTTTATTAAAACGTTGCAAAGGTATGTACTTTTTGAATATGTTGTTCTCGAAACCCCAACTTTTTTTATATTTTTTTTGGAGCTTCGGCTGTTTTTATCCCTATCTATATGTTTTACAACATATTAATCTTCGGCAATGCTGTTGTATAAGTATCTCTTGATACTTCTTTTGGGCGTTTTCTCAAATTCAGTCGGATAAAGTTGGATTTGGCTTACTTTTTCGTAGGCTGCCACGCTGTTATTCAGATTTTTGAGATTCTCATCCATGATGGTTTTAAGGTTATCCGGCTGGTTTAGTCCCAAGGAATCCAGGGCTTCATAGTCGGCATAAACCAGCGCTACCAGTCTTTTATTCCGTTCGATGACAAGACTTTCCAGGACGAAAGGCATGTTGTTGAGCCGTGCTTCTATCTCTTCGGGGAAGATATTCTGTCCACTGGAACTGAGAATCATGGTCTTGCTGCGTCCGCGTATGTATAGGTTGTTGTCGTCGTCCAGTGTACCCAAGTCGCCGGTGCGAAGCCATCCGTCTTCGGTGAAGACTTCTTTGGTGGCTTCGGGGTTTTTGTAATAACCCGTCATCACGTTCTCGCCACGTACTTGTATTTCGCCGAGTTTGTCGTCCGGGTTTTCCTTGCAGATACGGGCTTCCATGATGTCGAGTACCCGTCCGGAGGAAGTCGGGACGAATTCATTCCAGGGAGCATAGCTGATGAGAGGGGCACATTCAGTCATGCCGTAGCCGATGGTGAAGGGGAACTTGATGCGGTGGAAGAATTCTTCCACTTCCGGGTTCATGGCTGCGCCTCCTATGATGACTTCCTTGAAACGTCCGCCCAGTGCGTCAATCAGTTTCTTGCGGATTTGCCCGTATATCTGTCCGTCGAGCAAGGGAATGCTGAGCGCCCATTTCATGGTCTTTTTGTTGATGATGGGCTGTATGACATTCTTGTATATCTTTTCAATGACAAGGGGGACGGTGATAATCAGGTTGGGTTTCACTTCCTCGAAAGCTTTCATCAGAATCTTTGGGGAAGGCACTTTTCCCAACAGTGTGACGTGTGTGCCGACGGCCGTGGCGGTAAGGAAATCGAATGCGCAGCCGTATGCATGTGCCAAAGGCAGGAAAGAGAGCACTTTGTCCCCTTTCTTCAGCAGCTCGGTACGTATGCCGAAGGTGACGTTGCCGGCCAGGTTGTTTCCCGTCAGCATGACGCCCTTACTGAATCCGGTGGTGCCCGAGGTATAATTCAGCAGCATGACCTTGTCGTTGGAAAGGTCCGTGTAAACGATGTCTTCCTTACGGAACCCGTTCGGGTAGGTCGCTTCCATCTCATCGCCCAGATGCTTGAGGAAACGCTGGATGGTTTCGCCGTCCCGCTGATACAGACAGCGGAAGTCGCTCAGCGAGAACACACCGCGAAGTCCAGTAAGCCGTTCTTCTTCCAGATGTTCCCAAATGGCATCGCTGGTGAAGAGGAACGTTGATTCGGAGTGGTTTACGATATGATGGACATCATTGGGGTTGAAGTCTTGCAGAATGGGGACTACGATACCACCGTAGGTGATGGTGGCCATATAGGCGATGCACCAGCGGGCATTGTTCTTGCCGATGACGGCTATCTTGTCGCCGCGGCGCAGTTGGCAGTACTTGAAAATAAGATGCAGTCTGGCTATTTCTTGTGCCACTTCGCCATAAGTATAGCTCTCGTTTTCTCCATAGTTGGTATAGCAGGGGAGGTCCCAATTCTCGCGGAAACTATGCTCGTATAGTTTGATAAAGTTCTCTTGTATCATTGCACAAATTTTAGTTGAGTGTGCAAAAGTAGGAAAAATAGATTAATAATGTATATATTTGCAGCATAAATGTGTTTATAAGCTCATGATAGATACCAATATATTTCAAGATAAGACGGCGGTTTACTATACGTTGGGGTGCAAACTGAACTTCTCGGAGACCTCTACTATCGGTAAAATTTTGCGGGAAGCGGGCGTACGTACGGCGCGCAAGGGTGAGAAAGCGGATATTTGTGTAGTGAATACCTGCTCGGTGACGGAAGTGGCGGACAAGAAGTGCCGCCAGGCCATCCACAAACTGGTGAAGCAACATCCGGGTGCATTTGTCGTGGTGACCGGTTGCTATGCCCAGCTGAAACCGGAGACGGTGGCAAAGATAGAAGGTGTGGACGTCGTGCTGGGAGCCGAGCAGAAGAAGGACCTGCTCCACTACCTGGGCAATCTGCAGAAGCACGAGACCGGCGAGGCCTACACTTCCGCTTTGAAGGATATACGTTCGTTTGCCCCGTCTTGTTCGCGTGGCGACCGGACACGCTTCTTCCTGAAAGTGCAGGACGGCTGCGATTATTATTGTTCCTATTGCACCATTCCCTTTGCCCGCGGACGTAGCCGTAACGGCAGCATTGCTTCTATGGTGGAGCAGGCCAGCCAGGCGGCTGCCGAAGGTGGAAAGGAAATTGTATTGACCGGCGTCAATATCGGAGACTTCGGCAAGTCTACCGGTGAGACTTTCTTCGACTTGGTGAAGGCGCTGGACGAGGTGGAAGGCATTGAGCGTTACCGCATATCCTCCATCGAGCCGAATCTGCTGACAGATGAAATCATAGAATACGTGTCCCGTTCCCGGCGTTTCATGCCTCATTTCCATATACCGCTGCAGTCGGGCAGTGACGAGGTGCTGAAGCTGATGCGACGCCGTTACGATACCGCCTTGTTTGCCTCGAAGATAAAGAAGATAAAGGAAGTGATGCCCGATTCCTTTATAGGGGTAGACGTGATTGTGGGTACCCGTGGAGAGACGGAGGAGTATTTCGGGCAGGCTTATGAGTTTATCAAGAGCCTGGACGTGACGCAGCTCCATGTCTTCAGCTATTCGGAGCGTCCCGGCACGCAAGCCTTGAAGATAGACCACGTGGTGGCACCCGAAGAAAAGCACCGCAGGAGCCAGCAATTGCTGGAGCTTTCGGACGAAAAGACCCGTGCTTTTTATGCGCGCCATATCGGGCAGACGATGCCGGTGTTGCTGGAACGTCCCAAACCCGGACTGCCGATGCACGGCTTCACTCCCAATTATATCCGTGTGGAAGTCCCTCATGATGCTGCCTTGGACAACCAGCTCGTGTCTGTGCGCCTGGGCGATTTCAATGCCGACGGCACCGCACTCTTGGGAGCAATGGAATGAGGAATGCCGCCTTTGCAACAAATAACTCATAACTTATAACTCATAACTGACGAAGTGAAATCAAAAATTGTCTATTGGCTGACTTATGCGGGCATGTGGCTTGTGGCACTTCTGCCTTTCCGGGCGCTTTATGCATTGTCTGACGGGCTGTACTTCCTGATGCGCCACGTCGTGCATTATCGGAAGAAAGTCGTTCGCCGCAACCTTCGCAATTCCTTTCCGGAGAAGTCGGAAACCGAATTGATGGAGATAGAGCGCAAGTTCTACCATTATATCTGCGACTATATGCTGGAAGAGGTGAAGATGCTGCGCATGTCTTTCGAGGAGCTCTGCCGCCGGATGAAGTATGATAATAAGGAAGAATACCTTGCCATGATAGAGAAGCATGGAGGCATTGTACTGTTGATTCCCCATTATGCCAATTTTGAGTGGATTATAGGCATGGGGGCCATCATGCATCCGGGCGACATCCCGGTGCAGGTGTACAAACCGCTAAGCAATAAGTATCTGGACGAGATGTTTAAGCATATCCGTGCCCGGTTCGGAGGATACAATGTGGCGAAACATTCCACGGCACGCGAAGTGATAAAGCTTCGCCGTGAAGGCAGGCGGATAGCCATCGGCCTGATTACAGACCAGTCGCCCAACCGCAGCGAGGCCCATTATTGGACCACTTTCTTGAATCAGGACACCGTGTTCATGGATGGCGCCGAGCGCATTGCCAAGCTGATGGACTTCCCCGTCTTTTATTGTGAATTGGAACGGACATCCAGGGGATATTGCAAAGTGCTCTTCGATTTGGTTACCGAAACTCCCAAGCAGACGGCGGATGGCGAGATAACCGAGTGCTTCGCCCGTCGTCTGGAGCAGACCATCCGGCGCGAACCGGCTTATTGGTTCTGGTCTCATAAACGCTGGAAAAATAAACGAAAAGAATCTGTGCAACATGGATAAGATTGCTGTTGTCATATTGAATTGGAACGGATGTGATATGCTCCGTTCCTTCCTTCCCTCTGTTGTGCGTTTTTCGGAGGTGGATGGTGCTGTGGTGTATGTGGCGGACAATGGCTCTACGGATGCTTCCGTGGCAATGCTCCGTCGCGAGTTTCCTTCTGTGCACTTGATTCTGCTGGAAGAGAACCACGGTTTTGCCGACGGATACAATCTGGCATTGAAGCAGGTGGAGGCAGAATATGTAGTGCTGCTCAACTCCGATGTAGAGGTCACCGAGCACTGGCTTGTCCCGTTGGCAGAGTATATGGATGCCTATCCGGAGACGGCCGCTTGCCAGCCGAAGATACGCAGTTGGCGTAACAAGGGGCAGTTTGAATATGCCGGAGCTGCGGGAGGTTTCATCGACCGCTATGGCTATCCCTTCTGCCGCGGCCGTATTATGGGCGTGGTAGAAGAGGACAAGGGGCAATACGACACGGTGATACCCATTTTCTGGGCTACGGGGGCGGCTCTGTTCATCCGTCTGGCAGACTACCGGGAAGCGGGTGGGCTGGACGGACGTTTTTTTGCCCACATGGAGGAGATAGATTTATGTTGGCGGCTTCGTGCCCGTGGCAGACAGTTGGCATGTATACCGCAGAGTGTGGTATTTCATGTGGGAGGGGCCACTTTGAAGAAGGAGAATCCGCGCAAGACCTTCCTCAATTTTCGTAATAACCTTGTCATGCTTTATAAGAATCTGCCGCAAGAGGACTTGGCGTCCGTGATGCGTGTACGTGCGGTGCTCGATTATGTGGCTGCGTTCAGTTTCATGCTGAAAGGCCAGTTACCCAATGCTTTGGCCGTATTCCGTGCGCGCCGTGCCTACCACTCCCTCCGCACTTCATTGGCAGCGTCCCGCAAAGAGAATCTGAAAAAAACTACGCTTGCCGTAATACCGGAACGGACAAAAAGCAGTATATTGGCGCAGTTTTATCTGCATGGAAAGAAATTCTTTTCCCAATTGTAGGAACTGTTGCCTTTTATAATTGTTCAATCTATTAAAGGTTTTGAATTATGGAAAAACTAGTTAGAAAAATCGGATTAGTGGCACACGACGCCATGAAGAAAGACCTCATCGAGTGGGTACTGTGGAACTCGGAATTGCTGATGGGGCATAAATTCTATTGTACGGGCACCACGGGTACCCTTATCCTCGAAGCCCTCCGGGAGAAACATCCTGATGTGGAGTGGGATTTCACTATCCTTAAATCCGGTCCTTTGGGCGGTGACCAGCAGATGGGCTCGCGCATTGTGGACGGAGAGATTGACTATCTTTTCTTTTTCACCGACCCGATGACCCTTCAGCCGCACGATACGGATGTGAAGGCGTTGACCCGCCTTGCCGGTGTGGAGAACATCGTGTTCTGCTGCAACCGCAGTACGGCAGACCATATCATTTCCAGCCCGTTGTTTGTCGACCCGACGTATGAACGCACTGTTCCCGATTACAGCAACTACACCAAGCGGTTTGCAAATAAGCCGGTGGTGGCCGAAGCGGTGGAATCGGCAAAGAAGCGGAAACGGCAAAAATAAGGATGAAACTCGGTTCTACTGGGCATTCTTAATCTATCGCTACCCTTCGTTCATGGACAGCCCACACTGGTGCGATAGCCCACCCTTGCCGTTTGAAGTCATAGAGTTGCACAATAATGGTGTTGGTGAATCTGCCCATTCTATGTCGTTGAGGTATTGGTAGGGGAAGCGGAACTCTGTGAGGTTTATTTTCAATAGTTCATTCCTTCTGAAGTCTGCATAGTTGTATGGGTTTGTAAAGTCGTAAGGGGTGGGCAGGTAGAGGGCATTTCTCCAATGAAACTCGGAGCTGTATTTGATAGCAAGCGGCCGGTAGCAGGAAGAGAGCGACGATGGGGAGTAATGCCAGTCGTTGTATAGCGTTTCTCATTGACTTTTTGTTGATGATGGGGCAAAGGTACGGAATATTGGTATCAATGGTTGTATTCTACGGCAGAAAAGTTGCTGCATGCTCACTGCAGAACTTCTGTATACATTTTGCAGTGCTACTGCATATCTGTTGCAGCGTCACTGCAAAGCTATTGCAGTACTACTGCAAATATATGTGCAGCGCCACTGCAAAAAGCATGCAGTGTCTTTGCAGTGGGAAGTGTCTGTGTATCAATAGTGAATGGGGTGATTCGGCAATTTGTCATTCTCCGCGGCGTTGGCATATTTCCACTCCTGCAGCCTCTATATCCGCGCCCATCGGTGGATTGCGCTTTGCCAGCTTGAGGGTTATTTCCTCTATCTGTGGGAAGTCGTGGAACAATCGGTTTATAATTCGCCCGCATACATGTTCCAATAGTTTGGAAGGAATGTCCATCTCTGCCTTCACAGCTGTATGTACATCGGCATAGCTCACGGTGTCGGCTACGTCGTCCGTTTCTGCCGCACGCCGGATATCAACTTGCAGGCGCAGGCTGACGGTAAACTCATTGCCTACCACGGTTTCTTGTTCACCCACGCCGTGATGGGCGAAGAAGCGAAGCGTGTCAAGGAAAATATAACTGGTCATTACTTGTAGATTGTTTTCTGCAAACTTACTGATATTTTGTGGTACGGGCAAATCAGTATCCGGTTATTACGATTCAGGTTGCGGATTGTATTCTGTAAAATATAAAAATAGCGCGAAATTGTTTTTTATAGAATACAATTATGTGAGGGCCGGAATGAACTTATCGAATTATTTTAGGCACGGAATTATACGGGTTATCACGGTTACTTTCAATATTATCCGTGATTGTCCATGTAATCCGTGCCTAAAATAATACTTTGCTAAGAATCCTTTCTTATCTTCCGGTGCTTTCTATCATGCTCCTTATTTTCTCGTTCAGGCTTTCTGCCTTCATCAGTTGTTCCAGTGTCAGGTGCATGCGCCAGCGCCAGTAGTGCCGCGGGTTGGCAGGAATATTGATGCGTTCTTCCTGCACGTTCGGGTTGCGCCATTTGCCGTCCATGGACATCCAGTCTTGCAGGGAGAGGATGCAGAGGATGGAGTTGCTATGGAGGTGATTACGAACCACTTCTTCGCAGAGCTCCGGCGTGGCCGTTGCCGGTGCGGCACCGTAGTGCCCGAGCATGGTGTTGTAGTAACGCTGCGTCTGTTGGAAGTCTTCTTCCCACCAGCCGCGCAGGGTAGACATGTCGTGCGTGGAGATGGTGCAGACCGAACGGTATGGATACCAGTCTGTGTGGCCGAATTCTTGTTTCGGGTCTTTCGGCATACGTTGTATCTCCAGGGAAAGGATACGCAGGTCGTTCATCACCCATGCCACGCAATCGGGAATCATGCCTAAGTCCTCACCGCATACCAGCATGCGCGTGGACTGTGTCAGTTGCGGCAGTTTCTTCATGGCTTGCTGTCCCCAGAAGTCGTTGTGGCGGTGATAGTAGTACTGGTCATACAGCCGGTTGAAGGCAGCCTTTTCCCAATCGTTCAGTGCGCGGTAGATGTAGTCGTGCTGCACGCCGATGCGCGGATGGTATTCGTGCGGATTGTTGCGGTCGGGCACGAACAGCACATCGCTGATAAGGGCGTAAAGCCCGTCACGAATCCAGATGCTGTCATCGTCCGTTTTTCCGGCAAAGTAGGCTTCCACCTTGCGCTGGGTGTCGAACTCGGGACGCATGCGGTAAACCTCCCACGTGTCTGTCGGCTCTATGAAGGTCTGCTTCACATAGTCTGTATGCGGGCCGAAGATTTGTCCGAGGAAGTACTCATGGATATAGGGCTTTAGGAAGAAGTCTTCGCGGAATGCCAGCCCGTAGCTTTCTATCTCCTCGCGCGTCATGGGCAGGGCGGGGACGAATTGTCCCAACAGCCCGTGTACGGCGTGCATCGGTATCTCCCAAATGCGGAAGAAGCCGAGGATATGGTCTATGCGGTAGGCATCGAAGTATTCTGCCATTTTGTGGAAACGCTTCATCCACCAGGCATAGCCGTCTTTCTCCATGACATCCCAGTTGTAGGTGGGAAAGCCCCAGTTCTGCCCGTTCACGGAGAAATCATCGGGCGGTGCGCCGGCTTGGCCGTTCAGGTTGAAGTAGTGGGGTTCCTTCCAGGCTTCCACACTGTTGCGGCTGATGCCGATGGGGATGTCGCCTTTCAGCACTACGCCGTTGGCGCGCGCATGCTCCGTGGCGGCAAGCAGTTGCCGGTGCAGGTTGAACTGGATGTAATAATAGATGGCTATGTGCGGATAGTCGGCGGAGTCCGGCCGGCACAATGTCTCTATCTCCTTGGCATCGTAGGTGGCATACTTGGGCCACTCGCGGAAATTCGGGGTCTTGTAGGCATCACGCAGGTAGCTGAAGACGGCATATGGCTGCAACCATTCCTTGTTGGCTTCGTAGAAATTACGGAAAGCATCCGATGCCAGCACCTTTTCCCCTTCCTGCTTGAAGATGAGGTGGAAGTATTCCCACTTTGTCTTGTTCACAGCTTCGTAGTCCACGGCGGGCAGGGCATTCAGTTCTTTCTGGCGTTTGTTGAATTCGGCCATCACCTTCTTGTCCTTCAAGCTGCCCAACTGCTTCAGGTCGGCGTACATGGGATGGAAGGCATAGATGGAGATGCTACTGTAAGGGTAGGAGTCTGTCCAGGTATGCGTCATGGTAGTGTCGTTGATGGGCAGAATCTGCACTGCCTTCTGATTGGTGGCAACTGCCCAGTCAATCATGCGCTTCAAGTCGCCGAAATCGCCTACACCGAAGCTTTTCTCGGAGCGTAGGGAGAATACGGGTACGGCTACTCCGGAACCTTTCCATGCAGGAAGATTGAAGTATACATAACGGTCGCCGACAGCCAGCGTTTCGTTGGCGGCTATCTGCGGGTCGGCCATATAACGGTTGGGATTGTTCTCCCAGGCCACGGCACGGCGCTCTTTCTTGTTGTAAAGGACGAATTTATACTCCAGCGGGAAGCTGATTTTACCGGCATCCACTTCTACCTGCCATTCGGGGAAGTCGATGTCGCTCATAAGGGCAGCTTTGTCCGGGTTCCAGTCACCCAGCGCCTTCTGGTTTCCGCAGAGTGCCAGGCAATGGTCGCTGTCTATGCAGGGGGCGTACGCCTTTATCAGCAACCCCTTTTTGTAGCTTTTCGGGGCGGCACTGCGTTCGCGATGCGCCAGCAGGGATTCTGTGAAAGCGGATGTATAAAAATACTGCTGCTCGGGCAGATTCTTCCAACAATCTTCTATGCGGTAAACTTTCTTCGGATTGTCTGCAACGTGCAGGATGCGTGGCAGGCTGTTCCACTCTGTCCGTATGGTTCTGCCATCTCGATAGATGTGGTAACTGTATTCGACGCTTCCATTACCGGGAATCTGGATATCCACTTCCGCGGTCCAGTGAATGCCGTCTACAGTGTGCAGGGGGGTGGCTTTGTTGGGCTGGTTGTTGCCAAGTTCCGGGATGGAACCCAGGACTCTGACTTCTTCACCCCAGCTGGTGCGATACTCGATATTGAATATTAGTGTCATATTATATTAGATTTAGAAGTAGCAATAGCTGCAATGATTATGCAAGTATAGAAATTATTCCTCATAATCATGCAGCTACCGTTATCTAAGTCATTTAAATTCCTATGCAAACGTTTGTGCTTGCCGTGGGATTATCCACAGCGAGAAGCTCCGCACGTCTTGCAGATGAGGCAACCTTCTTGGTAAACCAGTGTTTCGTTACCGCAGTTGGGGCATTTCTTGCCTTTGGCTTCCGTGCCGTCCTGGATGTATTTCTTCAGGGCGCGTTCCACACCGTTCTTCCAGGTGTTGATGTTTTCGCTGTCCAGTTGCAGTGAACCTACCAGCTTGATGACCTGCTCGATAGGCATGCGGTAGCGCAATACACCGGAAATCAGCTTGGCATAGTTCCAATACTCTTTGTTGAACTTCTCAGACAGACCCTCGATGGTGACTTTGTATCCGCGCTTGTTCTCGAACTGGAAGTCGTAACGCTTGTTTCCGTGCTCATCCACATTCTTGATGATGTGGCCCGACACCACATTCTTCGGCAGGATGATGCCTTCATCATCATCCAGCACACCGGTGAATATTTCGTAGGGATGATTGTCCAGCAAGCCGACGAATGCCACCCATTTCTCCTTGTTGTTCTGGAAGCGGACAACGTCTGCATCCAATATTCTGGGACGTGTTTCAACGACTGTAGGCGGTTTGCACGGGGGAAGCTCGGACTTCTTGTCGCTCTTGGTAGAGATGAGCACGCCGGAACGCGAACCGTCGCGGTAAACCGTACAGCCCTTGCAGCCGGATTTCCATGCTTCTACATACAGACGGTTCACGAGGTCTTCGTCTACGTCGTTCGGCAGGTTGATGGTTACGCTGATAGAGTGATCCACCCATTTTTGGATACGTCCCTGCATCTTGACTTTCATCAGCCAGTCCACGTCGTTGGAGGTTGCTTTATAATAAGGTGATTTCTCTACCATGGCATCCACTTCTTCCTGCGTGTAGCGTTTGGCGGGGTTGTATCCTTGTGCTTCCATCCAAGTCACGAACTTGGGGTGGAACACGATATATTCTTCAAAGGCATCTCCGGTTTCGTCGATGAAGTCCACATGGACGTTCGTATCGTTGGGATTCACTTTGCGGCGGCGCTTGTACACGGGCAGGAATACGGGCTCGATACCGGAGGTGGTTTGAGTCATCAGGCTGGTGGTGCCGGTCGGGGCGATGGTCAGACAGGCAATGTTGCGGCGTCCGTACTTCTTCATCTCCTCGTACATTTCCGGGTCAGCTTCACGCAGGCGGTTGATGAACGGGTTGTTCTTTTCGCGTTCTGTATCGTACACCTCGAATGCGCCGCGTTCTTTGGCCATTTCTATGGAGGAGCGATAGGCGTTGAGTGCCACCGTCTTGTGTACTTGCTCCGAGAATTCGGTTGCCTCTTCAGTGCCATAACGCAATCCCAGGGCGGCAAGCATGTCGCCTTCTGCCGTGATGCCTACACCGGTACGGCGGCCTTGGGCGCTTTTCTTGTAAATCTTCTGCCACAAAACGCGTTCTGTATGTTTCACGTCTTCACTTTCGGGGTCGGCATCTATCTTGCTCATGATGCGCTCTATCTTCTCCAGTTCAAGGTCGATGATATCGTCCATGATGCGTTGGGCCAAAGCTACATGCTTCTTGAATAGCTCAAAGTCAAAGTAGGCGTCCGGCTTGAACGGATTGACCACGTATGAGTAAAGGTTGATGGCGAGCAGACGGCAGGAGTCGTACGGGCACAGTGGAATTTCGCCGCATGGATTGGTGGATACGGTACGGTAGCCCAGGTCTGCATAGCAGTCGGGCACGGATTCCTTTAATATGGTATCCCAGAACAATACACCGGGTTCTGCCGATTTCCATGCATTGTGCACAATCTTTTTCCATAATGCGGATGCGTCAATGTCTTTTTGAAATGCCGGCTCTGTGGCGTCAATCGGATATTGCTGTGTATATGGTTTGCCTTCGATGGCGGCCTGCATGAAGTCGTCGGTCAGTTTTACGGAAACGTTGGCTCCGGTCACTTTGCCCTCAGTCATCTTGGCATCGATGAAGGCTTCCGAGTCGGGGTGTTTGATGGATACGCTGAGCATCAGTGCGCCGCGGCGTCCATCTTGAGCTACTTCGCGTGTAGAGTTTGAATAGCGTTCCATGAAGGGAACCAAGCCGGTGGAGGTCAGTGCCGAGTTCTTTACCGGTGAACCTTTCGGACGGATATGGGATAAGTCGTGTCCCACGCCGCCACGGCGTTTCATCAGCTGTACTTGTTCTTCGTCTATCTTGAAGATGGCACCATAAGAATCCGCTTCGCCGTCCACACCGATAACAAAGCAGTTGGACAGAGAGGCTACCTGATAGTTGTTCCCGATTCCGGTCATCGGGCTTCCTTGCGGAACAATGTACTTGAAGTGGTCGAGTAAGCCGAAAAGTTCCTCTGAACTTAATGGATTGGGGTACTTGGCCTCAATGCGGGCTACCTCATTGGCTATCCGCCAATGCATGTCTTCCGGAGACTTTTCGTAAATATTTCCGAAAGAATCTTTGACTGCATATTTGTTTACCCAAACTCTGGCAGCCAACTCGTCGCCTTGGAAGTATTTTAAAGATTCTCCGTAGGCTTCGTCATAAGAATAATTTTTCTTTTCCACAATGTTGTATCTCTTAGGATTAGTTACAAATAAGTAAAGTTGTAGAAGTTGTACTTATCGTTAACAAATGCATTTGCAAAGCTATGAATGTTTTTCAACTTGGCAAAATTAAAATGAATGTTTTTATCAACCGATGTATAGTTTTCTATTGATTGCCATTAATTTATTGGTTTATAATGTTTTAATGATTTGAGTAAACGAATAAGTTTTCCAAAATGGAATTTATTAACAACTTGTTGGGCTGAAAGGTTCTCGGTTTAGTCGAACATAAGGTTACTTTTATCTGCTCGTAAAAATAATAATTGTTCATTTCTTGTTGAAAAGATGTATTTTATTCCGGATATATGATGATAAAAAAAGTGTGAACTCTTGAATGAATTGTTCGTGGATTACATTATCTTTGCAAAAAAAGAAAGAATGGAAAGCTTGAAACAAAGGAGAACAATCCGAAAATACCAGCAGAAGGATATTTCTGCTGATTTGTTAAATGATTTGCTTGAAACCTCTTTCCGGGCTTCTACAGTCGGGAACATGCAGGTTTATAGTGTGATTGTGACGCGTGATGCAGAGCGTAAAGCCAAACTGGCGCCTGCACATTTCAATCAGCCGATGGTTCGGACGGCGCCGGTAGTGCTTACTTTCTGCATAGATTTGCGCCGCTTCAGCAAGTGGTGTGAGCAACGTAAGGCTGAGCCGGGATACAACAACTTTGAGTGGTTTGTGACGGGGGCTGTCGATACCTTGCTAGTGGCACAGACTTTTTGTGTGGCTGCCGAGGAGAAGGGGTTGGGCATTTGCTATCTGGGAACTACCACTTACAACCCTCAGATGATTGTCGAAGCGTTGGAGTTGCCGGAATTGGTGTTTCCCATCACGACAGTCACAGTGGGATGGCCTGCCGAACAGCCGGAACAAGTGGACCGTTTGCCGCTGGAGGCCATTGTACACGAAGAGGTTTATCATGATTATACTCCTCAGGACATTGACCGGTTGTATGCCTATAAAGAATCGCTTCCTGAGAACAAGCAGTTCATCTTGGAGAACAATAAGGAAACGCTGGCGCAGGTCTTTACAGATGTGCGTTATACGAAGAAAGACAGTGAGGCAATGTCGGAGAATCTTTGGAAGATAATGAAAAAGCAGGGATTTTGAAAATTAAGGATTAGGGATAAGGGGTTAAGCTAATGCATACTTAGCTGCATTTAATCCCTTATCCTTTATTCTTATCCTTTTTTCAGTGCGGCTTGAATCTCGTCGATTTCCGCACGGAATGATTTGTCCACCTCTTTCAGTTCTTTGATGGTTTTACATGCATGCAATACGGTGGCATGGTCTTTATGTCCAATTAGCGCACCGATTTTTGCAGTAGAGAAGTCTGTATGGTTTTTGGCTAAATACATGGCTATTTGTCGTGCTTGCACCACTTCCCGCTTTCTGGATTTTGTGTGGATGGTGGCAGTTTCCAATCCGAAGTGCTTGCATACGGTGTTGATGATTTCATCGACAGTCACTGCCTTGCTTTCGCTGTTCACTACCTTGCGGACGATACGTTGCGTCAGTTCCAGGTCTATTTCTTTATTGTATATGGTGGAATGCGCCATAATGGAAATGACGATGCCCTCCAGGTCACGTACACTGTCGCCCACGTTCTCTGCAATATAGTCAATCACTTCCTGGGGGAACTGCAGGCCGTCACGGTGTATCTTGTTGCGCAGAATGTTCTTGCGGAGTTCTACGGTAGGTTTCTCCAGCTCAGCCACCATTCCCCATTTAAAACGTGTAATCAGACGCTCTTCCATGCCCTGCAGCAATACCGGTGCACGGTCGGAAGTGAGGATGAGCTGCTTGCCGTTCTGATGCAGATGGTTGAAGATATGGAAGAATGTATTCTGCGTTTTGGTCACGCCGGCAAATTCCTGAATATCATCAATGATTAGAATATCAATGGTCTGGTAGAAGTTGATGAAGTCGTTAGTCGTATTGTTACGTACGGAATCGGTGTATTGCACTTGGAATAGGTGTGCAGATACATACAATACCCTTTTCTCCGGGTATAGTTCCTTGATTTTGGTTCCGATAGCATTGGCAAGATGGGTTTTGCCTACACCTGATGCTCCGTATAGGAACAGCGGATTGAAGATTGTTTTAGCCGGATTGAGAGCGACAGCTTCTGCAACGCTGCGCGACAGCTTGTTGCTGTAACCTTCGATGAAGGTTTCAAAGTTGTATTCTGGATTAAGGTGCGGGTCAAGTTCGGGGACGGGAATCTGCGGAATCCTTTTGTCCATCACTTGTTTTTGCGGTATGATGGTACGCTGTGTAGACTCCAGGTCGACGGTTTTCCGCGAGCTCTTGTCCACCATTACGTTATACATCAATTTAGTTCCCTCACCAATGACCTTATAGAGAGTCTTGCGCAACAAATCAACAAATTTGTCCTCCAAAAACTCATAGAAGAACTGGCTGGGCACTTGTACGACCAGCGTTTTGTCTTCATATTTTAAAGGTATGATGGGAAGAAACCATGTTTTGTATGTCTGCTCCGGAACATTGTCTCTGATGATTTCAAGACAGCGGTTCCACAGCCCGACATGATCTATTTCACTCATAACGGCTATAAATACATTTATTAATTAAGCATAACTTCTACGATTGCAAAATTGGCAATCTTATTCGAGAAAAACAAATCCTTTTTTTCTTGCGTTTTTAGGAAAAGTAATAAGCTCTTTACTTTCAGCTACTTATCGGTTACTATGAGTATACTCCTTATATAAGGTGTGTTGCATTTATCTAATACTTTGTCATATAGTGGTTTATGTAGCTTTGCGTCTCTTGTTTTCTTTCTGTGCCCAGAGCAGGAAAAAGCCCTTTTTCGCTCCTTGTATAGAGCAAATGAGGGCTTTCCTTTTAATTCCTTTATAGACTTATTATTTAGACAAAATCTATATAACGTCCATCTTTTACTTATCTTTCTTGCCGAATAGGGAGAAATGGACGTATCGTTTCGGATGCGATTTCAAGTCTTCCAATAAACTTGCTGCGTTGGCAGTGGTGGCGTTCAGATTATTATATAGAGAAGGGTCGTTTAGCAAAAGTCCGACGGTATTGTCTTTCTGGTTCAATTTGTCTGTAATCATTTTTACATTGTTCAAAGTTGCGTCTACCTTTTGCATGGCGGCAGCATAATCTATCTCCTTTAAGTTGTTGGAAATGAGTGCAAAGTTGTCTCCAATGGCATTGAGCTTGCCGGTCAGTTGTGGAATATCATCCTTCATTAGAGTTTGCAACTGGCGGCTTGTGACGGCCATACTTGCTGTTAAATCTTGTACGTTATGCAAGGTTGCAGGGATGGCGGGGTCGGCTAGTATGACATTTAAGGATGCGAGGATGGAATCCAGCTTGGGCAGCATCTTCTCTACTTGCGGCATCATGGTGGCAACTTTTTCCATCATTCCGTTGTTCAGCACGCCGGGGATTGTGTCTCCAATCTGGTATTTCTCCCGTGGGTTATTGGCAAGCAGCAGGTTCATCTTTACGCCGCCAAGCATTTCGGCTGCCAGTTCTGCCGTACTTCCTTTGGGAATGCGCAGCTCTGGGTCAACATCTATTTCGGCAACGACTTTGCCCGGTTGGGTATAGTCGTAGTACAAGTCGCGGACAATACCCACGCGGAAGCCGTCGGCAAAGACCGGGCTGGATTTTGTCAGCCCATTGACATTCTGGAATTTCACGTAGAAATAGCTGGAGGGCTTGAACATATTTATCCCTTTCAGGTAGTTGATGCCGTATACCAATATGCAAAGTGCAGCTATGCCTGCTATTCCTATTCTAACTTCTTTTGTAATATACTTCATGATGTATCTTTTGTTATTTATTTCTGTTCTTTTTAAATTCGCTGATGGCTGTGTTGACGTTTATCTTTTCTCCATTCTTGAACGCAATGATGAATGCGTCCTTGAATTTGTCCGTAATGCTACGTTTGCTGCGCAGCACCTTGTTGTAATCGGGTGATGCGCCGTACGTATATTTGTAGATTCCGCCTTCTTTATAATAATCCACGTCTTTCAGTCCTTTCAGTCTTTTGTCATTCTTGGCCAGAGGACGTGAAGAAGTGAGTATCTGTATCTTAAACACGATGCCGCTCTGTTCTGTTTGGGAAACGGCTGCATTTTCTGACCTTTGCGGGCGTTGGGCAGCTTGGTTACTCTCCGCTTGAGGTGCATTTTTCTTTTCCGGTGTCGCTGTAGCTGCGTTGCCTTCTTCTTGAACGGGCTCGGGTACATCCTCCGGAAGAATGGTATTGCTGCTTCCGTTCAACCGGATTTCCTGCTCGCGCTTATAGGTGAGGAAAGCGCGGAAGATACCGTTGGCAAGTGAGGTGGTTCCTGCTTCAGTGTTCAGGTACCGTTCCTCTTCCGGTGTGGAGATGAATCCGAGTTCCACCAGTATGCTTGGCATGGCACTGGCCTTCAATACCAGAAAACCTGCCTGGTGCACGCCCCGATCTGTACGTTTGCAGGTTTGGCGGAAATGCTTTTGTACGAGGGAGGCGAGGTGCACACTCTGTGACATGTATTTGTCTTGCATGAATTCGAAGATGATGTAGGACTCTGCCGAGTTGGGATTGAAGCCGGCATACCGCGTCTTGTAGTCGCTTTCGTAGAGGATAACGGCATTTTCGCGCTTGGCTACTTCCAGATTGGCATCCGATTTTGCCAGACCCAGTGTCCAGGTGGAGGCTCCTTTGGCCGTCCGGTTTTTGGCCAGGGCATTGGTATGTATGGAGATGAACAAATCAGCTTTGGCGTTATTGGCAATTTCAGCGCGCCGGTCCAGGGGGATGAATATGTCCCGGTCCCGCGTATAGATAACTTTTACATCAGGGCAGTTCTTCTTGATTTGTTTGCCAAGTTTGAGTGCTACATTCAGGTTGATATTCTTCTCTTTGGAAATTTTTCCCACTGCACCCGGGTCGTGTCCACCGTGTCCGGGGTCTATAACGACAACAAAGTCTTTCGCTTCAGCGCTGCCACTGCAAAAGGGGGAGATAAGCAGCCCTAAGCATATACTTATATATAATATGTATCGTCTGTATAGTTTCATATAATTGTAGCAAAGACAATGCTTCCTTTTCGCTTGGCAAATGTAGTGGAAATTTATAGAAAACTAATGGATTATGTTCAGTTTTATTGTTCTTCTTCTCATTTTTAGTGTAATTAATGTCTGTGTTTGAGTAATTAGTGGCTCAATGTATTGATAATATGCGTAACTTTGCGGCAGATAATTAAAATAGCAAATCAAGTATGCTGGTTCGTTTTATAAAGAACTGGACGTTGCCTTTGGCAATGCTTGCCGGTACTTTGGGATATTTCTTTTTTGCAGACATTCCTTTTGTGGCGCCTGCCAAACCTTATGTGAATGTGTTAGTGGCTTTCCTGACTCCGCTTTTGATTTTTTCCCAACTTCTGCTCACTTTCTGTAAGGTGGAGGTGCATGAACTGAAACCCAAATCGTGGCATGGATGGTTACTGCTGTTCCAGACGGTTTCTTGCTTGATTGTTGCGGTATTGTTGGTGTGTTGCCCTATGGAGGAGGTCTACCGGGAAGTGTTTGAAGGTGCAATGGTCTGTCTCATTTGTCCCACTGCAACCGCTGCGGCTGTCATTACCGGTAAACTGGGTGGAAGCGCATCCAGCCTGACGACCTATACGTTGTTGTCCAATCTTCTGGCGGCTGTGGCTGTTCCTTTGGTTTTCCCGTTGGTGGAGCCTCATGCTGACATTACTTTTTTTGTTGCATTCCTGAAAATTCTGAGTAAAGTCTTTCCATTGCTGCTTTGTCCTTTCTTGCTGGCATGGTTTCTGCGTGCGTTTGTGCCGAAGGTGCATCATTTTCTGTTGGGTTTCCATGATGCAGCCTTCTATTTGTGGGCGGTAGCTCTTGCCATTGTCTCAGGGCAGACGGTACGTTCATTGGTCAATAGTGATGCACCGGTATTTGTTGAACTGCTGATAGCCCTGGCGGGACTGATAACCTGCTGTATACAATTCTATTTGGGAAAGAGAATCGGCGGTCATTATGGTGAGCGCATCAGTGGAGGGCAGGCGCTGGGGCAAAAGAATACGGTGCTTGCCATCTGGATGGCATATACTTATCTTAATCCGTTATCTTCCGTCGGTCCGGGATCGTATGTGCTGTGGCAGAATATAATCAATAGTTATCAGCTGTGGAAGAAAAGGAAAAATGAGACGGAATAACTGCTGAGTATTTTACATCTTATTTGCTTTATGGACATAGAGGGCGGTTGCAACAATTATCAGTACAAATGCCATAATGAGGAATATTATCCGGATAAGGCGATGTTTTGAAAATAGGTTGGCCATGCAGGCAGAAGCCACGCTGAAACGGGCTATTATAGAATCAATTGTGGCGTTTTCGAAAAAGACTGATGCAATACTCCATAGTGCAATAATGGTTAATATAGCATTGGCTGATAAACAAAGAATTTTATCAAATGGCATTCTAAATACTTTTCTTGTTCTCATATATAGGACTCTATGTTTAACTCCTTTCATTCCTGCCTTTCGCTGAATCAGCCAAAGGATAGGGCAAAAATAAAAGAGAACTTCCTGACAGAATCAATATTGTCTTGGAATATTGTTAAATGATTGAATTTCTAAACCTATGTTTATTCTTTGCTGTCAAAACTCTGTTTGTGTCTGATGCGGCTCATGTGAATAGGGGTTATTTTCAAGTAAGACGCAATTTCTTTTAGGGGTACCATTTGTAGGATTTTTGGACATTTTTTAAGAAGTTGGAGATAGCGTTCTTCCGATGTAAATCTGAACAAATCCAAGTAACGTGAATACGACTGAAAAAATAATTGTTCGGCTGCAATGCGGGCTATTCGTTGATTTTTTTTGTTCTCTTCAAATTCTTGTAGAAGTAATTCGGAAGAACAGATGTAGATTCTACATGGGGTTATTGCTTGTATATTCAATTCAGATTTTATGTTATATAAACAATTGGGATAATCAGAGATAAATTCATTGGCAAAAGAAAAACCTACATTATATGTTTTGTTTTCAGTTTGGTTGATGCAGGTATATTTGATTACACCGGATACAATAAACCCGAAGAAAGAACCGACTTCTCCTTCTCGGAGGATAAATTCATTTCTTTTATAATACCGTAGTTCTCCGTTTCTTAAACACAGTTCCCTAAAAAAGTCAGTGTCTATATTGCCCATGTATGAATTAAAATCTGTCATTTACAACACATGTTTTTCGAAAGGTACAAAATTATTATTTTATTCCTGATTTTTTGTCATTGTTGGTAAGTTGGTTGTGGATTCTCTTATTATAATACTTTAAAAATTTAACTTCACCTACGTTTTTTAAAAGCTTTTGGTTTTCAATGAAGTTTTGTCCGTATTTTAGCCAACGTTTGGTAAATCTTTTGAATTTAGTACATGGGAAATCAGAACATTGGAAACAATGTGTTATTCTTTTTTCCAAGCAACATAAATGGAATGTTTTACATTTTTCACAGCGAGAACCATTCTGTTCTGCTCCTTTGCAGGAACTTTTTTCTCTTGTGTATATGGGACAACCACCACAAAAGACACCACAAGCAGGAATACGTCCGTTATACGATTTCATTCAGCCAGCCTTTTCGCCATCCAAAAATTGGTGAGATAAAGTTGGTTGGCTTTGCGTTTCTGTTCCACTTCTACTATATAGCCTCTTTTCTCAAAGAATGGACGGGCTGTCAGGCTTACTTCTGATGTAATTCGCATGATTCCTCTTGCGGTTGCATACCGTTCTATCTCATTTAGAAGTATGGTAGCAATGCCTTTACCTTGAAAATCTTTATGAACAAACATAGAATGTAAATATCCTTGGTGGGTAATGGATGAAAAGCCGACAATCTGTGACTGTTGATTGGTTGCTACAATAAAATAATGTGTCTTAATCATGTCTTTTATGTGGGAGAGGTCGTTTCCGCACGATGCCCAATCTGCCACTTCTGCTTCTGAATAGTCACGTTTGTTTATATGGAGGACTGTCTCTTGAAACAAACTCATAAGTTCAAGGGCATCAGACTGTTGGGCAATTCTAATTGTAAAATCTGTATTCATGTTTTTAAGTGCTAAAATGTATGCTTTTAGATGTTCCATGTTCTAACAGAAAGTCTTTCAATGTATTTATTGTGTTTGCAAAGATAATCTTTTCATTTCTAATTTATTGGTTTAGGAAAATCAAGTTGTTGATTCTCTGCTTCGAATATAAAAAGTATGCGAATTTTTATGAAGCATGGGAATCTGCTTTCAATCGCCAGCCAATGGCTGATGAATTTAACCGGGTAGATTTCTTGTCAATCGGTTTCAGACCTGCTTATAAGAACAATTTATAACAAAGTACTCCCAATAAAAGCAAGACTAAAGCACATGCTGCAAGAATCGTCTTTGCCCTGAATAGATGTTCTTTATCTGACAATTCCTTTTCAGTAGTATTTCTTCGGATTTTTTCTATTTCCTCAATGGTTACATCGGCTCTCTCAGGACCTTTTCTGTCTACAAGGTATTTGTAGTGCTCCCGCATCCGTCCTCTGCTCAACTTGCGGAGAGCACGGTTCTCTTTATCCCTTTGTAGCATGTCATTGATGCAGCCTAATGTTCCCATAAGCAGATTTTTATCATGTGTAAGCAAAATGGTTTGCTTGCACGTGTACTAAGATACGGCATTTATGTCGCTTTCGCAAGCGATTTTGTGTTTTTTGATATAAACTGATGTGACGATACGATTTTGATAGTTATGTTAACTCATTGTCTGCCAGAGAGTAATTTTGCCAACCCATTGTCATGCTTTTGGCAAACTTTTGCCATGCCTATGGCAAAGTCTTGCCAATAGGGTGGCAAAATCTTGCCAACTTGTCGGCAAGAAAGACACACACTGTTCCCTATACCTTTATTATAGTGTGATAGTGTGAGAAGTGTTTTTCCTTTTTAAAACTTTTGTGTAGAATGATGATGGGCTTCTTTTATTCTGTTTTGCCGGACGGCATCAGCAGTTCTTCTTCATTGTAGCGCGGTCGGTCCTTCACCTCAATGTATATTTTGCCGATGTATTCGCCTACAATCCCCAGCGACACAAGTATCACACCTCCTACCAGCCAGACGGAAATCATCAGTGATGACCATCCGGGGACGGCGTTATGCTGTGTGTAAGAGTGAAGTGTCCATCCGGTGACACACAGTGCCACAAGAATAAAGATGCAGCCTATCCAAAAAATCATACGGACCGGTTTGACGGAAAAGGAAGTGATACCGTCGATGGCAAAATTAAGCATCTTCCGGAAAGGATACTTTGATTCTCCGGCAAAACGCTTGTCACGATTGTAGTACACGCTGTCCGTCTGGTAGCCGATGAGGGGAACCAGTCCCCGAAGAAAAAGGTTGCGCTCGCGGAAGCGGCATAGGTGTTGTACAGCCCGCTGGCTCATCAGGCGGTAGTCGGCATGGTTGTAGACGGATTTTACCCCCATTGCCTTCATCAGCCGATAAAAGACCAAAGCGGTGTTGCGTTTGAAGAAAGTGTCGGTCTTCCGTTCTTTACGTACGCCATAAACGATGTCATTGCCCGCTTTATAGCTGTTTATCATGTCCGGAATCACCTGGATGTCATCTTGCAAGTCTGCATCAATGGAAATGGCTATCTCGCAACGGTCTTTTACTGCATTGAGTCCTGCCAGCAGGGCATTCTGGTGTCCTACGTTTCCTGCCAGGTTCAGTCCGCAGGCATAGGCCGTATTTTGGTGCAGTTCTTTGATGATAGCCCATGTCTGGTCGGTGCTTCCGTCGTTTACATATAATATATAGCTTTCCGGGGAAATTTGCCGGGCTTGTATCAGCCGGTCGAATAATTGGCTCAATCGTTTATGGGTTTCATGCAGCACTGCCTCTTCTTTGTAGCAAGGTACGACAACGGCGAGTATGGGAGAGTTTTCCATCATAGAACAAATCTTTTTGCAATATTCGTAAGAAATCGGGAGAAAAACAAATTATCACTCTTTTCTTTTGAAAACGAAACGTACGAGTAAGAAGTTGACCGGAATGGCGATGGCGAAAACCGGAATGGGGGCCAGAGGTTTGGGGATGCCCATCCAGAGAGAGAGGTTCAGCAACCCCATGTGTAGCAGATAGCTGCATAAGTGTGCTCCTCCAAATCCGAAGGCTTTTCTCCATGAGGGCTTTCGGCCGAAGGTAAAGTAAGCAGTCAGATAGAAATTGGCGATGAAGCTGAGAGCATATCCCAGTGTATAGGCTATGTTTACATTGATAACCCGTTGTAATACAAAATACAATCCGTAGTGCAGAGCTGTCGCAAAGATGCCCACCATTACGAAGCGTACAAATTCCGGTAGTTGTTTCAGCCGCTTCATCTTAACATTAAATATCTACTCTCTGTTGCCATTATCATTGGGGCGGCAAAGTTAGGCATTGTTTCAGAATTATTTGTAATTTTGCTTTGCGAAATTAAGCTGCATCTCAGCAAATTGCAAATAAATTTGCATCTGCTTTCGGTTTGCGCTATCTTTGCGTCCAGAAAACATAAAAAACAAATAAGGTATGTCGGACAGAAAGAAGGCGTTCTGGTTTATTGCGCTGCTGAGTGTGCTTGTGGTTGTTCCCTTTCTGGGAGAAACCATTTTTTATTCCAAGGGGGAACCGCGGGAGGCGATTGTTGCCCTTTCTATGCTGGAAAGTGGAAACTGGATACTTCCGGTGAACTATGGTACTGATATTGCTTATAAACCCCCTTTCTTCTACTGGTCAATAGCCGCCGTCTCTTCCCTTTTTGGAGAGGTGACGGAGTTTTCTGCCCGTTTCCCGTCTGCATTGGCTTTTTTAGCCATGCAGTTAATGTTCTTTGCCTTTGTGGCAAAACGTAAAAACGTTCAAACGGCGTTTCTGGCCTCTATTCTTCTTTTGTCTTCTTTCGAGGTGCATCGGGCGGCTGTCGCTTGTCGGGTCGATATGGTTCAGGTTGCCTTTATCGTTATTTCCCTTTGTCTGCTGTTCCGCTGGGATGAGAAGGGATGCCGCGGAGTGCCCTGGCTTGCGGTGTTGCTGATGGGATGTGCCACGTTGACCAAAGGGCCGGTAGGCTCCATATTCCCTTGCGCGTGTATCGGTGTGTATCAGTTGTTGCGCGGACGTTCTTTCTGGAAAGCGTTTTTCTCGTTGGTAGGTATCGGCTTGCTTTCTTTTGTTCCTTATTTAGCTTGGGTATACGTAGCTTACAGACAAGGTGGACAACCGTTCCTCGATTTGGTTCTGGAGGAGAATACCGGGCGGTTTATGGGCAAAATGTCCTACGAGTCCCATGAAAATCCTATATGGTATAATTTCCTGACTTTGATTTGGGGATGGATTCCCTGGACGTTGGTTCTGGTAATTTCCTTGTTTGGCTTGAAGTGGAAAAACATGCGTTGTCTGCCGGAAGGGGAGACCCTGCTGTTGCGGTTGAAGAAGGGCTGGACTGCTTTCCGCAACCAGTCTCCGGTACAATTGTTCACGTGGCTGGTCATTCTGATAATCTTTGTCTTCTACTGCATCCCCAAGAGTAAGCGGAGCGTTTATCTGCTTCCCATCTATCCGTTTATGGCAGTGCTGATAGCTGAGTATCTGTTGGCTTTGGTACAAAAGGGGGCACGAGTTTTCAGGATTTGTGCAATCATCTTTGCTTCTTTGGGCTTGTTGCTTACGCTTGTTTTTGTCGTAGTTCGTCTCGGCCTGGTTCCCGACAGCGTTTTTGGAAGCGGACGCCATGCCGCTGAGAATGTAGCCTTTATGCATGCGTTGGAGGATGTGGCTTTGTCTGTTCCCAAGTGGCTCCTGGTAGCGCTTCCCGTAGTAGCCGCTGTCTGCACATTACGCATGGTGATAAAGCGTGCGGATAGCTGGTCATTATTATATGGCATAGCAGGATGTATGCTCTGCCTTTTCGTATCATTGGATTCGGTTTATCAGCCCACGGTGCTGGCTGTGAAATCAGATAAACATTTGGCTGAAAGGGTCAATACGTATGTTCCGGAAGGTGTGGTCTATTCTTACTCGAAAATGAGTTTCTATGGTGTTAACTTCTATCTGAAAGACCGCATGCGGCACATTGAAAAGGAACGTCCGTCCAGCGGGGAGGGCTATTTGTTGGTTCCCGTAAAGGAGGAGGAGAATATGTTGGGAGAGCTGGAACAGACGTATCATCTGGAAAAGATATTCCGTACAGACAGACGCAGTTGTGATATGCGTAATGAAATCTGCATGTATAAATTTAGGGCGATTGACATTCATAACCCATAATTTATAACTCATAACTTAAAATGAATCCGATAGATATCATTAACAAATATTATCCGGAAGAGAATGAGTTGCGGCATATACTGTTGACGCACAGCCGTTCCGTAGCCGACAAGTCGTTATGGATTGCCGACCGCCATCCGGAACTTTCATTGGATAAGGATTTTCTGTACGAGGCTGCCATGCTGCACGATATAGGCATTTTTCTTACAGATGCGGCAGGGATCCATTGTTTTGGCGACAAGCCTTATATCTGTCACGGTTATTTGGGAGCCGACCTGATACGCGGCGAAGGCTATCCCCGCCATGCTTTGGTTTGTGAACGCCATACGGGTGCCGGACTTTCATTGGAGGGAATCATTGCGCAGGATTTGCCCGTACCGCATCGTGAAATGGTTCCGGTCAGCTTGGAAGAACAAGCTATCTGTTTTGCCGATAAGTTTTATTCAAAAACTCATTTGGAAAAGGAGAAAAGTGTAGAAAAAGCCCGTAAAAGTTTGGAACGTTATGGTGAAGAAGGGGTACGGCGCTTTGATAATTGGTGCGAACAGTTCTTGTAGCAATCTAAATTTCTTTAAAAAGGGAGATTATCCGTATAATTTACGTACTTTTGCCCCTTCAAGCGGAAACTATAAGTTGATTACGCCATTGAAAGCAAATACATTCATATCATTCATACTACTACTTGTCTTACTCCTGCTCTCCGGCGAGGCTTTTTCGCAACGTCGGCGTGGAAGAACTGTTCCCACAGGAAGCGAGCGGACAGATACCTTTAATATAGAAGGTGTACAAAGAGGAGACACTTTGTTGAAGGGGGATACTCTGCAAAACGATACGATACAATTGCAGCCTGCCGGTAAGAAAAAGCAGCCTTTGGATGCTCCGGTGATTTATGAAGCTACTGACTCTATTGTGTTCACTCAGAATGGCATTGCCAATTTATATGGAGATGGGAAGGTGAACTATCAGAAGATAGAGCTGGCTGCCGAGGTGATTACTATGAATATGGACAGTAGTACGGTTTTTGCCCATGGTGTGGAAGACTCATTAAAAGTCATAAAAGGAAGACCGGTCTTCAAAGATGGCGATACACCTTATGAGACGAATACGATTCGGTATAATTTTAAGAGTAAAAAGGGGCTGATCAGTAATGTAGTCAGTCAGCAAGGCGAAGGGTATGTGACTGGTAATAATGCTAAGAAGGGTATGAACGATGAGCTGTACATGAAGAGTGGCCGTTATACTACCTGTGATAATCACGATCATCCTCACTTCTACATGCAGATGACCTATGCCAAAGTACGCCCCAAGAAAAATGTAGTGACGGGCCCTGCTTATCTGGTTATTGAGGATGTCCCGCTACCTCTTGCCGTACCGTTTTTCTTCTTTCCTTTCTCCAGTAGTTATTCATCGGGTTTCATCATGCCAAGTTATATGGATGACTCTACCCGTGGATTTGGTTTGACGGATGGCGGTTACTATTTCGCTATCAGCGATAAGATGGATTTGAAGCTGCGCGGTGATATCTTTACAAAAGGTTCCTGGGCTTTGAATGCGGAAACCAATTATAATGTTCGTTATAAATTCTCCGGTCTGTTTCAAGCTAGTTATCAGGTGACTAAAACCGGTGATAAAGGCTTGGATGACTATGCAGTAGCAAAAGACTTCAAAGTTGTTTGGTCACATCGCCAGGATCCCAAAGCCAGCCCAAATTCGTCATTCTCGGCCAGTGTGAACTTCTCGTCCAGTAGCTATGAGCGTACTAATATCGGTAATATGTACAATTCGCAGGCTATGACGCAGAATACCAAAACATCCAGTGTCAGCTATTCACGTAACTTCCCCGATCAGAAACTTTCTATTGCAGCTACCGGTAATATTGCACAAAACATGAAGGACTCTTCGATTGCTGTAACTTTACCGGATTTGAACATTACCTTGAGTACTATTTTTCCTTTCAAACGGAAAAATGCTGTAGGTAATGAGAAATGGTATGAGAAGATTTCTCTTCGCTATAGTGGCCGCCTTTCTAACAGCATTACTACGAAAGATGATCTTCTGTTCAAATCCAATCTGGTGAAGGACTGGAAGAACGGAATGAAACATGAAATACCTATCAGCGCTACGTTTACATTGTTCAAGTACTTCAATGTAACTCCATCGGTGAGTTATACGGAGCGTTGGTATACACGTAAGGTGATGAAAGACTGGGATCCAAATATAGGTACCAGTGGGCGGGAAGTAGAAACTGATACTATTTATGGTTTCCATCGAGTATATAACTATAGTGCCAGTCTGGGTGTTAATACAAAAATTTATGGTATGTATAAACCTTTGTTTATGAAGAAAAAGGAAATACAGATTCGACATGTCATAACTCCTTCTGTCAGTATCAGTGCAGCTCCTGACTTTGGTTCTTCCCGCTATGGTTACTATGATACTTATATTAAACCCAATGCTGATGGAACACAAGATACGATCACTTATTCTCCATATGCCGGACAAATGTTCGGAGTGCCTGGACAAGGAAAATCTGGAAATATTTCATTCCAGATATCCAATAACTTGGAAATGAAATATAAGGATAAGAATGACTCAATACGCAAGGTCAGCCTGATTGATGAGTTGGGTGCGAGTATTTCTTATAATACGGCTGCTAAGGTGCGTCCATGGAGTAACCTGACATTAAATTTGCGTTTGAAATTGAGTAAGAACTATACCTTTAGTATGAGTTCAGTCTTTGCTACTTATGCTTATACCTTTGATAAAAACGGTAGGGTTGTAACGAGTGACCGCACGGAGTGGTCTTACGGACGTTTTGGACGTTTCCAAGGCTATGGGAACTCTTTCAGTTACACGCTTAATAACGATACATGGAAGAAGTGGAAAGCATTCTTTACCGGAGAGAAGAGTGAGGATGATGGAAAAGGAAACGAACAGACTGATGCGGACAGTGAAAGTAACGAAACTGATGATGCGGGAACAGGTAATACGCCTACCAAGCGGAAGAAGGAAAAAGCTGCTGTAGATGATGACGGTTATCAGGTTTTCAAAATGCCTTGGTCTATAAATCTGAGTACAGGCTTTAATATAACAGAAGATACCTCCAGACCAATCAACAGAGAGAGCATGCGTTATCCTTATAAGTTTAGTCTGAATGCGCTTAATATTAATGGTAATGTTAAGATTTCCAATAAGTGGGCAGTCAGCTTCAACTCCGGTTATGACTTTAATGCTAAAAAGATAGTGCAGACTTCTTTCAATATAACGCGTGACTTGCACTGTTTCAGTATGTCTGCCAGTCTTTCTCCATTTGGTACATGGAAGTACTATAGCTTCGTTATCCGTGCCAATGCCAGTATTCTGCAAGACTTGAAATATGATAAGAAGAGTCAGACACAGACTAATATTAAATGGTATTAAGAATCCATTTGATATTCCTTTTACTGCATTTGCTTTTTCATAAAAAATATCCCCTTCTATACTGTTGAAACGATTTATTTATCGGAATGCTTCAGTGTAGAAGGGGATATCTTTATTTCTGATTAGGAATTGCTTTTTACCATGCTATTTCTTGTTCTCCATGTTCTTTCAAATAGGCATTCGCTCTGCTAAAATGCTTATTTCCAAAGAAACCATTGTAGGCAGATAGGGGAGAGGGATGCGCAGAAGTCAGAACAAGATGCTTGCTCCGGTCGATGAATGCACCCTTACGCTGTGCATAAGATCCCCAGAGGATGAATACGAGGTGTTCACGCTGTTCGGCAAGGACACGTATGGCGGCGTCCGTAAAAGTCTCCCAGCCGCGGTTCTGATGAGAACCTGCCTGATGGGCACGGACAGTTAGGGTTGCATTCAGGAGCAGGACACCTTGCTCGGCCCAACGGGTCAGATTTCCAGTGGTGGGAGCATCTGTACCAATATCATCTTTTATTTCTTTGAATATATTAATCAATGAAGGAGGGAAACGAACTCCATCGTTCACAGAAAAGCATAAACCATGAGCTTGTCCGGGACCATGGTAAGGATCCTGACCGATGATAACTACTTTCACCTTATCGAATGGGCAAAGATTAAAAGCGTTGAATATGAGCTTTCCCGGAGGGTATATCGGATAATGACTGTATTCTTCCCGTACAAAATCCGTTAGTGTATGAAAATAATCTTTTTCAAATTCCGGTTCCAAACGTGCTTTCCAACTTTCTTCTATTTGAACGTTCATAATTTTGTGTGTTAAAAGTTTCGGATGCTAAGATACAATTTTAATCTGATTTCTGTAATAGAGCATTCTTTTTATTTCTTCGAACAGAGATAAACAGAAAAGGCAGAAATCATAAAATCTCTGCCTTTTCTATTTGTACCTGGATATCAAATCAAGTAAATATTGTGTTCCTTACATTCTTCACGCATATCTTCCGGCCAGATACTGGCTTGAATTTCGCCGATATGAGCTTTTCTTAAATAGAACATACAAAGACGTGATTGACCGATACCACCACCTATAGAAAGGGGCAATGTGTCATTCATCAGGCGTTTATGGAAATAGAGTTCCAGTCGTTTTTCTTCTCCCTCTTGTTTCAGCTGGCGTTGCAGGGCTTCCTTATCTACACGGATACCCATGGATGATAGCTCAATGCTGCGCTGCAATACATTATCCCATAATAAAAGGTCACCATTCAAGCCCGGAAGACCATTCAACCCTTCTGTAGTATAGTCATCATAGTCCGGGGCACGTCCGTCGTGTTTCTTTCCATCGCTTAGTTTACAGCCAATACCGATAATGAATACAGCACCATATTTTTTCGTAATGGCATGTTCGCGGCATTTGGGTTCCAGATTCGGATAAAGTTGACGTAACTCTTCCGCATGAATGAAATGTAACTTCTGAGGTAGGCAAGGCTTAATCTGAGGGTACATTTCATACACCATATATTCTGTACGTATCATGGCTGCATAAATACGGGTTACAATTTCTTTCAGGAAGTTCACGTTCCGGTCTTCGGTAGTGATGACACGTTCCCAGTCCCATTGGTCTACATAGAGAGAATGGAGATTTCCCAACTCTTCGTCTGAGCGTATGGCATTCATATCCGTATAAATACCATATCCGGATTCAATATTATAGTCTGCCAATGTCAATCGCTTCCATTTGGCAAGAGAATGTACTACTTCGGCTTGCGCATCTCCCAAATCTTTGATAGGAAATGATACGGCACGTTCTACGCCATTCAAATCATCATTAATACCCATACCTTTCAATACGAAAAGCGGGGCTGTGACGCGGCGCAAACGTAATTCCGATGAAAGGTTCAATTGGAAGAACTCTTTGATCTGTTTGATTCCTAATTCTGTTTGTTTTAAGTCCAATAAGGGTTTATAACCCTCTGGTTTTATCAGATAACTCATAAGTGTGTACTATGTTTTTGTCCGGCAAATATAGGTATAATATTTATATTTGCATCGTATTTGGCTAATTTTATGAGCAATTTGTTTCTTATTAACCAGTTGTGGCTCTCAAAATAATATTCTTATTTATAGGCTTTTACTGTAAAAAAAGACAAATCATTAGGAATATGCCCGATTTTTTTATATTTTTGTCCCCGCATTTAAGGCTCCGTAGCTTAGTGAATAGAGCGTCAGATTCCGGTTCTGAAGGTCGTGCGTTTGAATCGCACCGGGGTCACTAGAAAATCCTTGATAATCAGCTGATTATTGAGGATTTTTTTTATTGAGTACATTACTCTTCAGATGAGGAATTATGCCTTAATATCGCTAATATACCACCCTTGTTTCCTAATAGTTTCCTAATTTAAGTAAGAGTTAAGATGCTGACTATTAGAGAAGAAATCAAGAAAGGTGAGGTTAAGAGTGATGGAACTTATAACATAAAGATTAGATTTACTCTTGATCGTAAGTTAAGGAGATTGTCTACAAGTCTCTTTGCAACATCTAAGGATTTAACTAAGTCCTTGAAACTGAAGGAGGGTACTCCTATTAAGCGGGAAGTTGATAAACTTATTCGTACTTATCAAGATATATGCGCTAAACTTCAGTTGGAAGTGAATGCTTATACTCTGGATGATGTGTTTGATTACTTGGAAGCTGAGCGGGAGCGTACGCGATCTATAGACTTTATTCAATTCTGTAAAGAATGGCTGGAGGCTACGGATATTAAGGGTAAGAAGAACTACAAATGTGCTGTAAATGCGTTAATTGCATATATAGGTAATGAACATTTAGATGTTACTAAGCTAACAGCTACATTCTTAAGAGGATTTACTGAATATTTAAGTGAACGCAGAATGGAGCGGATTAAAGTAATATCTGAAGCTGGTGGACGGATTACATCTAATCGTGCTGTATCATTATATCTTGGGAGCATCAGACATTTATTTAATGAAGCGAAGAGACGATATAATGACTATGATAGGAATATTATTCTCATTACTAACTCTCCTTTTGAAAATTTTGTGGTTCCTAAGCAAGAGGCTACAAGGAAGAGGGCTATTCCTGCAAATCTGATTAAGATAATTAGTGAACTTCCCTACCGTTATACAGTGAGAGGTGAAGAGGCCAATTGTCGTTACAACCTTGCCAAAGATTGTTTCATGCTATCCTTCTGTTTGATAGGCATGAACTCAGCAGATTTATATAACGCAGCGATTAAGGTCGGTAATACTATCATTTATAACCGAACTAAAACTAGAGCTCGTCGAAGTGATGAAGCTCAGATGCAGATTGAAATCCCTTCACTGATACTACCTCTCATTGAGAAATATCGAGACTGTACAGGACAACGTGTTTTCAACTTCTATCGTTCTTATACTACTGCAAGTAGCTTTAACCGTGCTGTTAATTATGGTTTGAAGGAAATTGGGAAGTTGATTGGCATTGCGGACTTGGAATACTACGCAGCCCGCCATTCATGGGCTACCATTGCATTAAATAAAGTAGGCATTGACAAGTACACTGTACATGCTGCACTCAATCACATTGATGAATCCATGAAAGTGACTGACATCTACATAGAGCGAGACTTTGTTAACGAGAACAGAGCTAATGCTAAGGTCGTGAAGTATGTGTTTGGCAAATAGATTTAAGAATTACCCCACTTGTAGTGATGCAGGTGAGGTTATTTTTTTAACTTTACAGCATCAACCATTAATATAAGATTATAATGAAACCAATAGATAAAATAGAATGGAAAGAACACAGAGCTAAAGAGGAACAGCTACTAGAGTACGTCTCACTATTAGAGCAGATTTATGTCCCAGACTTTAATTATGATGATCCTAGTGAATCTGGTTTTATCTCTGTGAAGGAATCAGATGTCTCACCAGAAGAATGGGAGAGAATGCTAAACCAACCATCTGTACATGGGATTTCTGACGTTCTAATTATTTTAGCTAAGAGATATAATGAGGGAGCTATCACCCAATACTTCAATTACGACAGCTACATAAAGAATGAACTAATACAGAACTTCATAAAAGATTTAGAATTAGATGCTGATAAGTTCTGGTTTCTTATTCTATTTATATATGATTATAGCTGGCATTACTGCATGGATGGCATAGATGCAGAAGATTCTCCTTATGAACAACTAATGAAATTCACATACCCAATACTTGAATGCGTAGAGAACTTTGACCCCAAGAAAGGAACTACTCTCACTACACCCATAAAGTTACAACTCAGCATTGAGGGATGGAAGAAAGATATAATCATTGACAATCCTACAGCTATACACTACATAGCCAGTGCTTGCTGGAAGGCGATTAAGAAGGACGATACTATAGAGAGAAGTTCAGTGATGAACCATAAAGAAAAGTTAGATAGTTCAACTCCTATCCATGATTCTGCATATATCTATTATTTTGCTATGATGTTCCTTAACTTCTTTAACATGCAACCTACCATCGTTGCTAAAAGAAGAAAGGGAGCAAATTACTCTACCAAAGAGAAAGACCTTGTCTGCCAATTAATAGCTTTCACCAGAATTTCAACTAAAGATTGTTGGAAGAGAACTGATAATGACACCCTAAAATCATTCCTTAGACAATATAAGGGCTTAAATGTCAGCAGAACCATTAACAGCATCTATCCTTCCGTCAGAATGTAAATCCAACTCTACTCTCCCGCTGTCCCACTACTCCATTCTCCAACTAAGGGGAATAGAATAGTGGGATTTTTTATTCCATATAAGGGATTAGGCTTCATACTATCTTTGTACCCTAGGAAGAGGGAACGCAGCAAGTCCCATCAATTTAGTGGAATAGAAATGAGCTAAAATCTATTCCCTATAATGAGAGATGAAAGCAACTACCTTTGCCATCATAATCAGAAACGATAAGGTGCCAAAGTTGATGATTACAGTAAACTGAATTATTAATCATCTAAATAATAAAAAAGATGGAGACAATTACTAAGACAGCAGGAACGACTGCAACTAATGACAACTCAGTAGCTAATGCTAAAGCTGTGCGCACTATTAGTTTAAAACAACAACTGACTAAGGCAGAGAAGGATTTGAAGAATATGGTTAATAGAAAGGTAGATGACACTGTTCTACATGCCCAAGAACAGGTTGTAGAGCAACTAAAGCAAGATATAGCTAAGAAGGATAGTAAAAAGGTAGTGCCTACTCTTACTCTTAAAGATGAACCTATTACATTCCAATTAGCTAAGACTGGGGAGAGGGTCTCCAAGAAGATTGCCTTTGTAGAGAACAATAGAACAGTTAACACTAAGAAGGTGGATGAGTTCATTGCCATTATTGATAATGGTAAATATGAAGAGGCTTATCCTATCATAGTGGTGGAAGCTGTAGACTTAATTAAAGCTGGCTACACCGTTACTGATGTAAATGGTAAAGTACTAACAGAAGAAGAGGCAGAAGGCTACTTGGTTATCCTAGATGGTCAACATAGAAGTACAGCGTTCGCCAAGCTCAATTCTGTTAATGGTAATATGGCTATCCCCAATGTCTATATTAAGGATGTTACTAATGTCGGGGAATATCTGGTAAACATTAATACTGTAGGGAACTGGAGTAAGGAAGATAGAGTGAGTGTAGCAGCTCTTACCTCTGATGAAGAACTCTTTAAGTGTATGGCAAGCCTAATCAAAGAAGGATTTAACCCAACAACGGCAGGTTTGATTTACACCAAGAAGAATATTTCTGAGAAGGTTCTTGCTAAGGTTTTAAAAGGGGAAGAGTACAAGCTGCCCAAAGATGCCACAGTTAACATCAAGAGCGGCAACGATTTCATAACACGATGTAAAGCTGCCAATATCACCGTTCCATATCTCACTAAACGCTACTTTATTAAAGGCTTTAACAGCTATGCCAAGGTACATGGTGAGGAACAAGCATTTAAAGCTTTGGATAAACTTAAACAATTAAAGCTAAATGATGACAAACTAAAGCTGATAAAGGAAGATGATGATTTCCAGAAGATGCTCCAAGATGCTCTAGAGGCATAACCCAGACCATAGGGAAAGCCAATGTGACAGGTTGGCTTCTCTACTCTGATTCTTGGAGTTTGGCATTTCAGCCCTATAGAACTTCCTCAATTCCCTTAATTATTAGACCTTAGACATCTCTAAAGTCCTAAAATTAGGGTTACAGCTAACAGTTTACAAGAAACCAACAATATTATATGATAAAGTTAGATATTCAAGAAAGAGATGGATTCCTCATTATGAAGGACTTCCCAAAGAATTGCATCTTCAACAAAGTAAAAACAGGTTGTGGAGCAACAACTATAGCACTTACTAATGATGAGAACTACATCATTGCTGTACCAACTACAGAACTAATTGAGAACAAATGCTATCCTATTAATGATAAAGATGGTAATGTGAAGTTCTGGAAGAAACATGAACGTAAGTCAGGTTTAAGTCCTGTAGTGGATAACCTATTTGGCTTATATGGTGACTTCACTATTGAACTTAAGAAGAAGCTAAATAACTATCTATCTACTACAGGAATAAAAAAAATAATCTGCACTTACGATAAGATAGCTAAACTAATGGAGTTCATAGATGCTAAGGAGTTTAAGATACTGATTGATGAATACCACAACTTACTAAAACAATACTCGTTCAGAGATAAGGCTATCAATGGCGTGTTAGCTCATTTTAAAGAGTTTAAATCATATTGCTTCATATCAGCAACTCCTATTCCAAATAATTTGAAGCCAGCAATATTTAATGATATACCAGAGTACATCGCTAATTGGAATACAACAGACGAGATTACTGTTTATCCTTACCATACAAACACGCCTTATATGATAGCAGCCAAGTTCATCAAGACCTACCAATCTAAAGACTGTTTGAATGTGAACGGTGTTGAGAGCAAGGAAGCCTACTTCTTCATTAACAGTGTTACTGAAATCAAAGCCATACTTAAACAGACCCAACTAACAGAGGATAATTATAGAATTATATGTGCTGACAATCCTAAAAACAGAAGAACTTTGGAAGGATATACTATATCAAGTTCCGCTGAAGCTCCTAAGAAATTCAACTTCATCACTTCCAAATCATTTGAAGGTGTGGACTTCCATTCAGAAACAGGTTTATGTTTTGTAGTCAGCAATGTTATGAACAGGCATACATTGGTCAGCATTGATATGGATATACCACAGATTGTAGGAAGAATCAGAACTAAGGCCAATCCCTTTAGAAATAAAGTAGTTCATATCTTCAACACTAAAGCTATTGACCATTATACAACATTGGAGGATATGAAGCAGGCAGTGGATGAAGAAGTGAAGGCTGCACAGGAAAGGGCAGATATGCTTAATAATACTAAGCTATCAGAAGCAGCAATCAAGCAACAGATTGATGAGATTAAGAAAGTTGGGGTTGAATCTTACCTGTCTTATCAAGAGAATAAGTTTGTCGTCAATGACATGGTAGCTAAGTTGCAGCTTTACAGCTACTATATTGCTACAGTGGTTTACCAATCAGACAAATCCTTAAGAGAAACTTACGCCCAATCTGGAATAGCAGTTACTAAAGGTAAATGGCATATTGCACCAGAGAAGTTTGTAAAGGAATTGATTACAAAGCCAACATTTAGAGAACTGCATAAACAATATTGCAACATCAAAGCAAACTCTATGGCATTCAATTTGGAAACCATTGATATAGAACACGAGCATCTTATTTTAGGTAGAGCTTATCGTAAATTGGGCATTAATACACTAAAACGATTGCGTACTATTAAAAGTATCAAGGCTGAATTAGAAAAATTAGGAGAGATGTAGGCAAACTACCATACTACTATTAATGCCCCCTTCTCCCAATTAAAGAGAAACAGCATTCCTCAGATGGGCATCCTCCGTTCACCACTAAATATTATACTTAACTATTGCTTCCATATATTTCAAGTTAATCACTCTCTAAGTAGAGACACAAGTTAATCCTAAATGTAAAATAGTCAGTATATAACACTGATAATTATTTAGCGAATAGTATGAGATCCAGCATATAGAGTTTGGACCTTATTCATATTCCAATAATTCAATCAATATTCATTTAATTCAAGTTACATTATGGAAGCATTACAGATTATGCCAACAATGGCACAGAATCAATCGAGATTTAATTTAGGTGAGTACGCAGAAGAAGCTACTATCATTGAAGAATCAATCAGACCTAAGAGAGTGAATCATTTCATTGAAGCGAATACAGAGGAAGTAACTATGCAGCACCTTATTAACGACTGCATTACACCTGTCTTCTCCAAGGATAATGAACTTACTATCAATCATGCGGTATTCATTGATACAATTCAAGAAGCGGCTAATTCATTCTTTAGTGGTGAACAGGTGGAGCAGGCAACTATTCGTGTCTCACATGTGGTGAAAGGACGCATACCAGAAGCCATTCACAAACCTGCAAACCAACTTCTGGAATCTGACAAGACCATCTATTATGAGCGTGCGGCATTCAGCATTGATATTCCTACCATCTATGAAACGGTTGGAGGTAACAGGTTAAACTTATCAATCGTTGGAGTTCGTGCCTATAACCAGATGAACTTATATTCTAAGAAGGTTCCAGAACTTTTCAGACTGGCAATTGGATTCTCTAACCAAGTCTGTACAAACCTGTGCGTGTGTTCCACAGGTTACAGGGATGATCTAAGAGTGAGTAGTGCTTCAGAGCTATATCGTGCGGCACTGGAACTTTTCAACAACTACAATCCTGCCAAGCATTTGCATCTGATGCAATCATTGGGAAAGACTGCCATGAGCGAACACCAGTTTGCTCAAATCATTGGCAAGATGAGATTATATCAGTGCTTACCAACAGGACGTCAGAAGGAACTACCCAGAATATTACTTACTGACACACAGATTAATACCGTAGCTAAGGCATATATTCAAGATAATAATTTTCGTGGCTTTGGAGGTGAACTTAATATGTGGAAGTTCTATAATCTCCTTACAGGCGCTAATAAGTCAAGCTATATAGATTCATTCTTGGATAGAAGTTTAAACTCTACGGAGATTGCTATGGGTATCAATGCGGCTCTGCATGGTGATGAGAGGTACAAATGGTTCATTGATTAAATGAACTTGTTGATTGAAGGCAGAACGGGCATCATTAACAGGGTGTCCGTTCCTTAATATCTAATAATTAACTAATTATATTTGCGAGTACGCATTTAAGTACATATATTTGCATGGTAATGGAGGAAGGAATTATGAGAACAGCTAATTACACAGATTTAAGAGCAAACCTAAAGGGGTACATTGATTCAGTGATTGATGATTATGATACTGTAATCATTAATCGTGGAAATGGTAAGGGAGTAGTGATGATTTCCCTTGATGAATATAATTCGTTAAAGGAAACGGAATATATCATGTCGTCACCAGAAACAATGGCTGCAATACGCCAAGGAGAAGAAGATATAAAGAATGGCAAGGGGATAGAAGTCAACTTAGATGAATTATGAAGGTAATATTTACACCTCTTGCTATGGAACAATGGGAATACTGGAAGAAGACTAATCCCAATATCGCCAAGCGCATCAAGAGGATTCTTCTTGACATTAGGGAACATCCTTATACAGGAATTGCAAAGCCAGAACCTCTTAAATATGATTTAATGGGTAAATGGTCAAGACGCATCAATGAAGAACATAGGATTATTTACTCTGTAAATGATGACAGGGTAGAGATTGATATACTCTCAATGAGATACCATTATTCCAAGAAATAATCCTATTGCACCTTATTAACTGAAGGACATCTATTAAGTTAGGTGTCCTTTTTTCATGGTGAATATTCTGTAGCATATAAGGCTTACTTGCATTCATGTAACAGATTATCATTCTATGATAGAGTTCACCATTCCATTGTGACCTATCAATACGAGGAGTAGCCTATTGACATGTCAGTTTCTAAGCAAGTGGAGCATATTCACTTCTGTTATTAGTGAATATTTCCTTAGTAACTAATAAGTTAGATAGTCCAACTCAGAATTAACATTCACTTATATTCATTTATCATTAAAACAGAACATTATGTCGCTTAAATATTCTAGTACAACAGCAGATTATCTTATATGGTCTGATGCAATGAATCTAATACGAAAGCTATCCAGAGATGGGAATTATAAGATGTCACTTCTTATGGCAATGGGTTGCTTCACAGGATTGCGCATATCAGACATTCTTGCCTTGCGATGGAGACAGATATTGAATAAAGATGAATTCTGCATCACTGAGATTAAAACAGGTAAGCAGAGAACCATCCGTCTAAATCCACAGTTGCAACAGCATATAAGAGATTGTTATGAACATATCAGTCCCATAGGGATTAATGCTCCCATCTTAATAAGTCAGAAGGGTACAGCCTTCACAATCCAGAGAATAAATATTATCCTTAAGGAAATAAGGGAGAAGTACAGGTTGAAGATTAAGAACTTCTCTTGTCACTCATTAAGGAAGACATTTGGTAGGCAAGTTTATAATATGAACAGTGATAATGCAGAATTGGCACTAATCAAACTCATGGAATTATTCAATCACAGTTCAGTCTCTATCACTAAACGTTATCTGGGACTAAGACAGGAAGAGATTCTACAAACTTATGATTGCTTGAGCTTCTGAAGAATAGGCAGGACAAATTAAGAGTAAGGTTACCCCAATCAAAGTTTGTCCTACCACTAAATTAAGATGAAGATATAACCTTCTTAATGTAGCAACCTTAAAATATTAAGTTCAGCGATATCTAAAGTCTATTCTTGGTAGTTTGGCATTTCAGCCCTATAGAACTAGGGCTATTTCATAAGTTTACAGAGTTCAGAGCTGTTTCAGCTCTTATAAATCATGTTGTAAGGTAGCACCTTATAATAATCCAACGATATGCTAACATGAAGATGATTATCTAGGGTGGGTAGAAATATTGAAAATATTGTCTCTTATAGGGGATAGTTAGATTTCTTACCTGTCTTAACTTATTGAATAGATAGCCTAATCTGGTAATATTTATAACACGTATCATGTTTGAGAGCAGTATTTACATCATTTATCCTTACTTCTTATTAACTTATTAAAACCTTTCGTTATCTTTGCACCAATTCCAGCAACTTATTGCGTTAAGAAGTTGGAAGGACATATTTAACGAAAGGTGTTATTGAAATTATCTTCTATTATCGAATTCTCGCAAAATTCAATTAGAGTGAAGATGATAGCAATAGCACCCACATCATTTGATATATACCTACCTTATATCTTTAAGGTTCCTATATGCCAATTAGGTGTGGGGCTATTGTTTTATCCACTCTAAAGGCAATGCGAGAAGCCCGATAATAGGATAAGACAAATATAGTTCCCACACCTTTTATATTTACCCGCTGACCAGAGGGGACAAGTTGGCAGAATCTATAAATACTATGTTTAGAATCTTATTTATTATTGGAATTGCTTATGGATTGGCCCTTATTGGCTGTCCTGTTTGGTTAGCTATCATCTTAGGAGTAATAGCAATGTGCATACGTCCTAAGTAATCTTTAATACTCAACTTACTATTAATTGAAGTGTGCAACTCTCGTTGTGTTCCTCACACTTATGTACTAATAGCTTACCAGAGGGAACAAATAAGCATAAATTATCAAAAACATGAAAAAAATCACAATCATGAACATTAAAAAATTATCTCTGCTTTTATTCTTAACTTTTACTTTAGCAGGTTGTTGGCTAGATAACACGCATGCAGATTACGGTGCTGCAAAGTCTCATATGCTTCCATCTGATAAATTACGCAATACGGAGAGAGGTGGATATATTATTGTTAAGAATAACGGTAAATATTATCGAATTTCTCCATCTGGAACACGAACTGAGGTTCAAATAAGATATCGGAGGCGATAGTGCATTGCAAAAGTTACCTCTATCTAAGCAGGTAAACTATCAGAGATTAGTTTCCTGTCTGGGTATATTATTGCCATGAACGTCTAGACAGGGCAGATAGAGGTTCTGGTGAGACTTGAAAGTAAATACAGGATAGACTATCAACCTAGTGGCACCCATTTCATTGCTGAATGCAAGATACTATTGTTGTCAATGAGGAAAACGCTGAATACGGAGTTGAGTTCTGTTGTTACTTCCCAGCTGACAATTCCCAATACACAATAATGGTTTGGCTGGAAGATGAAGTCGTAGTCGAAGACTGAAACTCCTGTGGTAGAGATTTGTAGGTTTTAGAGTTATATATAGAACCTAATGGGTTTCATACCTGTTGGAGTGAAAGCGGTGAACTATACTAACTGGGTTGACGGTTTCCTAATAGTTTCCTAATCAACCTAATATATAAGAGATAATTAACAGGAAACAAGGATGTTAAGTGGAATAGAGCGTCAGATTCCGGTTCTGAAGGTCGTGCGTTTGAATCGCACCGGGGTCACACAACAAAAGGGGGATACCATCACGGTGTCCCCCTTTTTCCCTTTCCAGTTGTAAAGTCAACTCTAATGTCCTACTTCCGTCATTTCTATCGGAAGAGTAGGATATATTCCTTTTAGTCCCTCTAGCTCTGTACCGGTAGCGTAAATAAATACGCATCTGTTTACAGCGGGAATCTGTATTTCTTTTACTTGTTCTTTCCATCTGCGTTTTACGTAAATGGTAGGGAGATAAGTTATCATGCCTTTATTTTCCAAAGTTTCTTTGGTTTTTCTTTCTTTTCGGGGCAATGTCAGTACAATGTACCAGTTTCGCGTTTCGTTAAGGCGGCTTTTAATGTCTTGGAGTATCATAATCAATTTTGATTGGCGTAATGATAAAATTGAAGGTATTGAAGAATTGTGGTTTATTGTCAACAACCATGGGAAGTGGTGAAACTTCCAGCCGTATGCTCTAATATTTCTTTTGGATTTTCATGCCATTTAGAGCTTACACAGCAATTTTTGTCTGTGTATTGAGCTTGTATAGTGGCAGGTAAAGCCAAAAACAATAAAATCAAGAAGCAATTCTGTCTTTTGTACTTTTTATAATCATTGTATATCCATAATAGAATTGTCAAGATACAAACAGGAATCGCTATAAGAATAAGAATCAGTAGAGTCATGGTAATTTGATTATTTATTGTTTATATCATTCTGCGACAAAAGTATCACAATTTATTTGATAAAACAAGTGAATTGTGAATAAATAGGTATTACAGGACAGATAAATTTTTATTTCACTTCCTCTAGGTTTGGATAATAAATCGTACCTTCATGGAAATGGAAAAGACTACTATATACATCGGTGAAGTTATAAAAAATGTCATGGTTGAAAAACTGGTGACAAAGGCTGAACTTGCAAGGAGACTGCAAGTTAAGCCTCAGAGTGTTGACTATATGTTGACACGAAAAAGTATTGATACAGATACTTTATATAATGTTTCAAAAGCTTTAGATTATGATTTTGCCCTGCTCTATTCTATCGATAAAGAACAGATGAATTATGATAGGGAAAATGAAGCTTATAAACTCTCTACTGCCAAGATTTTGATAGAGCTTGAGTTAAAACCTGATGAAATAATAAAGTTAAATTTAAGGAAAAAAATCAGTGAACTATTGAGATAAAATATTTTCTTTTCCATAAATAGTAAAGCGTCCGATTTCTTTATTCGAACGCTTTACGTAAGTTCTCCCAATTGTCGCAAAAATCCTGCATGGACGGGAATAATACATTTGCTCCGGCATCTAGTAAGACCTGTCCGTCAATGGGACCTGTGTTGACAGCTACTGTAAATATACCTGCTGCTGCACCGGCTTGTACGCCCATAGGCGCATTTTCTACTACGATAGCTTCATTGGGGGCTAATCCTCCTTTTTGTAAAGCCATCAGGTAAGGTTCCGGGTGTGGTTTCCCATATTTTACATCGAAGGCAGTTACCATCAGTTCGCGACGGAACATGCCGGGGAAGTTATGCGACAGGCGGTCTAATAGTGAGTGTTGTCCGGAACCAGTGACTACCATCGGTATCAGTCCGTCCGACTTTATTTTCTGTAGTACTTCCCATGCGCCGGGCATAGGTTCCGGTTCGGGGTTACTGTTGAATTCTGCACTCTTTTCTGCATAAATGCTCTGTATCATTTCGGGAGTGGCATCTTTTCCATATTGCCGTTGATAGACGATATTGATAGTAGCAGCTCCGGTTCGTCCTTCATGCAGATAAGCTTCTTCACGGCTCAGGTGCAATCCATGGCGTTCCATTACCTTGTGCCAGGCATCGGCATGGTAAGGCATGGAATTGAATAATACACCGTCCATATCGAAAAGGACGGATTTCAATTGAATTCTGGAGTACCCGCTGGACTGAAGATAGCGGGAAATTGCTTCTTGAAACATAATACCTATTGTTTTATATCTGCAAAGATACAACAAAAAAACGAGGTGTGAATGATTAAATTCATCCACACCTCGTTTATCTATGGTTAACTGACTCTTACCTAGAGTCTTGCCTGAATAGCTTTTGACTCTTCTTCATATCCCGGTTTGTTCAGCAATGCAAACATATTCTTTTTGTATGCTTCTACGCCCGGTTGATTGAACGGATTCACGCCCAGCAGATAACCGCTGATACCGCATCCTATTTCAAAGAAGTAAAGTAGCTGACCGATATTGTATTCGTCCAGCTTCTCGATGATAATACGCATGTTGGGCACACCACCATCTACATGAGCCAACTGGGTACCCAGTTCAGCCATTTTGTTTACTTCGTCCACGCGCTTACCTGCAAGGAAGTTCAGACCGTCCAGATTTGCTTCGTCAGAAGGAACTTCCAGTTTATGGTTTACGTTCTCTACAGAAATTACGGTTTCGAAGATGGTGCGTTCACCTTCCTGAATCCATTGTCCCATAGAGTGCAGATCAGTAGAGAAGTCTACAGCTGCCGGGAAAATACCTTTGTTTTCCTTACCTTCAGATTCTCCGTACAATTGCTTCCACCATTCGCTTACATAGTGCAGTTTCGGGCAGAAGTTTACAAGGATTTCGATCTTCTTGCCATTCTTGTACAGCTCGTTACGAGTAGCAGCATATTGCGCAGCCAGATTCTCGGCAAACGGAACATTCACGCCGCAAGCCTTTTCCATGTCAGCGGCACCGGCTACTAATTTCTCGATATCGAAACCGGCTATCGCTATCGGTAATAAACCAACCGGAGTCAGTACAGAGAAGCGTCCTCCCACATTATCGGGGATGATGAATGATTTGTAACCTTCCTTATCAGCAGTGATGCGGGCAGCGCCTTTCTTGGCATCTGTGATGGCAACGATAACTTTCTTTGCCATTTCTTTACCACGCTGGTCTTCACATTGCTTTTTCAACAGACGGAAAGCGAGAGCGGTTTCGGTGGTAGTTCCGGATTTGGAGATATTGATGACGCCGAATTTCTTGTCTTTCAGGAATTCAGTCAGTTCATACAAATAATCTTCGCTGATATTGTGTCCTGCATAGATCATTACAGGAGCAGTTTTCTTTTCCTGCAACCAAGTGAAGCTGTTTGATAAAGCCTCGATGACTGCACGTGCGCCGAGATAGCTTCCGCCGATGCCGGCTACGATTACTACCTCACAGTTGTCGCGCAAAACTTGTGCAGTAGCTTTCAGGTCGGCCAAATGCTCTTGGCTGATAGATGAGGGGAGGTGCAACCAGCCCAGGAAGTCATTACCTTTTCCGGTACCGTTTTCCAATGCTTCCTGCGCAGCTTTTACCTGAGCTTCGTAAGCAGCAACAGATGCTTTGGAGATAAATCCAAAAGTCTTTTCGATGTTCAAACTAATCATAATATTCTAGGTTTTAAAAGCCTCTTACCTGCCCCCTTCCCTGTGGAAAAGGTAGGTTTGAGTTACTTTTGGTTTATAAGATTTATTTATAATATTCTTTTCTTTATATCGCAACTCTGGCTTTATTCTCCTCTTTGCGGAAGAGGAGTTAAGGGAGAGATTATCTTAGCGAATCAGTCAGCAACTTGATTTCTATCATGGGTGAAATGCGTTCGTACAGAATGTTATAGACAGCATCCAGTATCGGCATATTGACATGGTGATGCTTGTTGATTTCCTTGATACACTTTGTACCGTAATATCCTTCGGCAATCATCTCCATTTCTATTTGCGCGCTTTTTACAGAATACCCTTTACCAATCATAGTACCAAACGTGCGATTACGGCTGAAGTTGGAATATCCTGTCACCAACAAATCACCTAAATAAACAGAATCATTCACGTTTCTGTTCAGCGGATGTACTGTTTGCAGGAAACGGTTCATTTCTTGCACGGCGTTGGATATCAATACCGCCTGGAAGTTATCACCGTACTTCAGACCGCTACAGATACCGGCGGCAATGGCGTACACGTTTTTCAGTACAGAACTGTATTCTATACCGGCTACGTCATTGCTGACGGATGTTTTGATAAATGAACTGGCCAGACGGCGGGCGATGGTACATGCCTTGTCTGTATCCGGACAAGCGATGGTGAGATAAGAGAGACGTTCCAAGGCTACTTCTTCCGCATGGCAGGGACCTGCCAGTACAGCAATATTTTCGGGTGGAACGCCGTATTCTTTTGTGAAGTACTCCGATACGATCAGATTGTCATCGGGTACGATTCCTTTTATAGCAGTAATGATGAATTTATCCCGTATCCGCGTTTTCAGCTTCTTCAGGTGAGCTTTGAGATAGGGGGAGGGGGTGACAAATATCAGCGTGTCAGACTCTTTTACTACATCGTTGATATTAGAGCTGAAGTTGATGCGCTTCATGTCGAATTTGACGCCCGTCAGGTAGGCAGGGTTATGGCCCAGTCGTTTAAAATCGGTTATACGATCATCTCGTCGCATATACCAGTTAATCGACTCAGCCTGAGCAAGTACCATTTTTGCAATGGCTGTAGCCCAGCTTCCTCCGCCCATTATGGCTATCTTTCCGGGTAGTTTCATATCGAAATTAATAATTAATAATTAAAAATTAAAAGGGGGAAAGGAAACTCCTTTCCCTCATTCGATCTTTAATCTTCTTATTTAATTTTTAATTCTTTAATTCTTAATTTTCTCAATCCAGCCTTCTACGTCGTTTACCGACGGGTTGGTCAGTTCCAGTTTGTATTTCTTGTTAATACCGCAAATGTCTTGGTGCAGTTTTTGCGGATTCACATCTTTCATATCTTCTATTGTGTTGTAGCCGGCTTTCTGAATAACGGGTACCCAGTCTTCGGCAATGCCCAGTTCCATATATTTGGCGGGAGCATCTTTCGGAGTGATCTTTTCGGGGCGCATTTGCGGGAAGAACAATACTTCCTGAATATACGACTTGCCTGTCATCAGCATCGTCAGACGGTCAATACCGATACCGATACCTGATGTGGGAGGCATACCGAATTGCAGGGCACGCAGGAAATCCTGGTCGATGAACATTGCTTCATCGTCTCCCTTTTCACTCAATCGCAATTGATCTTTGAAACGTTCTTCCTGGTCGATGGGATCGTTCAACTCGCTATAAGCATTGGCAAGCTCTTTACCGTTCACCATTAGTTCAAAACGTTCGGTTAGTCCCGGTTTACTGCGGTGCATCTTGGTCAGCGGACTCATTTCAACAGGATAGTCAGTAATGAAAGTAGGCTGAATGAAAGTGCCTTCGCAGAATTCACCGAATATTTCATCTATCAACTTGCCTTTACCCATAGTGTCGTCAATCTCCATTTTCAGCTCTTTGCAGACCTGGCGGATTTCTTCTTCACTCTTACCATTGAGGTCGTAACCTGTCTTTTCCTTGATAGCGTCCAGGATGGGCAAGCGACGGTATGGTGCTTTGAAGCTGATGGTCTTACCGTCGATGGTAGTTTCTTCGCTGCCGTTCACGGCAATGCAGATACGTTCCAGCAATTTCTCGGTGAAGTTCATCATCCAGTTGTAATCCTTATATTGTACGTACAGTTCCAGACAGGTGAATTCCGGGTTGTGGTTCTTGTCCATGCCTTCGTTGCGGAAGTTCTTTCCGATCTCATACACACCTTCAAAACCACCAACGATCAAACGTTTCAGGTAAAGCTCGGTAGCGATACGCAGATACAGATCCATATTCAGGGAGTTGTGGTGAGTGATGAAAGGACGGGCGCTTGCTCCACCTGCGATGGATTGCAGAATCGGAGTTTCCACTTCCGTGTAGCCGGCTTCGTCCAGTACGGCACGCATGGTCTTAATAACCGTGGCACGTTTCAGGAATGTTTCTTTTACACCGTCATTCACTACAAGGTCAACGTAACGTTGGCGATAGCGAAGTTCGGGGTCTTCAAAGGAGTCATAGGCTACACCGTCTTTGTATTTTACAATAGGCAACGGTTTGATGGATTTTGCCAGTACAGTCAGCTTTTGGGCATGGATACTGATTTCGCCCATTTGGGTACGGAATACAAAACCCTCGATTCCAATGAAATCGCCTAAGTCGAGCAGGCGTTTAAATACAGTGTTGTAGAGCTCCTTGTCTTCTCCCGGACAGATATCGTCGCGGGTAATATATACCTGAATGCGACCTTTAGAGTCCTGCAATTCAATAAACGAAGCCTTACCCATCACACGGCGTGTCATCATACGTCCGGCTACGGATACTTTGCGAGGTTCAGCGTCATCTTTGAATTCTGCTTTTATATCAGTGGAGAAAGCATTGGTTACATACTCTGCAGCGGGATAGGGCTCGATGCCCATCGCGCGAAGTTCATTCATACTATTACGTCGAATGATTTCCTGTTCACTTAGTTCTAATACATTCATTTCGTTGTACATTAACACAATTTGGGGACAAAAATACGAAACATTTTTCATATAATGGCACGAAGGAGGGGAGAATTAGGAAAAGTTTAGGGCTGATGTATGCGCTGTTATTCAAAAATGTTTTCTGTCTTAATGAACAGAATACACTCCACTGACAGAGTTTATGCGGTCTTGCTGAAGGAGAGGGGCTTATTGTAATACTGTTATAAATCAGATGAGGCCAGGAGTCTGCCGGTATAAGCAAATCGGTGAGCTAAACTTCCTCTACGACAGAAGCTATCATCAATGCCATTGATGATAGCTTCTGTCTTGAACTGTTTTTCACATATACTGAAGGCTAGCCCGGCTATCGTCTAATTCATATGTTGCTAATGGGGGAAACCTACTTTGCTGTCAGTTGATGGTATTGATCATAGAACATGGCGGCTATTCCGAAAGCATAAGCTCTTTCGTTTACAATGCCTCTGTTGTAATAATAATCTTTATCACCGATACAGGTACCGTCACAAATGTTTTTCATTTTCAGGTACTTCCCTACAGGTTGTAGACTGTTTGCTTCCAAGCCAGCATAGGCACGGTCTATCATAGGCATATACTTGTCAGCGGGTAATATTCCCAGTGCAATGCCTTTTGCTGCGGCATAGGCATACATGGCAGTACTTGAGCTTTCTATAAAGTTTCCTTCTTCTCCCGGATAGATGGGCAATTGATACCAGTGTCCCGTCTTTTCATCCTGCAATGGATATAATGTATTGAGTTTCTGTGTGAGAGATGCTTCCAAATACGGATAGTTTTCATCATTTTCGGGAAGAAGCTCCATTAAATCTACCAGAGTCATTAGAATCCAACCATTACCGCGTCCCCAGAACTCATTGTTTCTGCGGTTGGGATTTTCCGCCCAACCGGGTTGGCAGCAAGGGTCCTGCGAAGGAATTGTATCATTGTCCCAACCGTGATACCAGAGACCGGTTTCCGGATCTTCCAGTTTCTCCGCATGCGTTTTCAATTGGGAGATGGCTTCCAGAAGGAACTCTTTGTTGCCTGTCAGTTTGTACATCTGCATCAGGAACTCGCCTACCATATATACGGTATCATCCCATAATTCAATCACTTCTTCTCTGTGTGACACACCTCCGTTGGTGGCTCTGGGGATATTCTTGTATTGTTCGAAAATCTCATAAGCTTTGTCTTTGTATCGGCTTTCACCGGTGGTCTGTGCCAGATAGGCCAGTCCTAATCCGGAGATGACAGCATTCGGGTGATGACCGTTGGCGTCCCCGAAAGTGGAGTCGACAGCTGTTTGTATGTATGGAAACAGATAGTCTTTATCCATATTATTCTCACAACGTACAACGACGGATTTAAGGAATACGGCTTCGTTCCAGTTCCAGATATAGTCCTTTGCAGGCATATATTCTTCTACTACATATTGGGTAAGTTTGTCTCCCCATCTATTAAATTCTTTTTCTGACGAACAAGAAAAGAGCGACATAATGCTCAAGAAGCTTACACATGTGATGAAATTCTTTTTCATGATACTATTTCTTTTATTTGATATTAAATTTTCCTTCTAAACGAATATCGGTTGAGGCGGCGCCAATCATGACTTTGAACATGCCCGGTTCTACAACGAATTTATTATTCTTGTCCCATAGACCGAGATCCTGAGGAGTCAGTATGAAAGTTACTTTTTTCGTTTCACCCGGATTTAATGTGATCCGTTCGAAGCCGCGCAATACTTTCATATAGGTCGTTACGCTACTCACTTCATCGCGGAGATAGAGTTGCACCACTTCATCACCTGTACGGTCTCCAGTATTGGTAACTTCACAACTAACTGTGATTTCTCCTTGCGGACCTTGCTCTTCGGGTGTTATCTGTAGATTCTTATAGCTGAATTTTGTATAGCTCAATCCATAGCCGAAGGGATACAGTGCACCGTATACGGCTGTTTCACAGGGTTCGTCGGAACCGGGTTTAAAGGGGAAAGCGAATGGTATCTGCCCCACTGATTTCGGAAAGGTCACTGCCAGACGTCCGCCCGGATTATAATCTCCGAACAATGCTTCCGCAACAGCCGTTCCGGCAAATTCTCCCGGGAACCATGCGTGCAGAATGGCGGGTATGTATTGATTGGCATAATTGATGGTGGCAGCACGTCCGTCGAGCAGAACCAGTACAGTGGGCTTTCCGGTTGCGTGTATAGCCTGCATCAGCTCTTGTTGATGTCCCGGAAGATCCAGACAGGTGCGTGAACGGTCTTCGCGGACTGTCAGTTCAGAACCACCCAAAACAAGCACCACCACTTCCGCATTGCGGGCTGCGGCAACTGCCTCGTCCAGCATTTGCTGTTCTTCCGTTGTTTTTTCGAAAGGCAATATCTCACTTTCCGGAAAGTGGCTGTCTATGATTTCGCATCCTTTTCTATAAACGACTTCTGTTTCGGGCAGTAACTCTTTGATGCCTTGATAAACTGTTTTGATCGGTGCATTTGCCGGACCATACCGGCAGATAAGTTGGGTCTGTTCGTTTGCATTCGGCCCGATGACAGCTACGGATTTCACTGTTTTCTTTAGCGGTAGCAGTTGATTCTCATTCTTCAATAAAACCAATGATTGACGGGCTGCCTCAAGAGCGACTTGTTGATGTTCTTTGCAGTGCACTATCTTCTCCGCTTGTTTCTCGTCTCCCCGGTAGGGATTGTCGAACAAGCCCAACCAGAATTTTATTCTCAGGATATCGGCAACCCGACTGTTAATCGTTTCCGGAGATACTTTTCCTTCTTTTATAGCCTGACGTAAAGGGAGTACGAAATCTTCCGGTTTGGTAAAATGAGTACGAATATTCAAACCGGCATTTACGGCTTGTGCCACTCCTTCAACTTCATTTGAGACTACGTGATGCTTAGTCGTTATGAATTCGACAGCCTCACTGTCGGATACTATATAACCTTTAAAGCCATATTCCTGTCGGAGAATCTCAGTTAGAAAGTGGTGGCTGCCTGTAATCGGTTCTCCATCGTAGTCGTTATATGAGCTCATCACTCCCAGCGCTCCGGCTTCGCAGAAGGCACGCCGGAATGGCTCCAGATAAAGCGTACGCATTTCGCGTGGCGACACATGAGGGTCGGTACGTGTCTTCCCGTCTCGTCCTCCTACCGGGATACTATATACCGCAAAATGCTTGACGGTAGAGACTAAGCGGTGTTTTTGCAGGCTTTGAATCATTTGCTTGCCCAATTGTCCTACCAGATAGGGATCTTCACCGTAACATTCCACAGAACGTCCCCAACGGGGATCCTGGCAGATATCCAGAATGGGAGAATAGATATTGGTGTAGCCTAAAGCAACCGCTTCTTTGGCTTCCACTTCGCCGATGCGTGCTATTAATTCTTTATTCCAGGTGCTTCCTTGTCCGCTCTGTGAGGGAAAGAATGTAGCGCGGTCGTGGCACAGTCCTCGTATACCTTCATTGGTGAAGTCAACAGGAATTCCTAAACGGGTTTCTTCTACAAACCAACGTTGGATTTCATGTTTTGCTTTCACGTGCTTATTGTAGGGGAAAGAGTATTCAGAACCGAATGTCCCTAATCCATTATGTTCTTCATCAATGTTTCCGATTCCGTCTTTCCATAATGCCTGTTTCCAGTGTTCCTCCGGCAGTGCATCTTCCAAGACACGTCCCGAACCGTAAAGGGTAGCCATTTGGCAAGTCTTTTCTTCCAGAGTCATTTGCGAAAGCAGGTCTTTAACCCGTTCTTCCATAGGTGCGGAAGGGTCTTCATAGATGTCCATTTTCCCATTTTTGTTGAAGTCGATCCAACCTTTTCGGTATATATTTTTAGGTGGAGCGCTCCATACGGCCATGCTGGTGCATGCCAGGAGTATAAGGCTGTTCAGCCTGTATAAATACAGTTTCTTCATGATAAATATTTATTGATTTACTTGTACTAATAAATAATCCATCGCCTTGACGAAGGCAGATACAGGGTATTTCTTTCCTGTCATGATGTTCAGAACCGGGATCTTGAATTCTATTATCTGATCTTCATCTGAGAAATTAACGATATAAATATATTGCTTACCGTTGGTATCTTTCAGTCCTGCAATCTCTACCAGCGGATGGTTACATTGAGCCGGAACCTTTATAGAAGAGTTACTGATAACTTCTTTCATAAGTTTGTCTGCAATGCTTTGTTCAGGTACGGTAGCCACGTAGTACACGATTCCTTTTCCATATTTGTTGCAAGTGATGGCAGGATAGCCTTTAAAGTAATTTCCACTGAATGAAGCTGTCGGAGAAGCCGTCTTTACTTCTATTTGGTCGAACCAGAAATGGCATTGACCGGTCTGATCTCCATAAGTTAAAGTATTACTTTTTCGTCCGAACAGTGCTTCCTGCCCTTTCACTTCGATGCCTGCCAGTTGTTGCAGACGGGAGGTGACCAAAGCATCCGTCTTGTGCAGATGAATATCACGTACCCCGCTGATACAAGTTAGAAGAATTGTAGCGCCTTGCCGGGCGGCTTCTTCCAGGCGTTGGCAAAAATCAGGAGAAGCAATGGCCAGATAAGGTACTACAATCAGACTATAACCGCTCAAATCTGCCTGAGATGAGATAACATCAGCCATAATTGATTGAGAACGCAGAGCATGATAGTACTTATATACTTCACGCAGGTATTTAAGGTCGGGGCAGAATGTATAGCCATTCTCGAAAGTCCAATCCACTTGGAAATCACGGATTACCGCGGCTTTAGCCACCGGCAACATTTCACCTGTCCGGGCGTAAATCTCTTGTAATTCCTTGGCTGTCTGTTGTACTTCGTAGAATTTACTTCGCTTTACATTATCGGATTCCATGACTCCTGCCATCAGATGCTCGTGTCCGGAATCGAAAGAACGGAAGGGGAAGAAAGTGGATAAACGACATCCGTAAGCTAGTTGCTGATGGTTCCACAAACGGGGATATCCCTCTTTTACGATCTCCTTTTGTGTAAGGGCCGTACGTCCGATCTGTGCTTCCGGCACCCATATAGACCGTGATTTGCCTCCTCGTATTATCTGCATGGCAAAAGATGTCATGGCAGGATCAAAAGGGTGTCCGATGTCATTCCCATAGAGATGTTCCAAAGTTACATTTACAGGATAATTGTCGAACGACAGGACATCGCATTCATCTGCCAGTTCATAGAGATTCATGGTGGTCACAAAGCCACTTCCTCCGATATTAGTTGTCACTGTCATGCCCGGAGCTACGGCTTTAACCACATCCCGTTGCATACGGAAGAATTCTAATGCTACATCCGAATAGAACCGTTGATAATCCAGATAAATACCCGGATTATCCATCCTGCGGGGGAGCCATACCTGTTCGAAGTTATCTAATGTTTCGCTCCAGAAGATGGTTCCCCAGGCTTTATTTAAGGCTTCTACAGTCTGATATTTCTTCTTCAGCCATAACTGGAATTTCTTCAGGCATTCAGGACAATAGCAATATGGCTCTTCGGTTGCCAGTTCGTTATCTATCTGAAATCCGATGACGGATTTATTGTTTTTATAACGTTCCGCCAAGGTGCGTGTAATGCGTGTGCAGTATTGGCGGTAATCCTCGTTGTTGAGACAGGCATGGCGTCGGCGTCCATAGGGCTTCCTCTGACCGTCTGCTCCCATGATCATGATGTCGGGGTGTGCATCGTGCATCCATTTGGGTATGGCGGCAGTAGGGGTACATAACAGAGATTGTATGCCATGCTGTGACAGTGTCCGGATAGCATGATCTAACCATTCCAGCGTAAAGGCTCCGTCTTTAGGTTCCATACTATGCCAGGCGAAGTCACCCATCCGGGCTATGTTGAAATGCGCTTCCTTCATGAGACGTGCATCCTTTTCAACTTGCTCTTTATCGGTATGTTCCGGATAATAGGCGGCTCCTGTATAAACTTGCCCATGAACTGAAATGAAACCGCTTAAAAAGACCAGACAGCTGATCAGTAACTTCTTCATAGCTCTATTTTTTATAGCTGAATGATAATGGGATGATTGATGCATAATGCCTCATGGGCTATCAGGTTGATGAATGCCTCCCGTTCCCGGAACTGTTTGTCTCTCAACTCCCAGGCTGCATAAGCCCGGTAATTGTAGAGTCCGTTTGCGTCAGGTTTCATTTTGACGCACCAGGTTTTTATAATATCTGCGTTTTCTTCCGGTGTATGGAAGGTTTCTATCAAATTGTCAACAGGTACCAATAAACTCATGCCGAAATAGAAACTTCCGTTTACGGTCTGTTTGTCATGGGTGAGCATGGCATACTGTTTCCCTTCATATTCTTCTTCCGTGAAAGGTTGTGTATTCAGGTTATTGACAATGCCGGTCACCAGGAAGTAATTTCCGGGTAGGGTAGTGGTGCTGATTTTCTTTTCATATCCGTATTTTCCTGCCCATATACTGATTTCTTCGCAAAGATCTATCTTGTTATTTTCTATTTGCCATCCTTTATATGTCAAGCGAATAATAGAGCGGACCGGGCCTTCTGTAACCAGTTCGTAGTAGGTGGAGTCGATAACATCTTCTGTATAACTTGCGGGGACACCCATGCGTACCAGGCTGTCTGGAGTCTGCATGGCAAGTCCGCCCAAACCGAATGAGTTGGCTGCACTCAGAATGTCGCATCCCCATTCTCGTACTACCTGGTATGTATTTGCCGGATGTCCTTCCGGACTGATTCCCACTGTATCCAGCACCATTTCAGATATTCTTTTACCGAAAACATCGCAACAGTTACGGCCATCGAAGTACTGGCGGAATCCCATTTTATCATTTTCCCAGACAGGACCATCCATTTGATAAGGATACATCTCACTTCCTCGTGGAAGGTTATGCTTGTCGTGTGCATCCCGGGACAATTCTTCGATAATTCCGGGGGAGGTCATTTTGCCATAGCGGACATTCGTGCGAGGGGCGAATACCGGATATTTCTCCGGAGTAAGCCATTCCACTTTTAACCGGGTCTTTTCGGAAGGGGAAAAAGTATATACGAATGCCAGTTCATCCCATTCTCCGTCTCCGTCAAGGTCGTCCAGCTGACAAGGAATATATTCTCCCTGTCCGTTGGTTATCACAGGTTTGAGCAGCTTGTCTGTCGGATTGAGTTGTGCACGGGTCAATACCAGTGCTTCGTCTTCACGATTTATATCCAAAGGATTCTTCACGGTAAATTCCTTTAAACTCTGCGGAGAGTTACAACCGGTCAGGATTGCCAATCCTCCTGACAGGAGTAAACAACTCGCAATGAAATGATATTTTATATTCATGATTCTTCTGTTATTAATTGCGTATTACTTCCCACTCGTCACGGTTACCCATCTTTATTTCCAACTTGACAGGGCTTTTTTCCTGTTCGTTCCATTGAATATTTACTTGATATCCCTTATCTCCCAGATTGCTTATTTTTATGTTCCGGGATAACTTGATGGCATCCGTATTTTTGGAATGAGGTGCCAGGACAGATAACCAGCGTGTGGTTTTTCCGGCCTCCAGCGGACATTTGCTATAAACCGCATAATCATCATTCTTCCAATGTTTAGGCTGATACTGAATTCCGTTTTCCGATCCTGCCGGTGCATCGAAAGCAATAAAGAGACATTTGTCTCCTTCACCGTATTTATCAGTGAAAGCCCGTGCTTGTGCAGGGTAATGTAGCAGGGAAGCATCAAACCAGTCAGCTGTAGCCCCATCCGAATTTCCGCAACGGGGAGCAGAGGGAACGTGCCATACCGGACCGGCCACCAGCTTATCGGCAGCTTTTCCCGGCAGGAACTCATCCAATACGATTAGAAAACCTTCTTCTGTCAGAAGAGTGCTTCTTGTCCAGGATGAATCGTGGGTCCAGATTCCTTTGTAAGATACGGAACCATAACTGTCACCTGCCTTATTTTCAGCTTTGGCATCAGTCAGAATACCGCCTTGCTGACGGTCCAGGCGTAAGTTATGTTTCATGTCGTTATCATTGAAGGCTATCAGGATGGGTACTCGTGTCCAACCCTTGATGGGAGTGACATATTTATATGATAATCCGATGCGGCTATAGTCCTCATTCACATTAACCTGTTCATTCATTTTGATACGGAGAACCGTACGGCCATATTTCGTGCGGATACGCAGTACCTGTTTGCCCGTTTCTGCATCGGTTACAATGGCATAATCCTCTTTGGCTAATTCCGTTTCGGGGAATTGCTGTGTCTTGTCGGGAGCAACGAAGCCAAATGACAGTTTGTCCGTCAGTTTGTCAAACGGTACCAGTATTTTCTCTCCTTTATCTCCGGCAATGAACAGGTCACTGATATAAATATCTACGGGAACATCCGAAGGGCATACATTGCGTTTTTCATACCCGCCGAACCAGGTTCTTCCGGGGAATACCTTGCCGACTGATTCTTCTCCTTCGGTAGGGAGCAGTGCAAACTCCAACCTGATTTCATGCAGGTTTATCAAGTCATTGTTTCCGGCCACGGCTTCCGGGTTTCCCCACATATAACCATAAGGAGCCTTCTGGTCAGTCAGTGCAAAATGAACATCAGTGGATCTTTGTGAATTGATGGTGTATCGTTTTGAAGGCATATACCCTCGGGTAACCCGCATATTGGCGGAAGAATGATACCATCGTCCGGAATTCACTCCCGTGGTCTGACGGAAAGGATACTGCGCATCCGGTTCGGAAACCAGTAGCGTATTGTTCCATGCCGGCCATTCATAGCGTCCTCTGTCGGCAATGATCATGGTGCCGTCTACTTCATAATGTATCAGGTCGCCACGTGTGTCGGAGATTCCACCATGGTAGAGGACATTGCAATCATCCTGAATCCAGAATTGGGCGAATGGAGCGCCTTCTTTACGTGAAGGTGCCAGTATCAGGCGATCTTTACTTTGGTAAGTGGCAGGGAAAAGAGATTGCACGGAAGCTTGTAGTTCCGGGGCTTTGGCTTCCATACCTGCATATTGGGGATAAGCTTTTTCAAAAGCCTCTTCCGGAAGTCTTCCGGTTTTCATGTTGCCTGCCAGATATGTTTTTTTAAGTGCCCATAAAATAGTAGGATCGGGACAGACTTCCATAATGGCATCAAAAGCCTTTACGTAAGATTCTTGGTCGTACGGTTCTCCATCTCCTGTAGAGCATACCAGACCGGAAGAACTGACATGGTTTCTGAATTTATAATATACCTGTTTCAGCTTATCCCCTTTTAATTCCTTCTGCTTGCCAAGCTTTACACCTAAAGCTATCAGGCGGGGAATATTATGGGCCACATACGCAGGTTCATAACTGTCTCCCGGTTCATACCAGTCATTCCATACGGCTTCGGCATAAGCTTTCCATAATTTGGCATCTTTGTGTTTCGGAAACAATCTGGCAGCTGCCAAGGCTCCCATGGCATAATTTGCTGCCCGGTTGTTCGGACCGCGTTCTTCGCAAAAACTCATCTGACTGACAAGAGATTCGGACAGTTGTCTGAGTTCCGCGTCCATCAGTTTGTTTTCTTTAAGTATGCGTATGGAATCGAAAAATTTCTCGCGGGCAAAGAAAGATACTTCCAGAGGGCGGAATTGGTTCCGGGTAGACTCGAAGGCATCCAGGATGCCTAACAGAATGGTTTTGCCTTGAAGCATTTTCTCCTTATTGCCGGAACTTACCAGATCATAGACAACGTAGATATCCTTATCGTTACTATGATAAAAAGTAACATGATCCTTGATTCCGGTATGTCGGAGGATTTCCTGTCGGGCTTCACTGCGCGTCATCCGGTCGAGTACTTTTTCTTGTGCACACAGTGGTGGTGTGCACAAGAAAAAGGCTGTCAGTAAAGAATATCCGGTGGTTAATACTATGTTTTTCATGTTTTGTGAGGTTAGTTTTTATTTTGTAAAGAACGTGATTTTATTTGGCAAGTAATGCATAGGCACACCATAAAACCGGAGCTTGTCCATGGAGATCTCCCGTTAAAGCTTTACGGTTGCGGTAGTGTTCACTATTGTCTCCCAGCATGGTACCTTCGCATACGGCTTCCACATCTCCTTGTTCATTTACATATTTGGTTAAAGCTATCCAGGCGTTCCGGGCTACCGGCCCGTATTCTTCGGCAGGTAACCAGCCTTTCTTGACACCTGTAATCATGGCGTATGCGAACATGGCCGAACCGGAAGTTTCTTCCCACATGGAAATATCGTCTACTACCTGTTTCCACATACCATTCTCATCCTGTGTATCTTTTAGTTTCTCCATCATTTTCAGATATCCTTTCATGATTTCCGCTCTGTCCGGATTGTCTTGCGGAAGCATCCGAAGCAGTTCGGACATACCGGCTGCCATCCAACCATTACCGCGTCCCCAGCAGAAGGGAGCTGTTGGTGCGTGATAGAACAGTCCTGAAGGTTGTTGTATAGAATCCAGGTAAAGCACCATTTCGCGAGCTACTCTGTCTATATATTTACGGTCGTTCGTTACCCGATAAGCCTGCGCTTGGATAGTGGTGATCATATACATGTCGTCCAGCCAGAAGCGAGTCTGCCAGGAATAACCTTTGTCGTCCCATTCCTTTTGTTCCGGTTGACAGATATCAGCATCTTTGAAATCCCCATACATACTGCTTTGGCGTTCTTCACCTTCTTCCAGTTTCCAGTTGGCTGGTAATTCCCATTGAGAGTCGGCATACATCATGCCTAATGTTTTATAACGCTCTTCTCCGGTTTGCAGGTAAAGTTCCAGCGGCACGGCTCCGAAGACATTGTTGTCTACATGATTCGGCTTCGGCTGCAAGTAAGCCTCATTGGTGAATAAAGGCTCGAAACGGGCTTTCAGACGTTCTGTCAAATCCTTGTTGTCTGTTTCCTGAGCAAACCAAAGTCCTCCTAACCAAGTGCATACATCCGGATAGGTGATTTGTGTTCTTGGTTCGTTCACGCGTAAGGGGCTGCCATATTGCGAATGCCCTTGTTCCAGAAACCGATTTGTAATTTTATTCCCGATTTCTATAGGGCTGGCTTCTTGTGGGAGATTGTCAAAGTACCCGTTCTCTTTAGGAGCACAAGATGCCAGCACCAACGCAGCCAATGCTGCTGTGAATAGTTTACTTTTCATATTTTCTTGTATTTTTTATATTGTTAGTTCGGATAATATTTCTCAGGTGTCATGAATGAAGGTACATAAGGTTCCATCCAGAATGCAGAGGTACGCTTGTATTTCAGTTCGGTATCCGGATACCAGTTAGCCCAGGATGCCGGATGTGTATCGGCGATAGGAGACTGTACGCTTTCGCCATACCCGTTCACAGTGGTAACCGTATATTCATAGACTGTAAACGAACTGGCATCAAGAGTCGGATTGTCTAACTTACCGGGGAATCGGCATGCTTTGATGACTCCGGCAGCTTCCATATCTGTATACTGATTGGCTTTACCTTCAAATATAAGTGTGAAATCTTTGTCACCGGCCTTTCTCCGGTATATACGATATTTCTGTGCACCTAATACTTTTCCCCATGATAAGTCTACCTTCCCCTTGTCTAAATTCAGGTGCAGACCTTCCGGATAATGTGGTGCTTGGTTAGTGGTATAAACCGGATACTCTTGGGCAAAGACGGCCGTATGCTTTCCGTTTACAGACAGAGCCCGTACATGTATCTTTCCGGCAGGTTGCGGAGCCAGTTTGTATACTGACCGGGTGGTTGTGCCTACCTCCGTCCATGTTTGCCCATTGTCTCGTGATGTTTCTATTTTTACCTTTTTGGCTGATGCTGGTATATCCAGATAAATAAGTGTACCGTTAGGAGTATATTCTGTGTCGATAATATCAGTTGGCATTGGAGTAACTTCACGTGCATACTCTATGTGATGCTCTCCTACGGGCAAAGAGATATTGCTTGTTCCCTGTTGTGCGATACCGTCGATATATAATTTTCCGCCGGACATTCCTTTTAGAGTTAATCTGGCTTTTCCATCACTCTTATAGCGTCCTTTGCAACTGTTGGCGTTTGTGCGGGTCATGGCAATTGCCGTACCGGCGTCCGACAATTCGATCGAAAAACCGTCGGCAGAAAGGAGTGTACCCTTCATTAAAGCAAGTTGCAAGGTTCCATTATCCATCCGGCGGATTACTCCGGCCTCTCCGGTGAATGATTCTTTTTCTGACTGATGGCTTATTCCTGTTCCATCACGGAAGATAACATCAGTACTGTGAGGAGCTTTGATGTACAATATATTAGATGGTTCATTTTGGGATTTGGGTACAAATTCGTAAATGCTTGTATGGGCCAGCAAAGCCGGGTTCACAACTTTCCCATGTAGAACGTTGATATCTCCTTTCTTGTGTGAAACCAATGTCAGCAGCGAACCGTCCGCATCCCGGTAGAAACCTTTGGAATGATTGGTTTCTCCTTTGGTCCAATGATCCGGGCGTGCTTTTTTGCCAAAGAAAACGATTTGCGGAAATTCATCTTCTTTCTGAACGAACCAAGAGAAACGGGCACCTGCTCTCCAATTCGTTCCGGTCTGATCGTAGAGTAGGAAGTAATCTGTACCTACCAGCAGGATGCTGCGTGATAAATATTCCGGCCAGGCAAAACTGTCTTTTCCTTTAGCGGAACGGAGTTCTGCCAGCTGCACTATATCCAGATCATAAAGTGGAGCCACAAGTTCGTTCATTCCGATGTTACAGAAAGCCCCGTTTTTCATTACTCCGAAGTTAGTGATGCCATCCAGATTATTTTGTACATGGTCACCTACCACTTCGTTTTCATGCCCCGTATATATTTTACCTTTTGCATAGAAGTAAAGTCCGCCGGAGTTGCCTTGTCCCTGATGTCCCCAACGATAGTTAGGGCCTTTATCCACCTGGTTTAAGTGAATGGACAATTCTTCGTCTGTGTCTACTCCTGCACGCAGAACAATGCCGTGTCCGGTATATTTCGTACTTCTTAAATGCGGATTGGTTCCCATGTTATGGGAAGGGTATTGTTTCTGATGGACATTCCCCCAATTGGTGTGTGTATCTTTGGTTTCAACACCCGGCCCCATCTTGCCGGTCCAATATAGATTTTCAGCTAAGAGCGGATCGTAGTATTGCATCCAGTCGGCCAACTGGTAAACGGAGCAATAGCGTGGAACAATCCGTCCCCCTCCGTGAGCCCCATGGGGTGGATAACTTCTTTCCATCTTTTCTTTGTATTGAATGGGAGCGGTCATCATGTCCAGCATCCAGTGTCCCCGTTGTGCCATGTATTTTCCGGCAAAACGGTTTTTGCCATCGAACTCTTTCAGTGCGATATTGGTAGCTGAGGTGGGACGTAAGAAAGCCCAATTATAGATACCCAGGCTTTCTACCCAACGTCCTCCTTTGGATTCGAAGGCTTTTACTTCAGGACGTGTATAGAAGATACCGTATATTTCCAGTGTTTTTTCAAAGAAATCCGCCCATTCTTTGGCCATCGGGTGTTCGGGGTAGAGGAAAGACATCTGCCCCGGTACTGCCCAGCCGTCTGCTGCCATATTAGCGGTTCCCGCTAATGAAGTGCGGATGGTATTCATCGCTTCCAGTGTATTGATGTAAGCGGATATGAGCATCAGGCCGTCTACGGTCTGCTTTTGTTCCGTGGTCAGTTGTTTGTAAAGTGCCAGGTAATCTTCTATCCAGCTGCCGAAAAGCGGGCGGTGAGAAATGGAATGAATGCCGGGAAATCCATTTAAGCCTGTCATATAATAAGCCATTGGAGAGGTTATTATCTGCTGATAGAATTGTTCGGCAGTGGGTGAACCTGTTTTCCCTGTAAAAGGAGTATCCGGATGTTTTGCATGTGCCGGATACTCCAGAATCCAATCTTTCACCTTATTTAAATTTAATAGCGCATACTGACGGTGTAATAGCATAGCGTAGCGGAAGCCCATCTCATCCGAATGGTCTGCACCACCCTTGACTGCTATTTCGTCAATGCTTTTATTGAATTTGTCAACTATACCCTGTTTCTTTTCAATTGTATATAAAGTTATGGCCGTGGACCGGCTGCCGGAATGGAGCGGATACTTGAAATATAATTTCTGACCTGCATAACGGAAATATACAGATAGATCCGGAGTGGGCTGCCAGATTCCGTATTGCTGATCATCCCAGCGATTATGGTCATATACAAATACGCCTAATTCTCTGGCTGCATCCTGAGTTTCCCAGAAAGAGATTGCCGGAACCTGTTCGCGTGTTGAATTTCCTCCGAAGGGTAAGAGGCGATACAACATTTGCTTATCGGGTTCTTCTATCCAGCCCATTCCTGTCCAGTGCGGATCTTCCTGGCTCCAGTTGGTGTATATGGGTTGGTCGATGGGCAAACCTCCGTCTACTGATACTTCCTTTTGCCTGTCCCAGTTGCCATAACGGCGCGTAGGATGGAAGTTATCCCATTCCATATCTATAAACACCTCATCCTGGTTTGATATATTCTCCATTTGTTCGTCGAGGATGACGAAGGGATAACCTTGTATGACTTTTACCTTGGCATAATAAGAAGCCTGGTTATCTAATATATAATGTATTCCACATTCTATAAACAAGTCGCCTGATTCTAAAACGGATGTTTTTATCTCTTTTACGGTGCGCTGTCCGGTGTGTAGCTTGTTATTGCCTATCTTTTGATGATCGTTCAATATGGAGATTATGGGAGCGGGAATTGTGTGCCCCGGATTGATTCCTCCGGCAGGTATTTCCACACCGAAGTTTCCGTCACTGATCAGCCAGGTTGACGCCTGTTTCAGAAGTGTAACAGGTGAACTTTGCCGGGAGGCATTGTTTTTCCGAAGATACAATGTATAGTTGAATTCCCCTCCGCTTGGTAGCTCTGCGAAGAAGTTTATAACGGCAGATTTCAGTTTCCCGTTTTCAATGACTTTGTCTGATAATTGGAATGGAACAGAACGGCTCTGCTTGTTATCGGAAAGGCTCAGTTCCGATTCGGACTGTATTCCTTCCGGAAAGTAAATCGGATAGCTTAAAAGAGTACGGGGCCAATCATATATAGACAGGTTTATACAATCTTTCCGGGAGAAATTCAGCGGCTTCTCCCTAGATACGATGGCCTGTTGTGCAAAGCCTGTATTTGCAAAAAATAGTATTAGTAATAATGCAATCACGTGGTTTCTCATGGTCATAAACTTTACCTGATTTTTTTGCAAACTTAGGCGAAAAGCCTTTGACAGACTATGAAAATAGTGTCAAAGACTTGTATTTTAGACCTGCGACCGATTATTTACCAATATTCTTGATATATTCGGTAGGAGTTTGATTGAATACAGATTTAAAAACCTTACTAAAGTAAGCCGGATCGGAAAAGCCCACTTCATAGGCAACCTCTGCAATGGTCATGCCTCCGGATTGGAATTTTTCCACAGCCATTTTCATCCGGATATTTAGGATCAGTTTGTTGGGTGATAAATCGGATATTGCCTTAATTTTCCGGAAGAATTGTGTACGGCTCATACCTAATTTATTATATAGAACTTCCATGGATAATTCCGGATCCTGTGCATTTTCTGTAATTAATTCTACCAGTTTTTGCATGAATGGATCCTCTACTGTGATTTCCTTTACAGGAACTTCCGTCCTCTCTAACTTCTGGCAGAACAAGTCTCTCAGTTTTTCTCTGTTTTTGATGAGGCTTTCTATTTTAGCCAGTAGTATTTGCGCATTGAATGGCTTTAATATATAGTCATCAGCTAAAGCCTGATATCCATCTTTTACATGCTCTTCCAGGCTTTTTGCTGTTAGCAGGACTACCGGAATATGAGCTAAAGCCATGTCATTTTTTATAGCCCGGCAGAGCTCCAATCCGTCCATTACGGGCATCATGATGTCGCTGATAATCAGATCGGGCATCTGCTCTCTGGCTATATGTATGGCGCTTTTCCCTTCAGGAGCTTCCTGCACATTGTAGGTCTTGGATAGTTTGGAAACGATGTATTGGCGCATGTCCTCGTCATCTTCCACTACCAGAATCCGCAGGCGATTATCAGAATCTTCGGGTATTTGCTGGTGATATTCCGGATCTACGGACAATACACTGTTCTTTTCTACTTTCAATGTATGGGTAATTGCCTGGTCAGTATAGATTACATTGGAATTGGCGTAGTGTTCCTTTCCCAGTTGCAGGCGTATAAAGAACGTCGTTCCTTGTCCGGGCGTACTTTCCAGCCATATCTTGCCGAAATGCAGTTTAACCACGTATTGCACCAGATTAAGTCCGATGCCACTGCCGAACATTCCACCTTTGTTGCCGTTTCCTATCTGAAAGAAAGGATCGAAAACCTTGCTTTGATTCTCAGGAGATATACCTTCCCCGAAGTCTTTCACGGAAAGAACAACGCTGTTTTCCTCCATATTGGATTCTAACTGGATCTTTCCACCTCTGGAAGAGTGTTTTATTGCATTCGAGAGCAGATTAAACATTACTTTACTCATCAGGTCTACATCTACCCACAAATTGTTGCCATAATAGTTGTTGGAGTACGAAATGGTAAGTTCATGCTTGTTCAGCAATTCGGAGAAACTATCAATCTGTTCGGTAATGAATACAGGTACATTCAGGCTGCTTAGTTTCAGTTGCATGGCTCCATGTTCTAATTTGCGGAAATCCATCAATTGGTTCACCAGAAGTAGCAGGCGGTTTGCGTTCTTTTGTATCTGTTTCATCGGATATTTTAAACCCGAAGGAAGCTGTTCATCATTGATGATATCGTCCACCGGACCGGTTATCAATGTGAGCGGTGTCCGGAGTTCGTGAGAGAAATTAGTGAATAATTCAATCCTCATCTGGTAGTTCTTCTCGATATTCTCTTTTTCTATCTGTTCGATTTGGCGTTTGTACTTGGCTGTTTTCTTTTCATAAAAATAGCGTGCTAATACTGCCAGAAAGACGATGATGAATAAGATGTAGAGGGTCTTTGCCCACCAGGTGGCCCAGAATGCAGGATGTACTGATATGATAATGGTTGTTTCTACCGTGCTCCAGATTCCTTCGTTATTGCATGCTTTGATGCTGAAAATATATTTACCTGCCGGGAGATTGGAGTATATTACTTCATTATTTTCAATGTAATGCCACTCTTTATCCAGCCCTTTTAACTGATAAGCATATTTGTATCCCTTGGGAGAGATAAAGTCGAGCGCAGAGTATTTGATTCGTATGGATGAGTTATCATACGGCAGATCAACCTTGTTTCCTTCATTGAAGTTATTGATTTCAATATGGCCGGGTGCATTTTTAGAATTTAGTGATTCCACCAGGGATATCTGTACCAAAGGTGCTGTCTCTCTGTCATGAGACAAACGTGTCGGGTCCAGTTCCGCCAGTCCGTTGTTACCACCTATATAGATGTGTCCGTTACTGGCTTGCAACAGTGACTTGTGCGAAACTTCATTCAAAGGAAAGCCGTTGCCACGGGTAAAATTAACGATGATCCCATCCGGTTTGATCTGTGACAATCCGTTGATGGCAGATACCCATATATCCTTGCTGGTACGATCTTCCAGAATGGCACAGATAGAATTGTGTACTAATCCGTTATCTTTGTTATAATGGTGTATTTCCTGTTTTTCCAGATTACATTTATACAATCCGTTGTCATAAGTGCCGATCCAGATGTTTTTGGCATGGTCCTCATAGAGCACACTTATATTCTTGTCATTCAGTTCCTCGAAGGTGGTCCGTTCACCTTTAAAATAGTGTTCGGGATTTTCAGGTTGATGCCTGAATATCCATAAACCATTGGTACGAACTCCCACTATCATGTCATCTCCATGTCGCAGAATATCTTGTGTCAACATATACCGGGTAGTGGCATTATAATTGGTCGATAGATTCCGGTCTAGCTTTTGCGTTTTCTCATCCCAGTAAGACAGGTCATCTTCTGCTATCCATAAGTGGTTTTCCGCATCTCTTGCCATTGCACGGATTTGTTCTTCACCGCTCATTGAGGCAATCACTTTGGTTATGGAACGGGTTCTCAGATTGAGCGAATAAACTCCCATATTTAAGAAATAGAGGTAGAGCTCGTCTGGTGAATTTCGGTAAACATAGTATAAGTCCGTATCGTGTTTGGGAGAATTACCTCCGGATATATTAACTTCTTCTATATGCTTCGGATTGTTTACATCCATGGCTATAAGCCCCTTGCTATGTCCGATCCATAATTTACCTTGTGATTCGGATAATGAACCTACTACTTGGATTCCGGTGGTCTGCTGAGAGGAGGATGTTAAAGAATGATGAGTAAAAGTAAACAGCTTGGGATGATAATAAATGGCTCCCTGGCTGAAAGTACCTATCCATAATGCTCCTTGATTATCCTTATAGACTGTCATCAGGCGATCCCTTATAGCAAGGTGTTGATCTACTTTGGTATAAAAGAAAGAGTGCTTAATGTCATAAGCCACCAATCCCCGGTCGGTTGCAAGCAGCAGGGTGGAATCATTATATTCCGTGATGTCATGAATGTAATTGCTTTCTATCGGAACATCCGGATGAACCGTGTATGAAATTGGCCTGATTTCTTCTTCTTTAGGAAAGTATTGGTAGAAATTCTTTAGCTCTTCTCCGAGCCAGATGCGTCCTTTACTATCTGTAAATCCTTTCATTAAGGAGAAACGTTTTTCATTTTTGTGTAAAATCTTGTAGCGTTCAGTCCTTACGTCATAAAGTGCCAGCCCCTGATTCACCACATCCAGCAACAGAGCATACGGGCTCGCGGCAGCCATCATGTGAATATAGGTATCACGCATATCTTTCACATATGAACACGTTCCGTCGCTTTTGAAAACATATAATCCTTGTTTGGTAGCTACCCAGATATTTTTTTTAGGATCTTCGTGCAGGCCTACAATCACGGACGAGGGAAATTCTTTTCCTGTATACCGCTCCTGTAAATCGATAAACTTTTCCTGCATGGGGTCGAAGAGAACGATTCCACTGAAGGTACCGATCCAGAAGAGGCCGTCCGATAGTTGCGTGATACTCACAATATCGTTAGGCTGCTTGACTTCTTTGCTGGGCAGGTGATAATAGTTCTTTATCTCGTAACCGTCCAACCGGTTCAAACCGTTTTTGGTACCGATCCAAATATAACCTTTATCGTCCTGGCAGATAGCTTTTACAGTGCTGTTTGATAATCCATCCTTTACAGAGTAGCTATTCAGCGTAATGTTCTGTGCCGATGCGCTAATATACCCTAATGAGAGTATGAACAAGATAAATAGATGCTTTGCGATATTCTGCATTATCTTCGGAAACATAAAATTCAAGTTATAAATTGAGCCCCTAAAGATAATGCAAAATATGCAATTCATGCAAGCGTCAACGCTTTTTATATGGCTATTTACGGAATACATTCCAACTCCCCTTCATGTTTATTTGAACGGTGATTTCTTCCTTGTTGTTTTTTATTTGAACGGTGCTGCATCCATCCTGGGTCCGTGCGGATAAAGACTGTGCGATATCAGCGGCCTTTTCCTTTATGCTGTAGGGCACGATTACAGTAACAAATGTCAAAGGCTCGAATGGAGTGACACACTGCTTGGAGAAGACTGTGGTGGGTTGTATCGTATATTCTTGTTTCTGAAATCCGTAACTGCGGTCGGGCTGCTTTTCAAAATAGACCAGTAATTGCCTTTTCTCTATTTCATTACCGGATGCGTCTTTCCACGGTTGACCTGCGTTTGGAGTGTCCCTGTATATTTTCTTCCCTCCGTGAGTACTGAACCAGTTTTCACCCCGTTCATCCATTTGATATAACTGCCAGATACTGCCTGCCGTGTATCCTTCGGTATCTTCACCGGGAATCAGATGATCCTGTAATATCAGGATACCTTCGGCTGTCAATACCATGCGTCGTTGCAGAGTAGAACCATCGACACAGTGATTGTCCAGAATCACCTCACCGTATGAGTCTTTACCTTTATTTACAACTTTGGCTGTCCGCACGATATTGGGATTGAACAGCACGCCCACTTCTTCATGTACATAGTCTTCCACTGGTTTTCTGATCTTGTTGTAGGCTCTAATCTTGAAACTCATGGGAGATTTGATTCTGTCATCAGTCGTGTAATGTTTCCAATCGCAACCAATGTACCGGTAATCATTTAAACTGAAATCTGCCGCCACTTTCAGATTAATAAAATGAATACTGTTATCTTTCAAAGTAATACGTATCATCTTTCCGCCTTTCTCATTGTCTGCAAGCTCTACGCCGTCTCCCCATGCATCCAATGTGTTGCAATCATGCAGAATCTTTTCTCCGGCCTTGCCTCGTAGCCGAACCTTATCAATGCAGATCACTTCGCCCGGCTGTCCATTCTGAAAGCGGAAAGTGATGCTTTGAAATCCCCTCATTTGCGGATCACTTTCTGATATATGTGTGGATGAGCTGAAGTCAATCCAGTCTGTAAACCAACGGTTGGTCAGCCAGCGATTGGAGCCTTCACCGAATGGGAAACCATTGCTTTCTTCTTTCATCAGGATCACGGTGTTGCCATGACGCATATCCGTAGCATGACGTTGTACGCCGTGAAAGTGCGGGCAACAGTCGGTTTCAAAATAATTGATGGTTCCGCGCAGATTCGGATGTTTGTGAGAACCTTCAGCATAAAGATCACTCATGACAAAAGGAGTACCCGGAACGTGTGAAGCTGTTAGCAATAGCTGGTCCGGTATACCACTTTGTCCTTCCCGGTTAGTGCGTGTTGTCACCATGGCACCCCAATCCGGGGTAGAAGTCTTTGGAATGAATGGCGGTAACAGGGCTATTTCCGCAATCGAAGCCCATTCGCAGGCATCCCGTAGAAACCAGCCTCGTTTAGTGTATTTTTCGGGTAAATTGGGAAGTCCTGTTTTATATAATTTGCGGGCAGCTTCCTGATAGCTTGCATTACCTGTCAGGCGAGCCATCTTTTCAAAGACTACGATCCATTCAAAATAGGCAAAGAAGAAGTCATCTCCATATTCCGGCATGTAACCGCTGGGAGCCTGTTGGTGAAGATAGCGTGAAAACCATTGTTCTATTTCGGGAGTCTGTAGCAATTCGGTCCGTCCGCTTTCCTGTGCGATGGTGATAATGTCGTTTAAGTGGATGGCTGAATATAAAGTAGCGGTCTCGTCCACATCCTTATTGGCATACCAGAAATTCCACATCGTATCTGTATAGGCTTTCCACAGGTTTGCATTGGGAGCATCCGGAAAAAGGTTATACATTCTGGTAAAGCCTAAAGCACGTTCCTGTCCCTGATTATGATCGGTAATGAAATGCGGTTCGAAGTGCAGGTCGGCAAAACGAATCACAATTCTCCGGGCTTCGTTTCCTTTCAGGCGTCCTTCTTTTTTAAGTAATTTGTAGGTGGCTGCCACGTTGCGGGTAGAGAAGAAATCATCCCGTCCCCGCATCAACTGTTCGTCCTTTTCCCAGGCAGTGACGGCACACCTGAAAATCTCTTCGGACATATCCAGAAATCGTTTCTGTCCGGTGGCTTCATAGAAAGTACCGGCGGCGGTCATCAGGTGGGTGGTCCAACGGACATTGCGGTTTTGAATTTCCTTTTGGATGCGTTCTTTACTATATGGGTGGGTCTGGTTGTCAAAGGCTTCGACGGCTATGGACAACGGATCTTTGTCTATCACGGGATGCAGGTTTCCATACACCGAAACAATTCCCCAAAGGCAAAGAAAAATGGAGGCAGACAATTTCTGTATCATACTGGGATTTCTTTTGATAGGGTTTATTATAAGAGAGTGGGCAAACCGGATTTTCCGGCTTGCCCAACATACGTATACTCCCTTTGTTCTATGACAGAATTTTAATATTCGGGATTTTGCCACATGATTGTTCCGTCACCATAGGCATTGATTTCAGATTGTGGAATCGGTGCCAGCAGATTACGTTTTTCCATTGCATACATTGGTGTTTGGGTAGCTGTGTTGAAGCCTTCGTTTTTGAGAGAGAAGTGTTTCTTCATTGCTTCTTCGGCAAGTCCCCAACGAATCAGGTCGGGCCAACGAAGTCCTTCGTAACAGAACTCGATAAAACGTTCGTGAACGATGTAATCGAATGTAGCTTGCTTGCTGTTCAGTCTGGTAGCATCGATGGCTTCCAGTCCGGCTCTTTTGCGCACTTCGTTAATGATGGATAAGATTGTAGTGATATTCTCTGCATAGCCCACTTCATTCAGAGCTTCGGCATACATCAGCTTGACATCCGTGTAACGCAGAATAGAGATATTATTACCCCATTCGTCATAAGAACCGGGTTTCGTCTGCGTTGCCTTCAGAAACTTACGGGCTGTGTAAGTGTCAGCATGCTGGTAATCTTTATCGTAATAAAGGTTGTTCACCATGGTAGCGGCCCGGCGGATATCGCCTTCTTCATAAACCCCTTCACCCCAGATGGACTCGGAAACTTGAGCGGTACCGGAAGGACCTTTGAACGTAACATTATGTAGGAACGGAGCATCCTTTTCAAGATTGATACTGGAAGCGAGTAGCATACTGTTGAACGTTTGGCTGATACCCAAAGCCTTACCGGTGGAACCGCCCATGTATTGTACTTCCCAGACACGTTCGGATGTGTTGTCGAATTTATCATCGAAACAATCTTCATAGTTGTCGGCCATTTTATATAAAGCGGGTTCTTTGGCAATTATCAGCTCCAACCACTCTACTGCCTTTGCAGGATTATGCATATACAGGTAAGTACGTCCCAGCATACCGGCCATTGCATATTTGGTAATACGTCCCACTTCTGTGCCGCTTCTTTTTTCGGGAAGCAGGTCATAAGCCAGTTCGAAGTCCTTGATTGCTTGTTGGTAAGTCTCTTCCTGTGAAGAACGTTTCACTTTACGCAATTCGGCCAATGAAAGATCCGTAGTGATGAGTGGAGAACCTCCCCAGCACCAGGCGAATTGCAGATAGGCCAGTCCGCGCATGGCATAAGCCTCGCCTTTGATATGATTTTTCTGATCTTCATCAGAGAAGACTACCCGGTCGATGTTGTCCAATATCTTATTGCTGCGTGATACCAGTACCCAGAGCGATTTCCATGCGGTTTCCCAGGTTTTTTCGGTAGAAGTATCCGTGAAGCGGGTGATGTTATTGTTCATGTTTTTAATAGCATCTTCCCTCAATACGATTGCTTCCAGATAGTTACGATTATAGACAGTCTGTAATTGTGAGTAAACTCCGGCAATGGAGGCTTCACAATCAGCAGGAGTCTTGTATAAGCTCTGGTCTGTGTAAATAGACGGTTGGTTGACGTCCAGATAGCTGTCGCAGGAGGATAGACCCCACAAGCAACATACGGCTACTATTTTAGTTATTATTTTCATGATCGTTACTGATTAAAAGGTTACGTTTACACCAAATATATATTTTCTTGACAACGGATAAGTATTGTAATCTGCACCTCTGAGCATCGGATTGGTACTGTAGCTATTGGTATCCGGGTTGCCGACATAATCGGTAAAGGTATGCAGGTTTTCTACTGTTCCGTAAATTTTGGCTGCTTTGATTCCCAAGGCATTCAGCCATTTCTTGGGCATATTGTAGGCCAGGCTGACATTTTGGATGCGTAAGAAAGTTGCGTCAAAGATTTCCAAATCTGTTCTGTGCAATTGTCCGTCCTGCTCTGAGTTGTCACCCAAACCGTAAGGAGTCGGTGTTTTTCCATCCCATGACATATCTACACCCAGTTCAGTAGGAATGGGGTTACCGTTCGGATAATCTTCTTTGTAGCAGTGCAACCATCTTCTCAGTGTGTTGTTGGCACCATATTTACCGCCGGTATCCAGGTTACGGGCACCAATCCAAAGTACATTACCTCCAATCTGTCCGCGCAGGAATATGCTCAACTCGAAGTCCTTATAAGTAAATCTGTTAGTGAAACCGAACATCACGTCAGGTTCGTTTGAACCGTAAGCTACTCTGTCGTCATTGTCGATAGAACCACTTCCGTCAACGTCTACGTATTTCACGTTACCGGGTCTCTGCTTCTTACCTTTTACGGTAGGAACCAATGGCTTGTTAGGATTATAACGTCCGTCAGCACCTACTTCGAAGTCGGCTTCTGTCAGCAGACCGTCTGTGAGGTAAGTATAGAATTGAGAAATAGGACCTCCTACTTTCGTGATGAACTGTGCGTTCCATGCATCAGTGATGATTTCATCGTTTCCACCTAAATCCAGTACCTTATTCTTGTTTCCGGAAAGGTTCAGTGTGCTCGACCATTTGAATGATCTTGTATTAATATTGGTTGTTGTCAGGTCAATTTCCCAACCACGGTTCTCAATAGAAGCCAGATTTGTGCGCATACTGTTGAAGCCGGTAGCAGCGGGGAGTTGCAAATTATACAGCAAGTCGTCCGTGCGGTTGATGTAATAGTCTACGTTCAACTGTATGCGGTTTTTGAACAGGGAGAGGTCGAAACCGAAGTCGAATGCTTTGGTCGTTTCCCATTTCAAATCCGAGTTGGCATAGTTAGTCGGGTAGATGGCTATTTGTGAAGTATTTCCGTAAGCGACATTTCCGGTAGTGAAGGTAGAAACATAGTCACTGTAGCCGATACGGTCGTTACCGGACATACCCCAGGAAGCACGGAGCTTTAACAGGGAGATGAATTCTATGTCTTTCATGAATTCTTCACTGTTGATTTTCCATCCGGCAGATACGGAGGGGAAAGTAGCCCAGCGATTGGAAGGACCGAAACGGGAAGAACCGTCACGACGCATAGATGCAGATACTAAGTATTTATCATCATAGTTGTAGCTTAAACGTCCGAAAAGAGAAGCCGTACGAACAATATTCTTCAGGGTGCTGGCCTGACTCGGAGTGGCTCCCTGGTTCAAGGTAGGAACGTTATCCAGCGGGAAGTCGGTAGCTTTCATATCGGCAGTATAGATGCTGCGGTTTTCTATACTTTGTCCTAACAATACATTCATCTGATGTTTCTTCCAGAGAGTAAAGTCATAGCTCAATGTATTTTGCCATCCGGTGCGGCTGCCGGAGATCACTTTGCTTGAAGCAGTAGCGCTCTTTACGGACATTTTCTGTACGTCGAGTGGGAGGAAATATTCATCGATGCGGTTTTCAGAACTATAGTTGAACATAGACTTGAAAGTCAGTCCTTTGATGATATTCGCTTCTACCCATGATGCAACGTCGAAATTCTTGATATTTCTGCTATCGGTAACCTGTCTGAGGCGTTCGTATGGGTTAACGTCATCCTTTCTGAATTTGCTGAAACCTAGCGAGCGGGTACCTTCGTTGATGCCGATAGTAGGAATCATGGTCAGGGCAGTCATGATAACTTTATCCTTACCCTCAGACTCACCTCTGTCCTGTGAAGAAATGGTAGGAGCAAAGTTCACACCGGCCTTGATGTGTTTGTTAATGTTCATTGAAGCGTTGATACGGAAGTTGAAACGTTCGTATCCGGTATGTTTTACGATACCTTCCTGGTTCAGGTATCCGGCAGAAGCATAGATAGAATATCTGTCGCCTTTGCTGGAAACCGATACCTGGTGACTGTGGGTGAAAGCTGTCTGGAGAATGGCGTCAACCCAATCAGTCTGAGGAAGATCGGAACGCAATGTCCAGTCGGCTGTGTCGGAATTAGGGTTCAGCAACCAGTCCGGGTTCACGCGGTCACCGCTCGGACGGTCTTTATTGGGGGTATCCAGTGTGTTATTGCCGTCTTTTTGCAGCCACATCGCATTTTTCAGATACAGGTTGTATGCCATCCATTCTTTAGGAGACATCATTTCGGGCAGGCCTACGGCGTTCTGGAAACCTAAGTATGATTCCCATTTAACAACAGGAGCACCTTTCTGAGCCTGTTTGGTCTCAATCAGGATTACACCGGCAGAACCGCGTGCACCATAGATAGAAGTGGCTGCCGCATCTTTCAATACTTGGATAGACGCTACATCGGACGGGTTCACATTGCTCATATTTTCGGTGATGACTCCATCCACTACAATGAGGGGATTGGAAGAACCGTTGATGGAGCTGACACCACGTACGGTAATTTGCATTTCTTCACCCGGAATACCACTGCTGGTCTGGGTTTGCACACCGGCCAGCTGACCGGAGAGGGCATCACTCAGATTGGTGACCGGACGTCCTTCAATGGCTTCGGAGGTCATCTTGGATACGGAAGTCGTCAGATTACTTTTCTTCACGGAACCGTAACCCACTACCACTACTTCATCCAATGACTGAGAATCTTCTTCTAATGTAACTTTTAGGTTTGTACTTCCGTTGAGGGCTACTGTTTTGTCTTTGTAGCCAATGAAAGAGACGGTTACTGTGGCCTTGTTGCTTTTCACATTTAAGGTAAAGTTTCCGTCGATGTCGCTGATCGTGCCGTTTCCCGGTACACCTTTTTCTACGATGTTAGCACCGATAATGGCTTCACCCGACGGGTCTGTTACAACGCCGGTAACTTTTACTTGTGCCCAAGTAAAACTACAGAAGCATAGAAGGAGTAAAGTCACCCAAAGTCGGGATTTTCCTTCCACACGTTTTGAGAGTGTGATTCTGTTTTCCATAAATTAAATTTTTTAGATACTATTAATTTCTTTAAATATGCATAAAGCAAGTTTGTTTTTCATTCGCAAAAGTAGCCGATGGGGTGGGAAGGGATATGGAAAATCGTTTCAAAACCTATAAAAAAGGTCTCAAACGACTGTTTTTCCCAACTTTGGTACGTTATTCCAATTTCCAGGTTTTTGTACCTTCTGGGGTGTGGAACAGAAGAACGTTACTATTGGCTTTTTGCTCCATATATTTGCTTTGAGATATGTATTCGGTATTCAGTTTTACAGGATTTCCGTTCAGTTTATACTGTCCGCTATAGGCTGTTTCGGGGGAAAAGAATGTCAGTTCCAGTGTGTTTCCCTGTAGGTTGGTATATGAAATTCCCGGAGTTTCACCCGTTTCATAGTCGCTGGAGCAGTTAAACTTTATCTTTTTGCGGATATCGTTGGCAAAATTCTCCAGTTCAGCTTTCATATCTCCCCGGGCATCTTTGTATTGTTCGGTGATTTCAGTCGTTTCCAGTACCCAGGAGCCTCTGCGACGCTTCTTGTCTTTTAGGATGAGAACATCGTGTGCTTTTATATCATATTTGCCGCCGGAAACCTCAAAAGTCCATTCTTCCGGAGTGGCAAAAGCGAACATCATGGAACCGGTGTGACACAATATCCATTGCAACCCGTTGATTTTCTTCACCATTTTCTTTTTTATGCCCTTGCGGCTGAATGGTACGTACATCTGATAGAAATGGGGGATATTCATATAGTTCTCTGCTACATTATATACGCCAATGGCACTTTTTTCGTATCCGAAGACACGGTGATAAGGATTCTCCCCATACCCCAGCTTGTTGGAGTGTGTCTGATAAATCTGAGGGCGTTCGGGGTTATCATGGCACACACTGAACACGGATGCTTCTGAATTATCCGATTGCCAGACAAGGTGTATGTTCTTAGTCTCTTTAAATGCGTAGGTGTATTGGAAATCTTTCAGTTTTTCAGGAAAAGCTTCTACTGTCTGGGTGGATAAACCGTAATTCGGACTTTGATAAGTGTAGCGGCAATAGTAATGCTTGCTGTCTATCCGTAAAGCTTTGAAATCATAAGGATAGCTTTTCGAGTTGTTCAGAACTTGCAGAAAAGGGAGAGGTTTTACAGTGCGTTCGTAGGCCAGCCAGAAGTTGAAACAGCCGAAATTGTCTCTGTTTGCAGCTTCACGGAGGATGATACGTTCATCAGGGCTACCGTAGAATAGCCAGGTTAGCTGAACGATCTGTACACCGGTGCTCAAATTACCCGTATATAAATTTTTCCAACCTTTACAACGGGGAGGATTGGCACAATACAGGCCTTGATTCCAGGGTAACAGTAATTGTGCTATGATATGGTGGTAAGCTGCTAAAGCGCTTTTACGTATCTCCTCGTTTTTAGAGAATTCGGCAAGCATCCTGATATATTGAAGATTAGTTCCCAGATAGGTAAAAGCATCCGCTTCAGGACAGTTATGGGTGATGAATTGCTTTAATGTATGTACGATCCTGTCATGCAGGAATTCTTTTAGCTGGACGGAGGTTTTGCCGTCGGCATCTGTAAAGTCGGGCCATTCTTCGGCGCAGAGCAATCCGCTGGTCTGATGCATGAGTTTCATGTTCAGCGTACCGTTATCTCTGGTATATTTGCCTATTTTCATGAAGGCTTTAATCTTTTCTCGCAGCGAGTCCGGCATTTTTTCTTTGGTGAGCATGTAGCCGTGCATGGTGGCATGGGCAAAGAAATCCATATCTGAGCCGGAGTTATAGAACGCTTCCACATGGTCCAGTTGATATTGATACATTTTGGTTAGTTTTTCTATGGCTTTTTCTTTTTCACAGTCACGCCATAAGCGGGCGAAGTAGAAAGGCGACACATATTTTATGTTACCGTTGTCTACCGGTTGAGTCTGTAACATCTGGTCGATGAGTGAATGACCGCGTTCTTCATAAGTAGAACCGTGCATATAGGCTGTCTGGGCATTTACGGCACTTGCAAAAAGAAGTCCGGCCAACAGAAAAATAAAGTGGTGATAAGATAGAGTTTTCATGTATTTCCGTATTTGAGGGACAAATGTAAGCGCGAATCTTTTCCGGAGGTATGAAAATCGTATTCTATTTTAGTAAAATCATCTCTGAACCGGGACTTTAACACTCTCCAGCGGGCTTCATGGGTATTCATTTGCTTCTGCAATAGTTTTGTTCTCTCTTGCTATAATTTTGTTTGCTCTTTTAATAGTTGATTTTTTAGTGGGATAGATGATAGGGGGATGATATTGTATCCATATTCGTTTATTGTAATATCGTTTTACTGTTGCGCAGGGTTCACAGGGGTCAAGGTTCACTATGAACCCTATCTGTCAGTATGAAATTTCTGAAATTTTTATTAATCATCAGATAGTGAGTGTGCTAATTGCTTTTTGATTTTGTGGATAATATGTGTTTTTTGGGGTGTAGGTTCACTCCCATTTATTATGTAATGTACGAAAATAATACTGTATTGCAAATGTTCTGACTATACTCTGTCGGGATACGAAGATGAATGGGTGCGAAGATGGTCTATAAATAGTTCTTATTATATTACAAAAACAGCTTTTTTCCCACATAAATACGTGGCACGTAGGGTTCATAGTGAACCTTGAACCCAAATGAACCCGAATGAACCCCATTTTTTTTTATTATTGTATTTGATTGAAATTTATTTGCTTGATATATAGTGTATTAGTTGTTTTGCATAACTTCTTGTATAATCAAATCGGTGATATCTATTGAACCATAATAGCCGAAATTAGCATGATATACCTCTTGAAGAAATAACACTACAAATAATCTATTTCTCGTCTTCTTTTGTTTGCTTGCGGGAAAATGAGTACCTTTGCGCCCTGAAAATAAAGAAATAGGTATGACAGGACAAAAGGCACCCACAGCGTTGGGAACAGAAAAGATTGGAAAACTACTGATGCAATATGCAGTGCCGGCAATTATCGCCATGACGGCATCTTCCTTATATAATATGGTGGACAGCATTTTTATCGGTCACGGAGTGGGCACAATGGCTATTTCGGGACTGGCACTTACTTTTCCTCTGATGAATCTTGCAGCAGCGTTCGGTTCGTTGGTGGGAGTGGGCGCTTCTACGCTGGTTTCTGTAAAGTTAGGGCAGAAAGACTATGATACGGCTCAACGGATATTAGGTAATGTGCTTGTCCTGAATATAGTGCTGGGATTAGCATTTACGGTAGTGACGATGATATTTCTCGATCCCATCCTTTACTTCTTCGGCGGTAGTGATGAGACGGTGAAGTATGCCCGCGAATATATGCAGATCATTTTGCTTGGTAATGTGGTTACCCACCTTTATCTGGGCTTGAATGCTGTGTTGCGTTCTTCCGGACATCCGCAGAAAGCGATGTATGCCACTATTGCTACGGTTGTTATCAACACGATACTTGACCCTCTATTTATTTATGGCTTCGGTTGGGGTATCCGTGGAGCCGCTATTGCCACTATCATTGCCCAGGTCATTTCATTACTGTGGCAATTCAAGATATTCAGCAATAAAGACGAACTCTTGCACTTTCACCGCGGCATTTTCCGCTTGCGTCGTAAGATTGTGATAGATTCGCTTGCTATCGGTATGTCTCCTTTCCTCATGAATCTGGCGGCATGTTTTATTGTGATTGTTATCAATCAAGGGCTGAAGCGCTATGGAGGAGATTTATCCATCGGTGCATTCGGCATTGTCAATCGACTGGTATTTATATTTGTGATGATTGTGATGGGACTGAATCAAGGTATGCAGCCCATTGCTGGATATAACTTTGGTGCCCAGCAATACGCGCGCGTTTCCCGGGTGTTGAAACTGACAATCATCTTTGCAACAGTTGTCACTACTTCCGGTTTTCTGATGGGAATGCTTATACCTGAGCTGGTAGTTTCTATATTTACTTCTGATGAGGAATTGATAGCAATCTCGGCACGTGGTTTGCGGGTCGTAGTGATGTTTTTCCCTATTATCGGTTTCCAGATGGTGACATCTAATTTCTTCCAGAGTATCGGAATGGCCAGTAAGGCTATTTTCCTTTCTCTTACGCGCCAGATGCTTTTCCTGCTTCCGGCATTGATAATCCTGCCCCGTTTTTTCGGTGCGGCAGGTGTGTGGTATAGTATGCCATTCTCCGATTTACTTGCCAGCCTGGTAGCGCTGGTAATGTTGGTAAGGCAGTTCCGTAAATTCAAGAGAGCGGAAGAATAGGGCGAAAAACGTGTGACTTTTTTTGTTTCTTTCCTATAAATCCTTACTTTTGCTATCAGTAAACCAATATTTAGATTGAAGCTATGAATAAGAAATTCGTTGTGAACATCGGTCGCCAATTGGGAAGTGGCGGAAAGGAGATAGGGGAGAAGTTGGCAGCCCGCTTGGGCATCGATTTCTATGATAAGGAGTTGATAACTCTGGCTTCCAAGGAGAGTGGCCTCTGTCGTGAATTTTTCGAGAAAGCTGATGAGCGTGCTTCGCAGGGAATCATCGGCGGACTTTTCGGTATGCGTTTCCCTTTTGTGGGAGATGGCGCTTTACCTACCCAAAATTGTCTTAGTAATGACGCGCTTTTCAAAGTGCAGAGTGATGTGATCCGTCAGCTGGCCTCTGAGAAGTCCTGTCTTTTTGTAGGCCGTTGTGCCGATTATATTCTCCGGGAGCATCCCCGTTGTGCCAATATTTTTATTTCTGCCTCGCATGAGGCACGTGTTGCTCGTCTTTGCGCTATGCATCACATTTCGGAAGAAGAGGCGGAAAATATGATGAGCAAGGCAGATAAAAAACGTTCGGAGTATTACAATTATTATAGTTACAAGACATGGGGAGCTGCGGCAACTTATCATCTCTGCATTGATTCTTCGGTGCTGGGAATTGAAAAAACAATAGATTTCGTGGAGGAGTTTGTGAAACTCAAAATCAAGTGAAGCGGAGTTGTTTATAATCTGGTGAAATTAAAAAAGAGAGGTCATGCGAACATGACCTCTCTTTTTGCTAAAATGCAACTTGTATTACATCATTGTCAGCAATATCATTTGTCCCGCCAGAATACGCAGGAACATTGTCAGCGGATAAACCGTAGAATAGCCTACTGCCGGAGCATCGTTACCGGATGCCTGGTTGGCATACGCTAGTGCAGGAGGGTCGGTATTACTACCTGCAATTAATCCCATTAAAGTGAAATAGTTCACTTTGCAATAGAAGCGGGCAATCATACCGATAATCAGCAAAGGAATTACGGTAATCAGGAAACCATAGCCTACATATGATAGTCCGGAACCTTCTACTACGGTCTGTACAAAGTGTTCACCAGCTTCGATGCCTACACTGGCAAGGAAAAGTACAATACCGATCTCGCGCAGCATCAGATTAGCACTCATGGTTGTATAAGTCACCAGCTTCAATTTATGTCCGAACCGTCCGATAAGAATAGCAACCACCAACGGACCACCGGCCAAACCGAGTTTTACCGGAGTAGGTATACCCGGGAAAGCGATAGGAAGACTACCTAGCAGAATACCCAGGAAAATACCCACGAAGATAGTCACAATGTTCGGTGTATCCAGCCGCTTCAACTGGTTGCCCAATACACCGGCAACCCGTTCTACAGCATCTTGCTGACCCACGACCATAACGCGGTCACCTACCTGCAATATCAGATTCGGATCGGCAAACAAATCCATACCGGAACGGTTGATGCGGGTTACATTCACTCCATACATGCTACGAAAATGCAGGCTACCCAGTTTCTTACCGTTGATTTCGGACTTAGTCACCAATATGCGGCGTGAAACCATTGGCATATCTTGTTTTTCCCAGTCCACTTGAATTTCTTTACCGATAAAAGCGATTACCGCTTCGGCATCTTCCTCGGAGCATACGATGAATACCTGGTCTCCGATATGAAATTCCGTATCTTGGTTGGGGATGCTGACGTGTCCATCGTGGCGTATGCGTGAACATACAAAAGGACGTCCCATAAACTCTTTGATCTGGAGGAGCTTCTTTCCATCGATAGATTCATTGCGAACTTCCAGATGCAACATGTGCGGCATGTGCTTCATATCAGAAGTCTGTGTAGAGAGTTCGTCTTCTTCCTTTTTCAGGTTCACCCGGCAGATGTAGCGGATAGCAATAATAGAACCGATGATACCGACAACACCGAGCGGATAAGCGCAGGCGTATCCCAATGCGATGGGATCACCCGTGTAGTTCAGTTGATTCAATGCTTCCTGTGCGGCACCCAAACCCGGAGTATTGGTGACTGCACCGTAAAGGATACCTACTATCATGGGGAGGTCGATTCCTCCGTCGATGAAGTAAATGCCCAAAGCTACTGCAATATTCAGTACAACTATACCTACTGCAAGCATATTCAGTGTCATGCCTCCTTTCTTAAAGGAAGAGAAGAACGACGGTCCTACTTGCAGACCGATACAGAATACGAATAGAATTAATCCGAATTCGCGGATGAAGTGCAGAATGTGTGTCTCACCCGTAAAGCCGAAATGTCCCATCAGGATACCAGTGAAAAGTACAAATGTGACTCCCAGCGATATCCCGAAAATCTTGATCTTGCCCAAAAGCACGCCGACAGATATTACGAATGCATACAAGCATACGATATGGGCGACGGAGGCAGGGTCCCATAACAAACTCTCTAACCAATCCATAGTTACTTTTGTTTATCTTTTTTATTTGCTTATTAAATTTCGCGCAAAGGTAGGCATTAAAAGGGAGGTAGCAAAGGGTTTCCGGGAGTTTTTCTTTTGAGTACAGGCATGGGCAGAGGATAATTGAGTAGTATGCTTGAATATAAGTTTTTACTCTAAAATGTAAGGTGCACTTTGCAATCATGCATATACATACGGAAATCATGCTTCCAGAATGTCATATCTTCATGCGAATTTTACTTAAAAAACCTTGTGTTATTAAGTTATTGAGTATATTTGCAAGTCCTATTTTAGACAAATAGGCAAGTGAAGAGATTACTCATTATCTTTTTAATTATAAAATAAACTATGGCAGACAGTAAAGAAAAACTCTTCTCAGACTTTGCTCCCACCACCACCGAACAGTGGATGGACAAAGTTACAGCCGACCTGAAAGGCGCTGATTTTGAGAAGAAACTCGTTTGGAAAACAAACGAAGGATTCAAGGTGAAACCTTTCTATCGCATGGAAGACCTCGAAGGACTGAAAACGACGGATGCACTTCCCGGTGAATTCCCTTATCTCAGAGGCACCAAGAAAGACAACAACGAATGGCTGGTACGCCAGGAAATCAAGGTGGAATGCCCGAAGGAAGCTAACACAAAAGCGCTGGATATTTTGAATAAAGGCGTAGATTCACTGGCGTTCCGTGTGAAGGCGAAAGAACTCAATGCCGAATACATCGAGACATTGCTCGAAGGTATCTGCGCTGATTGTGTAGAGTTGAACTTCTACACGTGCCAAGGACATGTAGTGAAACTTGCGGAAATCCTGGTAGCTTACTTCCGGAAGAAAGAATATGACCTGACGAAATTGCAAGGTTCTATCGGCTATGATTTCTTCGACAAGATGCTGGCCAAAGGTAAAGAAAAGGGCGATATGCTGGCAACAGCCAAAGCCTTGATTGAAGCAACCGATGCTCTGCCGGAATACCGTGTACTGAATGTAACGGCTCTGACACTGAATAATGCCGGTTCTTATATCTATCAGGAATTGGGGTATGCTCTTGCCTGGGGTAATGAATATCTGAATCAACTGACTGAAGCCGGAGTTCCTGCTGCTGTAGTTGCCAGGAAGATTAAATTCAATTTCGGTATCAGTTCCAACTATTTCCTCGAAATAGCTAAGTTCCGTGCTGCCCGTATGTTGTGGGCAAACATTGTGGCTTCTTATGATGCGGAAGCTAAATGTGCTGCTAAGATGCGTGTTCACGCTGAGACTTCTACATTCAACCTTACTTTGTTCGACGCTCATGTGAACTTGCTGCGTACGCAGACAGAAGCTATGAGTGCTGCTTTGGGCGGTGTGGACTCAATGACTGTGAGCCCGTTCGACAAAACGTATGCGGTTCCTGATGAATTCTCTGAACGTATGGCGCGCAATCAGCAGTTGTTGCTGAAAGAAGAGTCTCACTTTGATAAGGTGATTGACCCTGCTGCCGGTTCTTATTATATTGAAAACCTGACTGTATCCATCGCTAAACAAGCATGGGAACTCTTCCTTGCGGTAGAAGAAGAAGGCGGTTTTTATGCAGCAGTAAAAGCTGGTAAGGTGCAGGCTGCTGTGAACGAAAGTAACAAGACCCGTCATAAAGCTGTTGCCCAGCGTCGCGAAGTATTGTTGGGTACCAATCAGTTCCCGAACTTCAATGAGAAGGCAGGTGAGAAGAAACCGCTTGAAGCTACTTGCTGCTGCGGTGGTCATGACACTTGCGAAAAAGATGTTCAGACATTGAATTTCGACCGTGCTGCCAGTGAATTTGAAGCGTTGCGTCTCGAAACGGAAGCTTCCGGTAAGCGTCCGAAAGCATTTATGTTGACTATCGGTAACCTGGCTATGCGTCAGGCACGTGCTCAGTTCTCTTGCAACTTCCTGGCTTGTGCCGGATATGAGGTGGTTGACAACCTTGGTTTCCCCACAGTGGAAGCCGGTATAGAGGCCGCTATGGCTGCCAAAGCTGACATCGTGGTATTGTGTTCGAGTGACGATGAATATGCAGAATATGCTGTTCCTGCCTTCAAGGCTTTGGATGGCCGTGCCATATTTATCGTAGCCGGTGCTCCTGCCAACATGGAAGAACTGAAGGCTGTCGGTATCGAGAACTTTATCCATGTTCGCGTTAACGTGCTGGAAACATTAAAGGAATTCAACGCTAAACTTTTGAAGTAAGATGAGAAAAGAT
>OGQO01000127.1_pt1 | contig 78049 bp, 74 predicted proteins | sample 1553241 | NCBI WGS metagenome assembly OGQO01 (sample SAMEA2579933, study PRJEB22360) | human gut metagenome | biome: human gut; feature: human-associated habitat; material: faeces | place: Denmark | collected 2008/2010
GATCCGTGGTGTTGTCTGCATTTTACTAAATACAAATTCAATGTATACAGAAAGAAATATATAAGGAGTGGGAGGGATTCCGCCGTAGTCGGCATTGTAGGAAAATCCAAAAGTTTAGATTTTCTCAAAATGCTTATCTTTTGGTCTTTGGTTCGGAATAGTGTAGTGCTGGCGGTCTATCTATTGTTTTCGGTTGCTTGCTTCTTTACCGTACATGAGCATTTGCGTAGATGTCGTCACGGGAGGTAATGCCGAAATCGCCGATAGTCAGAAGCTGCTGCGACAGATAGTTTATCCACTCGTCGTTCTGAAAGCAGTAGTGCCTGCGTGCATTGCTTTTCTTCGGTTCAAGCCGGAACTGCGTAACGACTGTGGTAACATTCAAAATAACACTGTGAAACCGCTTTTCAACAGGATTAGCGTTCTGCGCTTTTTCATGAACGCAATCAACGAACCGTCCGCTTTCAGCTATGCGCCGTTCAAGATTTTTGGGCAGATATTCCTCGCCTAGCGTTTTCAGCCGCACAAAGCGCTCCGCAGACGGCGCTTTGACGGAAATATATTTGCCCCGCTTGATTTCGTAACCGCGCTCTTTCAGCCTTGCAAGCAAGTCCTCAACGCTCGCCGAGGAATACACCAGCCTGTCAATGTCCAGCTTAATCTGCTCACGGATAGAGGGCGCGTTCTCGCTCGGCTTGTAGTGCCGTGAAATCGCCCTCGCCGTTTCAAGAGCGTAATCTGGAATGTAGAGAGTATTGCTCTCTGCAACAAACGGTATTTTCGTCCGTGCAAGTCCGTCAGCTATGTATTGCAGCTTGTCGGGGTTGTAAACATTCACGGGAACAAAATCGGCTTGGGCTTTCTTGCTCATTTCTTCAACCTGCTGCCGTAACTCCGTCACCTTTTCACGCATAACATCGTTCTGATTTTTGATTAAGGCAGCTTCATATGATGTCAGTTCCTCAATAGGCTTCTTTTTCAACTCGTTAATGTGGGCATTGATTTTCCTGATATTCTCCGCTTCCTGTGCAGCCTTCTTGTAATCATCAACGGACAAATGCTGTCTATGAACATTTTTATCCTCTCGCCGCAAACCGTGTTTCAGCAAAATCTGCTCCATAACCGAACGCTCACTTTCAGACCAAGCCGTCCACTCGTTCTGCATTTTGTTTGACGAGAAAAATCCTTGTTCACGAAGCGCACCGCTCATTGAATTTTTAAGCGACAGCCCTCGCTGTCCTTTATGTGCCATGGGAACGAAGTCAATGTGCAGGTGCGGCGTACTCTCGTCAAGGTGCATTACAGCATTGAACACTTTGAGGTTAGGATTACGCTGCTCAAATTCGCGCATATAATTGTCAAGCATGGATTTCGCCGTATTCCAATTCACCGAACCAAGCCCGCAGTCATGCAAATCTCCAAACTGCACCACAACCTCATAGAACAGCTTACCCTTGCCCGATTTCTTGACGTGTTCGTAGTAGTCGGGGATTTCACGGTCGGCACGTTTCTGCTTAGCGTTGTATTCCGCAAGAGCCGCGCCAAACACCTGCTCATAGAATTGCCGCAAATCAATTTTTATGTAGGTAATGTTGTCGCTCGACCTTGAAACATCAACATTGTGGGCGGTGATAACTCGGTTGTTGTGGTCGAGAAAACCACTATCCACACGAAATGAAATCGACAGCCCTTTTGAATTTTTCTCACTCATATGACACATCTCCTTTCTCTTGTTTTACAAATTTATCTCATCTGCCGCCAATGCTCTTGAAAAGCAGTTTTCAGATTTATGTTCAAATCTCTCGCCGATACAGTTTCGATAAAACGAGCATATTTGAAGGCTGTTGTCGTTGTTGCTAAAACTCAATAGTGATAGTGACAAGCTGCGCCCGTCATTATCACATTGAGTTGGGTGAAATCTCCCAAACCCCTCTCGGACACCTTGCCAGTGAAACGAGGAAAATTATAAAACTGTTCAGAATGAACTGCCGGTGAATTGAGAAAATCTCAAAATCCCACTGAATTCTTCTTTTCAGATTTGAAAGAAACACTCATTCCGAGCGGTCTGGCTTTCCGTACATATCGTGATTAACCAGAACCGTGTAGTAGCTGTCCATCGTAATGGGCGCATTATACAGCGCCGTTATAAGATATGCGCGAATGTTCCGAACATCGGAGGTATTATTTCCGAGTGCAGTCAGCACATATTCGATATGCTCATGAGTAAGCTTCAGCAATCGGCTCTTAACCACGTCTGTCGGTACTTCATCGCCGTTTACGCGGGTAGTGCTTTTTGCCGAACACACCACATCAAGCATTATCTCAACCAGCTCGTCCACCCGCACTTTGTCCTCGGAAAGGCAGTCGTACTCGATATTTTCACGAATAATATCGCGGTAATCGCTGCGTTCGTCGGAAGAAAAAAGGATTTGCGAATTTCCCGTCATATCCGTCCCGTCGGATATGATTGATGGATAAGGATTATTCTCTTTTGTTTGATTATTAAGATTATATATAAAGGGATTGTCGATTTCCCGCAATGTGCTTTGTGCGTTTTCAACAGGGTAGTATGCCGTATTTTCACAGGGTGCATTGTCAATTTCCGACAGGTTACTATTCAACTTTTCTGCACCTTTTATGAGGTACTTTTCAAGCTGCTCCGTATCATCACGAACACGAAAATGACGGCGGCAGTGCACACCTCCTGTGCGGTAATCAATAAGACCTGCCTTGACAAGAACTCCGATAGCTTTGTTCTGCTGACAGCGGGACAGCGCTGTGCTTTCCTGCATATCCTCGATTGTCGAATAGAACCAGCCCTCGCTGTCAAGCATGGAATGTTTCTCATAATACGCCTGCTTTCCGACGAGTGAATTAAAGAGCAGAGCCGCCTTTATTCCAAGTGCATGGGCGAGCAGTCGATTTGCAGATACTGTGTTGTCTGAATTAAGTAGCTTGATTATCTGTTCTATCATAGCTTACCTCCAGTAAAATACGCCATCAGTGCCGCTTTTGGGACAAGTATTTTCCCGCGCTTTCCCTGACCCGTTCTGATGGAGGGAAGTTCCTTGCGCAGAACAAGCTGCCTTACAGTGTACTCATTCAGACCTTTTACTGCCTCAGTGCATTCCCTGATGGTGAGCATTTCGACCACCTGTTCGGGAGCATGGGAGGGTTCGGTTTTCGGCGGCTCGCTCTCGGTCAGCTGTTCAAGTAAGCCTGTCATTGCTGCGATTATTTCTTGTTTCTTTTCGTTTGTCATAAAAGTTACCTCCTTGTGCGATATTGTTCCGAGATTACTTCGGTTGATGGTATTCTATCACAAAGGGTTGACAAATGCAATAGGTCGTGCTATACTCTACAAGGATAGTGTTTTAATAATTGTTTGTTCGCTATTTGGATAATTAGCTTTATAGCGCGGATTATTGCCGCTTTATACATTATCCTTGTAACAGCCAAAAATAATATTATGCAGTGCAAAAGCTGCATTGTAATGCGGCATTGAAAGCTTAAAAGCTTTGAAGTTCAACCGCCGTTCGGCTGAATACGCACACTTTATCCTTGTATTAAGAAAAAAATTTTTGAGGTTGATGTATAATTATGGAAAATAAATACGAAATAAACTGCGATTATGAGGTAGTTCTACTGTTGTCGGACAATTCCGAAATGCTGATCGGCGGCTCGGAGAAAACCATAAACAAGGCGCTGAAGAACACGTACGAACCGAATCTTGCTGTCAAAGATTTGGATATTTTCTTCCGTGAGCAGTCCCTCGGAACGTTCGCACTTGATTTATGCAGCTCGTTTCCTGAAACCGAGAAGATACAGGAGCAGGTGGACAGGCTTTACGCAAACCTCAAAGACGAGAACACAAACAAGAGCCGCGTTGCCGAAACGCTGAACACTCTTGACTACATATTTAAGGTAGACAAGAGCACGTCCGTTCGCCTGCTCGCGAGGGTCGTTCTGAAAATGTATAGGGCTGTGACCGGCTTGTACATGAACGCCCGTTTCGGTCTGGGAATGAAACAGTCAGACAGGGCAGAGCTTGGCGAGCAGTTCCGCAAAGTTGTGGAAACTATGATTTCCGATACATTCACCACGCTGAAAAAGAAAAAATCTCCGCAGAACACGGAGATTTTAAGTGTTATTCTGTTTGACTGTGGAGATGTCGCGAAGCTCCTTACTGAGTATTCGCGCTTTCTCGAAAGCCGTAAGATATTCTGCATTGAGTGCAGGCTCTGCGGCAGCTATTTTCTCGCAAAGTCCAGAAACACGCTTTATTGCGAGGAGTGCAGGCTGCTCCGCAAGAAGAACAGCAAGGCGGTCTACCGTGAGAAATGCTCCGAGGGAGTTTTCAATCTGCGGCAGAGGGTCAAGTACGGCTTTGAGAATTTCATGCACAAGAAAAAGGGCTGGGACAGGCTCTCGGAGGCTGAAAAGGCGGAGTATAGGGCGCTGCATGATGAGTTTATTGCTCGGTCCGGGGAGATGCTCAAGGAGTATGAGAGGAGTATCAATAAGAAGTTAGAACTGCAAATTAATGCGTATATAGAAAATGTTGATGGTACGAGAAAAGAACTGGAAAGCAAATCAATAGAATAAAAAAATATCAAGGGCTGCTTTCGTTACAGCCCTTGACCACATTCAGCGGACAACTTAACCGACAGCACATCATCAATGAATTCTGGTTGCCCTGAGAATATCACATTCTGAGTATACCGACGACCTCACTGTTGTAGCTGCGAGTGCGCTTGGCAACCTTGCCGCCGGAAGTGTTTGCTTCAATGGTGTAAAGCGTCCCGTTGGAGTAATTTGTAATTATGCCTATGTGACTCCAATTGTACCCGAAATCGTCACTCCACCGATAAACAACAATATCTCCGCGTTGTGGTGTGAAATCAGAGCGCGATGTCTTAATTACATGGTTAAATCCTGATTTAGACATTCCATTGTTCTTGAGAGACTGATAATTTGCATTTCTAAAGCAGTAAAATGTTCCCATGCCGTGGTTGTCGCAGATGTCGATAACGAAGTCACAGGGGTTCCATGTCCTGCAAATGTCGTATCCGGAATCTATCATAGCGTCGCAGAGAGCAGCGGTACACCAGTCGTATTTATAGCCCATGTCATCCTTGTTCCAGCCCTGTCGGTATTCCATCCAGGAGATGGAAGATTCGATTTTGGAGTTGGTATTGCTGACAGTCGATGACTGACCGCGCTCGTTAATGATCGAGCGAGCCTTGTCTATCAGGCAATAGAAAGTAGTATTTCCCACTTTGCCATCGACAGTAATACTCAACCGACGCTGCCCTTCCTTGACGTAGTTCTCCGTATCGTACCCAAAAACACTGTCGATATCGATGTCGAAGCCGAAATCGAAAGCAAGCAGTTCTTGAAGATCGCCAACAGCTACTTTTCCCGATGAAGTATAGTTGGCCCAAAACCATGCTGACAGGACGTATGGATGGCTTTCCCATTCTCTTTCAATGCGGTCGAGGTCGCTGAGTGTCAGAGTGTTGACGGCAGCTGCGCTTGCGGTCACGGAGGTGATCGAGGTTCCTGTAAGGTACTCTGCTGTAGGAATTGCGGCAGTAATGATTGCAGCGGCTGCAGCGATGGATGTAATCTTGGTGATCATGTTTGTCATTGTTTTGTCCTCCTTAAAGGTCATTGTGTTTAGAAGGTGTTCACTCTTATATAGTGGGAGCTTTCGGCTGTTGCGACATCATCACTTCAATATTTTTTGAAATTCTGTGTTCGCTTGTGCCTTACACTCACTTATAGGAGAGATTTCGGACGCTTGCGACATCTTTTAATCATATTCTTGAAACCGCTCATATTGTAATTTAGCAGAGCAACAAGTTATATAGAACGTGTCTTGATTTTTCTTTCATTTTATATTTGAAAAAACAAATCTCCCCAAAATATAAGGAAAGTTTCGGGGAGATACAGAATTCATTGACAAATTCCACAAAGAAAGCTGATGGGAATGTTTAACGGGAGAACTAGGAACATATCCGTGATTACACGTTCCATTGCCTGAAATATGAAGTCGTGCAAATTATCTTTAATGCTGATTCTTTTATTTACAGTACCAATTAGCGTGAATGCAAACACAGCTGTACATTCAGCGGCAATAGCAAGCGGGCACTTCGCAAAAACAAATATTCCAAAAATGATGCCATAAGGCGCAAGACCTGAAATCAGTGCATATGGGATAGTGAAGTCTGCGCTCCTCGTCAGGCTAAGAAACAGGGACAAAGCAAACAATCCCAGCATAGTGGACCCGATTGGATCTGGTGAGATAATTGCCCCGATCTTGAGCATAGAGTTGACAAGAGTAAACCCGGTGGAACTCACCAAAAAGATTGTAGCCATTATTGCAATGTGTGCTATTGTGGATATGTTTTTTCTTAGTGTCATATTATTTACCTCCTTATTTATCTGCCAGAATTATCTGCCAGAATTCTCATCAGATCCGAGTGCCACATTTCATGGACAAAAAGCTCTTCATCGTAATCGTGTATGTATTTCACAAAAGAAATTATACAGTCATATTTTTGCAGCAGCTCGATTGCCTCTTCCTTGGTGAATACGGCGGTTACAGCTTCTTCATAAGCGAAAAATGCAAGATATGAAAAGCTGTGGATAATTGGTATCAGCATACTCCTGTTGTTTTCGACTTTCTCTATCATATTATAGCAGACTTCCTTGACGTTGCAGACATATTCCGTGGTTATGTTGTTGAAAAGCCATCTCAGGTTTTCCATTTCGTCAAGCAGGAAGGAATACATCTGTTCGTCATCTGTAAGCTGATTATTTGGAAGCAAAAGGACATCGCAATTACTGAGCACACTGTTTGCCAGAATCTCCACCGTATTAGGCTTTCCGTGAATTTCCTGAAAGAGATCGTGCACAAGGCACGGTTCGTTCAGCGGAGCTGGCTGAGAGCCATTCTGTATGCTGGTCAGGACATATCTCTCTACGAATCGTGCGCCATTTAGTTCATACATTGCTCTCACGCTCCTTTTCAGTTATGAAGTCAGCGAGTTCCTTAGCAACTTCATTGTAAATGTCGTCGAAGTCGATCATTGTATTGTCCGGCAGGCGTTCGGCGATTTTGTTGAGGAATATAGCTAGGATTAATTCTGTAAATTCCTTTTCCTTATCATCAGCAAATGATAGATCGATCAACGTGCGGTGTATACTTGACGCTTCAAGAACAAGGGAAGTCTTGCTGTCAGTCTGATTAATACTGATGATGTAGCCATTTGAAACTGAGATTATTGCATTGTCGATTTTAAAAATCATGGTATCGTCCTTTCGAATTGTTGAGCCGCCTTTGGAGGAATAAGACGGCCCATATGGTTTTAGGTGGAGAGATTTTTTGCCTTTCATTTTATTCATAGGTAATATTATTGCTGTTTGCGACATATTATTTAAAAAATATGTTGTAAGGCTATTTGACATCCTACGGAAAAAGTTGTCCCCGCGTCTCGTTAAAGACGCGGGGACAACTATGTATTAACCGGTGAATTATGTGCTGGATGGCATTTTATTGTTTAAGCAGATAATAAACCTTCTGTATCAACCCAAGAACCTTTTCAAGATCATTGTCCCCCATTATGGACGAACCAAAAACCAGATTGCAGCAGTCATGTGCCTCATCCCTTCGGAGTCCACCTTGATGTGCGCTTTTGTTTCTGTATTTGTTTCTGATATCTTCAAATTCAGAAATCAGGCTTCCTTTGTAATAAACGTGGAAGTTCTTTTCTTTTTTCAATTCGCTGTTTTTTGAAAAGAAGGGCTTGGTGAAGCATTCGCTGAAGGAGGCGAACCCGCTATCTATCATCTTTTGTGAATCTATTATTGACTCTAGGTATTTCTCTCTAAAATCATTTAAACGCTTTATATCACTGAGATCTTCAGACGAGGGATCTTTCCCGGTCTGCCCGAACAGAAAAGGCATTTTTCCCAATGCGAAATATTCAGATTTCCCCGCAACCAGTTCAGTGCCTTTTCTATATGTGAATATGCTAGGATATCGATTTATTTTACCACCGGTTTGATTCTTCACAAACTCCTGAAATTCCTCAAAGAAAATTTTTCGCAGTTCGTTCTCAAGGGCAGACGTGGCAAGAATACAGATTCCTGAGAAGTCGAAATTGGGGTCGTCAATGTTTTTGTACGCTTTCCAAAGCGTCATTCCTGATACAAGCGAGTTCTGCGTTTCCTGACATAGCCTGTTCCAAACATTCCCAAATCTATTGCTAAGATCTTTGCGGGACTGCCTGATAAGGTCATTCTTCTCGTCAAATTGCTTTTCGATAGCAGCCCTAACTGTTTTACAGAACTCTCCGATCTTTTTCTCGTCGGCTTCTGTGAGTTCGGTTTCCGAAAGCGTATCTACGCCAAACTCGGTGCGAAGGCTGGCGATTTTTTTGGGGAGTTCATTTTTTATATAGTCTGTCAGGGACTTTACGTTATCGTTTGTTTCCTTTGTGATGTCTGAAATTTCGTCCATTCTAGCAGTGAGACGAGATTCCATAGAATTCATCATGCTCCCTATTTGCAGTATCATGCTATCCTGATTGCGTGCTTCGCTTTCGCGCTCTTTTTCTCTGAGCTGCTCGGTTAGGTTGCTGATTTTATCTTTCAGCATCATGTTATCTAGATTTCGTGCTAGGCTCTCACGTTCCTTTTCTTCAAGCTGTTTGGTAAGTCTGCTGATTTTTTCTTTCAGCGTCATGTTATCTTGATTGTGTGCTTCACTTTCCTTTTCTATTGGTTGATTGATTAAGCCGCCGTCTTTATTTTGGGGTTGGGCATTGCCTTCTAAACTCTGAATTTTTTTAGATGCTTCTGAATGTCCTTTTTCATTTGCTTTACGGTAATAATATAATGCTTGGTTATCAGATTTATCAGTGCCAATTCCATATTCATAAAGTTGACCTAAATTAAATAATGCGTTTACATTGCCAAGATCGGCAGCCTTAGTATACCATTTTACAGCCATCTTTATGTCAATAGCGGCACCAGTACCTGACATATAGCACACACCAAGCTTATACATTGCGTCACAATCTCCAAGTTCGGCAGCTTTATTATACCATTCAAATGCTTCTTTCGTGTCTTTAGTTATTCCACTACCGGAAGCATAGCAATTGGCTAAATAATACATGGCGCTGCTGTTATTAAGTTCAGCAGCTTTTTTATACCACGCAAAAGCTTTTTCTGCACTGTATGGCACACCAGCCCCATTGTCGTGGTATATTCCAAGGTTTCGCATAGCAAAGCTATTGTTAAGTTTTGCAGATTTCAAAAACCATCTGAACGCTTCATGATCATCAATGGAGACGCCTGTTCCACAACCATAGCATATCCCCAGATAAAGCATAGCCTGATCATCGCCAAGTTCTGCCCCCTTTGTATACCACTCCACAGCTTTTTTTTCATCTTTTGCTACACCGGTGCCATTTTCATAACATATGCCAAGATAGCCCATGGCTCTAGCATTACCAAGCTCGGCGGCTTTTGTAAATAATTCTACTGCTTTTTTCTCCTCTTTTTTTACACCTGTGCCATAATAGTAGCATTCTCCAAGATAGCATATAGCCCTGGCATAACCGAGTTCAGCAGCTTTTGTATACCATTCTACAGCGTTCTTTTCGTCCTTTGCTACACCAGTGCCGTATTTATAACATACGCCAAGATTGCACATAGCTCGGTCATAACCGAGTTCGGCAGCTTTTGTATACCATTCTATAGCTTTCTTTTCGTCCTTTTTAACTCCTGTGCCATATTTATAACATACGCCAAGATTGCACATAGCTATAGCATTACCAAGCTCGGCGGCTTTTGTATACCAATCTACAGCTTCTTTTTCGTCCTTTGCTACACCAGTGCCGCATTCATAACATACGCCAAGATTGCACATAGCACTAGCATTACCAAGTTCAGCAGCTTTTGTATACCATTCTACAGCTTTCTTTTCGTCCTTTTTAACTCCTGTGCCATATTCATAACATACGCCAAGATTGCCCATTCCTGCAGGATAGTTCAGTTTAGCTGCTTTTTTATACCACTTTACTGCTGTCCTTTTATTTTCAGATACACCTATACCTTTTTTGTAACACAACCCCAAGCAGCACATAGCCCTAGGAAAGCCATTCCGTGCAGATTCTAAATATAAATTAACAGCTTGGTAACAATTCTTTTTGACACCTTTGCCATCCTCATAGCATTCCCCGAGCCTACACATAGCTTCTATTGAACCTAATTCTGTTGCCTTGGAAAACCATTCAAAAGCCTTTTTGTAATTTTTCTCTACTCCGGTGCCATTATAATAAAATACCCCTATACGTGTCTGCGCTTCCGCATCACCGTCATTTGCAAATTCCATGCAGTAATCAAATGCTTCCTGATCTTTTTTCTGTTTCAGCAGTTTTTCAACATATTCCTTGTCAAACGATCCCATGATAAACCTCCGTGTTTCGATTATGATTCAGTCCGCAATGAGTTTGTAAATGCTCTGCCTGCACAATCCGCTGATCTCCTTGATGATATGGTCAACCGAGATTACATCGCAGCCACCGGAAATATCTCTCTGTACAAATTCATAGATCAATTGAGTGACAAGCTCTGCATTTTCCGTATCCCCGTCCGCTATACTCATAGCCGTACCAAAATCAAAGAGAGTTACGCTGTCAGAAAATCCGGACACTGACAGCACAATCGAACTGTCAGTGCCCGTTCTTTCGACGGAAAAATGTTCATCGGAGATGTAAACAGTTGTTTGAGAATGGTATGTAATAAATTTCATGCGTAATCTCCTTACAATGCATTATCGCAGCATTTCCAGCTCTTTTCTGTGCTGGGTCAGCAGCGTGTTGAGCGCTCTCTCGACAGTTTTATCCAAGGTTCTCCTTGAGATAACACCGTTGTTTGTTGAAGCATATTTTGCCATCAAAGCGTTTATTGTTTCAGCATGCTGTAAATCAACGTTTCTGATGTGTTCAAAATAATCTTTAGGAGTTGAAACATTTCTTTTGAGTTTAGAGAAGAAAAAGCTTTCTATACACTCTGCTTCAAAAATAGGAGGAAGATCGGATTCTTTACGAAGAGCATTGCCGACTTCTACAACAGAAATGAATGTCCTTACATCTTCATCCGACGGAATTTTATTAAGTGTTGTCAGACAAGTAAAGCAGAATTTCTTTAAACGTTCGTCGATGCAGTCGACTTTGCTGTTTCCGCTATCGTCCTTTCTGAAATATTTTTGTAAGGCTGCTCTGCAAGACTTCGGATTATTATTCTTAAAAAAGATCTTAAAAATGAGGTCTGCCTGAAGCCTGAGACTTGAAGCACCGGTCAATTTTGTTTCGCCGATCAGCCTGAAAACCGCCACGAGCGTTGATGTATCCTCCATGTTGATCTCTGTATCGGGTGAGGAAATATCGATAGGGTTTTCATCGTCATCTATCGAAATGGTTGCCGATTCTTTATTTTTGTTCTTCTTAAAATCAACCAGTGCAAGGCTCTTATACTGCAAGTGCAAATAGCTTAAAATGCTTTCTGCCATGGTTTTCCCTTCCTCCCTCCTGATTGTTATGATCTTCTCGGGAGCAAGAATGTATTTTTGCATCAGTATAGAAATTTCGCTGTATAGATCGCAGGATTCCGTGTCAAGCTTACGATATACAACACCATCAGCGCCTACTCTGCTGTCAAAGCAGTAGGCACAGGCGCACATGGTTATTTTGGCGAGCATACGGTATTTTCTGGTGTCGTTAGGATTGTCAAGACTCAGCGGAGTAACTTCATGCTGATACTTCAGGTCGTCGGCTAACCAAATGTCTGGATTAATTTCTTCGGCAAGAGTTGTTTCCTCATTGTCAAAATCAATGTTGAATTTTTGAGAAAAAAGAGCAAAGCCTTCCTTAAAGACAGCTGAAAATTTCCCCCAAGCGTGCTTGTATGAAGCTGGCAGATTATTATATGCTTTACGAATTGCTTGAATATCCATGTGAAGCCTCCATGAAACCTGATTTTTTATATATTCAGTATAGCACAATATCCTCATACCGTCCATCAGATAAAATACAATGTAAAACCGTATTTTACATGGCAGCAGTATTTAATGTTATCCAACTGAATCAAGCAGCTTTTCGAGGTCGGTATCCGGTAACATAGAGTATGTGTTGAGAAGCTGTGTGATTTCGTAAAGGGAGCGAAGGCTGTAAATTGAACCCTTGCCTGCGTCAGCCTCGCTCTTTATATAGGAGCCGTATAACAATTCTTTAACATGGCAGCCGTTGCTTTCCGCAACGCAGAGGGACTGGAATATCGAGATCGCCTGCACCTTCGAACCGAATGTAAGGTCGATGTACAGTTCTGCACCTTTTTTGTAACTCCTGGAAACGCTCTTGAAAAATGCGATGTGTTTCGCTGTTGTTTCTTTCAGCTCAACACGAATCGGCTCTTCAACGGTGAATTTAATGTTGTGTTTTGCTTCCAGAGCGGTCAGCTCGGCAATAAACGCATTCAGATTTGCTTCTGATGTGCTGGAGTTGGTAACGACCGGTGTCACGATAAGCTCATCGCCGTGCTTTATGCCGGCGTTGGCTATCATGGAGATTGCGGGAAAGCAGGAATGTACGATCGTTTTAGCGGGATCGTCAGGGTAAAAATAATCTACCTTAGAAAGATCAGGTCGTATTGCGATTGAGCAAAGAAATTGTTTCATAATACTCCTCCGAGAAATGAGAAATTTGATATATATTAGTATATCATGTTAGGAATGAACTGTCAATAAAAAAATAAACGGAAGTGTTTATCATCTGAACCGCGTCCGTGCGGCCGCATATTCAAAATCCCGATTTGTGCGGGATTTTGAAATCATCAATAAACCGGTAAAAGGCTCGGTTTTCGCCGAGCCTCAGACCGTCGGACTCTCAGAAGAGCGAAGACGTGTGCAGTACCCCGCTGATAACTCCGGTGGAAACGCTTATTCTGTCGCGGTTATTGGTATTGCCAGATGCATATATGTTCCCGCCGGAAACGTCCATTACAAACATCACATGGTTGCCGTTGTTTGTAACGATTACGTCGCCCGGCTTAACGTTGCTTACGCTGGGTCTGCCGGAGGTGTAAGCGACCCCCTTGGCGCGCATATAATCCAGGAAGCCGTCTACGTTGATGAAAGCGTATGTTCCATTTTTGAAACTGCTGCTGGTTGGGAAGCCTGCGGCTAAGAAAATCTGACTGACGAAGTTCTGACAGTTCATACCCTCGTAGTAGTTGTAGTCGTAGTTTCGATCGCACCAGTAAGCAAGCGCGTAGTTGTATGCGCGCGAGAAGTCGAGACTTTCCGTACTGTCTGGCGCTATCACGGAGTTGATAATATCTGACATTTTCTGGCAGCACTCATCTCCGAAGCAGCCGTCTACTGTTAGGTAATATTTGCGCTGGAATTTTTTGCAAACGCTGCGGCTGTCGGCACCGTAGATGCCATCAACATCAAGGCTGTAGCCAAGCCATCTCATCAGCCTCTGATAAGCCTTAACCACCGATTTGGTGTTGTATTTGCGGTAGTAGGAAAGGTAATATGGATGTGCATTGACCGTGGCAAGGTCGTTGCGGGCGTCGGTAACGGAGTATATCGACGCTGCGCTTGCGCTCACAGTGAGCGAAACTGGCAGATCGTTGGTCGTGGGAATAGAAGCTGTTCCGATCGTAAGTACAGCTGCCAGTGCGACGATGTTTCTGATAAAGTTTTTCATGGTTTTTTCCTCCTATGAATTGTTGACTTCGGCGTTATTGCCTTTTTACTTTCTTATAGATGGGTCGGGAAGTTGCTGCGACATCATTTCAATATTTTTTTGAAATTCTGATCGCTTGTGCCTTACACTCTCTTATAGGGGAGCGTTCATAGACTTGCGACATTTTTTCAAAAAATCTTTTGAAATTCTGTTCGCTTGTGCCTTACACTCTGCTTATAGGGGAGCGTTCATAGACTTGCGACATTTTTTCAAAAAATTCTGTTCGCTTTCGTCTTACATTCTCTTATTGGGGAGCTTTCGTAGGCTTGCGACATTTTTTATAAAAAACGTGACGCAACTTATTTTTTATTCTGTAAGTAACCTACAGAAAAACAAACGGCAGAGGGCTGTCACAACAGGTTTTCTTGGTCTTTATTTGGTCTTTAAAGATACATCAGCTTACAAAAAGCCGTGCAACAGAACCGAAAGGGAAGCGCTGAAAATCCGCATTGTTATGCGATTTGTAGCAGGTTGCACAAAAGTGCTTGAACCGCTATCCAAAACTCCAAGAGATAATCTTTATCCCTTATGGGAGCTTACAAAGCGCTTGTTTATGCGGTTTGTGGCGCTGTGGGACTGCTTGAAACACAGTAAAGTCACAGCCGTAACTAACACATAACTAACGAGCAACTAACAAAGTATAAGGCACTTATCGAAAGATGAGTGCCTTATACATCATGTAATAAAACGCATTGGCTTGCAATGCAAGGACTTTCAATGCCGACAGTTAACCTCCTAGTTGCGATGTTAGTAATATCTTTTATATCAACGATATTAGAAGATATTACTGAAAACAAAAGAGGAGGAGATAGTATGAAGAAAATATTACATACCAAAGTGACTGTAAAAACACTCATAAAATCTATAAGCAAAAACACGGCAGTAATTTCTAGGAGTGTGGCTGCCACAGCATTGTCAGCCAATGCGTTTTATATCAGTAAAATAACCGCTGTTTTGGAATTCAGCGGTTATTTTTGTTTCTATATTTTGTTTATAGCCCTCAGCAGCTCCTGCACATTAACATGAGTATAAACCCTCTCCGTCAGCGACATAGCACCGGAGTGCCCGACGATTTTCTTTATCATCGTGGGAGATACTTCCTTTTCAGTAAGCATGGAAATGCAGGTGTGACGGGTATCGTGCGGCTTGTGGGAGCAGCTGATCAGTTCCATGACGGGCGCCCAGTAGGAATCGTAGTAGTTCCGATAGTCAAAATGGGTGCCCTCTGGAGTGTGCAGCAGATACTCACAGCCATCGTCATGCCACTTCCTGAAAAATGAGTAGGTCTTGTCCACTATGGGAACTATGCGTATTCCGTTTTCAGTCTTGCTCTCAACGACATTGAAGTAATGCTCATCAATATGGACGTTCTCACGTTTGAGGTCAAGCAGTTCCGATACACGAACTCCGCTGTATATCAACATAAGTACGATTTGGACGTAGAGATTGTTCCGCTGCACCCAGAGTGCCTCGATTTCCTCATTACTGAATGGACTGCGGTCGGTGCGGTTAGGATTTCTGTTTTTGTATTTCAGTATATCGACATACTGCGAATAGTCCTTGTTGCAGTATTCGTATTTCATAGCATACTCATACATCTGACTTAGCAGGACTTTTAGTTTTCGCAGAGTAGGATAATTCTTGCCGCAGGTATCTATCACGCCTTGCAGGTCTGTTAGCTTCAGTTCTTTGAAAATTCTGTCATGTATAGCTGAACAGCAGTTATATGAGGCGTTGTAGCCCTTAACATTAGAAGCGGAAATCGTGGGAAATTTTTCGGCTGACCATTTGCTGAATATCTCCGCAAAGGTAATTTTCGACGATTCAACATCAAAGGGATTCTTGTTATAGTCCATGAGCATTTCAAGACCCTTTGCTCTGGTCGGCGCATAGCCAATGGTGATGTACTTCTGCTTTGCTTTTCCGCTTTCCTCGTCAATCTCCCAGCCTGTGGTTTTTCGGACTATGTAAGGATTTCTGCGGTTTCCAGACAGCTTGTAGACTGTGCCGATACCGTTTGCTAACCTCATTTTAACCCTCCTTATATTGCTGAAAAGAATAATTACTGCGCTCTATCTGCGGGTATGCAGCTTTCAGAAATTCAATCACGCTGACACCAGATTTCTCTGCGGCTCTGAACGCCATCAAATCCTCGTTCCAATCCTTGCGCTGCGATATAACCCTGGACACCGATATTTTTCTTTCAGTAAATTCAGCGTTTAGCTTTTGTTCTATTGTGCCTGCGGCGGTGCGACCTGCTTGGTCGTTATCAAGCGAGAGAATAACCGAGGATATTTCTCTGTGTTCTTTCAGATAGCGTAATACTGATGTATGTCCGCAGCCATTTGCACTCAATCTATGATCTGATTTCCAGTCAATACCGAGCAGCTTTGAGAACGTAGCGTGTGACATAGCGTCAATCGGGCTTTCAAAAACACGCAGCTTGTCTGAACTGCCTGTTATCGCAAAGCTGCAAGATTTGTCACCTCCCGAAACCTCTCCACGGAACTGTGTTGCCCCCGTTCCGCGTAAGGCACAAGAGCGAACCGCTCCACTGCTGTCTTTACCTATGAACATACAATTGTGGTGTGCATTATCCTCTCCGATAAGGCTGTCCGCAATAAGGCAATCCACAATTTCTTCGTCAATACCACGGGTTTTCGTGAGATAGGCGCGAACCCGTTCGGGAGAAGTCTGCGCAGGTAATCTAAAAACAGGAGTTTTGCTTGGAAATGTGGGGGTATAGCTAACGGGGACGTTTTTCTGAATAAATTCAAGTGCATACTCTTTTGAACAGGACAGCGTATCCATCACCAAATCAATCGGAAAGCCCCCTCTGCTGTCTGAATGACGATACCAATTATTCTTTTCAGGAAATATGTATAAGCCGCCGCTGTGCTTAATATGTACAGCTTTTGTAGTAGTTTGCTTGCCCTCGTCAACCTGCATACCGAGAGCTTTTGCAACGGAAATGCAGTCTGCGTTTGCAAGCGCATAGTATTCGTTTGCGGAAAACCTCATCTTCTTACACCTCTATTCTGTTTTCTGTTTTCGTTGCTCTTTAACTCCGAAAGAGCATCCTCTGAAATCCCTGCTTTTTTCTGAATTATATCTGCTTCCTCATCAAATCCCAGCGACCTTACAAATCTGCCGCAAAGCCGACGGATAACGTTGGCGAGTGATTTATGCAGCGGAGTGGATTTCTCAGCCAAATCTTCATATCCCGAAATGGGAGCAAGCATACAGTTGCTCAGTTTTGCGATGTCGGTTATATGCTTTACGGCAGATATTATCTTATCTTTAGCTTTGCTAAGTTCATTCTCCGCCGTTTGACAGCGTTCTTCGAGCGCCTTGTACCTCGGAAGAAGTTTATGATATGCTTTGCTGTCATCAAGCAGTTCGTTTGCAAGCTCGTTATACTTCATATAGGAATTTTTTGCGTCCGTCAGCTTTCCGGAAAGCTCCGCCTCTTTTCGGGACAGTACGGTTTCTTTTTCAGCTATGATTTTTTCTCGGTGGTCAAGAGTAGTTTCTCTCATAGCGGCAGTCTTTTTCGCCGCTTCAAGTTTGCTGAACTCCTCCTCGGAAACCACCCTTTTGTTGAAAGGCAGTTTTGTGCTTTCTATGCCCTCGCTCTCGGCGGCGTCGTTCAGCAGTTTCAGTTCGTCCAGATTTTCCGAAAGCTCCGCTTTCTGCTGTTCAAGGGCGGATATTGTGTCCTTGTGCTGTTTGTACTGTTCGACGGTGTAGGTGTACCCTCTGCCTTTTTGCGTTTCGGCAATATCTATTCCGTGCCTGCGGCATATTTCGACGAGAACATCACGCTCCGCCAATCTCCAACGATTTATGGTGTTCTCTCCCTCGCCGTAACCCATTTCTTTAAGAGCCTGCGCCAAACCATTCTGCGTATCAACGCCACGCTTGTAATGCCCGATAGGGATATAGTCGATATGCAGGTGCGGCGTAGCTTCGTCAACGTGGAGAACAGCGTTGAAAACAAAGAAATTCGGATTGCGTTCAGAAAATCCCTGCATATATTCGGTAAGACATTTGGCGGCAGTTTCTGCGTCAGCCGTGCCTATCCCCGTATCGTTCCTGTCGCCTATCTGCACAATGTCCTCATAGAAGCTCTTACGCTTGTCAGGAGCAGTTATTACATTGTTACTGGGAGCATGTGAAAAAGCATAACGGAAATATCCGTTCTTGATACGGCGGTCGGCTCGCTTCTGCTTTGCATTGTAACGCTCGACTGCCTCCGAAAAGCATTTGTCATAAGCCTCGGTTATTGACATCTTTACAAAGGTGACATTCTGACTGCTGCGGGAGCTGTCAACATTTTTCGGCTTGAATGCGCGATTGTTATGGGAAAGGCTGCCCTTGCCCTGACAATGAGATATGGTTTTCGCTTTCACTAATTTCTCCTTTCGCTGCGGTATTTTTACCAACGGCTCTGCCATTGGTAACCCCTTAATACCTGCGACAGCAAGCTATCACAGGTACGGGGCTCTCCGAGGGGCGGGGGATTCGGATAATGCAATGCATTATCCGTGCGTTTGCTGCCGAAACGACAGCCGTATTTGCTGAAAGCAAATTCAAGGTTGCAACATTGCAAGAATTTTATATACAGAGGTTTTGCAACCTTGGGTTTGCAATGTTTTTTCAAAACTGAAAAACATTCTGAAAGAAACTCAACAGCTGCGGCAGCAAAGGACAACCTGCTCCATAACCTCGTGTTCAACGTACAGGCTGCGTGTTTTCTCCCACCCTACTATTTCAGTAAAGGTTTTCGGGCGGGGATTCTTTTCAGCGTACTGCTTACGGAGCAGATTCCACGTTTCCCACGCTTCTGCGTCGATTTTCCTCGCCAGCTCATTGAACTTCTCTCCGACAAGTTCGGCAGTAATAATGTCCGGATAGTTTTCTTTCATGAACTTTTGCCACTCTGTTCCGAAGCGGCCTATGGGTTCTGAATTGTTCATATATGCTCCTTTCCCAGAAAGATTGCAAAGTACCTATACGGGAAATTCTTGCAACCTTGCAATGTTGAAATTAGTCGGGCAGTTTCCAATACCACTTGTTATCAGCTTTTATTGATAATACCTTAAGGTTTTTCTTTGCCTCGTTCAGCGTTCTTGCGCTGAAATCGTAGTCTGAGGCTGCGGCGGCAATTTCTTTTTGACTAACCTTTCCGTCCTTAAGAATTTCAAGGAGGAACTCTGTCGCTATTTCCAGCTTGCTTAATTCTGCACCGCAATTTTCGAGAAACTGCTCGGCGGTAATGTCAACCTCGCCTTTCCATTCAAGAGCTGAATTCTCGTTTATCTCGAACAGCAGCGATTTCCCAACAGGAGCAAGGCTGCTCTTGGCTTGCGTCATTATACGTTTTGACGGTGAATCACGCATCTTTCCAACGATAAGAACGCTGCGGGCAACTGCGGTTATATCTATCGAGCCTAACCCGCGATATGAGCTTTTCTGTCCTGCGGCTTTGTTCATGTGTCCTATCAGGACCACTGCGCAGCCGTATTCTTCTGCAATTCTGCCGAGCTTGGACATTACAGGGCGTATCTCGTTGGCTCTGTGCATATCCACGTTAGCGCCGATATACGCCTGTATCGGATCGAGAATTATCAGCTTGGCGCCTGTCTGTTGTATCGCTTTTTCTATTCGTTCATCTGTCATTGATAGTTCTTCTTTGCTTTCATCAATGACAAGAACTCTTGCACAATCAGCGTTTACAGCTTCCAGTCGAGGCTTGATCGTATCGGCAAGCCCGTCCTCGGCGGTCTGATAAATAACATTCATAGGCACTTTGGTTTCCACCTCATTTGGCAGATTTTCACCTTGTGTGAATGCTGCGGCAATCGAAAGGGCAAGAGTTGTCTTGCCCTCGCCGGGGTCGCCTTGAATAATGGTTATCTTTCCGAGCGGTATGTACGGTTTCCACAGCCACTTTACTGCAACCGCTTCGACATCTGCCATGTTGATGATGTTGAGTTCAGTGTTACTCATCCATCAAGCACCACCTTGTCGTTGAAGTAGCCCGTTGCCTCCCACACCAGCTTATCAGAGCAGTAGTAGGTGTACTCGGACGAACCTTCATTCTTCATAGCGATTCCGAACGGGAGTATTCCACGCTGCAAGCCGATACGGATAAACTGCGGGTTCTTGCCTGTTGCACGGGCAATTTCGGCGATAGGCACGTTGCGACCTGTGAATTTGGGGTGATTGGTGTAAGTCATGGTAAATGCCTCCTTTGATATTGACTATTTGACATGAGTGTGATATAATAACACTATAAGCATTTTGGAATAACTTGTTGTGTGTTATCTACCGTGTTTATTATAATCCACTATAAGTGATTTGTCAATACTTTTGAGTGACTACAAGCAAACCAAAAGTGATTTTTGTGAGAATTTCACAACAACTCAGGAGGTTTTCTGTGTTTTATAACCAGTTAATTAAGCTCTGTGAGGAGCATAATGAAAAGCCAACCCCTCTTCTTAAGTCATTGGGGTTAAGTGCAACAAATCTGAAAAGATGGCAGAACGGCTCAACCGTAAATTCCGATATTCTTGCAAAATTATCGGAACACTTTGAAGTGCCTGTTGACTATTTTTTTGAGGAAGACGACGCTGAAAGCAGCATGGTCATATCAGATGACGGAAACTCGATCAAAAAAGTATATAGAGTTATGACAGCACATCCGGATCATATCGCGAGCATGATTTCGGGAACGGATATTTCCTTTTCAGACTTGAAAAGGATTGCCGAATATATTAACTGCTCCGTGGAATATCTTGTTCCCGCTGGACTAATTAGCGATAAAAATGCTGAACAGAAAACGGACTCCGTAATTCCGGCAAAAGATCTTGTTCTCAATGTTCTTGAGAAGCTTTCCGGAAATGCGGATTACAGCTACCTTCAAGTAAGGATCTCCTCCGTTATTATTTCTAACCTTGCTAAGAAGAATATCACTATGGAGAACTTATTAGGTATAAGGCTGTCTGCAAAGAAGATACGGAACTTGTACAATCTTGCTCTGCCTGCTGAAAAGAAAAAAGGTCTGAATTTCTCAGACCTTGTAAGAATATCGGAAGCGTTCAATGTTAGCTATGATTTTATGCTGACGGGGAATGGAGATTAGCGACTGAGTATTTGAAACTTCAGAATAATTAGTGAACGAGGATAATAATGCGATACATCGGAGGAAAAAGCCTGTTGCTGGACAATATCAGCAATGTAATAGATTCATACACAGCCAATGTGTCAACAGTAATTGACCTGTTTGCCGGTTCTGGAGTAGTATCCGAACATTTGAAGAAATCAGGATTTCGCACTATCAGTAACGATTTTCTTTTTTTCAGTTATGCCATTCAAAGAGGCACTATTGGATTAAATAGAAAGCCTACTTTTAAAAAGCTTGGAATCTCTAATCCTCTTGATTACCTTAATGCTTTAAAACTTGAGGATACTGATTTCAGATTAGAGCAGTGCTTTATCTATAACAATTATACTCCTACCGGTGACTGCAGCAGGATGTATTTTCAGCCTGATAATGCTCTGAAAATCGATATTATCAGGCTCACAATAGAGAAGTGGTATAACAAAGCAATGATTGACGAAGATGAGTATTTTTATCTTTTGTCTTGTTTAATCAATGCAGTCCCTTATGTTTCTAATATCACTGGGGTATATGCTGCTTACCTTAAATTTTGGGATACAAGAACATACAACGAGTTAACATTGGTTGAACCCACTATAATCGACAACGGTTATAACAACGAATGTTATAACGAAGATTATACTTCTCTTTTAGACACGGAGGCGGATTTGCTTTACGCAGACCCTCCATACAACTCACGAGAATACCTTCCCAACTACCATATCCTTGAAACCATTGCACGGTATGACTATCCCGAAATACATGGTGTAACAGGTATGAGGGGTTATGAAAATCAGAAATCTGCATTCTGCAAAAAAGGCACGGTTGAATCAGCCTTTGAAATGCTTATCAGAGATTGTCAAAGCAGATACATATTAATTAGCTATAACAACGAAGCTCTATTGCCAACAGAACGGCTTATAGAGATTTGTAAAGATTATGCCGTTGATGATAGCTTTAAGCTGTTCGAGTATAATTATAGGCGATATAAAAGCAAAATCCCCAATAATGGGTCTGGGTTGAAAGAACAATTATATTTCTTAAGGAGGCATTGATATGGCTGTTAAAGCTCCATTTAATTATATCGGAAACAAATATAGAATCATAAACTCCATTCAAGAATGTTTTCCCGAAGAAATAGACACTTTTGTTGATTTGTTTTGCGGAGGGTGTGATGTCAGCATCAATACACAGGCAAACTCCATATATGCCAATGATATAAATTATCATGTCATTGATATTATGAAGGCTTTTCAACAGTATGATGTTGATTATCTCTTGGAATATATCGACACCACAATAAATCAGTGGTGTCTTAACAAGACAAACGAAGAAGGCTATAAGGCTTTTCGTGATTATTATAACAAAAGCAAAAACCCATTGGACTTGTATATACTTATGTGTTTCAGCTTTAATTATCAGTTTCGATTTAACAGCAATCACGATTATAACAACCCGTTCGGCAAAAACAGAAGCAGCTTTAATGACGTTATGAGAAACAATCTCATTATTTTCAAGGGACGAATTGAAGATATACATTTTTCTTCATTTGACTTCCTTGACTTTGATTATGACGTTCTTAAAGCAGGGGACTTTATCTATGCCGATCCGCCCTATCTGCTTACCTGTGGCAGCTACAACGATGGCAAACGAGGGTTTAGAGGCTGGACTGGCCACGATGATATTGAGCTTTTCAGAATCCTTACTGAGCTGTCTGATAGAGGAGTGAATTTCGCATTGTCCAATGTTATTGAACACAAAGGACTGACTAACTGCAATTTAGCAGATTGGGCAGATACAAACGGTTATTTCATTCATAGTATAAACTTTAATTATAACAACTGCAATTATCATACCAATAACAAGACGAACGTTACAAGGGAAGTTTTGATCACCAACTATTGACAGGAGGGCAAAATGGCAGAACGTACTTTCGGTTGGGTACAAGAAGCGTATACAATAGATAATCTGAAAAAAGTGGTAAGGGTTTTCGTACCCGATTCAGAGGTTAACAAAATACTCCGAGAGGATAAAATACCTAGACTAATCTCTGATGAATATGGCAAAGAGGAAATGATAAATCTTCTTGCCTCGGATAAAATATGTATTCCTTATACTCTGCTTAAAGGAAAAGGTACTCCTAAAGGGTTTACCAGAACTAATGCACCTTGTTCAGGAATAATTCAGGCTGTCCTTCCAGGACAACGGAAAGAATATCAGAGTGACTGGCCAGCAGATTCGTTTCTTCGCTGGGCGGTAAGTATAGGTTTTCTTGACTATGATCGTGAGAAAGACACTTGCAGTATCAGCGAACTTGGATATAAATATGCTATTTCCGAAGATAGCAGCAAGGAAGAAAAAGAAATATTGACTGCAGCATTTTTATCATATCCGCCTGTTTGCCGTATATTAAGCTTGCTTGAAAGCGGCAACAGTCTCACAAAGTTTGAAATAGGCTGTCAATTAGGTTTTGTCGGTGAGGCGGGATTTACATCTATTCCTCAAAATATTATTCTTCAAGGGCTAAGTATTGCTGCAACGCCTAAAGAAAGAAATAAGCTGCTGTCTGATACCGAAGGTACATCGGATAAATATGTTCGTACGATTTGTGCTTGGCTGAAAAGTATGAAATGGGTTACACAGGTATCAAAAAGCATAACTGCGAATGTAGGAAACCAGACATACACAGATACAATTCCACAATCATATCAAATAACTCTTGAAGGTAAAAAGGTGCCGAAACACGCCACAGGTGCTTCAAAATACAAACGCATTGATAAAAGAGTGATGTGGGATATGCTAGCGACAAAGCCTTCCGACAGAAATTATCTCCGCAATCGAAGAACATACCTGATAAAATATCTTACAACAACCTATCGCAGTTTGGAAGAAGTGTCTTCTTTCTTATTGACAAAGGATATGACAGAAGGTACAGATGTGATTGCTGATGATATTCAAGGATTGATAAACATTGGTATCAATGTAAGCATAAAAAACCAAACATACAAGATTATGGATAACATCATTGGTCTTGACATCCCCAATTCTGTTAGGTCGGAGATGTCGTCCAAATCTGAGATTTCTGTAATAAAAGACAATATAAGGAAACGGTTGAACCACATTAACCACAAATACCTTGTCCTTATCGACTTGGGCTTTGATGGAACAGCTGATAGAGACTATGAATTGCAGACCGCTGATTTGTTAACAAGCGAACTGTCTTTCAAAGGTGCAAGATTAGGAGATACCAGGAAACCCGATGTTTGTGTTTATCACGGTACTAATGGTCTCATTATTGACAACAAAGCTTATGGAAAAGGATACTCTCTCCCGATAAAACAAGCTGATGAAATGCTGCGTTATATTGAAGAAAACCAAAAGCGTGATAAATCGCTCAACCCTAACGAATGGTGGACAATCTTTGATGACGCAGTTAGCAAGTTTAATTTTGCTTTTGTTTCAGGCGAGTTCACAGGAGGATTTAAGGATAGACTCGAAAATATAAGCAGACGTTCATCGGTAAATGGCGCTGCTATAAACTCCGTTAACCTTTTGCTTCTGGCAGAAGAAATAAAGTCAGGAAGGATGAGCTATTCTGATGCGTTCAAAAACTTCGATTGCAATAAAGAAATAACAATATAAGCTCTCTGCTTATGAAAAGTTCATTAAAACGATGGAGGTACACATATGATTAGTAAGATTCATTTTCATCATTATAGAAAGCTTAAGAATATTAGTATTGATTTATCCAAAAATATCAATATAATTTCTGGAACAAACGGAACTTGCAAATCTTCTATTTTGCATATTATTAGCAACTCGTTTCAAGCAGTTAAGAGTACAAAATGCGGCGATGCAGTAAAAAAGTGCATAGAAATAATTAAAGCAATAAACGAGCAGTATAACCCCAAGCTTGAATCTCTAACTAGAGGAGATAAGAAATATCAAGATCCTGCTCCTGGTCATACGGGTGCATATTATGATGTTGAATATTGGGGAGATCAAGCTACATTATCATTTAGAAAGCATAACTCCCAAAACGCTGGGAAGTTTAGATATGCAGTTAAGCCTACATATAGTGCAAAATCAAATGAAAAATTGCCCAGTCTTCCAGTTATTTACCTCGGTTTAAATCGTTTGGCTACATATGGTGAATATAAAGATTTAGAGCCAATTGTAGAAATTAAGAAAAACCTTCCTCAAGATTATCTTTTAGAGATAATGAGGATTTATGCTTCCTTTACCAATTATCATATATCTAATATAGGTGTTAATCATATGGGAAGTGTCAAAATTAGAGCTGATTTTGACAGTTCGGAAAAGGGGATTGACTCAAATACTATATCTGCTGGAGAAGATAATTTGTATATTATTATTTCTGCATTAGTGTCATTAAAGTATTATTATGATTCTTTAGCTGAACATCGCGAAGTAGATAGCATATTATTAATAGATGAATTTGATGCAACTCTCCATCCAGCGTTCCAGTTTAGATTATTTGATCTTGTGTTGAATTATTCAATGGCATATAATATACAAGTTGTTTTTACCAGTCATAGTCTTTCGTTAATTGAATATTGTTTGAAGAAAAAGCAGAATTTGATTTATTTATATGATAATCAAACAAGTATTCACCATATCGAAAATCCAAGCATATATAAAATTAACCTGTATTTAAAAAGCATCACGGAATCAGAATATTCCTTTGAAAGGAAAATACCTGTATTTAGCGAAGACGAAGAAGCACGGTATCTTTTAAATATTCTCTTTAACTATTTATCTGAAAAACATGATGGTTTTAGTAGAGTACGAAATTATTTCTATCTTGTGGATGCTAACATTGGTGGCGATACTTTACATGGTTTATTTAAAGATCCTCAACTGAAAACCTTTGTAGGGCAGATATGCATTTTGGATGGCGATCATAATAATGATATGAACAATAGGGTAATAACATTGCCCGGAAAAGATTCTCCTGAAAAGTTTTTGATAAATTATGCCCAAACTCTATATGATAGGGATGATAGATTTTGGTTATCTGATGTAGTGCTTGAAGAAAATGTAGGCAAGGATTTTTATACCCATACCTTTATTCCTGCAGTTGAGAAGATAAATGAAAAAATTGAAAGCCTAAAAAGCCAAGGTAAATCTACAAGTGGGGTTATGAGAGAGGAAACCAAAAAGCTATTTAGACAACACCAAAAATTCTTTCATATCATCTTTGATGCATGGCTGGTTGATAACAATAATGTATCAGAAATCAATCAATTCTATAACAATCTTAAAGCAATGTATAAGAAAGTAGCGCCTATTGCGGGACTAGATCCTGATATTTGGTCATAAGAATTATTTGAAAGGAAGTGTGGGTTATGCCAAGTAGTTTTTCACCACTTAGGTATCCAGGTGGTAAATCTCAACTGTATGATTATGTTAAAAGAATTATTGACTATAATGATCTGCTTGGCGAGACCTATGTTGAGCCATTTGCAGGTGGTGCAGGTTTGGCCATGAAACTGCTACTCAATAACGATGTGAAAAGAATCATTATTAATGATTATGATTTCGCAATATATTCGATCTGGTATTGCATTTTGAATTATACCGATGACTTTTGTGATAGAATACAGCAAATCGATATATCCATTGAGGAACACGACAGGCAACGAACAATATACAATAGTGGTACGACTAATATTTTTGACATGGGGATAGCAGCTTTTTATTTAAATCGTACAAATAGATCTGGTGTAATTAAAGGAGGAGTAATAGGGGGGAGGGAACAGAGTGGATTGTATAAAATTGATGCTAGATTTAACAAAGACGCATTGATTAAAAAAATAAGGGCAATTGCTAAAGAAAAAGGTAGAATTGTTCTATATAATTTGGATGCAATGGACTTTTTATCAAACGGTGTCCTTGATCATTATTACAAAACTTTTGTAAACTTTGATCCACCATATGTAATGAAAGGTTCTCAATTATACAAAAATGCGTTTTCAGAACAAGATCATAAGGACTTGTATAAATTGATATCTAAGTGTAAAAGAAAATGGATTGTCACTTATGATATTTGTCCGCTTATTAGGGAACTCTACAAAAACCATAGAGGAGCAGAGATAGATATAAATTATTCCGCAAGTAATAGCGGCAAAGCGAGAGAATACATATTCTTTAGTAACAACCTTTTTTTACCGGAGGGCATAGAATTAACCAATCAATCATAAGAATAACGTTACGATTTTCAAAGCATCTAACACACACCTAACATAGCAAGAAGAAAACCGCATTACACAGCCGTCTGAGGTTCTCCAAGAGATAATCTCAGCCGAAACAGACCGCTTTACAATGCGGCTTGCGGCGATACAGTTATCAACTTGGTCTTTATTTGGTCTTTATATCCTCTCCGAGTATTCGGGGAGGATATTTTTATGCTAATTTAAGCGACACAAGGTCTGCAACCTTTGCTTTGGTGCTTTTGAGAACGTCCGCATAGATATTCGCTGTTACGCCTATGTCACAATGTCCTAAATGCTCCGATACGATTTTCAGATCAACGCCGCTGTTCAGAAGTAAGGTTGCGTTGCAGTGACGGAGCTGGTGCAGGGTCAGAAACTCAAACTCTGTTCCTTTGAGAAAGCGCTTGAAAGAAGTTCGTAGCGCCGACCTGTCACGGTAGTTGCCATTAGCGGAAGTAAACACCATTTCGGGGTGAGCAAATTTACCGCCGAGAGCGCTGATAAGCTGTTCCTGATAGGATTTCTGCTCTCTGAAAATGTCCGCAAGAGCTGCGCTCATTCCGATTGTTCGGATACTGCTTTCGGTTTTCGGAGTGGTGAGCCAGTGCTTTCCTCCAACGTCGGCAAGGTTGTGATTGACCGAGATAGTCATTTCGTCAAAGTCAATGTCCTCCCACGACAGCGCAAGCATTTCACCGCTGCGCAGTCCCGTGAAAAGCAGCACCTTTATCATTCGCTTGACATCAAGGTCGCAGGGCTTTGTTTCGAGCAGCTCCATAAACCGCTTGGTCTGTTCCTCGTCAAGGACGGGCCTTTTCTTTTTGCCCTTGTTTTTCGGAAGAATGACATTCCTGCACGGAGTATCTCTGATAAAGCCTTGCTCCACGCCCCTGTGGAATATGCTCTGAACAACGACATAAATCTTCCGCACAGTTTCGGGCTTGACTTTGAGGGACTGAACAAATGTTGTGAGCCTCGGCGTGTTTATGTCCTTGACTTTAACGTTCCCGAAAAAAGGCTCAATGTGGTTCTTGTAGGTGCTTTTGTAGTTGTAGAGCGTTCCCTCTTTCAGCTCCACTGGGGCGTAGTTTTCAAAGTACCACTCCGCAAGTTCCGAGAAACGCATATTTTCGTTAAGCTGTGCATAGCCCTTGCAGTGGCGCTCAAAATCAAGGGCGTATTCCTGCGCAAGTTTCTCGGCTTTCCGTGACGTTGCTCCTGCCGGTGGCGCGAATGTAGTTGATTTGACGATCTGTTTTCCGCTGGCGTCATAGCCTAATGACACCTTATTTCTGAAGGTTTCCCCTCGTTTTGTAATGGTAGCCATATGATACTCTCCTTAAATATCGTAGATTTATGACATACCCTCTGCAATTCTATTTTACGCTTTAAAGTGTGATTTGTCAAGAGGCATATCGTCATCTTTTGTGCTTTGGAGATTTCTCTGACCTTTGTGCCGCAGCTTCCCGTGACTTCTGCGCTTTTATAAGATTATCTATGTAGTTCCCCTCGACAATCTCCTCATATGCCTTTATCAGCTTGTTAATACGCTTCAGAGCTGTTTCATGTTCGGTGGGATTATCGCCTTTAGAACGCATAACGTGAATGTTGTGCTGTAACTCCTGCGCCTTTGCTGATGTGTGATAAAGAAGTAGTAGAAGTGTAAAAAATTTTGCCGTTCCTATCCGGCGTTTGCGCATTGCGCCGGATAGGTCGGGCGGTCATTCGGGCAGGTCTACCTTGCCAACGAAAGAGTAATAAATATCAATGTCCTGTCTGCGTGTGCCGTTCTCGTCATAGCTGCACTCATGCACAACGATTTTCTCCACAAACTCACGCAAAAGGGTAGGGGTAAGTTCTTCAAAGCTGGTGTACTTGCGGACAACATTCATAAACTTTTCTGCGTTTACCGTGGCTTCCTGCGCTTTGGAAAGCTCTGCCCGGATAGCGGCGGCTCTCTCTTTCAGTTCTTTCTGCTCGGCTTCATAGTCTGCCGACAGCTCCGTGAAACGCTCGTCTGAAATGCGCCCGGTCACGCTGTCCTCATACAGCCGCTTGAAGATAGCGGATAACTCGCTGATACGCTTCTCGGCGGCTTCCAGCTCCTTTTTCCTTGCGGCGTTCCTGCGCTTGCCCCCGTCCTCGTTCTGCTCGATCAGCAGCTTCATAAACCGGGCTTCGTGCTTCGCTGCATAGCTGGTGACTTTCCGCAGATTGTCGGTCACTCCGGCGGTCAACAGGTCGGTGCGGATAAAGTGCGCCGTACAGTCACGGGTACGCTTCTTGTAGCTCCCGCAGATATAACAATCCTGCTTGCGGGTGGCGTTCTGGTAACGCTGCTGGTAAAGGACGCTGCCGCAGTCGGCACAAAAGAGTATGCCGGAGAATAAGCCCACTTCATCATAGCGGTTCGGGCGTTTGCGCTGCTTGCGTAACTCCTGCACACGCTCCCACATCTGGGTGTCAATGATAGGCTCATGGTGGTTCTCGAAAATCGCCTGTTTCTCAATGGGGTTCTCTACGCTGTGCTTGGTCTTGTAGGACGGCTTCTCCGTCTTGAAGTTTACCAGACAGCCCGTGTACTCCCTGTTTTCAAGGATATGTACCACGGTATTGGTCGCCCACTTGCACTCATAGCCGGGGTGGTAGCGGCGGGTGCTTCCCGTCCGACGGTATTCCAGCGTTCCCGGCGTGGGGATCTCCTGCTCTGTGAGCATACGGGCTATCTTGGTCGGCCCGTTCCCGGCAAGGCACAAGCTGTAAATCTGCCGCACAACAGGGGCGGCTTCCCCGTCAATGATAAAATTTTCGTCCTCGTCCATAAAGTAGCCGTATACGGGTTTGCTCGTGACGGGCTTCCCGCTCATACCCTTAGACCGTTTTACTGCTTTGATTTTCTTGCTCGTATCTCTCACCAGCCATTCGTTAAAAATGTTCCGCAGAGGGGCAAAATCATTGTCGCCCTGTGCGCTGTCCACTCCGTCATTGATAGCGATAAAGCGGACGCCTTTCTGTGGGAAAATCATTTCCGTATACATTCCCACTTGCAGATAGTTTCGCCCTAACCGTGACATATCCTTGACGATAACGGTGCCGACTTTTCCGGCTTCAATGTCCGCAAGCATGGCTTGAAAACCGGGTCTTTGGAAGTTCGCCCCAGAATAACCGTCATCTGTGTACCATTGCAGATTGGAAAAGCCGTTCTGCTTCGCATAGGTTTCAAGAATACGCTTCTGGTTTGAAATAGAATTGCTCTCACCTTGCAGCTCGTCCTCGTGGGATAATCTCGGATAAAGGGCGGTAATAAGGTTTCGGGTGGTCTGTCTTAACATAGTGTCCTCCATTTCCGACAGCCAGCCCCACTATTCCGTATGACTATCATACCACACGCCGGGGCTGGCTGTACAGTCCTTTCTGCTTCTTTACGTCCCGTCAAATTGCCGATTTTTGTGTAGCAGCTTCCGCTTCCAGCACTTTCAGCATTTTATCGGCGGCGGTGGCGGTGGTGTCCTGCTTGAAATAGCCGGAAACGACAAGGACAGAATTACCTATGCGGATTTCCGTCACGCAATCCGGGCGGCGGGTGCTGCGGTCATTCTTTGGGGTGTTGGTCATAGGCGGCTCTCCTTTCTGTTCATCAGCTTTTTCAGTTGTCCCATTTTCTCCTGCGCCGTGGCTTTTCGGAAGTTGCTCCCGGTAAAGCGGACAGGAGAACACATTTCAATCAGACGGTCATAAATGCGGGCGTGGGCGGTGTCCTCCGGGTGCTGCAAGTCCTCCAGCGTGAGATTAGTCGTGACGATCAGCGGCCTGCCGCTGCGGTAACGGCTGTCAATCACGTTGTAGACCTGCTCTAAGCCGTATTCCGTTCCCCGTTCCATTCCAAAATCGTCAAGGATAAGCAGCGGGAAGCTGCAAAGTCGGGAGATATATTCATTCCTGCCCTCAAAGCTGGCGGCAAGGTCACCCAATATCAATGCAAAGTTTGTCATGCACACGGGGATTTCACGCTCCATAAGGGCATTTGCGATACAGCCCGCAAAATAGCTCTTGCCTGTGCCAACGCCGCCCCATAGCAGATAGCCAATGTTGCGCTCTTTCATGGTTTCCCAGTTCTCCACATAGAAATGGGCGTGTTCCATTTGCGGGCACTTGCCGTTGTCGTTCTCAAACGTCCAGCCCTGCATAGCCGGGTCTGTAAAGCCCCGCCGCTTCAACCGCTCGACAGTTTCAAGGTGACTGCGCTGTTTCTCTGCGGCTTCCCGTTCCTCACGCTCTGCCCGCTGGCAGTCACATTCTGCCGGGTGGCGGTCACGCCCCAGCCATGCGGCGGTTTCTTTGGGGAAATAGCCCTCTTTGGGCTTGTGGCACTTCCCGCAGTATAAAAGCCCGTCCTCGCCGGTGTAGTCCTCCGGCTCCGGCGTGGTGTCGGTCATATTCAAAATCATTTCATCAAATCCATTCGTCATAAGCTCTCGCCCTCCTTACAGGTATAATCGGGTATGCCCTTTTTCGGGGCTTTCTTGGCTGCGTCCTCCTGCGCCCACTTGAAAATCGTGGCTGCATGGCTCTTGTATTTCCTCCCGCTGGAAGCGATATGGCAGGATAGGCGGTCAATGTAATACTCCCACTTGCCGGGAAGCTCTGTTTTCAGCCCGTCAAGCTCCGTATCGGAAAGAATGACATTGTGGTATCTGCCATAGGCGGCGGGGGCGGGGTGTCCCGTTTCTAACTCTCTCTCTTTTTCTATTTCTATATCTATCTCTTTCTCTATCTCTATCTCTGGTGGACAAATGTCCGCTCGATATGGTGGACATTTGTCCGCCCCTGTCTGCGGCAGGGCTTTTTGTTCCTGCAAAGCCAGCCGCGCCCTGCGCTTGCGCTCCCCCTCGGTAGAGGACTGGCCGATTAAAAGCTCAATGTTGCTCATGTAGAGTGCGCCGCTTGGCAAAGGCTCCACAAGCCCCAGCTTCATAAAGATTTTCAAAGCTCTCTCTACGGTACCTACCTGCTGGCGGGTAATGGTCGCAATCATCTGGGCGGTGTAGGGGATATTCTCGTCAAGCTGCAATTTCCCGCCGTTTTTCAGCGATTTCAAGTACAGCTTCAAGAGAATGTTGGAATAGATAACGCCGTCCTGCATACTTTCCAGCAGAACGATTGCATCATCGTCAAAATAGCTCTCTTTCAGCTTGAGGTAGTAATATTTGCGGTTATCTGCCATAGGCTGCGTCCTCCTTTTTCCAGCGTTTGGAATAATAGCGAGGGCATAGTATGATAACCGCCCGGAAGCTCTGTTTGCAGTCACGGGTGCAGCCCCGGCATAGGTCGTTGTAAGTGATACGGTTGCGGTGGTTGAGGAAGAAAGACCATTCCAGCCGCCGCTTCTTGCTCATTCTCGGCAATGGTAAGCTCCTTTCTGCCGTTCCTATCGGTGTAGCGGGATAGGGGGCATTTTCTGTATGTTCTCGGTATCATTTTCGGGCTTTTTCTGCCCTGTAAGCCCCGTTTGGAAGTCGGGGAGTATTGCGGTAAGGGTTCATATCATACCTGTATTTTTGTAGGGTTTCGGTATCATTTCGGGGCGGTCTTTAACGCTCCTGTTCACGCTTTTTCTGCTGGCTCGGTGCGCCCCTTAAAATCTGGTCGATATTGCGTCTGACTGTCTGAAGCTCCTGCGCCCGCTGGCGTTTCTCCCGGTAGTCGTTATATCCGGCGTTCTTCTGGACGGTAAGCTGCTCAATCTCCCTTTGCAGGGCTTTGCTGGCTGGCAGCTTGGTTATTCCATGCTCCCGGAAATAACGGGCGGCTGTGTCCGCTATGATAAAATCGCTTTCGTGCTGTTCCCGGTAGGCTCTCCGGGCTTTCTCCGATTTCTGCGCTTTCAGACCGTCACGGGCGGGCTTCGTGCCGATATAGCCCAAAAGGTTGCGCTGCAATTCCTTTTTCTCCCGGATAGCGGCTTCCAGCCCTTTCAGTCCGGCAAGGCTCTCCTGCGTGGCGGTGTTGGCTGCGGAAATGGCAGCGTCCAGCTCGTCCGGGGAAGAAAAGCCATACTGCTGGTAGAGCATGAGGGTAGCCGACATCTGTTTGAGGTTGTGCATGGTCGCCCACTTCTCATAGCCCCGTCCTTTCCCCTCGGCTCGCTTGGCGGCTATGTCTACCATGCGCTGTACAGCGTCATTGTTCGGGGCGTTTTTCGCTTCTTTTTTCGTCCGTAAGCGGTCTTTGATACTGCCGGGGTATTCCGCTATGGCTGCGGGTTTTTCGGCGGCTCTGGCGGCGTTCTGCTCCAAAACGGAGAGGACAGCAGCCCGGTCAAAATCGTCCCCCAGCTTCCGGGCGGTAATTGGCTTCGTCCTGTCCGGCGTGAGGTAACTTAGCCGCCCCCGGCTCTCCTTGACGGTCACACCATGCCGGAGAAGCAGGGCGGCAAACTCATCAAAGCCGGAAGCAGCGGCAAGGGCTTCCCGGATAGTCCGGCGCAGCTTCGCCTTATCCGTTTCAAACTTGGTCTGCCGGGGCGCGATACCGTCCGCAGCAATAGGGGCGTTGGCTCTGTCAAGGGCAGCCTGTCCTTTCTTCTGCGCCCAATACTCACGCTCGGTAATGCGTTCTTTGCTGCCGTTCAAAAGGTCTATCTGGTAAAGCCCCTCGCTGTGGCACATCTCCATGACTTCGGCTTTCAGATAGTTCATAGCTGCGTCCGTACAGCGGTGCTTGCAGCCTGCTTTCCTGTCCGCTGGCCTGTCCATGTGGGGCAGCATGGGAACCTCCGCAATCCGCAGACTGTTAATGACGATATGCACATGGATATTTTCGGTGTGGCTGTGTCCGTCCGGGTGGGTGCAGACAAGGGCCTGGTGTCCGGGGAAATGCTCGGCGCAGAACTTCTCGCCCAGCTCCTGCGCCCGATCAACGGTCAAGCCGTTGTCCGGGCCGTCCCGTGGGTCAAAGCTGATGATGTAGTGGTGGCTCTTTACGTCCTCCCGTTTCTGGTTCTTGCCGTAGCGGAGATTGGAGCGCATACAGGCAACGGCAAAATCCTCCCCGCCACAATTCAGAGAGGATATGCGGTAGTCTACCCTCGGTATGAGCCGCCCGTCTGCGTCAAGGGTGGGCTTCATGGTAAACTCGTCATGCTCGAATGTGAGGTATTTTTCAGCGTCCCCGTAGTTGGCATTTTTAGAGCTGATATGTTTGAGTATCGCCAACGGCTTCACCTACTTTCTGCAAGACTTCAAACTTCAAGGCGGCAAGGTCGGCGGCGGCTCCCCGCACTTCCTTTTCCAGCCCCCGGTAGGGGCTTCCGTATTCGTTCAGGCTCCGGGCAATCTGGTTTAAGTTGCCGCCGATTTTCCCGTACTCTGCCGTGAGCTTGGAGAGGGCGGCAAGCAGCCCGTCATTGACCGGGGAAACGGTGACAATGGGGCGTATGGTCGCTTTCCGTATGGCTTGCCGGATAAACTCGGACTGGCTGATTTCATAAGCCGCCAGCCGCCCGGTGAAGTCGGCGTATTCTTCATCGGTCATGCGGGTCTTTACCACATGACGGCGGTGGGGCGTATTGTATTTCTTTCGCATGGTCTGTGACCTCCTTTCTCGCCCGACAGGGCGCATAGCAGGGTTTGGGGAAGGCACTCCCCAACAAGATTCCCGCAGGGGCAAAAATAAGCGGAGAGCGAATTTTGGCACCTCGGTAGAATCTTGCTCTGAAAAACTCCGGCGTTCCCCGGCTCCCGTCCTTTCCGCTAACAAAACGTTTCAAAAGGGCTTTGCTACCCGCTATTCCGGCTTATCTTGAAAATTTTCCTTTCACTACCTACAACACCACGCAAAGCAAAATGGACGGAGATTTTTAGAATTTCCCCTCTATTCCCTACAACACCACGCAAGCCGGAATAGGCGGACAATGGCAGTATTTTTTTCTTTGATACCCTCTACGGATAAGTAAGGGATTTTGCCAACTGCGGCGGCTATTTTCCCTTTTGTTTTTTCATACTGGGGATTTTCAAAAATGCCAAACAGGAACGAAAAAAAGCAGCAAATCTGTTGAATAGATTTACTGCTTTCTGGTTGCCGGCGAAGCGGCGGTTATTCAGTTGTAGGCGGTAGGGCTATCTCCCAAAGCGGAACTTGAAAATAGCTGTGAGAAGCGTCTGGGTGATGTAGTCCTCTGTATCTTGGTCTACCCGTCCATTCACACGGGCGGCACATTGTATGCGGCGGCGGTAATACTGCAATACAGTTCCCACCGCTTCCGGCTCCCCGCTGGCGGCTTGGACGATTGTTTCATAGGGGAGAAGCCTATTATTTCTCATATGCCATTCCCTCCATTTCCGCTTGGAGCTGCCGTAGGGCTTTTCGGATATGGTAGCCCGCTGTGCTGCGGCTGCGCCCGTACTGTCTGCCAATTTCGTGCTGTGGAATACGCTTGAAAAAGGACAGGTAAATCATTTCCCGCTCCCGTTCGTCCAGCCGTGACAGGGCTTCCGCAAGTAAACCGCTGCTGAAAATGACCGTATCGCCGCAAAGGGTAAGTATGTATTCCTCGTCCGGCTCCGGGGCTTGGAAATATTCATCTGTCGTGCCTAAAGGGTAGTGCTTTTCGTCTGTGAGGTATTCAAGGGATATTTCTCTTTTGTGCTTCCTGCTCCGTGTCCTCGCTGCGTTGATCGTTGCATTTCGGATAACGACTTTGCAAAAGGCATGGAAAGTGTACTCGATATGTTCCCGATATTCTTCTGTACAGGTCATGGAAAATCCCCCTTTCCTCCCAAAAGGGCTGTGGCTGGTTAGTAGTTGCTTTTTATGATAGTAAGGGGCGGCAGCACTTTAGGCTGTCGCTCCTTGACTGCCTAACTGCAAAACCGGGCGGGGCTGTCAACGGCGGCTCTGCAAGAGCCGTTCATCTTGCCGTTGACTGGCTCGACTGGGTTTGCTATTCTTTAAGTGTTGTCTGTAAGTCGTTTGTAAAAATATCATCTCCGGCGCACAATCATTTTCTACCAAAGTAGCGGCATAAAAAATTTCATTGTCCTGCCTTTCAAAAATAAGAAGTTTCCATTTTTTTGACTGCAAATTCCGAGGCTGTCTCTTGTACAATTTCTAGTACATTGACATCTTCTGCTATATTTCCTTGACGGGGTTCCAGCTCATTGTTAGTTACCACTTCTGCCTTGCCAGCGTCCGATGCACCATAAGAGAAATTTACTATGGTAGCATTGCTGTATTTTTCAAAAGCTGCATAGTATTCTTCTTCTGTAATTACATCTGTTTCCTCTCCTTTTTTCATGGTATAAGCAGCATTTCCACTTTCGTCAAATTGCTCATAAATCCCCTCTGCCAGTCTGAGCGAACCGGATTTTTCAATTTCAAAACGCTGCATATCGTGACCGGAAGCAGCATAAATACCTGTTTCATCATAGGCGATAGGATATGCTGTTCCCATACTTTCTATTGTTCCTATGTTTTTAACTTCTTTATCTATCAAATAATATACATCACAATTAAGTGCTGCCTGATTTCCCAAACCGTCATTATATACTTGTGAGGTAACAAGTAAAACAGGTAAAGAAGCATTTGTATCAATAATTGCAAAAAGCTCATTATCTTCCAATCCTCCGACGGTTTCTCCATAAATAGCAGCGTTTTCACTACCTTTTTCTCCACATGCACATAAAGAAAAGATTAACACACATAAAGCCATATATGAAATAAACTTCTTTGCCTTATACATATTTTCAGTCTCCTTTTTTTCTTCTTTCAATGGTATAACTTATGAACAATATCACTCCGATTGCTGCCGCAATAATAGACGGTATCATTAACCGCATATAATCAATAGGGGCATTTTCGTATTGTCCTGTAACGATATATCGGTATAGCATATACTGGGTACTAAGTGTTGTGCTTTGTAGCGCAATTACATAGGCGAAATTTAATATGCTAACCATAATAAAAATCAGACCACTAATTAGCAACAGCGTCATTTTTCTGTTATGAAGATTTATTTTCATCAAATCTTCTAAAGTTATTTGCTCATCAGTTTTGTTTGCCACACCTGCTTCTCCTTCCTTTAGCAAATCATCTAATGACACATGAAAAATTCTGCTTATTTTAACGATACTTTCTAAATCAGGGGAAGTGCTATCTGACTCCCATTTGGAAATAGTCTGTCTGGATACGTTAAGTTTTTCTGCTAATTGTTCTTGTGTCATTCCCGAAAGTTTCCTTAATTGGTTGATTTTATTTCCAATTTCCATTTTGTGTCCTCCTTTAAGAGCAATTTTAAATAAAATAAACAATTTTTTCTATCAACATTGCTTTACATTTGCGCTCAAAATAATAACATTTATGAAATTGCTTGTTTTTCTGCACTTTAAGTGTTCATATAAAGGCATTTAAAATTATGATATTGTCAATATTGGTTGACACATTTATCTCAAAGATATCATTTCCTATGCAGCCAGGCCCAGAGATTGGTAGTATCTCTGACGCTTAATCATAGGAGGAAGCCCACCGTTGGCAGAGCAGATCCTCCTGTTGTTCCAGTAACTGATGAAATATCTCCAAATAAGAACTCTCAGCTCATCCGTGGTCAGGCTTTCCGTATTGTAGCGGTCATAGAGAAGCTCGCTTTTCATTCTGGCCCACATGCTTTCACATCGAGCATTATCGTGGCACCTGCCACCATCACTGTTCATGCTTTGTATAATGCCATATTTAGAAAGCGCCTGACGGTAGGTTTCACTGGTATATTGTCTTCCTCTGTCGGAGTGCACAATGGCACCTCGCAGATCAGGATGCGCCAGATAGGCATTATCCAGTGTATGCTCACACAGAGTTGCCTTCATGTTTGTTTCCATTGCCAGTCCCAGAACGCTGGAATCAAAGCAGTCGAAGATGGCTGAAACATACAGTTTTCCATCTTTTGCCTTGATTTCTGTGATATCAGTTACGCATTTTTCAAGTGGCTTATCAGCCTTGAACTCTCTCTTCAGAAGATCATCTGACTTACGTGCTTCCCGATCAGCCTTGGTAATGCCATTTGGCTTGCGCTTTGGCCGATGGACAAGTCCTATTTCATCCATAACCCTGTAAACGGTTCGTTCACTGGGGATCTTGATTCCCGTCGGATTCTTAAGGAGCAGTGCTTGGTACATGCGAATACGTCCATAGGTATCATTGCATTCATCCTCAGCATGGATCACTCTCATGGCATCAGCAAGATCCTGATATTTCCAAGGGCGATCTTTAATAGCAAGATATTTGTAGAAACCCTGGCGGCTGACGCCAAGCATCCGGCAATAGAATGAGAGTTTTCCCTTAATCACGCCGTCTTTCGTTTTTATGGCAATGAACATCATTCTTTGGTTCTTGCTGACTTCCGACGGCTGGCTGCGAAAAAAGCGCTTGCTTCCTCGAGAAATTCATTTTCCTCTTTCAGACGCCGGATTTCTTTGTCCTGATCTTTAACGCGTTTGCGGAGCATGGCAAGCTCCTCAGCAAGACTCATCGCGCTTTCCGGAGTATGTGCACCGTCGCCAATATCCAATGTGCCTGCTCTAACTGCTTTCAGCCATGTGTGGATGGTTCCTTCTGGGATACCTAATTCTTTGGCTGCCTTAGCACCGCCGATTTCTTTGGCAAGTTTGACAGCCTGGATCTTATATTCCTGGTCGTATTTACGTTGGGTTCGTGACATTGAGAGTTCCTCCTTATTCTCTTTTATTATACATGAATTCCTTGAGAATAAGGTGTCAACTTTATTTATACAACATCATGTATTGGAAAATATGGTGAGTCTTTATCTGCATGAATTGTCTGAAAAAGAAGAAATTTTAGATGGTTACGAAGTTTATACGCAGCTATTTTGTGTATAAGATTTTTTGTTGAGCACACCTATGAAGCTGTCCCCCCTGGCAGCAGAGCAGTTACAGATCCCGTTCCCGTGGCACGGAAACCATGTTTCTTCTGGTGTATGAGGTCACGGATGAGATGTCAAAGTATTGTATTAGCTGGATTGGGGGTGAAGATAAAAAATGGGTGAAATATGAGGAAAATAAAAGTGGTTCGCCCGATTTATAATAGAAATTTATCAGATATAAAAGAGAATGGGCGAAAAGTGATGGAATTCATTTCAATAGCCCACGGAAATCAAAAAGTCAGGGCGAAAAACAGCAGAAATGAAGAAGATTCCCCCAAAATGCCTGTGGAAACGCTGAAATGAGGAAGAAAGAGGGCGAAAATGTCTGAAAAAATCGGATTTTCGCCCTGCCATCTGTTTAAAATTATCTCACGATCGTATCCCGGATCTGGTCGAGTGACACCTCATAGTTATGGCCGGCAGAAATGGCTTTTAAATCTTCAAACTCTGCTTTCTCTTTTTCGACACCGTACCCGCTGCTTTTTTTGATCCGTATATCGCCGTATGCGGAATGGCAGGTTTCGATTTCAGAGGTAAGTTTGGCGCGGTCAAACATCTGATAGCGCACACCGCGTGTTGTGGTGTGTAAAAAGAAAAGGGAAGTCAGACGTTCACGGTCTTTTGGCTCACAGATACAGGTTAAAAGAATACCCGGACGGTTCTTTTTCATCTGAATCGGTATTGTGTATACGTCCAAAGCGCCCGCCTGTAAGAGCAGTTCAGTTGCAAATCCGACCGCTTCGCCTGTCATATCATCGAGATTGCAGGAGATGGACAGCACGGAGTCATCAAAGGATGGAGCTGTGTTGGAACCGGGAGAAGATTCGCCGAGGAAAACACGCACACAGTTGGCGGCAGCAAAATCCTTTGTTCCCATACCATAGCCGATCTCTGTTACATTCATAGGCGGCATGGCTTCGAAAGAGGTCACAAAATGTTTTAAAACAGCAGCCCCCGTTGGCGTACAGAGTTCGCCCTGAATATTTCTACTGTAAAAAGGAATCCCTTTTAAAAGTTCTGCGGTGGCAGGCGCCGGAACCGGGAGTGTGCCGTGGGCACAGTGTACAAAGCCATTTCCGACATGAACCGGAGAGCAGAGAATGGTTTCCGGTTCAAGCAGTGATAACAGATAGGCACATCCGGTCACATCCACAAGCGCGTCAATCGATCCGACTTCGTGGAAATGGATCTGGTCTAAGGTGGAGTGGTGCACTTTTGATTCTGCTTCCCCGATCAGACGGTAGACTGCGGCTACGGAGTCTTTTACCGATGATGGGAATGGAAGTGTGTGGATCTGTTCTAAGATCTGGGTGTAACTGGTGTGGGCATGCGTGTGGTGGTGTTCATGGTGCGAGTTGTTGTCGTGAGTATGTGTGTGCTCATTTTCGTCATGAATATGATCGTGAACATGCATGAGTGAATCTTCATCATGAGTGTGCTCATGTGAATGCATGAGTGTATCTTCATCATGAGTGTGTTCATGTGAATGCATGAGTGTATCTTCATCATGAACGTGTTCATGGCAGCATTGTGTACCATGATCGTGTGTAGGGGATTCTTCCTGTGCATGGATTGTCATGTGCCCATCTTCATGAATGTGCTCAGGCAGAACATCATGGGAATGTTCTTCCTCACCGTGTACAGCTACCCTCATGTGTGTGCCGCTGATCCCGCATTTTACTGCCGGTTCCACAGAAAGTGTCACACCGTAAGGTGCAAAAGCCTGATTCATGTCCGATAAAAATTTTTCTTTCTGATCACAGAGTTCATAGAGGGCGCCCATTAACATATCGCCGGCAACACCCATATTACATTCTATATAAAGTGTTTTCATAAATAATCCTCCCTGGTGCTGAATTTGATATTTTTTAATATGAAGATTTACAGTTTGTCCGTGTTTTTATGGCAGGATGATGGTCTGTCATCTGTTTTAGGGGCTGCCTGATGATTGATCATGCTGGCAAGGTAACCTGCACCAAAACCGTTGTCGATGTTTACGACGGAAACACCGCTGGCGCAGGAATTAAGCATCGATAAAAGTGCTGAGATACCACCAAAACTTGCGCCGTAACCAACGCTCGTCGGGACGCCGATGACAGGACAGTCGGTCAGGCCGCCGATGACGCTCGCAAGCGCGCCTTCCATCCCGGCGACTGCAATGATCGCATTTGCCTTTGATAAAAGTTCCATATTTGAGAGCAGACGGTGGAGCCCGGCAACGCCGACATCGTAGAGACGGATGACATGATTGCCGAGTACCTCTGCAGTCAGCGCAGCCTCCTCTGCAACCGGGATATCGCTTGTCCCTCCGGTGGCGACAACGATCGTGCCGTCAGCGGAATAATGCTCGGTGCGGTTTACGATGCCGATTTTTGACAGCTCATCGTAAAAAAGATCAAAACGTTCGGACAGGTACGCCGCGGATTCTGTCGAAAGTCTTGTGATCAGGATATTTTCTTTGCAGTGGGAGAGCAGGCTGTTTATAATGCCCCCCATCTGTTCTTTTGTCTTAGATGCACCGTAGATCACCTCCGGCGCACCCTGTCTGACTTCACGGTGATGATCCACCTTGGCATATCCAAGATCCTCAAAAGGTGCCAGCTTTAACTGGTCATAAGCATCGGAAGCAGTAAGCTGCCCCGATTCTAACTGTTCTAATATATGTTTGATATGATCATTTTCCATAGTAATCCTCATTTCTGAGCAACTTGTTGCGAAGAGGCGACGAGAATCTCAAATTCTCGTAGGCATGTTTTTTTATGCCTTGTCATAGAAGCTATTTGTTTTTGCTCAGAAACAAATAGCCGTGCGAAAAATAAGCTATCGAGCTTATTTTTCACACTAATTTCTCCTTCATTGCAATTCACTGCCTATTATACTCACATCCCACCTTATTTGCAAAAATAAAATGCACACGATTCTCTGGGTTTTGGAAGAAATAGATAAAAAATGGAAACTATTTTTGGTAAATTAGTTTCTTGCGGGTACGAAAACAAGATGATACAATATAGGAAACTCAAATAACAAAAATAGTTTCCATGTAATACAGAAGAAACGGAGAACATGATGGAATTAAGGGAGAGTATTTTAGAGGGAACCTTAAAGGCATTTAACCAGAAAGGGTTAAAATTTACCATGGATGATCTGGCTGGAATCCTTGGCATGAGTAAGAAAACGATTTATACCGTGTTCCGTGATAAGGAATCACTTTTCTTAGCGATGGTAGATTATCTGTTCGATTCAATCAAAGAGAGCGAAAGACAGGTGTTAGAGAATGAAAAATTATCCACACTTGAAAAAATCCGGGCGGTTTTAGGTGTTTTGCCGGAGAGTTACCGGGAAGTTGATTTCAGACAGCTCTATCTGTTGCGGGAAAAGTATCCGAACATCTACAAACATGTGGAGGAACGGTTAGAAACCGGCTGGGAGACAACGATTTCCTTATTAGAGCAGGGAATGAAAGAGGGCGTGATCCGGCCGGTTAAGATCCCAATCGTAAAAATGATGCTGGAGGCGGCATTAGAGCAATTTTTCCAGAGAGATATCCTGATCTCTAACGGGATATCCTATCAGGATGGTCTGGATGAAGTAGTCACGATCTTAGTGCAGGGAATCGTTGCGGAAGGGAAGTGAGGATGATGCAAAAACGCATTTACTGGAATGACGGGTGGAAATTTAAGGAAACATACGAAAATCAAATGAGAGAGACGGCTTATCAGGATGACGCATGGGAGGATGTCAGACTGCCGCACACTTGCAAGGAGACACCGTTTCATTATTTTGATGAGAGCAGTTACCAGATGGTGTGCTGCTATAGAAAACATTTTTTTGCACTGGAAGAATGGAAAGATCAGACCGTGATCGTGACGTTTGAAGGCATCGCGCATGAAGCACAGGTGTTTTTGAACGGGGAAAGGATCGGGGAGCATCACTGTGGCTACACGGCATTTTCCATCGATATCAGCAAAAAACTGCGAATCGGGGCAGAAAATGTGCTTACAGTGCGGGTGGATAGCAGGGAGAACTTAAACATCCCGCCGTTCGGGTATGTGATCGATTATATGACTTACGGCGGAATTTACCGGGAAGCCTATGTGGATCTGAAAAATGAGACTTATCTCGCGGATATATTTCTGCACAGCGAAATACCGGAAGGTCAAAAGCCAGACGCAAAGCTGATCTCTGAAATAGAAATTAAAAACAGTGGCAGAACCGATGAAAAAAAGGAATTTCTCATCCGACAGAGTATCAGAGAGCGCGGCACAGAAAACTACAGACAGATTGGTGAGAGCCGGGTGGCATCAGATCGTAAGCTTTCTTTTCCGGTGCCGGATGTAAAACTCTGGGATCTGGAGAATCCGGTGCTCTATGAAGTCAAAACAGAACTTTTGCAAAATGGAAATGTGCTGGATGAAAATATTACGCTGTTTGGATTCCGGACTGCAGTTTTTTTGCAGGACGGCTTCTATTTAAATGGCAAAAAAGTAAAGCTGCGAGGATTGAACCGCCATCAGAGTTATCCATATGTCGGCTATGCAATGCCGGAATCCATGCAGAAACGGGATGCAGACATTTTGAAAAATGAACTGGGCGTAAATGCGGTGAGGACGTCCCATTATCCGCAGAGCCGGCATTTTGTGGAGCGGTGTGATGAACTGGGACTTTTGGTCTTTACGGAAATACCGGGCTGGCAGCACATCGGGGATGAAATCTGGAAAAAACAGGCGGTCGAAAACGTAAAAGACATGGTAGAGCAGTATCGGAATCATCCGTCTGTGATCCTGTGGGGTGTGCGGATCAACGAGTCCGGGGATGATGACGCATTTTACCGGGAAACAAACCGCGTGGCACATGAACTGGATCCAACAAGACAGACTGGGGGTGTCCGGGCACATAAAAAGAGCAGCCTTTTAGAGGATGTCTATACCTACAATGATTTCAGCCACAATGGGACAAACCACGGATGTGAGAAAAAAAGTGCTGTTACGTCTGATAACAGCAAACCGTATCTCATCAGCGAATATAACGGACATATGTATCCAACGAAAAGTTACGACTGGGAGGAACACCGTGTGTGGCATGCCATGCGACATGTAAATGTATTAGATGCAGTTGCCGGGGAAGCGGATATCGCAGGAAGTTTTGGCTGGTGCATGTTTGACTACAATACACATAAGGATTTTGGCAGCGGCGACCGTATCTGTTATCACGGTGTGATGGACATGTTCCGAAATCCGAAACTTGCGGCTGCGGTCTACGCGTGTCAGCAGGAAAAGGAGCCGGTACTTGAAATCAGTTCGTCCATGGATATCGGGGAACATCCGGGCTGTAACCGCGGAACGATCTGGATTTTTACCAATGCGGACAGTGTACGGATGTACAAAAATGACCGGTTTTTAAAGGAGTATACCGCATCAGATTCGCCGTATAAAAATCTTTCACACGGACCAATCGCAGTGGATGACTTTATCGGGGATGCCATTGAAAAAGAGGAAGATTTTAAACCGGAGCAGGCAAGGAAAGTGAAGTATATCCTGAATGCGGCGGCGCGGTATGGACTTTCCGATCTTCCGAAAGGTGTGTATTTAGCGGCACTGAAGCTGATACTCTTTTATCATATGAAGCCGACGGACGCGGTAACTTTGTACAACCGTTATATCGGTGACTGGGGAGGTACTTCGACAAGCTACCGGTTTGAGGCAGTAAAGAATGGAAAAGTGGTAAAAGTGGTCAGAAAAGAGCCGGTCACTTCCATGCATTTATCCGCGGAACCGGACCATCAAAACCTGACAGAACGACATACTTATGAAGCTGCGGAAATCCGTATCCGTGCCCTGGATCAGAATAATAATATCGTAAGCTTTTACCAGGAACCGGTTGTACTGTCGACGGAGGGACCAATCGCCATCATTGGACCTGAAATCATTTCCCTGCAGGGAGGCATGGGCGGCACTTATGTCAGAACGACCGGGGAAGAAGGCGTCGGGATTTTAAAGATAAAAGCGGCACAGATGGAAGAGCAGAGAATACTGTTTGAAGTGAAAAATGACAGAAAATAAACGGTCACTGTGTTTTACAATGTGAAAAGAAATTTTGAAAAGAATTTTAATAAACACAAAATAAGGAAGGATGAAGTGTAAGATGACAGAACGATCAAAACAGATTTTTGGAAACGACATTGCACCGGGTGCCTATAAAAAAGCAGTCCGGTCAAAGCAGAAATTTATCCGTAAATTCGGGGATGACAGCACAAAAATTTATCCGACCTCGATTCAGGCAAATCCGTATATCGGACCGGAGCTCGGTGTTTCAGATATCCGTGTAGGCGAAGAAGGCACAGCGGATTTTAATACGGAAAAAGGAATCATTGTCGGAAACATCCGTATGGGATTTGGTCATTACCGCATTTCCATGGCGATCGCTTCCGCAGCACATGCGCTGGGGTATGAACCGTACTGGATGGATTTAAATTCCTACGGACAGACCACCTGTACCAAAGTGATCGGTGCGCAGAATGATCTTTACTCCATGGGTTCCCGTCTGTCACAGAAGAGCAGACTCTTTAACCGTCTGGTGTGGGAGCCGATGAACTATGAGGGATTCCGCAAACTGACCTACAATGCAGCAGATCAGAAAAATGCAGAATTGATGGCTCCGGTGTATGCGAATATCCCAAAGGATATCCCGGTCGTCGCAACGCATGTGTGGCCGGCGCAGGCTGCACTTCACGCCGGAATGAAATATGTGGTCAATGCGATCCCGGACAACTGGCAGATGGCGCTTCATTTAGCGGAAGGCAGCATTCACACGGTGCAGACGCACTATGCATACCAGGGGTACCGCATTTTAAACGGAATGCAGGGGAATGATGTGTTGAATCCGATGCCGGAAGATGCTCTTTTTTATACCGGACATTATATCGACCATGAGCTTGTCAGCAATATCGAGACGGACTGCGCAGCGAGAAAACAGAGAAAAGAGGAGGGAAAACCGATGCGTTTTCTCCTGACGATCGGCGGTGCCGGTGCACAGAAAGAAATTTTTGCAGAGATCATCCGTTTTTTGCTGCCACAGATCAAAGAAAAGAAAGCGGCGCTTTATGTCAATGTCGGTGATTACCACAATGTCTGGGAGGAACTTTTGAAGGAAATCCCGGAGATGGGACATTATGCGAAAGAACATTTTAACGACTGGGAGGATACGAAAAAATTTGCGGAGGATGCGCTTAACAAAGATGTCATCGGAATCCACGGCTTCTGGCATGAAAATATTTTTGAAGCGGTATACTGCACGAATCTTCTGATGCGAAGCTGCGATGTGCTCGTCACAAAGCCGAGTGAACTTTCATTTTATCCGGTGCCGAAACTATTTATCAGACGTGTTGGAGGACACGAGCAGTGGGGAGCAATCCATTCCGCGGAGATCGGTGATGGCACATTAGAGTGCAGGGATATCCCGCACACGCTTCAGATGATGAAACTGTTTCTGGAAGAAAAAACACTGCTCTGCGATATGTGCGACAACATTGTAAAAAATAAAGAAGCCGGAATCTATGACGGGGCGTATAAGGTCGTGGAACTTGCATTTTCGATGAAGCAGAAAAAATTTTAGGAAGGAAAAAATCCTCTGCTCGCCAGAGGACTCGCATTTTCCTTCGGAAAACAAGGGAGGAAAATCCTCTGCTCGTCAGAGGGCTCGCATTTTTCTCCGAAAAACAAGGAGGATTTATGAAATTAACAGGAAAAGAGAAAGTCTCATACGGACTTGGGGCGGTCGGAAAAGATATGGTTTATATGTTTTCGGCAAGTTATGTTTTATATTATTATCAGGATATTTTAGGAGTCAGCGCGATCGCAATGGGAATCATTCTGATGGCGGCGCGTGTGTTTGATGCATTTAACGATCCGATCATGGGTGTGGTCGTTGCAAAGACGCGCACAAAATGGGGCAAATTCCGCCCGTGGCTGTTTATCGGGACACTGACAAATGCAGTGATTTTGTATCTGATGTTTGCGGCACCGCCAAAACTCGATGGAAACGGACTGGTGGCATATGCGGCAGTGACTTACATTTTGTGGGGTGTTACCTATACCATGATGGATATCCCATACTGGTCAATGATCCCGGCTTTTACGGAGGGCGGAAAAGAGAGAGAAGGACTTTCCACACTCGCGCGCTCCTGCGCCGGAGTCGGTTCTGCGATCGTGACGATCATCACAATGAAATGTGTCTATATGTTAGGGCAGGGAAATGAGCGAGTCGGTTTCAAATGGTTTGCGCTGGTGGTTGCAATTCTGTTTTTTGTATTTATTTTAATCACCTGTTTAAATATCAAAGAAAAATCTACCGTGGATGTGGAGGCACCTTCGGTTGGACAGATGTTCCGTTCCCTGTTACAGAACGATCAGGCGATGACGGTCGTTGTGACAATCGTTTTGATCAACTGCTCGATTTACATTACATCCAATCTCGTCATTTATTTTTTCAAGTATGACTTTGGCGGTGATAGCTGGTACAATGCCTATACCTTATTTAATACGTTTGGTGGAGCAATGCAGATTCTTGCCATGATGCTGTTTTTCCCGATCCTGCGCAAATTTCTGGGAACGATCCAGGTGTTTTATACCAGTTTTGTGATGGCGATTTTAGGATATGCGGTTCTTCTGATTTTAATGTTTGTCAATATGTCAAACCTGTATCTGCTGTTTGTTCCTGCATTTTTTATCTTTTCAGCAAATGGAATGTTATCCGTTCTCACAACGGTATTCCTTGCGAATACGGTCGATTACGGAGAGTGGAAGAATCACAGAAGGGATGAGAGCGTGATCTTTTCCATGCAGACTTTCGTTGTAAAACTTGCTTCCGGTGTGGCTGCGCTTGTGGCATCGATCTGCCTGACCGTCTGCAATTTAAGCCAGAATACGGACGGGGCAGCAGTTGCGGCAGCGGGAAGTTCGATCGCAGGACTGCGCCTGACCATGACAGTATTCCCGATCGCAGGACTGCTTGTTGCGGTATTTTATTTCCGCAAAAAATATATTTTAAGTGAGCAGAAAGTGGAAGAAATCGCAAAAGAGATCAAGGAGATGAAAAAAGCATGATCACAGTCGAAAACCAGTTATTTTCCCTGCATACCAGACATACTTCTTATCTGTTCCGTGTCATGGAAACCGGACATTTGGAGCACTTATATTATGGAAGAAAAATTCATCCAGCCATAGACGGATTGATGGAACAGCATGCATTTGCGCCGGGCAATACCAATATTTATGACAGTGAACATCTGCAGTTTTCCTTAGAGGACGCATGTCTTGAGATGTCCTCTTTCGGGAAAGGCGATATCAGGGAGCCTTTTGTGGAACTGACACTTTCCGATGGAAGCGAAACGTCTGATTTCCTGTTTGAAAAATTTGAACAGGGAACCGGAAAGGAAGAATTTGAGACACTTCCGGGATCGTATGATGAGTCCGGTGAGGTGGAGTGGCTTGGTGTGACACTGCGCGATAAAAACAGCGGAGTCATATTAGAACTCCATTATTATGTCTATGAGGACTGTGATGTGATCACAAGGAGCGCAAAACTCATCAATGAGAGCGGGGATGTGGTAAAGTTAAACCGCCTGATGAGCCTGCAGCTTGATTTAGAACCGTCCGACTATGTGTTTACAACATTTCACGGGGCTTGGGCACGTGAAATGGGGCGCACGGACGTACGGCTGGTGCCGGGAAAATATGTAAACGCCTCTTACACGGGAACGTCGTCGAGCCGTGACAATCCGTTTGTGATGCTTGGAAAAGAACATACCACGGAGGATGCGGGGGAATGTTTTGGATTTAATCTGATCTACAGCGGCAATCACTATGAGGCGGCGGAGGTCGGCAGTTTTGGAAAAGTAAGAATCGTATCCGGGATCAATCCGCAGTCGTTCTGTTTTACACTTGAGTCAGGGGAGAGTTTTGAGGCGCCGGAGGCGGTAATGACCTACGCATCAGACGGATATAATGCCATGAGCCAGAATATGCACCGTTTTGTGCGGGAGCACATTGTGAGGGGAACCTGGAAGAAAAAGGAGCGCCCGGTGCTCTTAAACAGCTGGGAGGCAGCCTATTTTGACATTAATGAAAGAAAACTGCTCTCACTTGCAAAAGCGGGAAAAGAGGCGGGCATTGAGCTTTTCGTCATGGATGACGGCTGGTTTGCGAAACGTGATAATGACACGAGATCGTTAGGAGACTGGCAGCCAAATCCAAAGAAACTGCCGGGCGGTTTAAAGGGGATTGCAGATAAGATCAGGGCGATTGGCATGGATTTTGGAATCTGGGTGGAGCCTGAGATGGTCAATGTGGACAGTGATCTCTACCGCAGCCATCCGGACTGGGTGATCGAGATTCCGGGAAAGGCGCACTCGGAAGGGCGCAATCAGAGGATCCTTGATCTGACCAGAAAGGACGTGCAGGATCATATCATTGAGGAGATGGGCAGAGTATTTTCCTCCGCGGACATTTCCTATGTAAAATGGGATATGAACCGCACATTTTCGGATTATTTTTCACAGAGTATCCGTCCTGAAAGGCAGGGGGAGGTGGCACACCGGTATGTGATGGGACTTTACCGCTGCATGAGGGAGCTGACAAAGAGATTCCCGGACATCCTGTTTGAGGGCTGTGCTGCGGGTGGAAACCGTTTTGACCTTGGTATGCTCTGTTATTTCCCACAGATCTGGGCGAGCGATGATACAGATGCGCTCTGCCGTGCCGAGATCCAGACCGGGTACAGCTACGGCTACCCGATGTCCGTGATAAGCGCACATGTCTCCGGCTGCCCAAATCATCAGACACTGCGCACGACACCGCTTGAAACACGTTTTGCGGTAGCGGCGTTTGGACTGCTCGGATATGAGTGCAATTTCTGTGATCTGAAAAAAGAAGAGTCAGAAGCCATCAAAGCGCAGATCATTCTTTACAAAAAATGGCGCAGTGTGCTGCAACAGGGAATTTTTTACCGTGGCAGGAGTTTTACAGGGAACGGCAGAGGAAATGCGTTTGGAAAAAACAGTGTCCTCTGGAATGATGACAGCAATGTGACGGAATGGACGTGCGTCTCGCCGGATCAGTCGAAGGCGGTCGGCTTCGTCATGCAGAAGCTTGTCGTGCCAAACACGCAGTTCGGGTACTATAAACCACAGGGACTCTGTGAGGAAAAGAAGTATCATTTTTATAACCGTTCTTTAAAATATAATGTCAAAGAGTTCGGGGATCTGGTTAACACCGTATCACCGATCCATATCAGACAGGACTCCATTGCGCACAATCTGGTTGCAAAGTTTGTGAAAATGGACGGGGAAAAGGAGAATATTACGGCATACGGGGATACCCTGATGTATGGCGGCGTGAAGTTGAAACCGGCATTTTCCGGCAATGGATATAATGAGAATGTGAGATATTTTCAGGATTTCGGGGCGCGGATGTATTTTATGGAAGAGGCTTTCGAAGATCATGCTCTATGATTTTGGTTCGTCGATCTTAAGGAGCATCGGGGACAGTGAGCACCCGCTTTACAGCCTGATCGCTGCGGTCTGTAAGAGAGTGCACGAATTCTGGGTGCTGATGATCATTTACCCGATTTCGTGGGTTGTGACGGGAATTGCGATGATGATCCCGTATACGTTGCTGCGGAGAAAGATTTTGGCAAAAAGTGGTGTAAATCAGCTTGAATAAAAAAATATAAGGGGAAAAAATGTCTTATATCATATCCTACGTCGGAGCCGGCGGAAAGACCAGCAGCATTTATCAGGATGCTGCAGCGTTTGTAAACGAGGGGAAAAAAGTCATGATCACAACTACAACGCATATGTATGTGCCAAAAGACCGGGTGTTCATTGATGGCAGGGAGAAAAGTTGTGAGAAGCTGCGAGAGGAAGTAGCCGGGATTTTGAAAAAAAACGGGATCTGTGTGTGTGGCACAATTTTAAGTGATAATAAAAAAACAGAGATTTATGCGGTTGGAAAATGTGCCGGAAACGATGCTGTTGAAGAACAGCAGAAGATGGAACCGGAGAAGTTTAAAACTTTAAGCATTAAACAGCTTACAGCAGTATGCAAAGAGGCAGATGTTGTCCTGATCGAGGCGGACGGCGCTGCACATAAGGCGGCAAAAGCGCCGGAAGCATGGGAGCCGGCGGTGTATGCACAGAGCAATAAAGTTGTGATCGTCATGGGACTTCACGCAGTCGGAGGAAGTGTGGATGAAGTGTGCCACAGACCAGAGTGCGTAAAGGAAGCATTAGACTGCGACGGAGCGCATCTTTTGACGCGTACGGATTTGGATGTACTGATGGCGGTCTATGAAAAAAAGATCGGACAGCAGTTTCCGGAGATGGAGACGGAGCGGAGATATTTTATAAAAAGTTCTTGACACTACCGCTTTACCATGCTAAAATCGAAACAACTTAAAAAACAAAGAAACGTTAAATCGTTGAGCAAAGAGAGTACTTCATAGGATATCTCACAGAGAGTCCGTGGCTGGTGGAAACGGACAGATGAATATGAAAGGAATGGGTTTGCGAGAGCAAAGCGAACAGCGTACCAGATGGTATGGTCAGTAGCGGATGCCGTGTCCTCACGTTACAGAGGTAAGATATCGGACAGTAAAGAAAGATAGCTGTTTGTGTGTCGGATGAGGTCAGACATGATTGGTGGCGGATATTTCCAGTTCTTGGAAATATCCGTTTTTTTCATTCATAGGAAATTACGTCCTATGAATGAAAAAGCTCTCCGGGCGGGATGCGCACCTTGCGGAGATGAAGTTTGCTGTAAACAGCACCGCTCGGGCGCGAAAGAGTCGCAAGCGACTCTTTGTCCTGCATGGAATCATAATGTCTGGCGAAACAGGGTGGCACCGCGTGAAAACGCCCCTGACTGGAAAAAAATTCCGGTCAGGGGCGTTTTTTAACAATAAAATTCGCGCAGAGTGTGAACTTTATTGTTTTGATAACATGGTTTTGCAACAGGTGATTCGAGAATGGAGATTGGGATGAAAAGAATTTACAGAGTTTACAAAAAGACAGTCAGTATTGTAAATGAGACAGCAACCGGGATGTACCGGAATCTGGTGGGAAAGAAAAAAGGATTTTTGTTAGAGAGTTATGACAAGAATTATGACCGCTATACATTTTTCGGCGTAGAACCGGAAGAGATCATTTCCTCGAAGGGACAGTCACTGGTGATTACAAAAAAAGATGGTACCGAGGATGTCAGGGAGGGAAATCCGCTTACATTATTAAAAGAATATTATAACGAATTTGAAATCCGGAAGGACAATGAGGAACTGAATTTTTCGGGAGGTCTTGTGGGAAGTGTTGGTTATGACTTCGTGAGATACAGTGAGGTGCTGCCGGAAGAAAACCCGGATGAGATCGGGATTGAGACGGTTCAGCTTATGCTGATGAAAGAATTCATTGTGGTTGATCATGTGGCAGAAACACTGACCGCGGTGATCTTAGAATCCGATGATGAGACAGGAAAAGAAACGGCAGTGAAAAAAGCAGCAGAATTGATCAAAACTGCCATGCAGGAACAGAAAGAATCAGAAGTAAGACTGTTTCCGGATGGAGTGATCACGAAAAAGTCAGATACTTTAGAGGAATACAGTGAAAAGGTAAATAAGATCAAACAGTATATCCGTGACGGGCATATTTTCCAGACCGTGTTATCACAGCGCTGGACGATCGCGACGGGACAGGATGGATTTGATCTGTACTGCGAACTCCGTGAGCTAAACCCATCTCCATATCTTTATTATTTTAATTTTGGAGATTTTGAAGTGATTGGAAGTTCCCCGGAGATGCTGGTCAAACAACAGGGGAATAGGGTATTTACCTGCCCAATCGCCGGAACAAGACCAAGGGGAAAGACAAAGGAAGAAGATGACAGACTGCACAGGGAATTGCTTGCCGATGAAAAAGAACGTGCCGAACATGTCATGTTAGTTGATCTGGCCCGCAATGATATGGGACGCATCTCAGAGTTTGGTACGGTAAAAGTTACAGACTTTATGAGCGTAAAAAATTATTCACATGTCATGCATATCGTCTCGATGGTCGAGGGACGCAAGAAAGGCAGTTTTCACCCGTTTGATCTGCTGGCATCCTTCCTCCCGGCAGGAACTTTGAGCGGAGCACCAAAGATCAGGGCGATGGAGATTATCGAAGAACTGGAGAGTGTGAGAAGAGGCCTTTACGGTGGTGCAACCGGATATGTGGATTTTTCCGGCGATATGGATTTCTGTATCACGATCCGTACGATGATCAAAAAAGGAAAAAACGTTTATTTACAGGCAGGAGCCGGAATCGTTGCAGATTCTGTTCCGGAAAATGAATACAAAGAATGTTGTAACAAGGTCATGGCTCTGGCAAAAACCCTTGTGGAGGAGGAAAACTTATGATATTGCTGATCGATAACTACGATTCATTTACATTTAATCTGTACCAATATATTGGAACTTTTACGCAGGATATAAAGGTTGTCCGCAATGATAAGATTACGATCGGGGAGATAAGAGAGTCACATCCGGATAAAATTGTTCTTTCCCCAGGACCGAAAAGTCCGAAGGAAGCAGGAATCTGTATGGATGTGGTAAAGGAATTTTACAGAGAGATTCCAATCCTTGGCATCTGCCTTGGACATCAGTGTATCGGTGAGGCATTTGGGGGAACCGTGACATACGCAAAAGCATTGTTCCATGGAAAACAGTCAGAGATCACACATACCGGAACCGGAATTTTCGCAGGAATTACCTCACCGGTCAAGGTGGCAAGATATCACTCGCTGGCAGTGCAGATGGATGATCTGCCGGAATGTCTGACGGTTACGGCGCAGACCAAAGACGGAGAGATCATGGCAATGCAGCATAAAGAATATCCGGTGATCGGTTTACAGTTTCATCCGGAATCTATCTATACAGAACATGGAAAACGAATGGTGGAAAATTTTATCAATGGAATCAATTAGGAGGTAGTTATGATACTCGATGTCATTGTAGAGGATAAAAAGAAGCGTCTGCCGGAACATAAAAAGAATATCAGTGAAATAAAAATGCGTGAACTGGCAGAGAAGTATGAAGGCAAAAAACACGGTTTTTATCAGGCATTAAGTAAAAGTGGTATTTCCATTATCGGAGAATTTAAAAATGCTTCCCCAAGTCTTGGGAAAATTAAAAGTAAAATAAATTTATTGGACAGAATTGATGAATACAACGAATCGGTAGACGCAATTTCCTGCCTGACCGAGGAAGATCATTTTGATGGAAATGTGGACTATCTGAAAAAGATAAGGACGATCACGGAGCTCCCAATCTTAAGAAAAGATTTTATGATCGATCCCTACCAGTTTTATGAGGCAAAGGCGATTGGGGCAGATGCAGTACTTTTGATCGCAGCAATTTTAGATGATGCACAGATGAAAGATTTTTATCAGTTATCGAAAGAATTAGAGCTGGATGCACTGGTGGAAGTACACGATGAGAAAGAACTGGAGCGGGCAATGAAGATCGATGCAGATATCATTGGAGTCAACAACCGCAACCTCAAAGATTTTACAATCAGTCTCGATACGACGGTACAGCTTTCGAAACTGGTACCAGAAGACAAAGTTTTGGTTGCGGAGAGTGGTATCTTACAGGATGCGGATGTGGAACTTTTAAAGGAATGTGGTGTGGATGCATTCCTGATCGGCAGGGCACTGATGGAAGCGGAGCATCCGAAGGAGGTTGCAAAGAGGTGGAAAGCATAAAACAGAAAGTTCCACAGATCAAAATCTGTGGGATCACGCAGGATGAGGAAATACAATGGCTGAATGAAGCGGATGTTTCCTATGCAGGATTTGTTTTATATGAAAAAAGCTGCCGTTACATTCCAATCAGTAAAACACAAGAATTGTTTGAAAAATTAAATGACAGTATAAAAAAGGTAGCTGTCGCAGTAAGCCCGGATGTGACGATGGTAAAACAAGTTATGGATGCGGGGTTTGATATCCTGCAGGTGCATGGCAATCTGACAGAGGAAGTCCTCGCAGTGACAGAGATCCCGGTCTGGCAGGCGGTCAATCTTACGGATGCGAATATATTTGAGGAACTAGTGAGGGAATATAGAGATTTATCCATAGATGAAAAAATCACGGCACTTCTCATGGATGCCAAAGAGTTTGGAAGCGGAAAAACCTTTGGATGGGATGCATATGAGAGAGACGAGGGCAAAGAAATGCTAAGGCAGTTACGACAGATACTTGAGAAAGAACAAATCCAGTTTGTACTTGCAGGAGGTCTTACCCCGGATAACGTCAGCCGGGGGATAGATATTTTTTCACCGGATATCGTGGATGTCAGTTCGGGTGTGGAAAAAGAACCTGGACAGGGAACCGGAAAAGACAGGGAAAAAATACAGAAATTTGTGAGGAACATGCATTCTATTGTTTAGACGGCAGAAAATCAGAAATATGACAGTATTTCGTTATAGAAAGTGATAAATAAAGTAAAAGAGATATAAGTTAATTTTAAATTTAAGAAAGGAACACGAAAATTATGAACCAGAAAGCATATTACGGAGAATTTGGAGGACAGTATGTAGCGGAATCTCTGATGAATACATTAGAGGAATTAGACAAAGCATTTGAGGAGGCAATCCATGATCCGGAATTTATGGAGCAGTACCATTACTATTTAAAACAGTATGTGGGACGCGAGACACCTCTTTACTTTGCGGAACGTCTCAGTGAAAAGTATGGCACAAAGATTTATTTAAAACGTGAGGATTTAAACCATACCGGAGCACATAAGATCAATAATGTAATTGGTCAGATCCTCCTTGCAAAGCGTATGGGAAAAAAGAAAGTTATTGCGGAGACCGGTGCCGGACAGCACGGCGTGGCAACTGCGACAGGTGCAGCTTTGTTTGACATGGAATGTACCGTTTACATGGGCGAGGAAGATATCAGGCGACAGGCACTGAATGTTATGAGAATGGAGATGTTAGGGGCAAAAGTCGTAAGTGTCCGTTCCGGCAGTAATACATTAAAGGATGCCACCAACGAGGCAATCCGTACCTGGGCAAAGACAGCGGAAGATACCTTTTATATCATAGGTTCTGCGGTAGGTCCATATCCTTATCCAAAGATGGTCAGGGAATTTCAGAGCGTGATCAGCAGAGAAGCAAAAAAACAGTTCTTAGAAGTGGAACACAAGCTGCCGGATGCCGTGATGGCATGCGTGGGCGGCGGCTCAAACTCCATTGGAATGTTTGCAGATTTTATAGAGGAACTTTCGGTAAAACTGATCGGCGTTGAGGCGGCCGGAAAGGGAATCGAGACAGGTGAGCATGCGTCGGCGATGGCACTTGGTGAGCCGGGAGTCTTACATGGCATGCGTTCCTATCTGCTGCAGGATGAAGATGGAAATGTAAAACTGGCACACTCTATTTCCGCAGGACTGGATTATCCGGGGGTCGGACCGGAGCACGCCTATCTCAGAGACAGCGGAAGAGCCACATATGTTTCCGTGACCGATACAGAGGCAATGGATGCGCTGATGGAACTCTGTAAATTAGAAGGAATCATTCCTGCGATTGAGAGTGCACATGCAGTAGCTTATGCGTGCAAATATGCGAAAGAACTTACCGAAAAACTTGGTGCAGCGGAAGCAAAGGATAAGACAATGATCATCTGTCTGTCAGGACGTGGAGATAAGGATGTCAATACGATTGCGGATTATCTGGCAGGAAAAGGCTACCTGAACTGATTCAGAAAAATAAATTAAAATAATATAAACATGATTTAATAAACGAAAAGAAGGGAAAGACTGATATGAATCGTATTGAAACAAAAATGAAAGCCTTACAGGAAAAAGGCGAAAAAGCATTTATCACTTATATTACAGCAGGACTTCCGGATCTTGAGGGAACAAAGAAACTGCTAAAGGCGCAGGAGAAGGCCGGACTTGACGTTGTGGAACTTGGGATCCCGTTTTCTGATCCTGTTGCAGATGGTCCGGTCATTCAGGATGCATCCTACAAAGCAATCTGTAACGGCATCAATTTAAAAAAAGTCTTTGTGACAATAGAGGAGCTGAGAAAAGAAGGTTCAGAGCTTCCAATCGTCTTTATGATGTATTACAACACCATACTTCATTATGGGGTAGAGGCATTTGTGAAAAAATGTAACGAGGTCGGTGTGGATGGTCTTATTATCCCGGATCTGCCGCTTGAGGAACAGGAAGAAATCGCAAAATACTTAAATCAGGATGAAACAACTATTCTGATTCAGCTTGTTTCACCAGTTTCCGGTGACCGTATTCCAAAGATATTAGATGGTGCAAAAGGGTTTGTATACTGCGTATCTTCTATGGGTGTAACCGGGCAGGGAGCAGATTTCCACAAAGAAGTTTTAAGTTATCTGAAGAGCGTGAAGGCTGTCGCAAAGATTCCGGTCATGATGGGATTTGGTATCCGCACAGCGGAGGATGTAAAACCGATGAAAGATACGATCGACGGTGCAATCGTGGGAAGCCATTTCATCCGTCTGATGGAAGAAAATGATTACAGCACAAAAGTGGCAGCAGAGTATTGCAGTACATTTAAGAAAGAATTAAATCAACTTTAAATAAAAATAGGGAGGAAAATCATGCACAGCATGCTGGGCATTGCTCCTGCAAGAGGCAAATGCTATAAAAAACATAGCATGCATTTTGCTCCGCAAAACAAGGAGGAAAATCCTCTGCTCCTGCAAAGGCAGTCGCATTTTGCTCCGCAAAACAAGGAGGATTATCATGAAAGAATACATAGCAAAAGCAGTAGATGGAAAAAATTTAACACAGGAAGAAGCAAAAAAAGCAATGGAGATCATGTTAAGCGGAGAGGCAACGCAGGCACAGATCGCAGCATTTTTAACGGCAATGCGCATGAAAGGAGAAACGTTAGAGGAACTCATAGGTCTGGCATCGGTGCTGCGCGATAAGGCGGAGACAATCACACCGAAATCTGAAAACTATGTGGATCTGGTCGGAACCGGTGGAGACTGTACCTATACATTCAATATTTCAACCACATCTGCGTTTGTGGTCGCAGCGGCAGGACTTCCGGTTGCAAAGCATGGCAACCGTTCCATCTCCTCAAAATCCGGTGCGGGTGATGTGTTAGAGGCACTTGGAGTCAACATTATGGCAGAACCGGCACTGGTACAGAAATGTGTTGATGAGACCGGAATAGGTTTTATGTTTGCACAGCTTTTCAATAAATCCATGAAATACGTTGGCCAGGTGAGAAAAGAGCTGGGAATCCGTACGGTATTTAACATCTTAGGACCTCTTGCAAATCCGTCCCGTGCAAAAAATATGGTCGTTGGTGTATACAGTCCGGCATTGACGGAGAAAATAGCAAAAGCTATGGGCAGACTTGGGGTGGAGCGCGGATTTGTCATCAGTGGAAATGATAATATGGATGAATTTACGTTAAGCGGAACGACCACAGTATCAGAGATTGATGGGGAAAATGTAAAAACCTATGAGGTAACACCGGAGCAGTTTGGATTAAAGAGAGCTTCCTTAGAGGAATTGCGCGGTGGAGACGGTGCACAGAATGCCGAGATAACGAAAGCTATTTTAAGCGGAAAAGAAACAGGAGCAAAACGTGAGATTGTTCTTTTGAATGCCGGAGCAACTCTTTATATCGGAGGTGTTGCAGAATCCATAGAATCTGGTGTAAAATTAGCGGCAGAAACCATCGACTCCGGAAAAGCAATGAAAAAACTTGAGGAATTAGTCAGAGTTTCAAATTCATAGAAAAGCACGAAAAGTGCAGGAATGGAGAAAATAATGATACGATTTAACAGCGATTATACGGAAGGATGCCATCCGGCAATTTTAAGAAGACTCGAAGAGACAAACATGGAACAGACGGCGGGATATGGAGAGGATGAATATTGCAGGGAGGCGGCAGAACGGATAAAAGCTGTCTGCGAAGCACCGGATGCCAATGTACATTTTCTGGTTGGGGGAACACAGACCAATGTCACAGTGATCGCATCTGCATTAAGACCCTATCAGGGAGCCATCACGGCGACGACCGGACATATCAATGTGCACGAGACCGGAGCACTTGAGGCGTGCGGATATAAATGCCTGACGATCGATACGCCGGATGGAAAGCTGACGGCAGAGCAGGTTGAAAAATATACAAAAGCACATTTTGCAGATGAGAGTTTTGAACATATGGTACAGCCGAAACTCGTGTATATTTCCAATCCGACGGAACTTGGAACCATCTATAAAAAGGCAGAACTTGAGGCGTTATACCGGGTTTGCAGGGAAAACGATCTGTATCTGTTTTTAGACGGAGCGAGACTTGGATACGGACTTGCATGCCGGGAAAATGATCTGACGATGGCAGATATTGCTGCGAATACGGATGTTTTTTATATCGGAGGAACCAAGGTAGGTGCTTTGTTTGGTGAGGCAGTCGTGATCACCAATCCTGAACTGAAAAAAGATTTCCGTTATAGCATCAAGCAGCGTGGCGGTATGCTGGCAAAAGGAAGATTGTTAGGAATTCAGTTTCTGACTTTATTTGAGGAGAACCGTTATTTTGAAATATCAGCACATGCAGCACGACTTGCAGAAAAATTAAAAGATGAATTAACAAAAATGAACATTTCGTTCTATATCAATTCCCCGACAAACCAGCAGTTCCCGATTTTGCCGGATGATGTATTAGACAAGCTGCGGGAAAAATACAGCTTTGCATATCAGGCAAGGGTGGATGAAACACACAGTGCAGTGCGTTTCTGTACCTGCTGGGCAACAAAAGAAGAAAATGTTGAAGCACTTCTTGCAGACATAAGAGCAATCATATAGAAATGGAGATTACCGGTATGTCGGCAAAGAAAAAAATATTATTACTCGCAACAGGGGGTACGATTGCTTCTAAAAAGTCTGAAAATGGATTAAAGCCACAGATCACACCGGAAGAACTGTTAGAGTATATTCCGCAGGTAAAAGAATTTTGTGAGGTATCTGCAATACAGCTTTTGAATCTCGACAGTTCTAATATGGAACCGGAACATTGGAAAAAAATTGTACATGCAATCCGGGAATATTATGATGCTTATGATGGATTTGTCATTGCACATGGCACGGATACAATGGCATATACAGCTGCTGCACTTTCTTATATGATCCAGAATTCAACAAAGCCGATCGTGATCACGGGAGCACAAAAACCGATCGACCTTGAAATTACGGATGCAAAATCAAATCTGATCGACAGTTTTTTATATGCGGCAGATGAAAAATCACAGGGCGTGCAGATTGTTTTCGATGGCAAAGTCATTGCGGGAACGCGTGCAAAAAAAGTAAGATCGAAAAGCTATAATGCTTTTTCAAGCATTGATTTTCCGTCACTGGCAGTGATTCAGGATGGCAATATCATGCGTTATCTGCCGATGCTCCCATATGAGGATGAAGTACGGTTCTATGAGGAACTTGACGAGAACATTTTCCTGATGAAACTGATCCCCGGTATCCGTCCGCGGGTGTTACAGAGTATTTTTGAAAATTATGACTGTATTATAGTGGAAAGTTTTGGTGTGGGCGGTATTCCAAAATCCATAGCGGATGAGTTTTACCGTCTGTGCAGACAGTACCCGGACAAACTGGTAGTCATGGCAACACAGGTGGCACACGAGGGTAGTGATATGACCGTATATGAGGTCGGGCACGATATGAAAAAGTACTGTCATTTCTTAGAATCTTATGATATGACACTTGAATCGGTCATCGCAAAGACAATGTGGATGCTTGGAAATTTTGATCTGCACAGCATAGATGTGGAGGACATTTTCTACCGCAGCATTAATTATGATGTGATTTTTGGAAAAAACAGAAAATGTTAAAACAGATTGTAAACAAAAGTGAAATATGCAGTTGACAATAGGAAAGAATCGGACTAGACTGTAAAAAAACAAATGCGGAAACATTTTTTTCGCAGAAAAGAGGAGAAAATGAAAATTTCAACAAAAACAATCGTTACCGTTGGGATGTTTACTGCAGTCCTCGCAGTTCTTTCCATTCTTCAGATTCCGATGCCGACCGGTGTGCCGATCACCCTGCAGACTTTTGCAATGGCATTGTGCGGTTATGTGTTAGGATGGCAGTCTGGAGTGGCAGCAACATTACTTTATATTGTACTTGGAACTGTTGGTGTACCGATTTTTGCGGGAATGAGTGCAGGACCGGGAGTGCTGTTTGGCTATACCGGTGGATTTATTTTTGGATTTATTTTTCTGACATTGTTATGTGGCATTTCTGTCCGCAGAAAAAATCCGGCGGTAAAGATCATCCTTGGAGTAATCGGTCTTTTGATCTGTCATCTGCTTGGTGCTGTTCAGTATGCAGTTTTGGCGCATATTACTATTGGAGCATCTTTAGTGGCAGTGTCACTGCCTTATATTGTAAAAGATGTGATTTCAGTGGTTGGTGCTTATCTGGCTGCCATTGCTGTCCGTAAGGCGCTTTATGCAGGAAATATTTTACAGGATGCAAAGGCAGCTTAAAGGTGGCATATCTATGAAAAAATTTCGTGTGCACCATATTTTGTGTACCGTCCTTTACCGGGGAGAGGGATACAGTGGCACCTTCTGTGACAATATGACACAGAAGGTGCAGGAACTGAAGGCAGACCAGGAAGAACCGCTCATGCTCGTGACAGACCCGGATATGATCTGTACGCGCTGTCCGAACCGGACACCGGATGATACCTGTGTGGATGATAAAAATCATGTAAAATCAAAAGATCTGGAGCTGTTAGAACTGTTCGGATTAAAAGAAAATCAGCTTTATTCTTACAGGGAACTGCTGCAGTGTGCAGAAAAAAAGCTTGATAAGGAAAACTTTTTAAAAAGCTGTGGACGATGCAGATGGTATCAGCAGGGATTGTGCAGTTATGAAGAATGGCTCGAAAATGCCAGAAAAATCTTAAATTTTCTTAAAGAATTTTAGAATCAGATCTGCAAACAGTATATTAGTATCAGTATAGAGACTTCAGCATAAGTATGCTGAAGTCTTTTGCTTAACAGGGTTCTTTCCTGGATAAACGGTATGAAAAATATGCCTGACAAGGGAAATCAATATTTTATTCCGTTTTCTTGTTAATATAATTCGTCTTATACTTTGAGTAAATGATCTTCTGGCTGTGGTAGAGTCCGAAATAACCGGAAAGCATGTAGCTGAAAGCAACTGCCAGTAAAAAGTATGGCATTCCGTCATAACCGAACAGCTCAAAACTGATCAAAAGAGAAGTGATCGGACAGTTAGTTACACCGCAGAATACAGCAGCCATGCCGACAGCGGTGCAGAGTGCAGGCGAAAAGCCGAGCAGGTTTCCGAACAGACATCCAAACGCTGCACCCGTGAAAAACGAAGGCACGATCTCGCCGCCTTTGTAGCCGGCGCCAAGCGTGGCAGCTGTAAAGATCATTTTCAGTAAAAATGCTTCCGGGCGCACGGTGCCGTCGATGCACTGTGCGATGATATTGACGCCTGTTCCGTTGTAATTCTGGTTACCGACAAGCAGTGTCAGCACGATCACGATACATCCGCCGACGAAAACCCTTACATAGGGATTCTTGAAAAAATGTTTATAAAGCGCTTCGGACTGGTGCAGCATCACGCAGAACAGGATACTGATACCGGCGCAGAGAATTGCCAGCACGGAGATGCGGACGGCGTTGCCGATTCCGAAGGAGGGAATCGAATCAATGAGAAAAAGTTCCTGCGAAATTCCGAAAGAAACGGCAATCCCATGCGCAACAAGGGAAGAGATTACGCATGGAACCAGTGCAGCGTAATACATGATGCCGACACTTACAACTTCCATGGAGAAAATAGCAGCAGCCATAGGTGTGCCAAACAATGCGGAGAAACAGGCACTCATGCCGCACATGATCATAATATGCTTGTCCTTGTCGTCAAAATGAAACAGTTTACCAATTCCGTTACCGATGCTTCCGCCAAGCTGCAAAGCAGCACCCTCACGGCCTGCAGATCCGCCAAACAAATGGGTGATCAGTGTGGAAATAAAGATCAGTGGTGCCATCTTAAGCGGCAGATTATCGTCGGAATGGATCGCAGAAATCACGAGATTGGTACCGGTGTCATGCTCGTCGTGAAGCAGACGGTAACAGCCGACGATCACAAGACCGCCAAAAGGAAGCAGAAAGATCAGCCATGGATGTTTGGTGCGGATCAGTGTGACTAACGTCATGCCAAAATAAAATAATGTTCCGGCGCCTCCGGCAACAACACCGGAGATAATTGCAAACAGAACCCATTTAATAGAAGTTTCAATGCGTTTTAAATTGTGTTTTATTTTATGTCTGATGATTTCTTTCATATCTGTAAACTCCATTTTCATAAACTTATAAGTTTAAATTTCTAACAAAATCTTAGCATTTTCCAGCTTTTTTTACAATATAAATCAGTAACAAGTGCAATGTGCACAAAAAACGGATGCAATATTTGGATAAAACATTGAAAATGTCAAAAGAGTCTTGCGCTTTTGCAAAGAGTGTCTTATAATTTAACCATCAAATGAAAACGTTACCGGTAGCATTACCGTAAACAATACCGGAAACGTTCCATAAGATACCATACACAATTTCAGGAGGGTAAAAAATATGAAAAGAAAAGTTTTATCAGTGATGTTAGCATCCGCTATGTTAGCAACCATGTTTGCAGGATGTGGTAACGGAAATGCGGGGAATACTTCCGGAACAGCAAATGCAGGAAACAAGACAGAAGAGGCTGCAAAGACAGAAGAGGCTGCAAAGACAACCGAGGCATCTGATGCAGAAAAGACTGCAGACAGTGCATCAGGAAGCGGTTCTGTATATTATCTGAACTTCAAACCGGAGCAGGATCAGGCATGGCAGGATTTAGCAGGTATCTATACAGAGCAGACGGGTGTGCCGGTAACAGTTATTACCGCAGCAGACGGTACATATGAGCAGACATTAAAATCTGAAATGGCAAAGAGCGAAGCTCCTACATTATTTCAGGTAAATGGACCGGTAGGACTTGCAAACTGGAAAGATTACTGCTATGACTTATCCGACAGCGAGATCTGCAAACAGCTTTCCAGTGAAGATTTTGCATTAAAGAATGACGCTGGTGAGGTTTCCGGTGTCGCATATGTGCTCGAGACATACGGTATCATTTACAATAAGAAGATTTTAAATGATTACTGTACCATGGATAACGCAGTGATTTCTTCTCCGGATGAGATCAACAGCTTTGATAAATTAAAAGCAGTGGCAGATGATATTCAGGCGAGAAAAGATGAGATCAACAGCCAGTTCGGATACGATCTTCAGGGTGCATTTACATCTGCAGGTATGGATGGATCTTCTGACTGGAGATTTAAGACACATCTTGCAAATCTTCCAATTTACTATGAATACAAAGACAAAGGCATCACAAGCACAGATGCGATTGAGGGAACATACCTTGACAATTATAAACAAATCTGGGATTTATACATCACAGATTCTACCTGTGAACCAGGTGTCCTCTCCAGCAAGACAGGTGATGAAGCTGAGTCAGAGTTCGGTATGGAAGAAGCAGTATTCTATCAGAATGGTACATGGGAGTACGGCAATCTGACAAACGAGGATAATGGATATTTAGTAACAGCAGATGATATGGGCATGATGCCGATTTACATTGGTGCTCCTGGTGAAGAAAATCAGGGACTCTGCACAGGTTCCGAAAACTACTGGTGTGTAAACAAACAGGCTTCGGAGGAAGATATCCAGGCAACACTTGATTTCTTAAGCTGGGTAATTAATTCGGATGAAGGACGTGACTCCATGGCGCATGCAATGGGATTCACAACACCATTCTTAACATTTACCGGTGACTATGTAGCTGACAACGTATTCATTCAGGATGCAAACCAGTATATTGCAGATGGCAAGACTCCTGTTTCATGGAACTTCTCAACCATTCCTTCTGAGACATGGAAAGATGGCGTTGGCTCCGCATTACTTGAGTATGCACAGGGTACCGGTGACTGGGATGCAGTTGTAAGCGCATTCGTAGACGGCTGGGCAACTGAGTATGCAGCAGCAAACGGACAGTAAAATAATAATTTCTCTTTTAGAAAATAGTAAATTTGTGCGGTATCTGTGCCGATACCGCACAAACCATATATAACGGAAATTTTCTGAAAGAACTGTATTTAGAGATTGAACGGATTTATGAGAGGTTAAAGACTATGGAGAAATCAATAAAAAAATATTTTCCAATTTTTGCGCTCCCGACTTTAGTGGCATTTACCATAGGTTTTATAGTTCCTTTTCTTATGGGTATCTATTTATCATTTTGTGAATTTACCACAGTAACGGATGCGTCCTTTGTTGGACTGAAAAATTACCTGCGTGTATTTACCGATCCAACATTTGTACATGCGCTGTGGTATACCGCATTATTTACAGTGGTATCAGTGATTACAATCAATGTATTTGCATTTACCATAGCGATGCTTTTAACAAAGGGAATTAGGGGAACAAATGTGTTCCGGACCGTATTTTTTATGCCAAACCTGATCGGAGGTATCGTTTTAGGATATATCTGGCAGATCCTTTTAAACGGAATTCTGGCAAACTTCGGAAAAACATTGACCTATTCTTCCTCATATGGTTTCTGGGGACTGATCGTTTTGATGAACTGGCAGCAGATCGGTTATATGATGATCATTTATATTGCGGGTATCCAGAACATTCCGGGTGAACTGATCGAGGCGGCAAAGATGGATGGTGCAAACAGCTGGCAGCTGTTAAAGAAAGTAACGATTCCGATGGTTATGCCATCCATCACGATCTGTACATTCCTGACACTGACGAACTCCTTTAAGCTGTTCGACCAGAACCTTGCATTGACAGCAGGAGAGCCGTCAAATAATTCACAGATGCTTGCGTTAAATATCTTTGATACATTTTATGGAAGAAATGGATGGGAAGGTGTCGGACAGGCGAAAGCGGTGATCTTCTTTATCATAGTGGCAGTTATCGCACTGGCACAGAACCGTCTGACCAGAAGTAAGGAGGTACAGCAGTAATGGCAAAACAGACAGACAATCAGGTAAGTGCAGTAAGGCGTGCAAAACACGGATGGATACTGACACTGTTTTTCAGCATTTTAGCTGTATTTTATCTGTATCCGATTTTTTTGGTGCTGATCAACTCGTTAAAGAAAAAAGGATTTATTATGAAAAGTCCTTTTGCATTTCCGGATGAGCGTTCTTTCTTCGGTATGACAAACTTTGTAAAGGGAATTGAGAAGACGAATTTCTTTGCAGCGTTCGGTAACTCGGTTATTATCACGGTAGGTTCCGTGGCAGTGATCATATTCTGCACATCCATGTGTGCATGGTTTATCACCAGAGTACATAATAAATTTACCATGGCACTTTACATGTTATGTCTTTTCTCCATGATCGTGCCGTTCCAGATGGTAATGTTCCCGTTATCTAAGCTGGCAAACATGATGCATTTGAGCAACCCGATCGGTATTATATTAGTATATCTGGGATTTGGAGCAGGGCTTGCGGTATTTATGTTCTGTGGATTTGTAAAGAGCATTCCGTTAGAGATCGAGGAGGCCGCCATGATCGATGGCTGTACACCGATCCAGACCTTCTTCCAGGTCGTATTCCCAATCATGAAACCGACGGTTATCACGGTTGCAATCTTACAGGCAATGTGGATCTGGAATGATTATCTGCTGCCGTATCTGGTACTTGACCTGAAAAAATATAAGACAATCCCGATTGTAATCCAGTATTTAAAAGGCGGTTACGGTGCGGTAGACTGGGGTACCATGATGGCGATGCTGGTACTCGCAATCATCCCGATCATCATTTTTTATGGAATCTGTCAGAAATATATTATTGAAGGAGTAGTTGCAGGAGCGGTAAAAGGCTGATATCTTATTAAGAAATGTATATTTTTTGTTGAAATTTGACAAAAATTCAAATTTCACGAAAAAATACGAAAAAATAGTAGACAGGAATGAAAAATATGGTTACGATAAAAGACATAGCCAGGGAATCAGGATATTCCGTCAGTACCGTGTCACGTGTGCTGAATCACAGAAATGATGTCAGTCCGGATGCAAAAAAGAAAATCGAAAAAGTAGTCGCAGCGTATAATTTTGTGCCAAACAATAATGCGAAACATCTAAAACAGAGTAATTCCAAATCCATTGGTGTGCTGGTAAAAGGTATCCAAAATATGCTTTTTGCCAGCATCGTGGAAGAAATCCAGTGTATGATTGAAAATACAGACTATACGCTGATCGTATCCTATTTAGATGAGGATGCAGATGAGGTGGAGCAGGCAGTTCTCCTCTGCAGGGAGAGAAAGCCGCTTGGACTGCTCTTTTTAGGAGGTAATCCGGAGTATTTCAAAAAAGAATTTGCGCAGGTCGATGTGCCGTGTGTGCTTGTGACAAACCTTGCAGACCAGATGGATTTTCCAAACCTTTCTTCTGTTGCGACAGACGATATCGCCGCTGCAAAATGTGCAGTGGATGCGTTATTTGATGCAGGTCATACGAAGATTGGTATTTTAGGTGGAGATATTGAAAAATCGTACACCAGCCATCAGCGTTTTATCGGCTGTCAGCAGAGCTTTTTGGAACATGATACTGTGTTTGTGCCGGAAAAAAGCTACGAAAAAGCACGATTTTCCTATGACAGCGCATATCGCGGTATGAAACGGCTGATCGCCAGGTGTCCGGATATCACGGCTGTGTTTGCCATGTCGGATGTCATGGCGATCGGTGTGATCCGTGCACTGCGGGATTTAGAATACCGTGTGCCGGAGGATGTGTCAGTGATTGGATTTGACGGAACAGCTCTGGCAGAATACTATAATCCGAAACTTGCAACCATTAAACAGCAGTATCAGACACTTGCAACCAGAAGTGTTGAGATCCTGTTTGGGCAGATTGAGTTAAAGCGGAGTCAGATTCATGAGATCGTTCCGTTTGAACTGGCAAGTGGAGAAAGTATTCAAAAAATCAGGTAACACATACAGATAGTAGGAGGAACAAATATTATGAGGACCAGCGGTGTGCTGATGCACATATCTTCCCTGCCGTCTCCTTACGGGATCGGTACCATGGGAAAAGAAGCAAGAAAATTTGCAGATTTTTTGAAAAGGGCAGGTCAGAAATACTGGCAGATCCTGCCAATCTGTCCGACCAGCTACGGAGATTCTCCGTATCAGTCTTTTTCCAGCTTTGCAGGTAATCCTTATTTTATTGATTTAGAATATCTTTGCAAAGAAAAATTACTGACAAAAAAAGAATGTGAATCATTTTCGTGGGGAACCAATCCGCGGTATGTGGATTATGGTCAGATGTATGCCTCACGTTATCCTTTGTTGAAGAAAGCATATGACCGGTTCCGGAAAAATGAGCCGGAAGATTTTGCAGTATTCTGCAAGGATGAAGCAGAGTGGCTGGATGAATATGCACTTTTTATGGCATTAAAAGATGCTAACGGCGGTGTTGCATGGTTTGAGTGGGAAAAAGACTTAAAAACCAGAAAAACGGAAGCCTTAAAAGAAGCGCGGGTTACCTATGCAGAAGATATTGCGTTTTATAAAATGTTACAGTATCTGTTCTTTAAACAGTGGTGGGATTTAAAAGCGTATGTCAATGATCTTGGCATTGAGATCATCGGTGACGTGCCGATCTATGTTGCCGGAGACAGTGCAGATGTATGGGCAGATCCGGGACAGTTCTATCTTGATAAAGAATTAAATCCGATTGATGTAGCAGGCTGCCCGCCGGATGCATTCTCGGCAGACGGACAGCTCTGGGGCAATCCGTTATTCCGCTGGGATGCTATGAAAAAAGACGGTTACAGCTGGTGGACGAAGCGTGTAAAAGCGATGTCAAAATTATACGATATCGTCCGTATCGATCATTTCCGCGGTTTCGATTCTTACTATGCGATCCCGGCAAAAGATGATACGGCGAGAAATGGTGAGTGGAGAAAAGGTCCTGGCATGGATCTGTTCCGTACGATGGAGAAAAAACTCGGAAAGTTAAATATCATCGTGGAGGATCTTGGTTTCCTTACACCTTCCGTTTTAAAACTGGTAAAAGATTCCGGATTTCCGGGAATGAAGGTCATCCAGTTCGCATTTGATTCAAGAGAGGGCAGTGATTATCTGCCACACAACTATGAGAAACATTGTGTCGTATATACAGGAACACATGACAATGATACGTTGATGGGCTGGATGAAGACAGCACCGAAGGCAAGTGTTAAATTTGCGAAAGAGTACTTAAATCTCACGGAGGAAGAAGGTTTTAACTGGGGTATGATGCGCGCTGCATGGGCATCAGTCGGAGATATGGCGATCGTTCCGATGCAGGATCTGATCGGAATCGGTTCCGAGGGACGTATGAATACACCGTCCACACTCGGCGGTAACTGGGAGTGGAGAGCAACTTCAGACCAGATCACCGGAAAACTTGCAAAACGTCTCTATAAATATATGGAGATGTATGGACGTTTAAACAAAGATCAGGAAGAGGAAGAAGAAACCGAAGCGGAGGAGAAGAAAGTATCCGCAGAGGAAAAATAACAGACCGCATACAGGTCTGATGGCATGAAAAACAGAAGTTTAGAGGGGGGATTCTGACCGGTCACAGGTTAGAATCCTCCTTTTTATATTATGGGTTCCTTTTTGTCGGAAAATGTTTTAAAATAACAAATAATCGAAAGCTTATATGGGGGGATACATGCTATATTTTATTGTCAATGAAAAGTCAAAAAGTGGGAACGCAAAGCAGATCTGGAAAGAGATCGAGGAAGTGCTTAAGGTGAGAAACGTTTCCTATCAGGCATTTGTATCGGAGTACCGTGGACATGCCGGTAAACTCGCTGCAGAGATCTGTGCCATGGATGACAATGATATCTGCCTGGTCGCAGTCGGTGGGGATGGAACGGCAAATGAGGTGATCAATGGGATCACGGATTTTGAAAAGGTACGTTTCGGCGTGATCCCGACCGGTTCCGGCAATGATCTTGCCAGAGGATTGTCACTCTCGAAGGATCCGAAAAACGGTGCCATACATATTTTAAATGCGATGAAAAAATCGCGTGAGGATACCTGGTGTATGGATTTGGGAGAGGTGAACTTTGGGGAGAAAAAAAGACTGTTTGCCATCAGCGCGGGGATTGGACTGGATGCGTTAGTCTGTAAAAAAGCATTAAAATCAACGATCAAAGATATCCTGAATAAAATCCGGCTTGGAAAACTGACGTATCTGGTACTGACCGTGCAGTCATTATTTACGATGCAGACCGCGGATGCAGAGATCTTTTTTGACCGGGAGGAAGGTTTACAGAAAAAAAGAATGATCTTTACGGCTGCGATGAATTTTAAAGCTGAGGGAGGCGGTGTGCCGATGGCTCCGGCAGCATCCGCCTGTGACGGGAAATTATCATTCTGTGAAGCAGCGGGGATCCCGAAGTGGAGAACATTTCTGTGTCTGCCGTTTTTAGTGGCGGCAAAGCATACATCTATCCATGGATTTTCTGTGACGGATGCCAAAGACTGTACGATCCGTTTAAGCCGTCCGATGGTTGTCCATGCAGACGGGGAGTACTGTGGGGAAGTGACGGAAGTTCATTTCCACTGTCTGCCGGGAAAACTTCGCGTGTTAAAATAATGAAATTGCGGACACTGCCGTCATAAACAGGCGTTCTTCTTCATAAAATGTTACAACATATGGAGGAGAATATCTGATGGAACATTTCAGTGATAACAGGGAATTTGACTTATACCGGGATATCAATACCCGTACCAATGGAGAGATCTACATAGGAGTTGTGGGGCCGGTGCGAACCGGAAAGTCCACATTTATTAAACGGTTTATGGATCTTATGGTGCTTCCGTTTATGGAGGATGAGCATGCGCGGGAGCGCACTATAGACGAGTTGCCACAATCCGCGGCTGGGAAAACGATCATGACAACGGAACCGAAATTTATCCCGCAGGAGGCGGCAGAGATCATTTTGCCGGAACTGCCGGGGAGCAGTGCCGGCATGCCACAGCCGGCACTTTCGCAGTCTGTACTGCCGGGGACTGCAATACAGGGATCTGCCGCACAGCCGAAGATAAAGGTGCGTCTGATCGATTGTGTCGGGTTTATGGTGGAGGGAGCATCCGGTCATATGGAAGGAAATGAAAGCCGCATGGTAAAAACACCATGGTCGGAGCAGGAAATTCCATTTACGACAGCTGCGTCGATCGGTACTCAGAAAGTGATCCGGGATCATGCAACGATCGGAATCGTTGTGACGACCGATGGCACGATCGGGGAACTGCCGCGAAATGCATATGTAAAAGCGGAAGAACAGACGGTGGAGGAACTGAATGCGATCGCAAAACCATATGTCATTCTGTTAAATTCACAGAAACCGTACAGTGATGAGACGATGGAACTTGCAGCCGAACTGAAAGAAAAATATCAGACTGCCGTTTTGCCGGTCAACTGTGAGCAGCTGCGGAAAGATGATATTGTCCGCATTTTAGAGAATATCCTCTGTGAATTTCCAGTGACGCGTGTCGAATTTTTTATTCCAAAATGGACGGAAATGCTAAAGCCGGAGCATCCGATGAAAGCGGAAATCATTAAAACTGCATCCGGGATTTTAGACAGTATGCATAAAACGGGAGATGTAAGAGCACTTTCCTTTACACCGGAGCAGTATGTTTCGCAGATCAAGATCGACGAGACGGATCTTGCGACCGGGCGCGTGGTGGTGCGGATGGATTTAGACGATAAATATTATTATGAAAATATAAGTGAACTGACTGGTGTGCCGATCGCAGGTGAATATGAGCTGATCTCCATGATAAAAGAGATGGCAGGGCAGAAAGAGGCTTATGAAAAAGTGTCAGATGCTTTTGAAGCGGTTCAGGTAAAAGGTTATGGCGTTGTGAGTCCGGGACTTTCCGATATCAAAATGGAAGAGCCGGTGCTGATCCGGCATGGCAATAAATTTGGCGTCAAAATGAAAGCGGTATCGCCGTCGATCCATATGATCCGTGCAAATATTGAGACCGAGATCGCTCCAATTGTCGGCAGCGAGGAGCAGGCAAATGATCTGATCTCTTACATCAAACAGGGACAGCAGAGCGAAGAGGGTGCATGGGAAACAAATATTTTCGGCAAATCGGTTGGAGAACTGATGGAGGATGGAATCCGTAACAAGATCGCAATGATGGATGATGAATGTCAGATGAAATTGCAGGATACAATGCAGAAAATTGTAAATGATAATACTGGTGGTATGGTATGCATTATCATTTGATGCGGTAGTATTGCGAAAACAAACGTAAAATCAAAAATAAGTAACCTTAAAAAGAAAAGAGAAAAACAGATGAAAAAATTTATTCAGGGAATGTATCAGAAAAAGAATTTTGGGGTAAGGCTGACTGCTGTGATCCTGTCCGTAATTGTGATGGGATTTGCACTGTCGTTGCTGGTGCTTGTGGATCTTGGAACAGATCCCTGTACCAGCATGAATCTTGCTATTTCGGAAAAAATTGGAATGGGAATCGGAAACTGGCAGGCACTGCTCAATACGATCATATTTGTCTTTGTCATTTTGCTTGGCAGGGAAAATATCGGATTTGGAACACTTGCCAATATGTTTTTAGTTGGATATTCACTGCAGTTTTTTTCCTGGGTATGGGATAAGATCTTACCGGCAGGACTGTTTGATTCGATGGCAGTGCGTATTCTGGTGCTGATTCCGGCACTGGCGATATTTGTTGTATCAGCAGCTGTATATATGGATGTGAAATTAGGAACAGCACCTTATGACGCGATTGCATTTATCATTGCAAAATGGATGCCGAAGGTACCGTTCCGTCTGATCCGTATGGCATTTGACTTTACCGTTATTGTGATCGCATTTTTATTCGGTGGCAAGATCGGAATCGTAACGATCCTGATGGGATTTACGCTCGGACCGGTGATCGGTGCTGTCGGTGAGAAAATCGGTCGTTTTATCGAGTGCGACTAAAGAATCAGATTTATTATCGTCTGATGATTTTTGCGGGAGATGCTGGTATTTCCCGCTTTTTTGAAATTCGTTGTAGGCATCCTGATAAGCAGCGACAATGTATTCTTTCATGGGATCTTTGTCGCTTACCATCGACATGGTGTCCGAAAATACTTTGGCAGCTTCTTCCTTGCTTTTGCAGTGTTCTAACTGCTGTTCGAGAGAGTCGCGCATCGCCTGGATTCTGGCTGCCTGCATATAGAGCTGGGGATCTACTGCCTGAAGAAAACGCATTTCTTCTTCGGTCAGTTTTTTCCCACTTTTTAATTTTGCCTGGATTCTGGCTAATTCTGCCTGCTTTTCTTCTTCGGTCATACCGCAGGCGGGGCTTAAAAGCTCGGAGATGTTCTGCGTCAGGTCAAAGGCATCCATGCCGGAAGCACTGACTGCATTTAAAGTATCATCACCGGAAGAAAGACCGATGGAAGATTTGGATAAACGGTCTGTAATCTGATCGACCACATTCCTTTTGCCGGAAGATGGGTTTAAAATCTTTTTTAAACCGGAAAGATTGAACTGAGTCATAAAATTCTCCATTCCTGCACTGTGTTTCCGTGCATATGAAAAGTATAGCCTGTGATGTATTCTTACAAAATATATCGGGGAAAATCAGCTTTTGTTTAGGATGGAGATTGGATTTTATGATTTCTTCTGTTATAATCGAAAATGACAGTGTTGTAAAGAATTTTCAATTATGAAAAAATGAAGTAAGGAAGCATCAGCTGTTTTTGAAAGACAAGAAGGGAGAAGTTCCGGAAAAGCCGGAATTGACAGAATATAGGACAAGGAGAAGAATGGAGGATGATTATGAATCCGGCATACGAAAAATTATTAAAATGCTATGACAGCTATAAAGCAAAGATTGATTTTACTCCTAAGGTGGCATTGATTTTAGGCTCTGGCCTTGGCGACTATGCGGATGATATCCGCGTGGTGGATACGTTAGATTACCATGACATTGAAGGATTTCCAGTGTCGACGGTTCCGGGACATAAGGGCAGATTTATCTTCGGATATGTGGATGATGTCCCGGTCGTGTGCATGCAGGGGCGTGTGCATTATTATGAGGGATATGAGATGAGCGATGTTGTTTTGCCGACGAGGCTGATGAAAATGATGGGCGCAGAAGTTCTGTTTCTCACCAATGCAGCAGGTGGCATCCAGCTTGGCATGCATGCCGGGGATTTCATGCTGATCAAAGACCAGATTGCAAGTTTTGTGCCATCACCGCTCCGTGGAGCCAACATTGAGGAACTTGGTGTGCGTTTCCCGGATATGAGCCAGATCTATGACTTAGATCTGCAGGATATTGTAAAACGTGCAGCATCAGCACTTGAGATCCGCATCAAAGAGGGCACTTACATCCAACTCTCCGGACCGCAGTTTGAGACACCGCATGAAGTCGCCATGTGCCGCACTTTAGGTGCTGACGCCGTCGGCATGAGTACTGCCTGTGAGGCGATCGCTGCAAAACACATGGGAATGAAAGTGCTTGGAATCTCCTGTATCTCCAACCTTGCGAGCGGCATCTCATCAATTCCGCTCTCACACGCAGAAGTTCAGGAGACGGCTGACGCCGTTGCCCCGAAATTTAAGGCGCTCGTAACTGAAACGATCAAAGCGATCGGAGCACAGCAGAATTAAAGTTACTACAACTCAGTAGATCAAAAACGGCGGTCACACTTTTTGATCCACTGAACGAAAAACACAAAAAGAAAAGAGGAAAAACAATGAACATACGTTTCTACAACGCAAAAATATTAGTTCCGGCAGAAAACCACAAATTCCAGATCACCGAAGGCGAACTCTGGGTAAAAGGAAAAGAAATCTGCTACATCGGGGACGGTAAGACAGGCGTGGATGCTGTCTGCAAAAACGGTGAAGTTTTGGTATGGGAGCGCGAGATTGACGCAAAAGGCAACCTTTTAATGCCGGGATTTAAAGATGCGCACACCCACACGGCAATGACATTTTTGCGTTCCTATGCGGACGACCTTCCACTGCAGGATTGGCTGAACAAACAGGTATTCCCAAAAGAAGGACAGCTTACCGAAGATGATGTATACTGGCTTAACATCCTTGGAATTATGGAATATTTAACCAGCGGTATTACGTCCAACTTTGATATGTACTTCTTCCCGCCGGTCGATGCAAAGGCATCGGTAGATACCGGATTCCGTACCGTTCAGACCAGCGGATTGAACAACTTTGGCGGCACGGTAGAGTTGATGGAGGAAAATTATCACATTGTCAATGAGATGAGCGACCTGACAAGCTTTATCGTGGGATTTCATGCAGAATACACGACATCAAAAGAACTGATGGAGGGCGTGGCAAAACTGGCACAGAAATTAAAATCCCCGGTATGGCTGCACAATTCCGAAACAAAACTGGAAGTGGCAGAGTGCAAAGAGCGCTGGGGTATGACACCGACACAGCTTACGGATGCACTTGGTATGTACGAGTACGGCGGCGGCGGTTACCACTGTGTATGGTTTGAGGATGCTGATTTTGAAATTTACAAGAAGAAAAAACTGACAGCAGTGACAAACCCGGCTTCCAACTTAAAACTTGCTTCTGGTATCTGTCCGACCAAACGTTTTGTGGATGAGGGAATCTCCATGGCGATCGGAACCGATGGCCCGGCAAGCAACAACTGCTTGGATATGTTCCGTGAGATGTTTTTGACTTCTGCACTTGCAAAGGTGCGTGAAATGGATGCGGAGTGCGTCAGCGCCGATGAGATCTTATATATGGCAACCACAGGCGGTGCACATGCCATGCAGTTATTTGACTGTGACAGTCTTGCGGTTGGCAAAAAAGCAGACCTTGTCATGATCGATCTGAACCAGCCGAACATGCAGCCGGAAAATAATATCGTGAAAAATCTTGTATACAGCGGAAGCAAGCAGAATGTAAAACTGACTATGGTAAATGGAAAAGTTTTATATGAAGACCAGAAATTTGACATCGGATTTGATCCGGCAGATATTTACCGCCGTGCAAATGAGATCATCCGCCGTATGAAATAACAGAAGGAGAATTATGCAGGTAATATTTATACATCACAGCTGTTTTCTGGTGGAAGTGGATGAGAAGGTGCTGATCTTTGACTGGTTTGCAGGAGACCGCATCAAAGGATACACATTTTGCGGTGTGATTCCGGAATACGAGCCGGACACACCAGTCTATGTGTTTGCAAGTCATAAACATCAGGATCATTTTGATATGGATGTGCTGCACTGGACAGAAAAATATAAAAATATCCACTATATACTTTCAAAAGACTGTAAAATGAGCCCGCATTTTTTACAGAAACATGGATTCCCGGATGATATCAGAGAGAAGATCACTTATGTTTCGGCAGGCGAAAAATATCAGGTGGATGATGTGAAGATCGAGACACTGCGGTCAACGGATGCAGGTGTTGCATTTTATGTGGAAACACGAGGGGCAACTTTTTTCCATGCAGGAGATTTGAATGACTGGACATGGGAAGGGGCGGGAGATCTGATCAACGGCAGGATGCGCAGGGAATACCGGACACAGATCAAAAAACTGGCGGGAAAACCAATCAATCTTGCATTTGTTCCGATGGATCCGCGACAGGGCGCAGATCAGGAACTCGGCATGGATTATTTTTTGGAGACCACATCCGCGGAATATGTGTTCCCGATGCATATGTGGCAGGATTATTCCCACATCCCGGTTTATAAAAATAAAATATGGAATCCGGGGATGGCGGAGCGTGTGGTGGAAATCACACATGAAAATCAGGTTTTTCTGATTGAGGAAAAGTAGTGTTAACGCTTGACGCATAGGAAAAAAGTGCGTTATACTGAATAAGTTATAGAAGATAGAAAGGCAGGGGTATTTATGGCAGTATTTGGATGGTTTGTACATTATGTGTTAATAATGGTAATTCTTGCAGCTGTTGCAGTTGCTGGAGTATTTGCCGGCAGAAAATGGGCAGAGAAAAGCAAAGCGAAAAAAGACACTGCAGCTTCCGGAAATGCCGGAAAAGAATAATGCCGTCGTGACCCTGCAAAAAGACAGGGCATGAAATAATTTATACAACGTTGGAGGAACTTGTCGTGAAGAAGTTTTACGGAGAAAATGAATTGCGCAGAATGTATCTTGAGTTTTTTGAGAGCAAGGGACATCTTGCGATGAAGAGTTTTTCATTGGTACCACACAATGATAACAGTTTACTATTGATCAATGCAGGTATGGCACCGCTTAAGCCATATTTCACAGGTCAGGAAATACCGCCGAGGAGAAGAGTGACCACATGTCAGAAATGTATCCGTACCGGCGATATTGAGAATGTCGGTAAGACAGCACGTCACCTGACATTTTTTGAGATGCTTGGCAATTTCTCATTTGGTGATTACTTTAAACATGAAGCAATCCACTGGTCATGGGAGTTTTTGACACAGGTTCTCGGCCTTGAGGAGGACAGACTGTATCCGTCTATTTATGGGGAAGATGATGAGGCATTCGAGATCTGGAACAAAGAAGTAGGTGTTCCGGCAGAGAGGATCACAAGATTTTACCGTGATCCGGAGACCGGAGAATGTGATAACTTCTGGGAGCATGGCGCTGGTCCTTGCGGTCCTTGTTCAGAGATCTATTATGACCGTGGAGAGAAATATGGCTGCGGCAAACCAGGCTGTACAGTAGGCTGCGACTTGTGGACACATC